>ENA-ORML01000277-ORML01000277.1-human-gut-metagenome-genome-assembly--contig:-NODE-277-length-66260-cov-6.018669_pt1 | contig 66260 bp, 71 predicted proteins | sample MGYA00242103_ERZ508995 | MGnify/ENA primary metagenome ERZ508995 (study PRJEB26280, sample SAMEA2338702) | human gut metagenome | biome: human gut; feature: human-associated habitat; material: faeces... | reverse complement strand
CAAATAAATTGCCTGATTTACGTGGTGAGTTTATTCGTGGCTGGGATGATGGGCGCGGCGTTGATTCAAGGCGTGCGGTGCTGTCAACACAAGAGCCAACTGTAGGTACTTTTTATGTGGAGCTAGCTATCATCTCGGGAACTTTGAGCGGCTCAGGTGCTAAATTTACCGATTCAGTAGGGATTGGATCAACCAGTAGTAACATTACCGTTAGCAACGGTAATGACCAGTCCGTGTCGGGTACAGTGGCCGTTAACCCCGTCGATACCCGTCCACGCAACATTGCATTTAACTATATCGTGAGAGCAGCATAATGGATAAAGCAATATTAAATAGTGGACTTGTTGCTACAAAGGCAGGGGATATTACCGTTTATAACTATGATGGTGAAACTCGGGAATATATTTCCACTTCAAGTGAATATCTTGCCGTTGGTGTTGGTATCCCGGCATATTCCTGTCTGGATGCACCAGGTATACATAAGGCGGGTTATGCTATCTGTCGTTCTGTGAATTTAAATTCATGGGAATATGTGCCAGACCATCGCGGTGAAATCGTCTATAACACCGAAACGGGAGAATCAAAACAAATCACAGCACCGGGTGATTACCCCGAAAATACAACCACTATTGCCCCATTAACGCCATACGATAAATGGGATGGTGAGAAATGGGTGACCGATACTGAGGCACAGCATAGCGCCGCAGTAGACGCGGCAGAAGCACAGCGTCAGTCACTGATTGATGCTGCAATGGCTTCCATCGGTCTGATTCAGCTGAAATTACAGGCCGGACGGAAGCTGATGCAGGCAGAAACAACCCGGCTTAACGCTGTGCTGGATTACATTGACGCGGTGACGGCAACAAATACCAGCACAGCGCCGGATGTCATCTGGCCTGAACTGCCGGAGGCGTAGGCCATTCAATATCTGGCGCACAGGAAGTATCGACCAGTTCCAGTGCGTCCAGATAATCCAGCCACGAATTATATTGCGCCAGTTCCTCGCCTTTCAGACGACCAATAGCAGCTTTGCCAGGCCACTGATGGGTATTGATGTAGGTATTGACTTCTGAAACCAAAGATATTTTTTTCATTTCAGCCGTCAACACCTCATCCTCTTTTGAAGGGGGTGGGGAATTAATCCATACTGGCCGTCCTGAACTGTCAGCGCCAATTTCTTTCCCTTCTGGATGCAGACCAAGAAATTGCTCATATGTTTCTCTGGTAATTTCAATAACATCATCAGGAAGCGTTCCCGCATCCTCATATTCTGGAAACAATTCTTGCAGATAAAAACTTTTACTTCCGGGTGAAAAGAATACTGAGTTCATTATTACCGTCCAATGATTAACGCTGAGACGCTGGTATCTGAAGGAAAGGCTGCATTCAGTGGTTTGTCGACTTTGAACACAATCGTATTATTCCCCCTGACAGCGGCAAAAGAACAAACCGCCGTCGCGTATGAACCTGTAATATTACTGGATACACCACCATAAGCTGTTGTTGATACCAGAGGGATAACGCCCAGCACCTTATTAGGAAATACAAAGGGCAATGTGGCTGTGGCAATATAAGACTTATTAGAACCTGTGATGGCATAAGCATTATCAGTCATTCCATTCATCGCCACTGGGCCGCTTATACTTACAGTAACCATCTGAATGATTAGCCCGTCAGGTTGACGAATCACAAAATTTCCATTGCCACCAGTAACCGTCCAGAAAGACATATCAGGGATTTGGTTTTCCCCGTTGCCCACATTCCGTTTTGCCGCTTCTCCCAAACCAACGTTTATGAAAATGCAGAAATAACGAGCAAATGGCATCATTCCTGCTTTTGTCAGGGAGATCTACCATGCTTATTGGCTATGTACGTGTGTCAACAAATGACCAGAACACAGATCTACAACGTAATGCGCTGAACTGTGCAGGATGCGAGCTGATTTTTGAAGACAAGATAAGCGGTACAAAGTCCGAGACCTAGGGCTGACACTGCTGTTCTTGATGCAAATTAAAGTATTTAATAGTGAGTAGCGGCCTTACTAATGTAAGGCCACTATAATCATTTTATTAATTGCATTAATCGTGTTTTGGCCATACTTTCAATGCAATTTCCCCCAACTTTTTACCCCGCTCCAGGATTTCATCCTCATCCCATTTATCCTTAACTATAAGTGGAATGTTCAGTCGTAGATTGGTGTGGACGATGAGAGCATCACGTTTTTTCAGAAATACAGCATTCTGAACAGAACGGTTTACGCTAAGGTTAAGCAAAGTTAGATTTCCCAAAGTAGATATCGCTTGTTGCCGTTTCCTTACCAGTAGCTGTTCAGGGGTAAGATCGGTTCCAGACAGAACAATTTGGTTCAATACCGTAGCATCTGAATTTGTCACCATACGACCATTTTCGAGAGGCCAACAGGAATACCAACTTTGAGGCATAAGATGATCGATATCGAGATTAGAAAGATTTGGAACATCAGGCTTTTCTGTCTTTACTTGGCGACAAAGTTCTCTTTCAAGTTCCGTTAACATTGAGCGCATTTTCGGTGCGTCGAGCCTGCCAGGATAAAGTGGAGCATTGATGCAAGCGTTGAGAAATTCTGAGTCACCAGGCCAACGTGAGGCTTCGCCATTTAAGTTATTGAGGATATTACGTAACTCAACACTGGAAATTTCCGTTTTAGCCAAGTGCCGCAATACATTCATAAATACATTGTTGTAATTCTTTGGCGTCAGGCCACATACGGCTCTTCGTACTACGTAGGAGACAAGATCATTATACATGGCTGCTTTCTCATCATCAGCGATGTTAGCTATCGAAATGAACAAAGCAAGCGGATAAAGTGTCGTCACATCATAGTCTGCGATGCGATATCCAAAGTGTGAGATGGGGGTTGTGCCAAAACCATCAACCAATTCTTTATATTGTGATGCATATTGTTTGAGGCGCTTTACTTGCAGATCTGCTCGTTGTGAAGACAAGTCCTTACTTACATAATCACGATACTCATTGTAAAGGCGAGACAGATCAATTTCACGTTGCCTTTCTGATTGCAATGTCGCATGTACTAGCCACTCCATGCGTGGTTTATTAATACGTCCACGGCGTTGTTTTTCCGACCAGTATTTATCTTCAAAGCTCTTCCACTCATTTTCATATAATTCAATAGCATTAATATTTTCATGCTCAGCGCACATAAAGATATAGTTGCGAATAAGATCCGTAGCATGAAGTTCCGCCCCTCGCCCATTTAATGTTTCAAAAATTATTTGGGCATCATCTTCAGCTTCGAGAAATATGCTTACCAGTTTCAGATCTGTTAAGACAGCCTCAATTAGAGCTACAGCATTTTCTTGTGGTGAGTGGTTTTCTATTTTAATCCATTTTATAAAGGCTTCAGTAAAAAAACATAATGCTTCTAGTGATGGCGGGTGATTAAAATGCTTACGCAACGTACCATGCTGCGTGAAACTATCAGAGAATACGTCCCGGAGATCGTCAATATTTTCAACATTAAAACTTTGAATAAAATGAGTTTGATCCCGAAAAGTTGGCCACAGTTTGAAGCGTTCTACTTCTTTATTTCGCATTGTGTCTTCGTTTGAGTTTTTCAGGCAAGGCGAAATGAGAGCCTCTAAGCTGGAAAGATCCGTAGCACGTAATGCTAATCGGATGGATGCCAGAACATATTGAAGAGTGGTCAATCGTTGCTGACCATCAATAATATGTATGGAATCTACACCTAATAATCCTTTTTTTGATTGAGGTTCCAGTACAACCGCACCAAGGAAATGGGGAGTTGGTTTTGTACCCGAGAGCCGGGATTGTACTTTCTCTAGGATATCCTCCAGTAGAGCTGACCACTGGTCTTGCTGAGTCCATACATAGGCACGTTGATAGAATGGAACACAGTATTGTCGGCGGTCTTGAAAAAGTTGTTGGACAGTTAGCGTCTCGGATTTCATGGTATACCTGTAAGCGACATTGTACAAAAGTGAGGAGTTAATCTGATTTAGAACAATCATTTTATTTTGCTATGATACAACGTATTTGTTACCGATTAAGTAAAAAACGCGTCTGAACGCTGACGTTTTAGGGCTTTACTGGTTATTCTTTCTTATCTCTTCATCATCCCATCGGCATCCTGTCGAGGTTGTTGACTTGTTGTTATTTATTTTGTCTAGGCGCTGTTTAATTATTATTGATAGAATTGATGGTGAGAGGTGATTGAAACCGTAGGCACGTCGTTTGCAAGGACGTGCTACGACTGGCTGGTGAACTTCCGATAGTGCGAGTATTGAATGATTTCCTACGTGCTAACTAGTGAACAAACAACTCTTCAGTAGACTCTCAGGTATCATTCAGAGTTTCCTGAACGAAAGTTTTAGCTCAATCTTTATCTGCAGTATGTCTAACTGAAAAACTATCGTTGCTGGTGGCTTTTACGATCATCTCCACATCGTCATAACGCTTGCCAATGTGTTGGGTTAATTCTTCCTTTAACGCGTCCACAGCGCCGTTTGGCATTTGGTCATTTTGTCTTTGGCTATGGAGATCTCAATACGCATAACACTTCTTTTGTACTGCGTTTGTAGACAGTATTATTCTTATCTGTGTAAATAAACAGTATCAAGACTTCGTTTTAGCTGCATAAGAAAAAAGAGATGGATACATTCGGAAAGATTTTGATGGTGGTAGGCTAAGTGAATAGCCTAAAGGTGTTTTACCCCAATTATTCCCCGGTATTTCTCCGCATAAAAAACAATCATAAAAAAACCAGCCATAATAGGCTGGTTCTTAAGGGATTTTTGGTCGGCACGAGAGGATTTGAACCTCCGCCCCCCGACACCCCATGATGGCGAGCTACGATCTTAAGGGCTGTTATGTGCCAGAAACAGAGATTTTTATATTCCTCACTCTGGAAATCATAATGCTAACTAGTAGGGATTATAAGTTGTCAATTGACAGTATTGTGCATATTTTGTGACTTATAAGTTAAATTATAGGCGTTGTGATATGGATATTAATGAATTTCCATCTGGAGTAATCGAACATCTTGGCTGGTATGTATACCGCCTAATTGACCCGAGGGATGGCAGTACGTTCTATGTAGGTAAAGGCAAAGGTAATCGTGTCTTTGCTCATATGCGTGGTGAGGTTGCAGCAGTGGATGATGATGAGTTACTGAATAATAAACTCAGGCAACTTCGAGAGATCAGACTTGCTGGTCTTGATGTGATCCATGTTATTCATCGACACGGTATGGCCGAAGAAAAGACCGCTTACGAGGTTGAAGCAGCGCTCATAGACGCTTATCCCGGCTTAACTAACATCATGAACGGTGCTGGCAGTAATGAGTTCGGTGCTGCACACATAAAAGAATTAATCGCTACGTACCAGCCTGAAACTATTACGTTCCAACATAAGGCCCTAATGATATCGGTTAATAGGAGTTCAAAGGATATTGACCTCTATGATGCTGTACGTTTTAGCTGGCGTGTCAGCGTTGACCGCGCTCGTAAGGCTGAGATCATACTGGCAACAGTAAGAGGTATCGTGAGGGGGGTATACATCGCTGATGAGTGGCTCAAGTCTACCCGTGAGAATTTCCCAGAGATGACTTCATGGGAGGCAGACGATGAGTTTGAAGCGACTCAATGTTCCCGCTTTGGTTTCCGGGGTAGGGTGGCATCTCCTGAAATCACACAACTTTATATAGGTAAGAAAATTCCTGATGATCTCAGAAAGAAAGGTGCTATGTCTCCTGTGAGATATTCTCCCGGTTTTTGATTTCGGAATGGAACTGGATTTCATATTGTGGTCAATTTTCGCACATGATGAGAGAGAGCCCGCGATAGTTGGCTCTTTTGTGCAAAGTCTGACCAATATTTATTCCCCTCACTGGACGTTACACTCAGACTATCCACTGCTGACATGCCAGTGATTTAAAAGGAATGCTGCTGATTTAAATAGCGAAAACTTCACTAAAGAGGATGTAAAATGACACTACCCAAGTTCAGGAATGACCTACAAGTTGAAGCTAATTACTCTATCAATCAAGCCCGTGAAATGGTTGGGAAAACGGTGAAATCTGTCCAGATTGGTTTTCAGAAAACTGGAGTACAGGTTCATCAGACTGAAATGCTAATCATCACGTTTACAGATGACACTCAACTTGCCATCTCAACAGGTTCAAACGTTGTAAACATAACGTCGTTAATTGGGCGTGGTGGCAGTTGCGAGCTTAAGCCTGCGGATTTTCACGTAGATTTTGATTTGACCTGGCAAAGATGACAAATCCGGCCGTGCCAGCGGCCTTTTTCATGCTCGTCCTGCTGGCACGGCCGCAAACCTAATCCTGTAAGGTGACACTTAAGCGTGTCAGAACTGCGCAATAACAACCTTCACTTTTCCTTCCGCGTCTTTAGATTCCAGATCGGTTTTCACGCCCAAAGGATTATTTATGTAGCAATCCGGGTCATATACAAACAAGATCAACGTATCGCAGTCTTGGTGAGCGCGGTAGCGCGCCATATCAATAAGCAACTCTCCACCAACTTTACCCGCTCCCAGAGATTCACGGGTTTTCTTCACCTCTATCACAATTTTCTCTTTTTTCAAAAGAAAGTCCTGTCTTGAGGCCGCGCCCGCAAAGCTGGGGGTATACTCTTCCGCCCTAATATCATTAAAATGAAGCGTCAGCAGTGCATAAATCAAATCCTGTACGTCATACTCATCATTAACTTCAAGCGGCGCACGGCCGTTGTACCGCCTCTTTAACTGGCGAACAAAGGTCGGAAACCTGTTAAGAATATTAAGTACGAGGCTCAGCGGCGAACCTTCTTGAGGAGTATTAGTACTGACAGCAGAGTGCGCAAGATCATCTCTCGCCGCATCAAACAACGGTTTATAACTTTTGATCAGTGTATTGTAATTAGAAGACCACCTGCTGTTTACAGTATTGAAGTCATTGTAATAATCAGACTCTTTTCCGTAGCTGTCCTCTATTAACTTTTTCACTCTGGCGATCCAGTTTTTATATTTACCAGAATCAACATAGGTTTCCATAGTGTGAGTGAGAACGTTCTGCGCAGTATATTTTGTGGAAATGAGCGCATCGTAATCTTTCTCAAGCGCCCTAAATCTTTCTTCCAGTTGTAGATTTGTCATAGTGCCTTCCAGGCTGTATAGTCGGATAACAAGGTCTGTGCGTATGGAAATTCTACCATACTTAGCCTTCTTTTCTTCACACTGGGCGTAACAGCCATTCTGTCCAGCCCCCCTAGCGTGATCTTACCTGCTGCGGCATTCGGTTGTCTTAGCTCCGGAATAATATTCGGAGATGCATAACTGTCCAGTGCCATACGCGCCCCAATCCTATATATCTACTTCATAGCTTTTCAGTAAGGAATGAATATATTAATTTCTGTGATGATTAGTATCGGAGGGTACGAATGACTATATATCGCTCATAGCAAACGCTCACATCTGTTATGGTTAGAAAGCAGGAAGAGGGGGACAGGCTACGGTATAAGAAAAGTGGGTTGTTGTTTATGGCCGCATTGAGAGTGTCGAATCAGGCTAAAGAGAAGAAGCAAAAAAGCCCGCATCAGCGGGCTTTCATTTCACTTCGGAGCCGCGGCTCCTTTGCGTATCCTTTTATGTCTCCTCACCGTCTGGTCGGTGTCCTGCTGAGACTTCTAACTTCCTGTTTTTGTTGGTGTTGTCCTTACACCGTCCAATCATGATTGGTGGAGCTGGCGGGAGTTGAACCCGCGTCCGAAATTCCTACATACCATTATAACATGTTGCAAAACAACTATTTATGTTAATTTTCAATCACTTAAGTTTACGATGTATTACCTTGTTTTATGTGTTTTTAACTCTTTGCCGCCATTATGCCGCCACTCTTATTTTAAATATTCATACTTCATCATTTGATGAATAAGGAGTTCAACTTTTCTAAAAGTGGTATTTTCATAATGTTCAACAAGGGATTCATCAAAGTCTTCAATCCATCCTTTTGCGGGATTATAGGTCGAAAAATTAAAATTATTTTTGTATAGATAGGGGGTGGCTTCTAGTGTACTAAACACAGTCCAGGAAACAGGGTTTGTAACTCTAAATATTTTTTTTAAAACAGGACAGTGGGTATCATTGGTTTCAACTATGTTTTCTATTTTTGGGGGGATAATTACATTAATCCCAATATCGCTATCTTTTTGGTTTAATATCTTTGTTGATCGATACGATATCCCTGATATATTTTTGTTTCTGTCACTACTAATCCATTGCATTAATAGGTTTGGTATTATGTATTCTTTATTAAAACTTGCGTTTTCATTATCTTTTGTATAGTTACATGCAAGGACTAAAGGCCATGCAATCAACTTTGAAATTTTATCATTAATTTGATCCATGAAATTATCATTATTTAGATCGTAATCATCATCTGAACCTTGTTCGAATGAATACCAAAGATCTCCCGGTTTTGTACGAAGTGCAGATGTTAAATTGTACCCAAGATCTAAAATTCTTATATTTGAATTTTCTTTATCGGATATGAAGGAAGATATGTAAAGTTTATCAAAGTCAGGTTTTCCCATTTCTTGCCAACATACAAATATTGATGTTCCAAGATATAAACATGGAAGACCGGATACAGAAAATCTTTGTGCGCTAACTAAATGTCTATTTTTAAATGGTATATGAAATAATTCTTCTCTTTGTTTTAGGATGCACTCACTTTTCCTTACGCGAAATAAAGGGGTGTGTGGGTTGCATAATTTAGTTAGAGGAACAGTCATCTTATAAAGATGAGTATGCATTGATGACTTGGTAATTGCCAAATCGAATTTTTTATAAGCTTCTTTAACATTTCCTATTAAAAATAGCTTAAGAGTTTCTATTATTTTATCAGATAAATATATTATTGATTTTGTGCGAATCTTTACTTGTTTAATTATCTCGTTGTCAGGATATTTATTTCTAATGGAGTCAATTAATTCTAAATAGCACTCGACTCTCTTAGAAAAGTCAGAAATTAGTTTTCCCTCGGCAATGAATGGGGGTTGCAATAGTTCATGTTTTTTTAGTTCTTCCGATATCTGTTCTAATTCGATAATGTTGCGCATGTGCTTAATCCATCAAGGTTGCTAATGGGTTTTTAGTTACTGCATCTTCAAGATGATCTGGGGAAAAATGAGCGTAAATCATCGTCATTTTTATATCGGCATGTCCAAGAATATCGCGCAGTACCAGTATATTTCCACCGTTCATCATAAAATGACTGGCAAATGTATGGCGCAGAACATGGGTACATTGGCCTTCTGGTAGTTCTAAACCGGCTCGCTTTACTGCACGCTCAAAGGCTTTTCTGCATGGGGTGAATAACTTCCCCCTATTCTTAGGCAGTTCTTCATATAAATCCTTAGAAATAGGCACAGTTCGGTTTTTCTTGCCTTTGGTCTTGGTATAAGTGATACGGTATTTTGATACCTGATGACTCTGCAGGTTTTCGGCTTCGCTCCAGCGTGCGCCGGTGGCCAGGCATATTTTTGCAATCAAAAGCAGGCTGGAGCTTTGAGAATCGGCGCAGGCATCCAGCAGACGTTTAATTTCTTCCGGGGTCAGGAACGCCAATTCACTCTCAGCAATTTTAAATGTTGGCAGCCCAGCAAGCGGGTTGGGGGCTGACCAGTGGCCCAGCTTTTTCAGTGTACCAAAAACAGATGATAGATTGCGCTGTTCAAGGTTTACCGTGCGGGGCTTAACGGGCGACATAAACGTGCCATCTTCATTTCGTACTTCACCTTTTAACCGTGCTTCGCGGTATTTCGTAAAGTCACCGGCTGTCAGTTCTGAAGCGATGGGATCGCCTAGACCATTACAGATAATTCTAAGTTTCGCTATGAGGCGCTTGGGGTCTGCGAGTGTTTGACCATACAGGGAATACCACTGCTCAATTAATTCTGATAGGTGTCGCCGATCTTCCTTTTCCCCCAGCCATGGTTTTTTGTTCACTTCTTCCATTGTGAAGCTTTCAAAAGCAATGGCTTCGCCTTTCGTAGCAAATTGCTTACGCACGCGCTTGCCATTGCGTCCATTGGGATAGCACTCGCACAACCATTTACCGTTTGGCTGTTTTCTGACAGTCATGTTTAGATACTCTTTATTACTTTGACTGCACGCCCAATAACTTCCACATCATCGGCAGAGCACTCGAAAGACGCTTCATCTTGATTTACTACAATCTTATTGCCGGGAATCCGCATGATTTTTGCAATAATAATCATTCCATCAATATTGATAAGCCAGAATCCATTGCTGACTTGTTTAACTGATTTATCGATGAGATAACAATCAGTAGGGGTTTCTAAGAACATCGATTCTTCATAATCTGCAGGTAATATGCTGTGGTCTAGGAAAATCTCTTCATCAATACTGAGTTGTCCATTTTCCAAGGTTCCTTTAGGAATAGATGGAGTTATGAGTTTGGATAACGGTTTAATTGCTTGTTTGTTCTCGTTATGAGATCTTTTCTCAGACTCGTATCCTTCTTTCATGCTTCCCTGTCCAGTGGCTAACCAAAGTAACGAAACACCGGTTTCTAGTGCACACTGAATTATCCAGTCAGCAGGAAAACTGTCACGTAACACTCTGTTTGCCATAGTACTTTTTGAGACATTCAGGTGCTCGCTTAATGCCTGCTTAGTTGTGAATCCATAAGCCTCAAGCAGCCTCTCAATAGCTGCCTTACCTCCCGTATCGGAACCCATTCTGATGTTTAACATTGGTAATCTCCATTTGACAATCTTGAATCAAGATCGTAATGTCTTCGTGTCTCTTGATGTGAGAGTTAAAGAGACGAGCTAAAACGAACTAACACGCACACAAAGTAAGAGATACTGCACTATGAGTACTGATATTTCAATTCGTGTACCAAAAGAGATGGCTACGCCTGCAGAGTTCGCAGAGTGGGAGGGCATTTCCCGTGGCTCTGTTTACCAAAAAATTCACCATGGTCAACTTGCTAAGTACATGGTCAAGAAAGAAAAAAATAAAGGCCGCGTAAGCCTTCGTTATCTGATGTACAAAACTGATCAGGTCCGTGAATCCCTCGGTCATTCCAACTTCCGCGTCATTGTTGGTAAGTAAGTTCAATTATGGGAACTTTCTAAGGGGGCACCATGTTTGATTACAAGATTTCCAAACATCCGCATTTCGATGAAGCCTGTAGGGCTTTTGCACTGCGTCACAACCTGGTGCAACTGGCAGAACGTGCAGGCATGAATGTGCAGATTCTGCGGAACAAGCTGAACCCAGCTCAGCCTCATTTATTAACCGCACCAGAAATCTGGCTGCTTACCGATCTGACTGAAGATTCAACGCTGGTAGATGGTTTTCTGGCACAGATTCATTGTCTGCCATGTGTACCGATTAATGAGGTGGCAAAAGAGAAACTGCCGCATTACGTCATGAGCGCAACTGCAGAGATCGGGCGTGTTGCAGCAGGTGCGGTATCTGGTGATGTAAAAACTAGTGCCGGTCGTCGTGATGCTATCAGCAGCATTAACTCTGTAACACGACTGATGGCGCTGGCGGCTGTTTCATTGCAGGCCCGTTTACAGGCTAATCCTGCGATGGTGAGTGCAGTTGATACCGTGACTGGCCTCGGTGCTTCATTCGGTTTGCTGTGAGGTGCTTATGCTGACGAAAGAACCATCATTTGCATCGCTGCTGGTAAAACAAAGCCCGGCAATGCACTACGGTCACGGCTGGATCATGGGTGAGGATGGTAAACGCTGGCATCCATGTCATTCACAAGATGAATTGCTGTCTGAATTGACCACGAGGAAACGGAGAAAGTCAAAATGTATGCAGCGGAAAGTGAAGTGGTTTATCAGTTTCGTTACAGAGGGGAGAGTTATTCAGTACCTGAAGATGATTTGCTCTGTTGTTATCCGTCGTTGTCGGGCGATGGCAGTTACTTTTTCACGCTAAGGGATGGGACGTTTTTACGGGGAGAGCAGGTTAAAGAGACGATACGAAAAAATGTATCTCCTCTTGAACGTTACCGTAAGAACAAAGAACGATAGTTGCGTTTTGGGGATATGAATTATGGCAATTAATGGCGCTGCGGCGACTGTTCCATTAAGCCCCGGTGAACGCCTGAATGGACTTAATCACATTGCGGAGTTAAGGGCGAAAGTATTTGGCCTGAATATTGAGTCAGAGCTTGAGCGGTTTATTAAAGATATGCGTGATCCACGGGATATCAATAACGAACAAAATAAACGAGCACTGGCTGCCATATTCTTTATGGCAAAAATTCCAGCTGAACGTCATAGCATCAGCATTAATGAGCTGACCACTGACGAAAAGCGGGAGTTGATTAAAGCAATGAATCATTTTCGTGCAGTGGTGAGCTTATTTCCCAGACGGCTAACCATGCCGAATTAAGCAACTAATGAAATTAATGGCGTAAACCCGCCGGGCATCCCTTTATCTAAATTCAGGAGAATTGATTATGCGTAATATTGAAACCCTCACGACTAAAACCGGACCGGATGATGCAGGGCTTAATATTTTACTGACAGAGGCTCGTCTGGAAGAACGCCGGGCAAGGGCTGAAGCAATGGCAGCTCGCCTTGATAGCCTGGCGTGTCATATCACATCCCGCCAGCTAAACCACGTCGAAGCGGCAGAACTGCTGCGTGTGACTGCTGAAGCAATCCAGAACGAAGCGCAGGAGATCCACTAATGGCAGATGCAATGGATCTCGTACAGCAGCGCGTTGAAGAAGAACGCCAGCGCTATATCCGTGCTGCCCGTGCCAAAACACCGGGCGTGTCTCGTGTGCTTTGTATTGAATGTGAAGCGCCAATTCCGCCAGCACGACGCCGCGCCATTCCTGGAGTGCAGCTTTGCATTACCTGTCAGGAAATCGCAGAGCTGAAAGGCAAACATTACAACGGAGGTGTTGTATGAGCACCATCCTGAAATGGGCGGGAAATAAAACCGCCATTATGTCCGAACTGAAAAAACATCTTCCTGCTGGCTCGCGACTGGTTGAACCTTTCGCGGGTTCCTGTGCTGTGATGATGGAGACGGATTACCCCAGCTATCTTGTTGCGGATATTAATCCTGATTTAATCAACCTCTATAAAAAGGTTGCTGCTGATTGCGAGGCGTTTATATCTCGTGCCAGAGCTTTATTTGAGGAAGCAAACAGGGATGTGGCTTATTACAACATAAGGCAGGAGTTTAATTACTCCATTGAAATTACTGATTTCATGAAAGCGGTATATTTCCTGTATCTCAATCGTCATGGTTACCGTGGGTTATGTCGCTATAACAAGAGCGGGCATTTCAACATTCCGTACGGTAATTATAAAAATCCGTATTTCCCTGAAAAAGAAATTCGCGCATTTGCAGAGAAAGCCCAGCGGGCAACGTTTATATGCGCCAGCTTTGATGAAACGCTGGCGATGTTGAAGGCGGGGGATGTGGTGTATTGCGATCCGCCTTATGACGGTACGTTTTCCGACTATCACACTGACGGCTTCACTGAAGATGACCAGTATCACCTGGCATCCCTTCTTGAACATCGGTCATCAGAAGGACATCCGGTCATTGTTTCTAACAGTGACACATCCCTGATCCGTTCGCTGTATCGCAATTTTACTCACCACTACATCAAGGCAAAACGCAGCATCGGCGTAGCAGCTGGTGAGAGTAAATCTGCAACAGAAATCATCGCTGTTTCCGGGACACGCTGCTGGGTGGGATTTGATTATTCGCGTGGCGTGGATAGTTCAGCCGTGTACGGAGTACGTGCATGAGTCATGCCGATATGAACAACTGCTGCGGCTTTAACGAGGCTGCCGCAGCGTTCTCATGGAACAGCCCGAAAAAGGCCATTAACCCTTATCTGGACCCGGCGGAAGTCGCGCCGGTTTCTGCGCTTTCAAACCTGATCACTCTGTACGCTGCCGATAACGAGCAGGAACAGCTGCGCCGCGAGGCACTGAGTGATCAGGCCTGGGAGCGTTATTTCTTTAATGAATCCCGTGATCCTGTCCAACGCGAAATGGAGCAGGATAAGCTCATTAGCCGGGCAAAGCTGGCGCATGAGCAGCAGCGTTTTAATCCAGACATGGTCATTCTGGCGGACGTTAACGCCCAGCCTTCCCATATCAGCAAGCCGCTGATGCAACGTATTGAATACTTCAGCAGCCTGGGCAGGCCAAAGGCTTATTCCCGCTATTTGCGTGAGACGATTAAGCCATGTCTGGAACGACTGGAGCATGTACGCGACTGTCAGCTATCCACTTCTTTTCGCTTTATGGCAAGCCATGAAGGGCTGGACGGCCTGCTGATCCTGCCTGAAATGAGTCAGGATCAGGTGAAGCGCCTGTCTACCCTTGTCGCCGCGCATATGAGCATGTGCCTTGATGCAGCTTGTGGTGATTTGTATGCCACCGATGACATTAAGCCAGAAGAAATCCGCAAAACATGGGAAAAGGTGGCAGCGGAAACCCTGCGTCTGGATGTTATCCCGCCTGCGTTTGAGCAACTCCGTCGGAAAAGAAACCGCCGTAAACCCGTGCCTTATGAACTCATTCCGGGTTCGCTGGCGCGTATGTTATGCGCCGACTGGTGGTATCGGAAATTATGGAAGATGCGTTGCGAATGGCGGGAAGAGCAGTTGCGTGCTGTTTGCCTGGTCAGCAAAAAAGCATCTCCCTATGTCAGCTATGAAGCCGTGATGCATAAACGTGAGCAGCGCCGTAAGTCGCTGGAGTTTTTCCGTTCTCATGAACTGGTGAACGAAGACGGCGACACGCTGGATATGGAAGACGTGGTAAACGCCAGCAGCAGCAACCCTGCGCATCGCCGCAATGAGATGATGGCCTGTGTTAAAGGTCTGGAGCTTATCGCGGAAATGCGCGGTGACTGCGCCGTTTTCTACACCATCACCTGTCCGTCACGTTTCCATTCCACGCTAAATAACGGCAGGCCCAACCCGACCTGGACAAATGCGACGGTAAGACAAAGCAGTGATTATCTGGTCGGTATGTTTGCTGCATTTCGTAAGGCGATGCACAAAGCCGGATTACGCTGGTATGGCGTGCGGGTGGCTGAGCCGCATCATGACGGTACAGTTCACTGGCACCTGTTGTGTTTTATGCGCAAAAAAGATCGCCGCGCCATTACTGCTTTGTTGCGTAAGTTTGCCATTCGTGAAGACCGCGAGGAGCTGGGTAATAACACGGAACCACGCTTTAAGTCTGAGCTGATAAACCCGCGCAAAGGTACGCCAACAAGCTACATCGCGAAATACATCAGTAAGAACATTGACGGGCGTGGTCTGGCTGGCGAGATCAGCAAGGAAACGGGTAAATCCCTGCGTGATAACGCTGAATACGTTAATGCCTGGGCGTCTCTGCATCGTGTTCAGCAATTCCGCTTCTTTGGCATTCCGGGGCGTCAGGCTTACCGTGAACTGCGATTGCTGGCTGGTCAGGCGGCAAGGCAACAGGGGGACAAAAAAGCAGGTGCGCCGGTACTGGATAACCCGCGCCTTGATGCCATCCTAGCCGCTGCTGATGCTGGTTGTTTTGCCACCTACATCATGAAGCAGGGCGGCGTACTGGTTCCCCGCAAATATCACCTCATCAGAACCGCTTATGAAATCAACGAAGAGCCGACCGCCTATGGCGATCACGGTATTCGTATTTATGGCATCTGGTCACCCATTGCAGAGGGCAAGATCTGCACTCATGCGGTGAAGTGGAAAATGGTTCGTAAGGCCGTTGACATTCAGGAGGCGGCAGCCGACCAGGGCGCTTGCGCCCCTTGGACTCGTGGCAATAACTGTCCCCTTGGACTCGTGGCAATAACTGTCCCCTTGCTGAAAATTTGAACCAACAGGAGAAAGATAAATCAGCTGATGGGGACCCCAGAACGGACATTACCAGCATGGATGACAAGGAGTTGCACGATTACCTGCACAGTATGAGCAAAAAAGAGCGCCGGGAACTGGCAGCAAGGTTACGCCTGGTGAAACCGAAACGGCGTAAAGACTACAAACAGCGAATTACAGACCATCAGCGACTGCAGCTCGTGTATGAGCTGAAGTCCAGAGGATTTGATGGCAGCGAGAAAGAGGTCGATTTACTCCTTCGCGGAGGCAGTATTCCGTCAGGAGCAGGCCTGCGTATCTTCTATCGGAACCAGCGTTTGCAGGAAGATGATCAGTGGCGGAACCTGTATTAATTACGCGGGTTAACAATTCGTGCTCTTAATAATACCAGGCATATCAGGCTGATGAACGTAAAAAATCGTTTTACATCAGTAAGATTATTATATACTGTAAATATAAACAGTGGTTATGCATACAGCATTGCGTGTGGTGTCATAGGAGGAAAGATGCAGGACTATTTTTTGGAGTCTTTGAAGCTCCAGCGCATTGATTTTTTTCTTAAGCTTGTAGCGGCTAGTGAGTGTAGTGATGAAGAGAAGGGGCTGGCTCTGCAGTGGGTTTCTGAATTGACTGATGAACTCATGGCAAAAATCAGAACCCACGAATACAACCGCTCAATGGATGTCATCAGCTGAGGTGACTTTTATGCGCATTGAAATAATGATCGATAAAGAGCAGAAGATTAGCCAGTCTACCCTGGACGCCCTTGAATCCGAGCTTTACCGCAATCTGCGCCCCCTGTATCCCAAAACGGTAATTCGCATTCGCAAAGGTAGCTCTAACGGTGTGGAACTAACCGGACTGCAACTGGACGAAGAAAGAAAACAAGTGATGAAAATTATGCAGAAGGTGTGGGAAGACGACAGCTGGCTGCATTAAGAAACGTTGCTGGCGTCTGAACTTGCTTCTGGCGTCAGCAAGGTTGAACAACGAGCCCTTGCGAGGCGTTAGCTCTGTAGTGCATGTCTATGCCGCATGAGATCGCATGATCGTTTGAGGATCGTTTTTGCTAAGGCCCGCCAGAACTGGCGGGCTTTTGCGTAGATCATGCAGGTGCATGAAAACCACTACATAAAGCGGGCAGGCGTGGCGGGGATACGAGCGCGCGTATTTGGTCGTTACTTAGCTTTTTTTTATCAATAGATTAAGCTAACTTAAGTCTTTTTAGGAAAAAATATTTTTTCGTGATGAGGTAGAAAGATGTCTTTTCTTGATATAAAAAAAATGAGTAAAGAGAGGTTTAATGCTTTTGTTGATTGGACCAGAATGCCAAATACTGAACTTTTAGGCTATGAGTTTGAGTGGTACTGTAGTCCGAGAGAGTTCCTGCTAGGGGCACTATTATTGGATCAAATCGATGAAGATTATAGCGGTATTGTTTTAGCAAGAGACTTAAGTGGGAGATATAGATGTATTGACCTATTTACTAGTGTTTCAGAAATGAATTCTGCACGAGCAAAACTAAAGAAATTAATGCGGAAGCATACTAAATTAAACGTAAAAGTATTTCCACAAGGTGATGAAACTTATAAAGCAATGGATTTATTCACACCTATAGTTACACCAGATAAACTTCATCATCATTTTTCATTATTTGGTAAATATGCGAACTGGTCGCCTGCAACAGGGATAATCAAGGAAATGATGAATCATTTTGAGGATGTCGACGGGAATTTTATAGAGCAGTTTCAGACAACAGGTTTTGATGCCCGGCTATGGGAGTTATATCTTTTCGCATATTTACGAGAGGAACACTTTTGGCTAGATAGGCAGTTTAATGCCCCTGATTATGTGGCACGTAAGTATGGTAATACTATTTGCATTGAAGCTGTAACGGTTAATCCAACAGGGAATGATATTAATCAATCATCTGAAATGCTATCTGAACCTAAAAGTAAGGAAGAATTGCTAGAGAAAATAGAGAATTATATGCCGATTAAATTTGGAAGTTCTCTCTATTCTAAACTGAAAAAGAAAACTCGATACTGGGATCTAGAACATGTTAAGGGGAATCCTTTAATTTTCGCAATTGCTGATTTTCATGAACCAAACTCTATGATTTGGTCCCATAGTGCACTTTGGCAGTATCTTTATGGTATTCGCTATGAGCATGTTAAATCTGAAGATGGATGTTACAGTTTAGCAACTAAGAAAATTATATCGCATCAATTTGAGAAAAAGGAAATTCCTTCAGGCTTTTTCTTCTTGGATGAGTCTGAAAATATTTCGGCCGTCCTTAGTTCTAATAGTGGTACTATATCGAAGTTTAATCGGATGGGAAAACTGGCTGGTTTTGGAAGAAGTGACCTTAGATTATTTAGGAGTGGTTACTGCCATGATCATGACCCAGAGGCATTATATCCAGCAGCATTTAGTTTTGAAGTGAAAGAAGGCGATATTACAGAAACATGGGCAGAAGGTTTAAATATGTATCATAATCCTAATGCTAAATATCCTGTAGATCCTGATTTATTTCCTTCAATAGCACATCATTTTCTTGAAAATGGAGAGGTTAAAAGTATAGTGCCTGACTTTCATCCGTATACATCTATTACCATAAATGTCTTAACTCAAAATAATAAAAAACAAAAAATCAGAGTAGATGAGTAATTAATTAGGTTTATTCTTGTTAACCACCTCATAGAGGTGGTTATTAATTAGTCTAGGGATAGTTGATATTCTTTGAATGTAATAATATTATTTTTTAGCCATAAATTTAATTCTTCGAAACGTTTTTGCAAAGGTATTAATTCATTACGAACAAATACCCGACTTGCCTTCTCCACATCCCCAAACCCCCCAACATTATTCGGCAAAATTCCCATCATCTGAGGCGGTACGCGGTGTGCAGCCATCATGTCGTCCCGGCTCACGTTCTTGATGTTCAGAAATTCATCTTTCGCTGCGACTTCTGACAACGGGATGATCTGAAGCCCGTCCTTTTTGCCGTTAGGCGAGTACATAAACAGGTTGCGGAAGTTGCCAGGGCCTTTGGCGCTTTTCATCGCGTTGCGGAGGTTGTTCACATCTTCCTGGTTCTGCGCGGCGTCGGTCATATACATGATGAAGCCTGCATGACTGCCGTTAATGTAATACTTGCGGCGGAACAGCGTGGCAGACTCGTTGAGCAGGGCGGATGGAATAGCAGAAAGATAACCGGGCAGGCCGTAGATCTCCTGGTTGATGTCCGGTTCCATCAGATGAAAGATGCTGCCTTTCGTGAACTGATATGGCTGCGTGGTCATACCGTATTGCACAAACCAGTAGGTATCCAGGTCTAACCCGCGTCGGGTGTATTTTGCCAAGGCAGGTTCAAGGGCGATAACTTCACCGAAGCGGTTCGTGCGTTTCTCCAGGTAGGCGTTACCAAATACCAGATAGTCCTGCACAAAACGCGAAAAAGCCTGCTGGCTGAGCAGCGGGTGAGGGATGTAGGTGCTGGTCAGAATGTTGCACTTTACTGCAATCGGGGAACTATGATGAACGGCAGCGCGGAAGGTGCGCGCCAGTCCGTCAAAGCTGACGGGCGGCTCATACCAGCGGTCCATCTGTACGCATTCCACATAATCCAGCAGTTCTCGGCGGTCCAGAACAGGAACGGGATCGCCGAAGCTGAATGCTTCGGCTGTAGTTTGACTTTTAAGCTGGATCTGTTTCGTCGCCGCAGCGCGGTTCTTCTTACTCTTTCCCATCAAAAAATCTCCACAATATTGCTGGTATTGGCGGATTCGCCCTGCAGCGGTTCGTTAAACAGTGCGTGCATCGTTGCCCAGGCCAGATCGGCGTGGCTGGCTTCTTCGCTGCGGCTGGCTTCATAGGTCGGGCGGTTGCCACTGGCGGTGGTGGCGCGGCGGATTGCCATAAAGGACTGCGCTATGTCGGTGTGTCCGGCGTCAAACTCCAGACGGCGGTGGCTGATAATGTCGTAGGCCTTGAGTACCAGGGCGTTTTTAACGTTGGGGTTGTAGACAAACTCCCGGACGGCAGGAAAAAACGCTTTCACGTTCTCGTAAACCCCGTGACCAACGCCGGTTGAGTCGATACCGATATAGGTCACGTTGTACTGTTCGGTCAGTTTTTTGATGGCGTCAGCCTGGGCGCGGAAGTCCATTCCGCGCCACTGGTGACGCTCAAGAATGCGGAACTTACCGCCCGGCACGGCTGGCGGCGCCACCACCACGCATCCGGCGCTGTCGCCGTTCTGCGTACCTTTCGCCGGGTCATATCCGATCCACACTTCGCGCCAGCCAAACGGGCGCAGGGCCAGTGCATGAAAGTCGGTCCAGACTTCCCAACTGTCCACCATGCACGCCTGCAGCTCGCTGAGTGGGAACACAGACGCGAGATCGTCCACGAACTCACACATCAGCAGGTTCTGGTATTCGTCCGGGCTGTACTCCATGCGCAACTGGTCGAGGTCGAACAGGTTACAGCCGCCGCGCACCGCATCTTCCACAGTGACTATCTGGCGGTACTGCCCGTCTGCGCACAGCAGGCCGGGGGCCAGATTGCTGTGGGACAGGTCGATGTCCACCTTATCGGCTTTGTTGCGCCCTCGGTTGAACAGCGCACCGGACCAGAACGGATAAGCACTGTGTGTCAGGCTGGATGGCGTGGAAAAATAGGTTTGTCGCCATTTTTTGTGAATAGCCATACCGGAAGCCACTTTGCGCAGCTCCTGGAATTTCGGTATCCAGAAATATTCATCCAGATACAGGTTGCCGTGGTAACTCTGGGCCGTGCGGGCATTGGTGCCGAGGAAGTACAGCGTGGCCCCGTTAGGAAGCACCATCGGATCGCCTTTCAGCTCCACCTCCACTTCTTTGGCGAAGTCGATGATGTACTGCTTAAAGACGTGGGCCTGAGCCTTGCTGGCGGAAAGGAAAATCTGGTTACGCCCGGTTAGCAGGGCGTCAATCAGGGCTTCACGGGCAAAATAGAAGGTCGCGCCGATCTGGCGTGACTTCAGCAGGTTGCGGATGCGGTTGGTTTTTCCGGCTTCCCACCAGTGGCGCTGGTAGTTGAACATGGAGGAATGGAAGATTTCTTCCAGCTTCTCAATCTGTTCATCGGTGAAAACGTTCTTTTCCGGCTGACGGCGCGGGCCTTTGTTGCGGTTGGCGACGTTAGGGTTTAAGTCGGCTTCGTTGCCGCCATTGTTAAACTTGCCGATCCGCGCATGGCGCTCCGACTGGCGCGCCAGCAGGTCAATCTCTTTGAAATCTTTCCCTTCTTTGTGCTCCTTCATAATGAGCTGGCAGTAGCGTGCGGCGGTGGTGAGCTGCATCTGATCCAGCGGCCCATAGTCACCCCACTTGTCGCGTTTTTTCCAGCTGTGAACGGTTGCAACTTTCTCGCCCAGCATTTCAGCAATGCGGGCTACGCGGTATCCCTGAAAGTACAGCAGCATGGCCTGCCGACGGGGATCGAGATCTGCGGGTGTCAGTGTGGTGTTCATGGCACAAACCTACAGCCTTGAATGAAGGCTTTCCCCGCCTGCGGTTTGTGTGGTTGTCGGTACAAATACCGCGCATTGTTTCACTGCCCCCATCACCGCAACCATAAGGCTCCAGTAAGTTTTTTCTAACGGAGCACGGCTCATGACAGTGAAAGCAAAGCGTTTTCGCATCGGGGTGGAAGGTGCCACCACCGACGGACGCGAAATCCAGCGTGAATGGCTGGAACAGATGGCAGCCAGCTACAACCCGGCGGTGTATACCGCGCTGATTAACCTTGAGCACATCAAGTCTTATCTGCCGGACAGCACCTTTAACCGCTACGGCAAGGTGACGGCGCTGTTTGCTGAAGAAATCACGGAAGGTCCGCTGGCAGGCAAGATGGCGCTGTATGCCGACGTTGAGCCAACGGAGTCCCTGGTGGAACTGGTGAAAAAAGGCCAGAAATTATTCACCTCTATGGAAGTCAGCCCGAAGTTCGCTGATACGGGCAAAGCCTATCTGGTCGGCCTGGCTGCCACTGATGACCCTGCCAGTCTGGGTACGGAAATGCTGACATTCAGCGCCAGTGCAGCCCATAACCTGCTGGCAAACCGCAAGCAGAATCCTGCCAATCTCTTTACCGCTGCAGAGGAAACGGTGATCGAACTGGAAGAAATCCAGGACGACAAACCGTCCCTGTTTGCCCGCGTCACGGCGCTGTTTACCAAAAAAGAGCAGTCCGATGACGCCCGGTTCTCTGATGTGCATAAGGCCGTGGAGCTGGTCGCCACTGAGCAGCAGAACCTGAGCGCACGCACCGAAAAATCCCTGTCTGAGCAGGAAGAACGCCTGTCTGAGCTGGAGACTGCCCTGCAGGCACAGCAAACCGCCTTTAACGAACTGGTGGACAAGCTGAGTCATGAAGACAGTCGCCAGGACTACCGCCAGCGTGCAACAGGCGGTAACGCCCCCGCTGACACTCTGACCAATTGCTGATGGAGCACAAAACCCGATGAAGAAGAATACCCGCTTTGCTTTTAACGCTTACCTGCAGCAGCTGGCGCGTCTGAACGGTGTGGCAGTTGAAGAACTGTCCAGCAAGTTCACCGTGGAGCCGTCTGTGCAGCAGACGCTGGAAGACCAGATCCAGCAGTCCGCCGCTTTCCTGACGCTGATTAACGTCACGCCAGTGACTGAGCAGTCCGGTCAGCTGCTGGGGCTGGGAGTTGGCAGCACCATTGCCGGAACCACTGACACCACCGCGAAAGAGCGTGAACCTGTCGATCCGACGCTGATGGTCGATGTGGAATATAAATGCGAGCAGACCAACTTTGACACGGTGCTGACCTACGCGAAGCTGGACCTGTGGGCGAAGTTTCAGGATTTCCAGGTGCGCATCCGTGACGCCATCGTGAAACGTCAGGCTCTGGACCGCATCATGATCGGCTTTAACGGCGTGAAGCGTGCGAAAACCTCCAACCGTAGCGAAAACCCGCTGCTGCAGGATGTGAACAAAGGCTGGCTGCAGAAAATCCGTGAAGATGCACCGGATCACGTCATGGGCAGCACCACCACGGGCGGTGAAACCACACCGGGTGCGGTGAAAGTCGGGAAAGGTGGCGAATATGCCAACCTGGACGCCGTGGTGATGGATGCCGTCAATGAGCTTATCGATGTGGTCTACCAGGACGATGACGATCTGGTGGTGATTTGCGGTCGTGAACTGCTGTCTGACAAGTATTTCCCGCTGGTCAACAAAGAGCAGGAAAACAGTGAAAAACTGGCTGCTGATATGATCATCAGTCAGAAACGCATGGGTGGCCTGCAGGCCGTGCGTGCGCCGTTCTTCCCGCCGAATGCACTGCTGATCACCCGTCTGGATAACCTGTCCATCTACTGGCAGGGAGACACCCGCCGCCGCTCAGTTATCGACAACCCGAAACGTGACCGGATTGAAAACTTTGAATCCGTTAACGAAGCCTATGTGGTTGAGGACTACCGCTGCGCCGCACTGGTGGAAAACATCCAGATTGGCGACTTCAGCGCCGCAGCAGCAGAAACCGGAGCGTAATTCATGAGCCTGAGTCCCGCACGGCAGCATCGCCTGCGCGTTCAGGCTGAACAGGCCGCCCGCGAGGGCGGCAGCGTTCGCCACGCGTCGGGCTATGACCTGATGCTGCTGCAACTGGCGGAAGACCGCCGCCGTCTCAAGGGCGTTCAGTCCACGGTCAAAAAAGCGGAAATCAAGGTGGAGCTGCTGCCGAAGTACGCCGCCTGGGCGGAGGGTGTCCTGGCTGCCGGAGGCGCTCAACAGGATGACGTGCTGATGTACGTGATGCTGTGGCGCATTGATGCCGGAGATTATGCCGGGGCGCTGGAGATCGGGCGTCACGCCCTGCGTCATGGCTGGGTGATGCCGTTAGGTAACCGCAACGTGCAGACCGTGCTGGCAGAGGAAATGGCAGATGCAGCCCAGAGCGCAATGCTTGCCGCCACCGGCTTTGATACCGATCTGTTGCTGAAGACCCTGGAGCTGACAGACGGTATGGATATGCCGGACCAGTCACGGGCGCGTCTGCATAAAGCGATTGGCGCTGTCCTGAGTGAAAGAAATCCGGCGTCTGCCCTTAATCATCTCAACCATGCGTTACAGCTCGATCCCCGCTGTGGCGTGAAAAAAGACAAACAGCAGCTAGAGCGCAGACTGCGCAATGACAGCCGCTGACAGAACGTGCCCCCGCGCACGGGCGGCACGGGGTGGCGAAAGGCACTGCCACATCAAAACCCCGTCCACCGCCCTCTATTTCAGGAGAAAGCAGCATGAAGTTTGTTGCGCCAGAACAGGCACCGGAACAGGCGGAAATCATCAGGAATACGCCGTTCTGGCCTGATGTGGACCTGTCGGAGTTTCGCAGTGTGATGCGCACTGACGGCACGGTGACGCAGCCGCGTTTAAAACAGGTTGCCCTGTCGGCAATTTCGGAGGTCAACGCAGAGCTGTATGAGTTTCGCAGACGCCAGCAGATGCTGGGGTATGCCTCGCTGGCAGAAGTCCCGGCGGAACAACTGGACGGCAAAAGCGAGCGCATTCAGCACTATTTCAACGCGGTTTACTGCTGGGCACGCGCCATGCTCAACGAACGTTACCAGGACTATGACGCCACGGCATCCGGTGCGAAGCGAGGCGAGGAACTGGCGGAAGCAAGCGGTGATTTATGGCGTGACGCCCGCTGGGCCATCAGCCGGGTGCAGGATGCGCCGCACTGCACAGTGGAGCTTATCTGATGAAAGTGCGTGCGCATCAGTATGACACGGTGGACGCACTTTGCTGGCGTCATTACGGGCGCACGCAGGGTGTCACGGAGCAGGTACTGAAGGCAAATCCGGGGCTTGCCGAATACGGCCCCTTTTTACCTCACGGGCTGCAGGTGGAGCTGCCGGACATTCCGACCACCACCACCGTGCAGACCGTCCAGCTATGGGACTGAATTATGACGCTTGAGCGAATCAGCGCCTTTATCACGTATTGCATCGCCGTCGTGCTGGCCTGGCTGGGCGATTTGTCCATCAAGGATGCCTCAACGCTGGGCGGCCTGATGATCGGTGTGCTGATGCTGGCTATCAACTGGTACTACAAACACAAAGCCTACCAGCTTCTGCGCGACGGGCAGATCTCGCGGGAGGACTATGAATCCATCAATCGTTAAACGCTGCCTTGTCGGGGCCGTGCTGGCTATTGCTGCCACGCTGCCGGGGTTTCAGCAGCTTCACACCTCCGAGGAGGGACTGAAACTGATCGCTGATTATGAAGGCTGTCGTCTGCAGCCGTATCAGTGCAGCGCGGGTGTCTGGACCGACGGCATTGGTAATACGTCGGGCGTCATTCCCGGCAAAATTATTACGGAACGACAGGCAGCTGAAGGGCTGATCTCCAACGTGCTACGAGTGGAGCGGGCGTTGGAAAGGTGTGTGAAGCAACAGCCGCCGCAGAAGGTGTATGACGCTACGGTGTCGTTTGCCTTCAACGTGGGGACGGGCAATGCCTGTAGTTCCACGCTGGTGAAATTGCTCAATCAGCGGCGCTGGGCGGATGCATGCCGACAGTTGCCGCGCTGGGTTTATGTGAAAGGTGTTTTTAATCAGGGGCTGGATAACCGCCGTGCGCGGGAGATGGCCTGGTGTTTACAGGGAGCAAACTGAAATGAAAAAGAAATTAATCAGCGGACTGTTTCTGATGTTATGGATGGCGCTGTTAATCGCAGCAATGGTGTATCCGCAGGGGATTTTTCCGGTACTGGCAGCGTCCGGCGTTTGGGTAGCCTGTTTGCTGACATGGGCGGTAATTCCGGTAGCACTGGCTGCGTTAATTAAGAATGGCCCGCTCTGGCAGGAGTTAAGGGCATCTTTGCTGAAGACAATTACTCGAAAAGAAAACGTATTTACCAGTTGGGTGATGCGATTGCTGATTGTTGTAAGTCTCGCCTGGACGGGGTGGGCTATTACCCTGGTCTTTTATCTACTGACCGTTATTGCCTTCTGGATCACCCGTAATCAGATGGCGCAACAGGTAGCAGCATGAACCGGTTGCTGCTGGTTGTGCTGACGTTATTACTGGCGGCGCTGGGCTGGCAGACGTGGCGGCTGGCTGATGCCAGCCAGACCATCAGCACGCAGGCAGACGAGCTGCAGAGCAAAAGCCAGGCACTGGCAAAGAGCAATAGCCAGCTTATCAGCCTGTCCATTCTGACTGAAACCAATAACCGGGAGCAGGCGCGGCTCTATGCCGAAGCAGAACAGACCAGCACGCTGCTGAGACAACGACAACACCGGATCGAGGAACTGAAACGTGAGAACGAGGATTTACGCCGCTGGGCTGATACTCCTTTGCCTGCTGACATTATCCGGCTGCGGAAACGTCCGGCACTCACCGGAGGTATGGCTTACCGTCAGTGGTTGTCCGCGAGTGACGCCGTGTCGGCTGGATCAGGCAACGCCGCGCACTAACGGTGATCTGAACGCGTTGCTGGATGAAACGGAGGCCGCCTGGGCGGTCTGTGCAGACAAAGTGGACATGATTATTGCGTGTCAGGAGCGAAACAGTGAACAAACCACAATCCCTGCGCCACGCCCTCAATAAAGCGGTGCCTTATGTCCGCAATAACCCGGACAAACTGCATCTGTTTGTGGATAACGGTTCGCTGGTTGCCACGGGGGCCAGCTCCATGTCGTGGGAGTACCGTTACACACTGAACGCGGTGATTGAGGATTTCAGCGGCGACCAGAATCTGCTGATGGCCCCGGTTTTGCTGTGGCTGAGGGATAACCAGCCCGATGCCATCAATAACCCGGCGTTACGGGAAAAGCTATTCACCTTTGAGGTGGATATTCTGCGCAACGATGTCTGTGATATCAGCCTGAACCTGCAACTGACGGAACGTGTGCTGGTCAGCACTGACGGCAGTGTGTCGAGCGTTGAAGCTATAGCGGAACCTGATGCACCTGAAGAAATGTGGACGGTGAAATGTGGCTGAACTGCAGAAGGTGGACGACTGGCTGAGTGCCTTGCTGGCGAATCTGGAACCAGCCTCGAGAAGCCGCATGATGCGCCAGCTGGCGCAGGAACTTCGCCGGACACAGCAGCAGAATATCAGGATGCAGCGCAACCCTGACGGCAGCAGCTATGAACCGCGACGGGTAACAGCACGCAGTAAAAAAGGCCGTATCAAACGTCAGATGTTTGCAAAGCTGCGCACCACAAAATACCTGAAAACTGCCGCCAGCGCCGACTCTGCCAGCGTGCAGTTTGAAGGTAAGGTACAGCGCATTGCCCGTGTTCACCATTACGGTCTGCGTGATCGCGTCAGTCGCAAAGGACCGGACGTACGGTATGCAGAGCGGCGTTTGTTGGGTATTAACAATGATATTGAGAACAACGTTAAGAATGTTTTTTATCAATGGTTAATTAATAACAATAAGCCGTAAAAATTTTAGATTAAAAATAAGTTATGAACGGGTGGCCTAGGAGGCCACCCGTTATTTATTCAAGGTGATTTGAAAGAGTAATTAATGGCTCAATCGGTTGGAACGCTTTTAAGGATGTTAATATGTTTTTAACTTCCTTTGATACGATAGATAACGGGTTGTCTGTTACAGATAAGTAGGTGGTTAAATCTTGACCTGAAACACGGATAACATGTGGTAATATCGCAGTTATAACTGGTGTCCAAAGGTCGATTAAATCATCCAGAGAGTTATTTTTAGATAATGCTGTATCATATTTATATTTTATTTTCTTCTTGTTCAAAGGTTTATCTGTTAATTCTTCAAGTATTTCTCCGATGACGGATATTAAAAAGAATCGAGACTTTAAATTTTGGAGGAATAATAAGTTATCCTCATCTACTTTAATTTTATTCTCTTTTGCACGGATTTGAGATTTTACTTTTTCTATAGCTTTTGAAATAGTGTAAGCACATAAAATATGCTGGGCTTTCGAATCATGAAAGGCATTGTCATAGGCTGATTTTGTATCGAAAACGTAGTTTTTACCTCTATTGGCGCTAACATAATCCCCATGTAACGCTATCAGCGGTTGAGCAACAGACTCAATGCCAAATAAAGAACCAGTATTTTCGAAGCCGCGTTTCAGTGAATATGTATAACCAAGAGTGGAAAATTCTTCTGCCACCTGTTTTTGTTCTGTGCTGTTAGAGTAGTGATCCCAGGTTGTAATATGATTCTGAGTATTATTATACTGGACTATTTTTTTTACTTTGTCCGCATCATTACATTCAATAACCTTACAAAGGACTTTTAGGCCATCTAATTTTTGTATATCTTGAACTGAACCAATAGAACCAGTGGTTTGAGCTCCATTTATGATTGAAACTCCTTCCAACAACCCTTTTTCTTTGTTGAATTTTGTTGTTAGGATTGATACACCATTGTTAAAGACAAAGAAGTCTTTTGGGGATGTTTCTGCGGTATTCTTAATTGATGAGTTTATTTTTCTTCTCTTATTTAATCCCATGAACCCCCTATAATTAGCAGAAAATAATTCTGCTCCATAATTTTTGTATAAATAATTTAGCCAAGTGCCGTTTGCAAAGCCAACATGTGAAGTCCAGCCATCACCTTGTACAGAATTTATAAGTTCGCCATTGAACTTTATATTGTCAGTCACAACAATTTGTTGTGATAGCGCAATATACAATTTTTCAAGACTATTAACACCAAGTTCTCTGTAAGTTACCTCAATTTCTTTGTCTGCAAATCTACCTGCTAGATAGTCACGACAAGTTTCAAGCTCAGTTTTAACCTGCTCAGATTCGGCACAATTATGGATATATAATAATTCAACAGCTTCAATTTCGTTATCATCAATTAATTTTCTAACCTCAGAAATTTTTGCTCTTAATTTTGCATTTGGAGACTCTCCTGAGCCTGCCATAATCCACGCTAAAGCAGTGTTTAAGTCAGAAGCTTTATTTGCAGGCGCAACTATTTTAAGTGCTTGCTGATTGCAGTAGTAACCCTGAGCAATAAATAACGTTGAATTAATTACGGTAATGAAGTCTATTTTCTTATCGTTTCCACCATCAGTAAGTCCATCAGATGCTAGCTTATCAAAATCGGATTCATCTAAGTAAAGACCTAATGACCATAAAAGATGTGCGTTACTAGTCCCGTACTTTTCTAACAGGGAAGTTTTATTTTGCAGTTGTCTTAAGTGTTCCATTTACCAAGCTTCTTTTTTGTTAATGAGATAACTCTCAATAATTTATAGATAGTAGTCGTTTTTTGCCAGTTGTTTGTGACAGCCGTGATACAACTATCAAAGCTACTTCTCAATTTTGAGATATAGCAGTCTATTTTCATGAACACACAACTAACCGAAATCATGCGCCTTATCACCAACCTGATCCGCACTGGGGTAGTCACCGAAGTGGACCGGGAAAACTGGCTTTGTCGGGTGAAAACAGGCGACTTAGAAACCAACTGGATCAGCTGGCTGACCCTGCGTGCCGGGAATGCCCGGACATGGTGGCGACCATCGGAAGGTGAGCAGGTGGTGCTGCTGAGTCTGGGCGGCAATCTGGAGACCGCCTTTGCGCTGCCCGCTGTCTATTCGAATCAGTTCGCACCACCGTCGACGTCGGCGGACGCCTGCGTGACAGAACATCCTGACGGTGGCTGGTTTGAATACGAACCCGCCACCGGGCGCTGGTATGTCAGGGGCATCAAATCCATGGTTATTGAGGCTGCCGACAATATCACCCTGAAAACCAGTGAGTTTGTGCTGGAGGCTGACCGCACGCGTATTAATAGTGAAGTAGTGATCAATGGCGGCGTTACCCAGGGCGGCGGTGCGATGAGTTCTAACGGGATCGTGGTTGATGCGCATCAGCATACTGGCGTCCTGAAAGGCGGCGATACAACCGGAGGCCCGGTATGACGCTTTATAGCGGGATGAACAATACCAGCGGTAAAGCCATTACTGATATTGACCATCTGCGCCAGTCGGTGCGGGACATTCTGCTGACACCGCAGGGTAGCCGCATTGCTCGCCGGGAATATGGTTCCCTGCTGTCGGCACTGATAGATCAGCCACAAAATCCGGCATTACGCCTGCAGGTCATGTCGGCAGTGTATGTGGCGCTGAGTCGCTGGGAGCCACGGCTGATGCTGGATTCCATCACCATCAACAGCAATTTTGACGGTTCAATGATGGTGGAGCTGACCGGGCGGCGGAATAACGGTGTACCTGTGTCCCTTTCCGTATCAACAGGAGCAGAGAATGGCAGTGATTGACCTTTCGCAGTTGCCTGCACCGCAGATTGTGGATGTGCCGGACTTTGAGACGCTGCTTGCCGAACGCAAGGCAGAATTTGTGGCGCTTCATCCGAAAGATGAGCAGGAAGCAGTGATCCGCACGCTGGAACTGGAATCTGAACCCGTCACCAAATTGTTGCAGGAGAACGCTTATCGTGAGTTGCTTCTGCGCCAGCGCATTAACGAAGCCGCGCAGGCGGTGATGGCGGCTTATGCCATAGGGAGCGATCTGGACCAGCTCGCTGCCAATTACAACGTGAAACGCCTGACGGTGACGCCTGCTGATAATGACGCTGTGCCGCCCGTTGCGGCAGTGATGGAAAGTGATGAAGCGTTACGCCTGCGTGTGCCTGCAGCCTTTGAAGGGCTTTCAGTTGCGGGGCCAACTGCAGCTTATGAATTTCATGCCCGAAGCGCCGACGGTCGGGTGGCGGATGCCAGTGCAACCAGCCCGGCACCTGCAGAGGTGGTGCTGACTGTCCTTAGCCGCGAAGGCGACGGAACAGCAGAAAAAGACCTGCTGGATGTGGTGGAGAAAGCCCTGAACAGTGAGAACGTCCGCCCGGTGGCTGACCGTCTTACGGTTCGCAGCGCAGAAATCATCCCGTACCGCGTGGAAGCCACCATTTTTCTCTATCCGGGGCCCGAAGCAGAGCCGGTAATGGCAGCGGCAAAAGCCAGCCTGCAGAAGTACATCGCCAGTCAGACGCGGCTTGGTCGGGATATTCGCCGTAGTGCCATTTTTGCCGCGCTGCATGTTGAGGGGGTTCAACGTGTGGAGCTGGCTTCACCGCTGGCTGATGTGGTCCTGAACAAAACACAGGCCGCATCATGTACGCAGTGGAGCGTAACCAACGGAGGAACGGATGAATAGTCTGCTGCCACCGGGTTCAACTTCACTGGAGCGCCGACTGGCGCAGACCTGTAGCGGGATTTCTGATCTGCAGGTGCCGCTGCGTGACTTGTGGAATCCGGCAACCTGTCCGGTCAGTTTCCTACCTTATCTCGCCTGGGCGTTCTCTGTGGATCGCTGGGATGAGGGCTGGACAGAAAGCGTCAAGCGCCAGGTGGTGAAGGATGCTTTTTATATTCATCAGCATAAAGGGACCACCAGTGCCGTGCGGCGGGTGGTGGAGCCGTTCGGCTTTCTGATCCGCATTATTGAGTGGTGGCAGACCGGAGAGACACCGGGCACGTTTCGTCTGGATATCGGCGTGCAGGACCAGGGCATCACTGAAGATACCTATCTGGAACTTGAGCGACTGATAAGCGATGCCAAACCATGTAGCCGTCACATGATCGGCATGTCCATCAACCTGCAGACCAGCGGCCCGCATTGGGTGGGAGCCGCCAGCTATCTTGGCGAAGAAATCACGATCTATCCGTATATCAACGAAACAATTATTTCCGGCGGCACCGCGCATGAAGGCGGGGCGGTCCATGTTATTGACACAATGAGAGTGAATCCATGAGCACAAAATTTTATACCCTGCTGACGGATATTGGCGCGGCGAAACTTGCCAGCGCCGCCGCGCTCGGTGTGCCTTTAAAAATTACCCATATGGCGGTCGGCGATGGCGGCGGAACATTGCCAACGCCGGACGCCAAGCAGACAGCATTGGTAAATGAGAAACGCCGGGCTGCGCTGAATATGCTCTATATCGACCCGCAGAACAGCAGCCAGATTATTGCTGAACAGGTGATCCCTGAAAACGAGGGCGGTTGGTGGATACGTGAAGTGGGCCTGTTTGATGAGTCCGGGGCATTGATTGCCGTGGGAAACTGCCCGGAAAGCTATAAGCCGCAACTGGCTGAAGGCAGCGGACGTACCCAGACCGTGCGCATGGTGCTGATAACCAGCAGCACGGACAATATCACCCTGAAAATCGACCCTGCCGTCGTGCTGGCAACCCGCAAGTATGTGGATGATAAGGTACTGGAGCTGAAGGTGTACGTGGATGACCTGATGGCAAAACATCTTGCCGCACCGGACCCGCATTCACAGTATGCACCCAAAGAAAGTCCGACGTTTACCGGGACACCCAAAGCGCCAACGCCAGCAGCAGGGAATAACACCACGCAGATTGCGACCACCGCGTTTGTTCAGGCGGCTCTGACGGCTCTTATTAATGGTGCGCCAGCCACCCTGGACACGCTGAAAGAAATAGCCGCAGCCATTAACAATGATCCGAAATTCAGTACCACCATTAACAATGCACTGGCACAAAAAGCGCCGCTGTCGAGTCCGGCACTCACCGGAACGCCAACAGCTCCCACGGCGGCGCAGTCGGTCAACAATACACAGATTGCCACTACCGCTTTTGTGAAATCGGCAATTGCAGCAATGGTGGGTTCTGCACCTGCGGCACTGGATACGCTGAACGAACTGGCAGCGGCGCTGGGGAATGATCCGAACTTTGCCACGACAATAACTAACTCCCTTGCGGGGAAGCAGCCAAAGGATGCTACTTTAACGGCGTTGGCAGGGCTTTCTACATCAAAAGATAAACTCCCTTATTTTACAGGGGAAGATCGAGCTGCCTTAACTGCACTGACAAGTGTTGGGCGTACCATTCTTAGCAGGCCCAGCGCACAGGGCGTTCTTGATTATCTTGGTTTAGGGGATGGCTCTGCATTACCTGTTGGTGTCCCTGTTCCGTGGCCTTCTGCCACTCCACCGACAGGCTGGCTGAAATGCAACGGAGCGGCTTTTTCGGCTGAAGAATATCCCAAACTGGCAAAGGTTTATCCGACAAATAAATTGCCTGATTTACGTGGTGAGTTTATTCGTGGCTGGGATGATGGGCGTGGTATTGATGCTGGGCGTGCTTTATTGAGCCTTCAGGCTGGAATGCTGGAAAAACACCGCCATATGGTTGTAGCCAACGATGGGTATGATTCAAAAGAGGAATGGGAACTGGCGGCAATCTTCAGAAAAGCATATACGCAAGGCCGGGGGCTTGATGCTGCCGATGCCGGAGGGACTCTGATTCCATCACCAACGCTACATACACGAGGGAGTATTGGTAACACAGGTGGGAGCGAAACCCGTCCACGAAATATTGCATTTAACTATATCGTGAGAGCTGCGTAATGGATAAAGCCGTATTAAATAGCGAACTTATTGCCACGAAGGCGGGGAATATTACCGTCTATAACTATGATGGTGAAACACGGGAATATATTTCTGAATCAACTGAATATCTTGCTGTTGGCGTCGGTATTCCCGCACATTCGTGTTTAGATGCTCCTGGTTCATATAAGTCAGGTTATGTGTCCTGTCGAACTCTGGATTTGAGATCATGGGAATATGTGCCAGACCATCGCGGTGAAATCGTCTATAACACCGAAACGGGGGACTCAAAAGAAATCACAGTGCCGGGAGATTACCCTGAAAAGACAACCACTATTGCTCCGTTAACACCATACGATAAGTGGGATGGTGAGAAATGGGTGACGGATACCAAAGCGCAACATAACGCAGCAGTGGAAGGGGCTGAACTGCAACGCCAGTCACTGATTGATGATGCCATGTCTTCCATTGTTCTGATTCAACTAAAATTGCAGGCGGGAAGAAAATTAACTGCGGAAGAAACAGTAAAGCTCGATTCCGTTCTTGACTATATCGACGTGGTAGCAGCAATAGATATCAGCACAGCCCCTGATATTAACTGGCCCAAACTACCAGAAATTTAAATTCCTGCCCCGCGCCTGCGGGGATTTTTTCGCCCCGTCGTTGTGCCATTTTCCATACAAAACCCATCGCGTGCACCCTGCGTGTATCAACCAGAACATAGGCAGACCCCCTCTACAACCGGAGAGACTGCCTTATGGCTCAGGATTACCACCACGGGGTGCGCGTTGTTGAAGTCAACGAAGGCACCCGATCCATTACCACGGTGAGCACCGCCATCGTGGGCATGGTCTGCACGGGCGATGATGCCGATGCAAAAATGTTTCCTCTTAATAAACCCGTACTGATCACTGATGTGCTGACTGCCAGCGGTAAAGCGGGTGAGTCCGGCACGCTGGCCCGTTCGCTGGATGCCATCGCTGACCAGGCAAAACCCGTGACCGTTGTTGTGCGTGTGCCGCAGGGTGAAACGGAAGACGAAACCACGACCAATATCATCGGCGCAGTGACTGCTGAAGGTAAAAAAACAGGTATGAAAGCCCTGTTATCTGCCCAGTCACAGCTCGGCGTTAAACCGCGCATTCTGGGTGTACCTGGTCACGACACCAAGGCGGTAGCTACTGAGTTGCTGAGCGTGGCGCAAAGCCTGCGTGGGTTTGCTTACCTGTCAGCGTATGGCTGCAAGACGATACAGGAGGCGATCACTTACCGTGAAAACTTCAGCCAGCGCGAAGGGATGCTGATCTGGCCTGACTTTACTGGCTGGGACACGGTGCTGAATGCCGAAGCAACGGCATATGCCACCGCCCGTGCGCTTGGTCTGCGCGCCAAAATTGACGAGCAGACCGGATGGCACAAAAGCCTGTCCAACGTGGGCGTGAACGGTGTCACCGGAATTTCTGCAGATGTGTTCTGGGATCTGCAGGACCCGGCAACCGATGCAGGTCTGCTGAACCAGAACGACGTCACCACGCTTGTGCGTAAAGACGGTTTCCGCTTCTGGGGTTCCCGCTGCCTGAGTGATGACCCGCTCTTTGCCTTCGAAAACTACACCCGCACGGCGCAGGTGCTGATGGACACGATGGCAGAAGCACACATGTGGGCGGTGGATAAACCGCTTAACCCGTCGCTGGCCCGCGACATTATCGAAGGTATCCGCGCCAAAATGCGCAGCCTGGTCAGTCAGGGCTATCTCATTGGTGGTGATTGCTGGCTGGATGAGTCGGTGAACGACAAAGACACGCTGAAAGCCGGAAAACTCACCATCGACTACGACTACACGCCAGTGCCGCCACTTGAAAACCTGATGCTGCGTCAGCGCATCACCGATCAGTACCTGGTGAATTTCGCCAGCCAGGTCAGCGCGTAAGGGGACAACATGGCTTTACCACGCAAATTAAAACACCTGAACCTGTTTAACGACGGGAACAACTGGCAGGGGATCGTTGAGTCGCTGACGCTGCCGAAATTTACCCGCAAATATGAGAAGTATCGCGGCGGCGGAATGCCGGGTGCGGTGGATGTGGATCTGGGGCTTGATGACAGTGCGCTGGACACAGAATTTTCCATTGGTGGTACTGAATTGCTGCTGTTTAAACAGATGGGTAAAGCCACGGTGGATGGCATCCAGCTGCGCTTTACCGGCTCTATTCAGCGTGACGATACCGGGGAAGTGCAGGCCGTGGAGCTTGTCGTGCGTGGACGTCACAAAGAAGTGGATTCCGGCGAGTGGAAGACGGGCGAAAGCAACACCACCAAAGTGACCAGTACCAACAGCTACGCGAAGCTGACCATCAATGGTGAGGTGCTCTATGAAGTGGACCTTATCAACATGGTGGAAATTGTGGACGGTGTGGACCTGATGGAAGCGCACCGCAACGCCCTCGGCCTCTGATATATCTGAACGGCGCGGGATACCGCGCCAGAACCCAATTGACAGGACAGCAAAATGAGCGATAAGCAGACTGAAAAGACCATTCAACTGGATACCCCCATCAAGCGCGGTAAAACAGAAATCACCGAAATTGTGCTGCGTAAACCGCAGTCCGGTGCGCTGCGCGGTACACGCCTGCAGGCCATTATGGATATGGATGTAAACGCGATGATGACCGTGATCTCCCGCATCTCCAGTCCGGCACTGACTGCACAGGAAATTGCAGAGATGGACCCGGCAGATCTCACTGCCATGTCGGTTGAGGTTGTCACTTTTTTATTGAAGAAGTCGGTGCTTGCCGGTTTACCGACAGCCTGACGGTTGACGATCTGGTGGCAGATATCGCCACCATTTTTCACTGGCCGCCATCCGTTACTGACGTTATGCCGCTGACCGAAGTGCTGGAATGGCGGTATAAAGCGATTCAGAGAAGCGGGGCCAACGATGAGTGATAACAACCTGCGTCTGCAGGTCATTCTTAATGCGGTTGACAAGCTCACCCGCCCATTTCGATCTGCGCAGGCCAGTTCAAGAGAACTGGCTGCTGCTGTCAAAAAATCCCGCGATGCAATAAAGCAGCTTGATCAGGCCGGGAGCAGTCTGGACAGCTTCCGAAAGCTGCAGGCAGAAAATCAGAAATTAGGCGACAGGCTGAACTATGCCCGCCAGCGTGCAAATTTGCTCAGTCAGGAACTGGGAGCGATGGGGCCGCCTTCGCAACGTCAGGTTGTTGCTCTGGGCCGTCAACGGCTGGCTGTTCAGCGCCTGGAAGAACGCCAGAAAAAGCTGCAGCGGCAGACGGCGCTTGTGCGTGCTGAACTGTACCGGGCGGGAATTTCTGCGAAAGACGATGCGGGAGCAACTGCCCGTTTAGCCCGTGAAACATCACGTTATAACCAGGAACTTTCGAAACAGGAGGCGCGGCTGAAGCGACTGGGGGAAGCTCAGCGCAGGATGAATGCAGCGCGTGCCAGTTATGCCCGTTCGCTGGAGGTGCGTGATCGTATTGCAGGTGCCGGAGCCACCACCACGGCTGCAGGGCTGGCAATGGGTGCGCCAGTGATGGCGGCAGTAAAAAGCTATACCAGCATGGAAGATGCCATGAAAGGTGTGGCAAAGCAGGTCAGTGGTCTGCGTGACGATAATGGCAACCGCACTGCACGTTTTTATGAAATGCAGGATGCCATCAAGGCTGCCAGCGAACAGTTGCCGATGGAAAACGGTGCGGTGGACTTCGCTGCACTGGTTGAAGGTGGTGCGCGCATGAACGTCGCAAACCCTGACGACAGCTGGGAAGATCAGAAACGTGACCTGCTGGCCTTCGCCAGTACGGCAGCAAAGGCGGCAACAGCCTTTGAGCTGCCAGCGGATGAACTGTCAGAAAGTCTGGGGAAAATCGCCCAGCTCTACAAAATCCCCACCCGCAATATTGAACAGCTCGGTGATGCGCTGAACTATCTGGATGATAACGCCATGTCGAAAGGGGCAGACATCATTGATGTGATGCAACGTCTGGGCGGTGTGGCTGACCGTCTGGATTATCGTAAAGCGGCGGCGCTGGGTTCCACCTTCCTGACACTGGGCGCTGCGCCAGAGGTTGCAGCCAGTGCAGCAAACGCGATGGTGCGTGAATTGTCCATTGCCACCATGCAAAGCAAGAGTTTCTTTGAAGGGATGAATCTGCTGAAACTCAATCCTGAAGTGATTGAAAAGCAGATGACGAAGGATGCGATGGGAACCATCCAGCGCGTGCTGGAGAAGGTAAACGCGCTGCCGCAGGACAAGCGCCTGTCTGCCATGACTATGTTGTTTGGTAAAGAGTTTGGCGATGACGCGGCGAAACTGGCAAACAACCTGCCGGAACTGCAGCGTCAGTTAAAACTGACAGCGGGCAATGATGCGCTTGGCTCCATGCAGAAAGAATCCGACATTAACAAGGATTCACTTTCTGCGCAGTGGTTGCTGGTCAAAACCGGAGCGCAGAACACCTTCAGCAGCCTGGGCGAAACGCTGCGCCAGCCGCTGATGGATATTCTGTACACGGTGAAAAGCGTCACGGGGGCGTTGCGTCGCTGGGTGGAAGCTAACCCGGAACTGACAGGCACACTGATGAAAGCATCGGCTGTTGTGGCTGCGGTTACCGTCGGCCTCGGCACCTTAGCGGTGGCGCTGGCTGCAGTGCTGGGGCCGCTGGCAGTGATCCGTCTGGGATTCTCTGTGTTGGGTATCAAAACGTTATCTTCCGTTACGGCAGCAGTAACTCGAACCAGCAGCGCGTTGTCCTGGCTGGCTGGCGCACCACTGGCACTGCTGCGACGCGGGCTTGCTTCATCGGGCAACGCCGCAGGTTTACTTACTGCGCCGTTGTCGTCTTTGCGCCGCACGGCATCACTGACGGGAAATGTCCTGAAAACTGTAGCAGGTGCGCCGGTTGCACTTTTGCGGTCTGGATTATCCGGTTTACGTGCTGTTGCTGTGATGTTTATGAATCCTCTGGCGGTACTGCGCGGTGGACTGGCCGCCGCAGGCACGGTGCTGCGAGTACTGGCATCTGGTCCACTGGCGATGCTGCGCGTTGCCCTGTATGCCATATCTGGTCTGTTAGGTGCTCTGCTCAGTCCGATAGGTCTTGTGGTTACTGCACTGGCGGGCGTGGCGCTGGTTGTCTGGAAATACTGGCAACCTATCACCGCATTTCTCGGTGGCGTGGTGGAAGGATTCAAAGCGGCGGCAGGGCCCATCAGTGCAGCGTTCGAACCGCTTAAGCCCGTGTTCCAGTGGATTGGCGACAAAGTGCAGGCGCTGTGGGGCTGGTTTACTGATCTACTGACGCCCGTTAAGTCGACCTCTGCCGAACTGCAGAGCGCAGCGGCAATGGGGCGGCGATTCGGGGAGGCACTGGCGGAAGGGCTGAATATGGTCATGCATCCGCTGGACTCCCTGAAATCCGGCGTTTCCTGGTTGCTGGAGAAGCTCGGCATTGTCAGTAAAGAGGCCGCAAAGGCAAAACTGCCGGAAAGCGTGACGCGTCAGCAACCTGCGACGGTGAATGCAGACGGTAAAGTGATGATGCCATCGGGTGGTTTTCCATCATGGGGATATGGCTTTGCGGGGATGTATGACAGCGGCGGGTATATCCCGCGCGGGCAGTTTGGCATCGTCGGTGAAAACGGGCCGGAAATTGTTAACGGCCCGGCAAATGTGACCAGCCGGAGAAATACAGCTGCACTGGCTGGCCGTTGTTGCCGGAATGATGGGCGTTGCTGCCGCGCCAGCAGAGCTTCCACCGTTGCACCCCTTGGCACTTCCCGCGAAAGGTGGAGAAGCAATTGTGAGTCGCGCAGCCACTGTGCCACTCGTTCAACGGATTGAGGCACCGACGCAGATCATCATTCAGACGCAGCCAGGACAAAGTGCGCAGGATATTGCGCGGGAGGTGGCACGCCAGCTTGATGAACGTGAACGCAGGCTGAAGGCAAAAGCCAGGAGTAACTACAGCGATCAGGGGGGATACGACGCATGATGATGGTGCTGGGATTGTACGTGTTTATGCTGCGCACCGTTCCGTATCAGGAACTGCAGTATCAACGCAGCTGGCGACATGCGGCAAACAGTCGGGTAAACCGACGTCCGTCCACGCAGTTTCTGGGACCGGAAAACGACATGCTGACGCTTTCCGGTGTTCTTATGCCGGAAATAACAGGCGGCAGGCTGTCGTTGCTGGCACTGGAGCAGATGGCAGAACAGGGGAAAGCATGGCCCCTGATTGAAGGCAGCGGCACGATTTACGGCATGTATGTGATTGAGGGACTGAATCAGACTAAAACGGAGTTTTTCCGCGACGGTATGCCGCGCCGGATTGAGTTCACCCTGTCGCTCAAACGAGTGGATGAATCCCTGTCCGATATGTTCGGTGATCTCAGTGCGCAACTGAATAATCTGCAGGACACGGCAACGTCTGCCTTAAGCGATATCAGTAAAACGGTGGGAGGGCTGCTGTCGTGAATTTCAGCTCTGAACTGCTTAACAAAGGCAACAAAACTCCCGCATTCAGCATCAGTATTGAGGGCAGGGATATCACCACTGTGCTGGATAACCGCCTGATGAGTTTGACGCTGACGGATAACCGGGGCTTTGAAGCGGACCAGCTTGATCTGGAGCTGGATGACGCTGACGGAAAAATCGTGCTGCCGCGCCGTGGTGCGGTTATTACGCTGGCGCTGGGCTGGAAGGGGCAGCCGCTTTTCCCGAAAGGGGCATTCACAGTGGACGAGATTGAACACACTGGCGCACCGGACCGCCTGACTATCCGGGCGCGAAGTGCTGATTTTCGGGAAACGCTGAATACCCGCCGTGAAAAATCGTGGCATAAGACCACCGTCGGGGAAGTGGTGAAGGAAATAGCCGCGCGGCACAAGCTGAAGATGGCACTGGGTAAAGACCTGTCGGATAAGCCCGTGGAGCATATAGACCAGACTAATGAGAGTGACGGCAGTTTTCTGATGCGGCTGGCGCGACAGTACGGTGCCATCGCGTCGGTGAAAAATGGCAATCTGTTATTCATCCGGCAGGGGCAGGGCAAAAGCGCCACTGGTAAACCTCTGCCAGTGATCACTATCACACGCAAGGACGGCGACAGTCACCGATTTACCCTGGCAGATCGCGGAGCCTACACGGGCGTAATTGCCAGCTGGTTGCATACCCGCGAACCTGCGAAGAAAGAAAGCACCACGGTGAAGCGTAAGCGCAGAACTAAGAAGCAGAAGAAAGAGCCGGAAGCGAAGCAGGGCGATTACCTGGTGGGTACGGATGAAAACGTGCTGGTACTTAATCGCACTTATGCCAACCGGAGCAACGCTGAACGGGCAGCGAAAATGCAGTGGGAACGCCTGCAACGCGGCGTTGCGTCATTCTCGCTACAACTGGCGGAAGGGCGGGCAGATCTTTACACGGAAATGCCAGTGAAAGTTAGTGGCTTTAAACAACCGATAGATGATGCGGAATGGACCATTACGACTCTGACTCATACCGTCAGCCCGGATAATGGTTTTACGACCAGTATTGAACTCGAAGTGAAGATTGATGATCTTGAAATGGAATAAAGTGTTCTCAATATTGATATTTTGTGTATCATTACAATGATTCTGATAGCAAAGGTAGGGATCTGGATATGATGAATTGTCCAAAGTGTGGTCATGCGGCACACACAAGGAGCAGTTTTCAAGTAACTGAAAGCACCAAAGAGCGTTACTGCCAGTGCCAAAATATTAACTGCGGGAGCACTTTTGTTACCCATGAAACAGTGGTCCGGTTTATTGTGACACCCGCACTGATTGCTACTGCTCCTCCACATCCATTGCCAGGTGGTCAGGGGCATATGAATTTTTGAGAAAGAGAACCTGCTACGGCAGGTTTTTATTCATCTGGGATCTCACCCGTTTCAAGAAAATGTATAAAGCCAGGCTCATCTATGATGATTGTGCCTTTCATCCTGGCTGCCGATACTTTTGATGGGCCTGCATTGTAACCGCAACAGAGCATCTGAAGGCTTTGGGTTACAGAGGTTCTTACCGTTAATCCTTGTTCATTCGCCTTATCAACCAATCTTTCTTTATCTGCTTTCTTAAATCCGGTGAAACACACATCGAATGTATTTTTTTTCGGACCAGACTGCTTAGTGAGATGTGAGTAGTTTTCGGGGAGGAATGACGCGCATTCCTGAATGGCTTGTTCTGGTGAATCGTACTGTTTAAGAATGCGGTCTTTTCGGAAGGTTTTTATTCGATCGGTGTTCTTACAAATGCCCTGTATATGATTTTCGCTATAACTGATGCTCTGTATTGAGTGAACTCCGATACGACCATTTGCATTGATGTAAACAAAGTGAAGTTCTTCCATGTGAAACCTCTTTGCATGATTTCAAGATGGCGACAGGCAAGATGGACGCAAAAGTCTGTCGCCATTTTGCCGCCACTACCAAAGAAAAAGGGGCTACGCTTTTACGTAACCCCTTGATTTATTTGGTGGAGCTGGCGGGAGTTGAACCCGCGTCCGAAATTCCTACATCCTCGGTACTACATGCTTAGTCAGTCTTTACATTCGCTTGCCAGCTGCGGACGGACACGCCACTAACAAACTAGCCTGATTAAGTTTTAACGCTTCAACCCCAGGCAGGGCTTCCACGCGATCTCTTTTGGGTTTGACCTCTCTTGATCCCCGTCCTAAGAGCGGAGGCTAGGGAGAGAGGGCTCTAAGCAGGTTATTAAGCTGCTAAAGCGTAGTTTTCGTCGTTTGCGACTATTTTTTGCGGCTTTTTACGAGGCCAACCGCCCCTCGGCATGCACCTTGGGTTTCGCAAATCCCGTCGAATCCAGAATCAGCCCCAATGTGTAACGGTAAGTATACCAGATTTATGAGCAGCATGACTAGCCCAAAAGGCGTTATCATCCTGGAATTAGCGCCTGCATAGTATGATTTTTTTTCGATTAAGCAATGGGATGGCTACATCTGTGTCAGATTTGACAGTCGATAAGATGTTCATTCGCGCCACCGGATAGGGAGGCGCGGTGAGGATTTGATTAGTATCGCTTATATAGGTTTAACGGTGGGCATTTTTCATGATACGCGCTTTATCCCCCTGCCATTCGCGTTCTTTGATATCTGAACGTTTATCGTGCTGTTTCTTACCTTTGGCGACGCCGATTTTCACTTTGCACCAGGCATTTTTCCAGTACAGGGAGAGCGCCACTACGGTATAGCCTTCTCGATTGACGCGACCGTACAATGAGTCCAGTTCGCGCTGGTTGAGAAGTAACTTGCGGGTACGGGTAGGATCGCACACCACATGCGTGGAGGCCACGGCCATTGGCGTGATGTTAGCGCCAAACAGAAATGCCTCTCCGTCACGCAGAAGGACGTAGCTGTCGCTGATATTGGCTTTTCCTGCGCGCAGGGATTTAACCTCCCAGCCTTGCAGGGCAAGTCCCGCTTCGAACTCTTCTTCGATAAAGTATTCGTGACGGGCGCGCTTGTTAAGCGCGATGGTCGCTGAACCAGGTTTATGTGCTTTTTTCTTCGTCATAAGCGTCGTGAATCATCGGTAATCTGAAATCGAAAACACCCCATATCAATCCTGCGGGGGACAAGGCTCTATCTTAGCATGAACCCGATGTTACCCAGCGCCGGGATAGCGTTTTTTTTACAGCAGGATAAATGATATTATTTGTTGGATTTTTGTTGATGGAAATTGTTATGCCTCAGATTAGCCGGACCGCACTGGTGCCCTACAGCGCGGAGCAAATGTATCAGTTAGTGAATGACGTTCAGTCTTATCCTCAGTTTTTGCCGGGTTGTACCGGAAGTCGGATTCTGGAGTCCACTCCTGGGCAGATGACTGCTGCGGTAGATGTGTCTAAGGCTGGGATCAGCAAAACGTTTACAACCCGCAACCAGTTGACCAGTAATCAAAGTATTCTCATGAGTCTGGTTGATGGACCGTTTAAGAAATTGATCGGCGGTTGGAAGTTTACGCCGTTGAGCCAGGACGCGTGCCGTATTGAGTTTCATCTCGACTTTGAGTTTACCAATAAGTTGATTGAACTCGCCTTTGGTCGTGTGTTTAAAGAGCTGGCAGCTAATATGGTGCAGGCTTTTACTGTTCGTGCAAAAGAGGTCTACAGTGCCAGGTAAAATTGCCGTTGAGGTGGCTTATGCGCTACCTGAGAAGCAGTACCTGCAGCGCGTGACGTTGCAGGAGGGCGCGACGGTTGAAGAAGCTATTCGCGCCAGTGGTTTGCTGGAATTGCGTACCGATATCGATTTAACTAAAAACAAAGTCGGCATTTACAGCCGTCCGGCAAAACTCAGCGATATTGTGCATGATGGCGATCGGGTGGAGATTTATCGTCCTCTCATTGCCGATCCGAAAGAGCTTCGCAGGCAACGAGCAGAAAAATCAGCGAATAAATAACAGACAGAAAAAAGGTGCTCATTGAGCACCTTTTTTAACGTCTTTGAGAGCAACTTTATTATTAGTTACCACTCAGCGCAGGTTTGTTATCAATGTTGGTCAACACACCGCTACTGTTAAAGGTCAGCGTCAGCGTTTGCTGCGTTACACCTTCATGACCAGGTTGCTGGCGGAAGACATAGAACCAGGTATTTGTACCAAATGGATCGGACATCAGCGGTGTACCCAATGCGTACGCAACTTGTTGTTGCGTCATGCCAACACGTATTTTGGATACGTCGTTAGCGGTCAGATAGTTCCCCTGGTTGATGTCAGGACGGTAAACCACTCGCTCCAGAGTGGAACAGCCTGCGGTCAACATCAATAGTACTGCTGCTGCAGCAGTCAGCGTTTTACAGCGCATAGTGATTTGATTCCTTTTCGGGCCCGAGCAGTACGTGGCTCATCTGTAATATGCCGATGATAATAGACCTTTCATCACTTTAAAACCTTTTGCTTTCCGGTCTTACGGCGTTTTGCTGTTTACTCTGACCGTGAAGCAGGAAAAAAGTTTACGCCGCAAGCAGTTCTTTCGCATTCGCCAGTGTGTTACGTGTGACTTCACTGCCACCAAGCAGGCGCGCCAACTCTTGTAACCGCGCTTTTTTATCCAGGGATTGCATATGCGTTTCTGTCATCGCACCATCGGTTTCTTTGCTGACAAAATAGTGTTGATGACCACATCCCGCGACTTGTGGCAGGTGGGTAACACACATCACCTGAGTTGATTCGCCAAGTTGACGTAGCAGTTTGCCGACAACTGCCGCTGTTGGGCCGCTAATCCCTACATCCACTTCATCAAAAATCAGTGCCGGGGTTTCCATTTTACGCGCGGTAATGACCTGGATTGCCAATGCGATGCGGGACAACTCACCACCGGATGCGACTTTGGCAATAGGCTGCATTGGCTGACCTGGGTTGGTGGTTACCCGAAACTCAATACGATCAGCGCCGTCAGCGCCCAGGTGATGCTCGTCAAATTTAACATCGATCGTAAACTGCCCATGTGGCATAGAGAGTGCATGCATACTATCGGTGATCAGCTGTGCCAACTCATTTGCATAATGCTGGCGTTGCTGGTGTAACGCGCGCGCCGTTTCCAGTGCCTGCTGATGATGTTTCGTTACCGCCAGCGCGAGCGTTTCTTGTGAGTCGGCCTGATCGTCCAGTTGCTGCTGTTCTTCCAGTAGCGACTGGTAATACTGTGGCAATGCCTCAGGGCTGACGTGATGTTTACGTGCCAGCGAAATCTGTTTTGAGATGCGCTGTTCAAGTTCAAACAGTCGGTTGGGATCGAGATCCAGACGATCGCAGTAGTGGCGCAGTTCATCGCTGGCTTCAGCAATCTGGATGGTAGCTTCTTCCAGCATATCAAGTACGCCGGACAGTTTGCTGTCCATGCCAATCAATTCGCTCACCAGTTGTTTAGCCGTGTAAAGTTGACTTTGCAGATTTGCGTCTTCACCGTCAGCCATTAATGCCAATGCATTCTGGCTGGTGGTCAGCAATTGACCGCTGTTCGCCAGACGTTTGTACTCTTCGTCGATTTGCTCAAACTCTCCAGGCTGCGGATTAAATTCGTTAAGTTCTTTTAATTGGTATTGCAGCAGCTCCGCACGGGCGGCGCGTTCCTGACTTAACTGCTGATGATGCGCGAGGTCACGGCAGCTTTGATGCCACAACTGATAACGTGCGGTCATTTCCTGGAGCTGAGAGGTTTCATTGGCATAGCCATCAAGCAGGAATTTTTGGTGCTCGGGTTTGGTGAGTAACTGATGAGCGTGCTGACCATGGATCTGAATCAGCAACTGACCCAGTTCGCGCAGTTGTGACAGAGGAACAGCTGTACCGTTGATGAAACCACGGGAGCGACCATCGCTGCTGATTACGCGACGAAGCAAACATTCATGCCCGTCTTCAAGCTGGTTTTCTTCCAGCCAACGCAGGGCCGCTGGCGTATCTTTCAGAGAAAAACGGGCGCACAGGTCGGCACGAGCAGCGCCGGTACGCACCATGTCGGCTTCAGCGCGACCACCGAGACAAAGGCCGAGGGCATCTATTGCAATAGATTTACCCGCGCCGGTCTCGCCAGTTATTACGGTCATGCCGCTATGAAAATCAATCTCAAGCTCACGAACGATAGCAAAGTTGCTGATGGTCAGTTGTGCCAACATAGTTGTTTTCCTGTATGAAAAACCATTACTGTTATTGTGTACAGTATAAACTGGTTTTATATACAGTAAAGAGGCTGGCGTAAAATTAGAATAATTTTTTTGACCAGCCGAGCTTGGTGCTTAATGTATTGAAATAACTGTAATCTTTCGGATGAATCAGATTCAGATGGTAATCACAGCGACGAATCAGGACATCTTCACCTTCCTGAATCGGCAGTGCTATCTGGCTGTCGCAACTGATTTCCAGGTCGTTACGGCGATGCGAAAAACGTAGACGGATCGTGCTGCTGCTGTTTATGACCAGTGGTCGTGCTGACAACGTATGCGGGAACATGGGCACCAGGGTAATCGCATCCAGAGAGGGTGTCAGAATAGGACCGCCCGCAGAGAGGGAATATGCGGTGGAGCCTGTTGGCGTCGAAATAATCAGTCCATCGGAACGCTGCGAAAACGCAAAGATCTCGTCGATATACACTTCGAACTCAATCATATGCGCCACTTTGCCAGGGTGAAGTACCACTTCGTTAATCGCCGTGCTGATGCGTTTCTGGCAATCTTGCTGACAGACTTGCGCTTCCAGCAAAAAACGTTTCTCGCTGATGTAGTGGCCTTCCAGCACATCGGCTAATTGTTGCTGGGCGTTATCGGGATCAAGGTCAGTCAGGAAACCCAGGTTGCCACGGTTGATTCCAATAACTTTAATATCGTAACGGGCGAGTGTGCGTGCCGCGCCCAGCATATTACCGTCGCCACCAACGACTACCGCGAGATCAGCTAGTTGCCCAATCTCCGCGAGCGTGCCAGTTTTCACATTCTTCAGTTGCAGTTCGTGAGCGATTTGTTGCTCAACGATGACCTCGTAACCTTTTGTGCACAGCCAGCGGTAGAGCATTTCATGTGTTGTCAGTGCAGTGGGGTGCCGTGGGTGTCCCACAATGCCAATACACTTGAAATGATTATTCATTTTTCCGAGGTCCTTGTTGCGAAGATTGATGACAATGTGAGTGCTTCCCTTGAAACCCTGAAACTGATCCCCATAATAAGCGAAGTTAGCGAGATGAATGCGAAAAAAACGCGGAGAAATTCATGAGTAGTAAAGAACAGAAAACGCCTGAGGGGCAAGCCCCGGAAGAAATTATCATGGATCAGCACGAAGAGATTGAGGCAGTTGAGCCAGAAGCTTCTGCTGAGCAGGTGGATCCGCGCGATGAAAAAATTGCGAATCTCGAAGCTCAGCTGGCTGAAGCCCAGACCCGTGAACGTGACGGCATTTTGCGCGTAAAAGCCGAAATGGAAAACCTGCGTCGTCGTACTGAACTGGATATTGAAAAAGCTCACAAATTCGCGCTGGAGAAATTCATCAACGAATTGCTGCCGGTGATTGATAGCCTGGATCGGGCGCTGGAAGTGGCTGATAAAGCTAACCCGGATATGTCCGCGATGGTTGAAGGTATTGAGCTGACGCTGAAGTCGATGCTGGATGTTGTGCGTAAGTTTGGCGTTGAAGTGATCGCCGAAACCAACGTCCCACTGGACCCAAATGTGCATCAGGCCATCGCAATGGTGGAATCTGATGACGTTGCGCCAGGTAACGTACTGGGCATTATGCAGAAAGGTTATACGCTGAACGGTCGTACGATTCGTGCGGCGATGGTTACTGTAGCGAAAGCAAAAGATTAATTTCTGCTTTCGTAATAAATCACGGCCCAGCATGCGAATGCCGGGCCGTTTTCGTTACTCCGCCACACTCTCGCGCAGCGGTTTTACAGGAAAAACTTTTACCTGCTTAATCATATTGTCCTGTACGTCGAGAATATCGATATCGTACTCGCCTATACGCACGCGGGTGCCTGCTACCGGGATCTCCTCCAGCGCTTCCAGAATGACGCCGTTAACAGTACGAGCATCATCTTCCGGTAGATGCCAGTTAAAGGCTTTGTTAATTTCTCGCACGTTGGCGGTGCCATCGATAATCACCGACCCGTCGTTTTGCGGCGTGACCTCTTCGGCAAGTGTTGGCGACATCGACGTGGTGAAATCGCCGACAATCTCTTCGAGAATATCTTCGACCGTCACCAGTCCCTGAATGTCTCCATACTCGTTGACGACCAGGCCGACTTTCTTTTTGTTGCGCTGAAACTTCACCAACTGTGTGCTGAGCGGCGTACCCTCCGGGACAAAATAGATCTCGTCCGCGGCGCGTAGCATGGTTTCTTTGGTGAACTCTTTTTTCTCCGACATGAGTCGCCAGGCTTCACGCACACGCAGCATACTGATGGCGTCGTCCAGCGAATCACGGTAGAGCACGATGCGCCCGTGAGGTGAGTGGGAGAGTTGGCGCAGAATCGATTTCCAGTCATCGTTGATATCAATACCGATAATTTCACTGCGCGGCACCATGATGTCATCGACGGTCATCTTTTCCAGATCGAGCACCGACAGCAGCATATCCTGATTGCGACGGGAAATTTGTGAGCGTGATTCGTGCACGATGGTACGCAACTCTTCTTTGCTTAAAGAGCCGCTAACCACGATATCGGTTTTGATGCCCATCATGCGCATTAACATGCGGGTAATAGCATTCAGCAACCAGACCAGCGGCATCATCAAAATTTGCAGCGGAGCCAGTAGAAAACTACTCGGATAAGCGACTTTTTCCGGGTACAGCGCGGCAATGGTTTTCGGCAATACTTCAGCAAAAACCAGCACTACGAAGGTCAGCACGCCAGTCGCAATTGCCACGCCAGCATCGCCATACAAGCGCATCCCGACAATAGTGCCGAGTGCGGAAGCAAGGATATTGACCAGATTATTGCCGATTAACACCAGGCTTATCAGGCGGTCTGGCTTGCGCAGTAATTTTTCGACGCGTTTTGCCGAGCGATTACCTTGCTTCGCCATGTGTCTCAGGCGATAGCGGTTGAGTGTCATCATTCCAGTTTCTGAACCGGAAAAATAGGCTGAAATGACCACCATGATGATCAGAATAATGATCAACGTAGTAGTAGAAATGTGTTCCAGGGGAAACTCCTTTTCTGGGGTTAGCTGATTAACTGCTGGACAATTCGGCTGCCGAAGTAGGCCAGTGTCAGAATGACTGCACCCGCAACGTTAAACCAGACGACGCGGCGTCCACGCCATCCTTCATGATAATGTCCCCACAGCAGCACAATATAGACAAACCACGCCACGATAGAGAGCACGGCCTTGTCGATATTTTCCATGCTAAATAAGTTGTGCATGTAGAACAGGCCAGTGCAAAGAGTGAGCGTTAGCAGCACCACGCCAATCTGCGTGATATGGAACATTTTACGCTCGATACTCATCAATGGAGGCATTTCCTGGTTAAACGCCAGCTTCTTGTTCTTCAGTTGGTAATCAATCCACGCCAGTTGCAGCGCGTACAGGGCAGCGATAATTAGCGTGGCATAGGAAAAAAGCGATAAGCCAATGTGCACCAGCATCCCCGGCGTTGCTTCCAGATGGGTGATGTATTCATTGGGCATGAAGGTCGCCAGCGCCAGGTTGATAAGCGCAAAGGCATAGACAATGGGTAGCAACAACCAGCCACGATTGCGAGAAGCCACAATGGTCATTACCGTACAGATCATCAAACTGACCAATGAACCAACGTTCAGCAGGCTGAGGTTTTGTCCGCTATCACCGTCGGGCAGGATGCGGGCTTCCAGAGCGATTGCGTGGCAGACCAGCGCGATGACCGCAGAAATAATAGCCATGCGCCGCCAGCCGCCGTTTTTTTGCAGCAGACCGGGAACAATCAGCGCAAGACTGACGGAGTAGGCGACAAGCGCGAGCAGAGCAAAAACGGGCATAGTAATGTCGACAGTTTGAGCAATAAGAAAGAGAAGCAGTATAGCGTCAGGTGAACGCTGCTCCAACCGTTGCATAACAACAAAGACGCCTTCATGTTATACTGCGGCAAAATACTGATGATGTGTCGCGATTGCGGCCAACCGTTTCCACCCCAGGCGAGAGACAATGTTTGATAATTTAACCGATCGTTTGTCGCGCACGCTGCGCAATATCAGTGGCCGTGGACGCCTCACTGAAGACAACGTAAAAGATACGCTGCGCGAAGTGCGCATGGCGCTGCTGGAGGCGGACGTCGCTCTGCCGGTAGTGCGTGAGTTTATCAATCGCGTAAAAGAGAAAGCGGTTGGTCATGAAGTTAATAAGAGCCTGACGCCGGGGCAGGAGTTCGTCAAAATTGTCCGTAACGAACTGGTTGCGGCGATGGGCGAAGAGAACCAGACCCTGAACCTGGCTGCGCAACCGCCTGCGGTCGTGCTGATGGCGGGCCTGCAAGGTGCCGGTAAAACAACCAGCGTTGGTAAACTCGGTAAGTTCCTGCGCGAGAAGCACAAGAAGAAAGTGCTGGTGGTTTCTGCCGACGTCTATCGCCCGGCGGCAATCAAACAGCTTGAGACGCTGGCAGAGCAGGTGGGCGTTGATTTCTTCCCTTCTGATGTTGGTCAGAAGCCGGTAGATATCGTTAACGCGGCGCTGAAAGAAGCCAAACTGAAATTCTACGACGTGCTGCTGGTGGATACTGCCGGTCGTCTGCACGTTGACGAAGCGATGATGGACGAGATCAAACAAGTCCATGCGTCGATTAATCCGGTTGAAACCCTGTTTGTGGTCGATGCCATGACCGGTCAGGATGCGGCCAATACGGCAAAAGCATTCAATGAAGCGTTACCGCTTACCGGTGTAGTGTTGACCAAAGTGGACGGCGATGCCCGCGGCGGTGCGGCGCTCTCTATTCGTCACATCACTGGCAAACCGATCAAGTTCCTCGGTGTTGGCGAGAAAACCGAGGCGCTGGAGCCATTCCATCCGGACCGTATTGCCTCCCGTATTCTCGGCATGGGCGACGTACTGTCACTGATCGAAGATATCGAAAGCAAGGTTGACCGCGCGCAGGCAGAGAAATTAGCCAGCAAGCTGAAAAAAGGCGACGGCTTCGATCTCAACGACTTTCTTGAGCAGCTGCGCCAGATGAAAAATATGGGCGGCATGGCTAGCCTGATGGGCAAGCTGCCGGGCATGGGGCAGATCCCGGATAACGTCAAGTCACAGATGGACGATAAAGTGCTGGTGCGTATGGAAGCCATCATCAACTCGATGACGATGAAAGAGCGCGCTAAGCCAGAAATCATCAAAGGTTCGCGTAAGCGTCGTATCGCTGCCGGTTGCGGTATGCAGGTGCAGGACGTTAACCGTCTTCTGAAACAGTTCGACGACATGCAGCGCATGATGAAGAAAATGAAAAAGGGCGGGATGGCGAAGATGATGAGAAGCATGAAAGGGATGATGCCGCCGGGATTTCCTGGTCGCTAAATGACCTTATGCGACAGAGTTATTAACTGCTGATTGCATTTTCTCCAGAAATCAGTAAAATTTTCGGGCTTTTAATATGACACCGGACTCCGTTCCTCGATGGGGTCCGGTTGTTTTATTCACACAAGAGGATGTTATGGTAACTATTCGTTTAGCACGTCACGGCGCTAAAAAGCGTCCGTTCTACCAGGTTGTTGTCGCTGACAGCCGTAATGCACGCAACGGTCGCTTCATCGAGCGCGTTGGTTTCTTCAACCCAATCGCTAGCGAAAAAGAAGAAGGCACTCGCCTGGATCTGGATCGCATCGCTCACTGGGTTGGCCAGGGCGCAACTATTTCTGATCGCGTTGCTGCGCTGATCAAAGAAGTAAACAAAGCAGCTTAATCTGTCACGGTGGTCATGATGAGCAAACAACTCACCGCGCAAGCACCTGTTGATCCCATCGTTTTGGGAAAAATGGGGTCGTCTTACGGTATTCGTGGGTGGCTCAGAGTGTTTTCTTCCACCGAAGACGCCGAAAGCATTTTTGACTATCAGCCCTGGTTTATCCAGAAGGCGGGTCAGTGGCAGCAAGTCCAGCTGGAAAGCTGGAAGCACCACAATCAGGACATGATCATCAAGCTGAAAGGCGTTGACGATCGTGATGCGGCGAACCTGCTGACGAATTGTGAAATTGTCGTGGATTCATCGCAGCTGCCTCAGCTTGAAGAGGGGGACTACTACTGGAAAGACCTGATGGGCTGCCAGGTAGTAACCACTGAAGGCTACGATCTCGGTAAAGTCGTAGATATGATGGAAACCGGATCTAATGACGTTCTCGTCATTAAGGCAAACCTGAAAGATGCGTTTGGTATCAAGGAACGTCTCGTACCGTTCCTCGATGGGCAGGTTATCAAGAAAGTCGATCTCACTACACGTTCAATCGAAGTAGATTGGGATCCTGGTTTTTAAACCACCGGATAAACGGTAAAAGACGGCGCTATGTGGATTGGCATAATTAGCCTGTTTCCTGAAATGTTCCGCGCAATTACCGATTACGGGGTAACTGGCCGGGCAGTTAAAAATGGCCTGCTGAGCATCCAGAGCTGGAGTCCTCGCGACTTCACGCATGACCGGCACCGTACCGTGGACGATCGTCCTTACGGCGGCGGACCGGGGATGTTAATGATGGTGCAACCCTTGCGGGACGCCATTCATGCAGCAAAAGCCGCGGCGGGTGAAGGCGCAAAGGTGATTTATCTGTCACCACAGGGACGCAAGCTTGATCAAGCGGGCGTCAGCGAACTGGCAACGAATCAAAAATTGATTCTGGTGTGTGGTCGCTACGAAGGTATAGATGAGCGCGTGATCCAAACCGAAATTGACGAAGAATGGTCAATCGGCGATTACGTTCTCAGTGGTGGTGAGTTACCAGCAATGACGCTGATTGACTCCGTTTCCCGGTTTATTCCGGGAGTACTGGGACATGAAGCCTCGGCAACGGAAGATTCCTTTGCTGAAGGATTGCTGGATTGCCCGCACTATACGCGGCCTGAGGTGTTAGAAGGGATGGAAGTTCCGCCAGTGTTACTGTCGGGCAACCATGCCGAGATACGTCGCTGGCGTTTGAAACAGTCGCTGGGCCGTACCTGGCTTAGAAGACCTGAACTTCTGGAAAACCTGGCTCTGACTGAAGAGCAAGCAAGGTTGCTGGCGGAGTTCAAAACGGAACACGCACAACAGCAACATAAACATGATGGGATGGCGTAAGCCCCCGAGATATCAGTTTACCCAGGATAAGAGATTAAATTATGAGCAACATTATTAAGCAACTTGAACAAGAGCAGATGAAGCAGGACGTACCTTCCTTCCGTCCGGGTGATACCGTGGAAGTGAAAGTATGGGTTGTTGAAGGTTCCAAAAAACGTCTGCAGGCATTCGAGGGCGTGGTTATCGCTATTCGTAACCGCGGTCTGCACTCTGCATTCACTGTTCGTAAAATTTCCAACGGCGAAGGCGTTGAGCGTGTCTTCCAGACTCACTCTCCGGTAGTTGACAGCATTTCTGTCAAACGTCGTGGTGCTGTTCGTAAAGCTAAACTGTACTACCTGCGTGAGCGTACTGGTAAGGCTGCTCGTATCAAAGAGCGTCTTAACTAAGATTTCGCTTAAGCGACATCCTGTTAAGAAGGGCTGGCCAATTGGCTGGCCCTTTTTTTATCTGTTTGCTCGTGTTTTAAGGGGTAGTAATCACCACTGCGACGCGGCGGTTCTCGGCGCGGCCCTGGGCGGTCTTGTTACTGGCTATGGGATATTTTTTTCCTAAACCCTGTGTGGTGAGATTGCTGCGCGGAATTTGTCCACCCATAGCCCATGCATCGGCCACGACATTCGCCCGTTTCAATGATAAGACTTCGTTGTAACTGTCTTCACCATAGTTGTCGGTGTGTCCATCCATACGGGCATGTGTTAGCCCTGTCGAGGCCAATTTGGCTGCCATGGTTTGGATCTGTTGCTGGCTTTCCGGGAGCAATTTGTAGTCATTTTTTGCAAACAGAATGGCATCTGATAAGCCCAGCGACCAGTCGCCGGCGGATTCAGTAAATCCATAAGATTGCATAGCGGCGACTTGCTCAGGAGTAAACTTTCCCTGAGGGGACTGGCAGCCAGTAAGTATTAGCGAGGTGAAAATCAGGGGTGCTAGCAGGTGCTTTATCATATCGATATATCCTTGTTATCTCACCAGCTTTTCGGCACGCTGGTGTTTGGCCTGATACATATTGTGATCGGCAAGCTCTTGTAAATTTTCCGCAGAGGCGTGCTCAATAGTCATCGCGTAACCAATGCTTAATGTCATGGTAGTTTGATGGCCATTATGAAGATCAAACGGGAGATTAAAAATTTGTGTCAGTGCTGAGCATATCTGCTGCACTTCAGATTCCGACTGTACATCATAGAGCACCATAGCGAATTCATCGCCGCCCAGGCGGTATGCTTTATGTCGCAGCCCGCCAAATTCAGCTAACCGTTTTGCTATTTCAATCAAGACTCTATCGCCCGTCGCATGACCCCAGGTATCATTGATATATTTGAAATTATCGCCATCAAGAAATAGTAACGCCGACGTTTTTCGGGCATCGGAATTGTTCATCAACGTGTTGATGCCGCTACGAAACGCTGCGCGGTTAGCCAGCCCGGTTAATGGGTCATGTAGCGCGGTACGTAGAAGCTGCGCATTTTTAGCCTGTAAACGAAGCTGCCACTCTTCCATTTCATCCAGCAGACTGTTGAAGTCGAGAGCGAAGCGGTGAAACTCAGCGATACGTTCTTCCGAAACTCGTCGGGAAAAATTGCGGTTAGAACGCACATCATGTACGACATCGGTGATATTTTTCAGCGCTTCCACCAGGCCATTGTGCAAATGGCGGGTGAGGGTAATTGCGATGCCTGATGCCAGCAGAATACAACCGGTCAGGACAGCGAGCGAAAACCAGATAAAATGGCTGATTGAACTGTCGCGAGCAGTTAAGCGTACTTCGCCAATAGTTTCACCATTGTGGCGAATCGGCTGAATGATGGGGGCAGGGAAGAGCCAGTGGCTTATGAAATTGCTGAAAGTATCGCCTGGTTCCTTATGGGTGTAATGCCAGGATGCCAGAATATTTTGCTGCTTATCACGCACTTCTGCAGTTGAAAATTGGCCTTGCTGGCCCAGCGCTGCCAGTGTTTCAGTTGCTGCAGGGCCATCGGCAAAAACGACAGCTGCTTCCAGACTGTAAGTCATTGTTGCTGCTGTCAGTGCCAGGTTTTTTTGCGCGTACTGTTTCAGGGTCAGCACTGACGTCACGGAAAGCAGCAGCCAGATCAGCATCATAGTGATAAATATGCTGGTCATACTGATGTTGCGTAATGCTCTTTTAAACGTGGGGCGCTTATTAAGAGAATTATCGTTATCCATCATTTTTCTTCCGTGCGAGCATTAAGACATCCGGGTTGACTTTTACACCGCTACGAGATAAAGCATCCAGGTTTACGGCAAATCTGACGTCATTATTGTGGATGATCAGACAAAAGGCGCTACCAATAATGCACTCGGTATTTTGTTCGGCAATTAATAATAACGCCTTTGACGGATATTGTTCGGTTAATTCCATCTGGAATGTCGGTGACTCGTTGCCAAAATAAAAACCATTGCAGCCTGAAATTATCGCCTCTTGTTGAGTATGAATGATGACAGGCAGATAAGGCAAAGATGTAGCAGCATTTTCTTGTAAGGCGGTACTAAAACGTGAAGATGAAAAGATACATAACTTTGGTGGCCCTGATAGCCCAGGCCAGCGGGTGTAACTGACAATACCGGAAACCATCATACGCACGTTTTTCGCAACGTCAGAAGGTTCCTGAGCGAGTATTGGTGCTCCCGTCAGCAGGAGAATCAGCAGTAAGAACAGTCGGTGAGAAAAACGCATTCAGGGATCCTCACCATCTTCGCTCGAAATGCATCGATATTTTTTCAGAATGCTCATTAAAATATCATCCTTTCATGCGGTCGTCATCAATGTGAAAAATAAAACATAATGAGTAAAATCTCATGCTTAATTGATTTTGGGGGGGTAATTAATTTAATCGTATTGTGCTGGCATTTTCATCAGCCCCTTTTCGCCATACTTCATGCAGTTGGCTGGCATTTTCAACATTATTGCAGCTGGCAGGAAAGCTTTTACCAGAAAGTCCCCGGGCATAAGTAAAATCGGTCTGGCAAGTTTTCTTTTGCCCTTCGGCATATCCTTTAAGGTATAGACCGCGATCCGCCTGTGAATCGCTAAATGCATCGTCATCTTTTATGGCGCTGCCCGATATCGCATCTTCCATACCAACATCATACCAGTCGGTGCTGGTCAAGGTTGGCGCGTGAGTATAAGGATCAATCTGACATCCGCTAACCAGTAAAGCCAACAAGGGGGCGATAAATTTTTTCATCATTTCTTTCTCCTTTTTCAAAGCATAGCGGATTGTTTTTAAAGCTGGTGTAAATTTATTTATACAGAAATAAGGGGAAAAAGCGCGAATAAATTGCTTATGTAAAGAAATGTGTACGAAATATGGATTGAAAACTTTACTTTATGTGTTATCGTTACGTCATCCTCGCTGAGGATCAACTATCGCAAACGAGCATAAACAGGATCGCCATCATGCAGAAAGACGCGCTGAATAACGTACATATTACCGCCGAACAGGTTTTAATGACTCCGGAACAACTGAAGGCCGCTTTTCCATTAAGCCTGCAACAAGAAGCCCAGATTGCTGACTCGCGTAAAACCATTTCAGATATTATCGCCGGGCGCGATCCTCGTCTGCTGGTAGTATGTGGTCCTTGTTCCATTCATGATCCGGAAACTGCTCTGGAATATGCTCGTCGATTTAAAGCCCTTGCCGCAGAGGTCAGCGATAGCCTCTATCTGGTAATGCGCGTCTATTTTGAAAAACCCCGTACCACTGTCGGCTGGAAAGGGTTAATTAACGATCCCCATATGGATGGCTCTTTTGATGTAGAAGCCGGGCTGCAGATCGCGCGTAAATTGCTGCTTGAGCTGGTGAATATGGGACTGCCACTGGCGACGGAAGCGTTAGATCCGAATAGCCCGCAATACCTGGGCGATCTGTTTAGCTGGTCAGCAATTGGTGCTCGTACAACGGAATCGCAAACTCACCGTGAAATGGCCTCCGGGCTTTCCATGCCGGTTGGTTTTAAAAACGGCACCGATGGCAGTCTGGCAACGGCAATTAACGCTATGCGTGCCGCCGCCCAGCCGCACCGTTTTGTTGGCATTAACCAGGCAGGGCAGGTTGCGTTGCTACAAACTCAGGGGAATCCGGACGGGCATGTGATCCTGCGCGGTGGTAAAGCGCCAAACTATAGCCCTGCGGATGTTGCGCAATGTGAAAAAGAGATGGAACAGGCGGGACTGCGCCCGTCTCTGATGGTAGATTGCAGCCACGGTAATTCCAATAAAGATTATCGCCGTCAGCCTGCGGTGGCAGAATCCGTGGTTGCTCAAATCAAAGATGGCAATCGCTCAATTATTGGTCTGATGATCGAAAGTAATATCCACGAGGGCAATCAGTCTTCCGAGCAACCGCGCAGTGAAATGAAATACGGTGTATCCGTAACCGATGCCTGCATTAGCTGGGAAATGACCGATGCCTTGCTGCGTGAAATTCATCAGGATCTGAACGGGCAGCTGACGGCTCGCGTGGCTTAAGAGGTTTATTATGGTTGCTGAATTGACCGCATTACGCGATCAAATTGATGAAGTCGATAAAGCGCTGCTGAATTTATTAGCGAAGCGTCTGGAACTGGTTGCTGAAGTGGGCGAGGTGAAAAGCCGCTTTGGACTGCCTATTTATGTTCCGGAGCGCGAGGCATCTATGTTGGCCTCGCGTCGTGCAGAGGCGGAAGCTCTGGGTGTACCGCCAGATCTGATTGAGGATGTTTTGCGTCGGGTGATGCGTGAATCTTACTCCAGTGAAAACGACAAAGGATTTAAAACGCTTTGTCCGTCACTGCGCCCGGTGGTTATCGTCGGTGGTGGCGGTCAGATGGGACGTCTGTTCGAGAAGATGCTGACACTCTCGGGTTATCAGGTGCGGATTCTGGAGCAACATGACTGGGATCGAGCGGCTGATATTGTTTCCGATGCCGGAATGGTGATTGTTAGTGTGCCCATCCACGTTACTGAGCAAGTTATCGGCAAATTACCGCCTTTACCGAAAGATTGTATTCTGGTTGATCTGGCATCGGTGAAAAATGGACCATTACAGGCCATGCTGGCGGCGCACGATGGCCCGGTGCTGGGGTTACACCCGATGTTCGGCCCGGACAGCGGTAGCCTGGCAAAGCAAGTTGTGGTCTGGTGTGATGGACGTAAGCCGGAAGCATACCAATGGTTTCTGGAGCAAATTCAGGTCTGGGGCGCTCGGTTGCATCGTATTAGCGCTGTCGAGCACGATCAGAATATGGCGTTTATTCAGGCTCTGCGCCACTTTGCTACTTTTGCTTATGGGCTGCACCTGGCAGAAGAAAATGTTCAGCTTGAGCAACTACTGGCGCTCTCTTCGCCGATTTACCGCCTTGAGCTGGCGATGGTCGGGCGACTGTTTGCTCAGGATCCGCAGCTTTATGCCGACATTATTATGTCGTCAGAGCGTAATCTGGCGTTAATCAAACGTTACTATAAGCGTTTCGGCGAGGCGATTGAGCTGCTGGAGCAGGGCGATAAGCAGGCGTTTATTGACAGTTTCCGCAAGGTGGAGCACTGGTTCGGCGATTACGCACAGCGTTTTCAGAGTGAAAGCCGCGTGTTATTGCGTCAGGCGAATGACAATCGCCAGTAATAATCCAGTGCCGGATGATTCACATCATCCGGCACTTTTTCATCAGGTTGGATCAACAGGCACTACGTTCTCACTTGGGTAACAGCCCAATACCTTCATCGAACGGGTGATTTCCCCTAACTCTTTCAATGCTTTTTGCATTTCCGCTGATTCAAGATTGGCCTGAATATCCAGATAAAACATCTCTTCCCACGGATTACCGTGAATCGGACGTGATTCCAGACGGGTCATAATCAGACTGTGATTGCGCAGTACCAGCAACGCTTCAACCAGTGCACCAGCTTGTTGTCCGGTCGCCATTAACAACGTCGTTTTCGCCGGAACCTGGTCAGAAACGTTAATGGCTTTACGTGCCAACACCACAAATCGGGTGAAGTTTTGTCGCTGATTCGCTTCAATACGCTCCAGTACCTGCAAACCGTACAAAGTGCCGCCAGCTTCGCTTCCCAACGCAGCAACATGCGGTGATTTTGCCTGTGCAACCTTTTCCATTGCCGCAGACGTACTTTCGGTATATTCAATCTTCCAGTGCGGATAACGATTAAGGAATTTGCTGCATTGCTGGAATGGCTGCGGATGGCTGTAGACCGTATTGATGGCGGATAAATCAGTAGTGCCGGAGACCAACAAACAATGATCGATAGTTAACGTCATCTCGCCAACAATCGACAAACTGGTATGTTGCAGCAGATCGTAAACGTCGTTTATGGCACCGGAGCTGGTATTTTCAATCGGTACGACGGCATAGTCGGCCTGGCCGGTTTCCACCTGATTAAAAATATCGGCAAATTTGGCGCAGCCACTTTCAATGAATTGCTCAAAGTGACGGGCAGCATACTGGCGCGCCGCAAGATGGGAATAAGAACCTTTGGGGCCGAGAAAAGCGATGCGTGCTGAGTGCGGATTAATTTTATTGAGATGTTGCTGGAGCAAAGCCTGCTGAGTTAATACGGAATCTTCAATGATGAGCTGGAACAGGCGAGTAATGTAATGGGCGTCCAGATGGTGCGCTTTACCGAGCGTAATTAATCTTTCCAGCAAATCGCGTTCACGATCAATATCACGTACCGGGCGATGCGAGAGCAGTTTGGCTTTTCCCACCTCGACGGCCAGTTCGCGTCGCTCTGCCAGTAATGCTAATAATTTTTCATCCAGCGCGCTGATTTTCTCTCGCAGCGCCAGTAACGGGTTTTCCGATGTCATAGTGTTGCCTTTTTGTTATCAATAAAAAAGGCCCCCCGATTTGGGAGGCCTTATTGTTCGTCTTCGCATTCTGTTTCACACGACGAAACGCCTCCCATTCAGGGGAAGGTAAAAAAGAATGCGAAGAAAAACGGTGTGTGTTTCATGTTTGTTTCCTTAAGTGACTTTAGTACAGTACCCGTACTGTTTTCACGCTGTCAACAAAAAACGCGCCCGAAGGCGCGTTGGCGATACACTCAATATAAAGGACTACTCTTCTTCAACTTCTTCGACGAAGTTGGCGTCTTTCACCGATGTTGCGGCACGACGTGCTTCGCCTTTGTGCTGCAGTTTATTGAGCTGCCGTTCCAGCTTGTTGATCAATTCGTTAATTGCGGTGTACATATCTTCATGTTTACCACTGGCAACCAGAACGCCGTTAGGTGTATTGATTGTGGCGTCAGCAACAAACCCTTGTGGCTCTTTGGACAGAATGATATGTGGATTAATCAGATGTGTTTGCCATTTTTCCAGTTTGGCGAGACGGTCTGCGACATGTTGGCGGATGGCCGGAGTAATTTCCATTTGTTTGCTGGTAATGTTCATTGTCATAAATTTTACCTCTTGTCTTCCCGTCTTGGTGAATTCAGCATAACGTTCCTGATGTCAAAATGTGTGATGGAAATCTCATAATTTTGTCACTTTTTGTCAACGAATCTTTTTTGTGAGAAATCGCAGGAAGAGGTGTTTTTTTACTTGAGGAATATCTCAAAGCGAGCCATATTTGATGAGATCGATAGTGACTAAATCGCTTCAGTTTCACAACTAACAGAATAAAAAAACGGCAGCTCAAGGGCTGCCGTTTTGTATTTCAGGTTTCTGTTATGTATTGCTGCTGTTTGCGGCGATGATTTTCGCTACTTTTTCAGCTTGCGCATTCATCTGCATCTGACGGTATGCATTTTCCATCAGCGGCAGCGCATCACGCGTAGCCTGGGTATCCGGATAGTCGCGCAACATGCCTTCTACGCGGTTAACGACAGCAACCCATGCACCACGTTCTGTATAATACTCGGCAACGGAGTATTCATATTTCGCCAGACGATCTTTCAGGAATACCAGACGTTTGGTGGCATCGGTGGTGTACTGACTGTTCGGATAGCCGCGCACCAGTTTGGAAAAGTCACTAAACGCAGCTCGTGCATGTTGAGGATCGCGATCGCTACGGTCAACGCCAAAGAACCCTTGCAGCGCACTGTCATCCAGCGCCATATTGGTCAGGCCACGCATGTACATGACATAATCGATATTCGGATGGGTCGGGTTAAGGCGAATAAAACGATCGATGGCAGCCTGTGCTAACGGCAAATCGGCGTTTTTATAGTAGGCGTAGATGAGATCCAGCTGCACCTGCTGCGAATACGGACCAAACGGATAGCGATTATCTAACGCTTCCAGTTGCGTTATTGCCTGTCTCCAGTTACCGTCCTGCAGCTTTTGTTGTGCAGTCGCGTAAATTTCATTTGGCGGATTATCAGGTACTTCTTCCTTTGACCCCGAGCAACCCGCCAAAAACAGGCTTAGTGTGGCGGCTGCCACCAGATATTTCATGCGCGTCATGACGTTTTGACTTTCCTCAAAATGTAATACGGGAGATTCTCTGTTCCTGCTCCCGGTTAAGACCAGCTACAATAGCACACTATATTAAACGGCAAAGCCGTAAAACCCCAACGATAAACGAAGAAGCAGTATATATGGCACAACGAGTACAGCTCACTGCAACGGTGTCCGAAAACCAACTCGGTCAACGCTTAGATCAGGCTTTGGCCGAAATGTTCCCGGATTATTCACGTTCGCGAATAAAAGAATGGATCCTCGACCAGCGCGTGCTGGTTAACGGCAAAGTTTGTGATAAGCCGAAAGAAAAAGTATTGGGTGGCGAGCAGATGGCCATCAACGCTGAGATTGAAGAAGAAGCGCGTTTTGAACCGCAGGATATCCCGCTGGATATCGTCTATGAAGATGAAGATATCATCGTCATTAATAAACCACGCGACCTGGTGGTACATCCTGGCGCGGGTAACCCGGATGGTACGGTACTGAATGCGTTGCTTCATTACTATCCGCCCATTGCCGATGTACCGCGTGCGGGCATCGTCCATCGTCTGGATAAAGACACCACCGGCCTGATGGTTGTGGCAAAAACCGTTCCGGCTCAGACGCGTTTAGTCGAATCTTTGCAACGGCGTGAAATTACTCGTGAGTATGAAGCGGTGGCAATTGGTCATATGACCGCTGGCGGTACAGTAGATGAACCAATCAGCCGCCACCCGACCAAACGTACTCACATGGCGGTGCATCCGATGGGTAAACCGGCGGTCACTCACTATCGCATCATGGAACACTTCCGTGTGCACACGCGTCTGCGGTTGCGTCTGGAAACTGGACGTACGCACCAGATCCGCGTGCATATGGCCCATATCACTCATCCGCTGGTGGGCGATCCGGTTTATGGTGGCCGTCCGCGTCCGCCAAAAGGTGCTTCGGAAGCGTTTATCTCCACGCTGCGTAAGTTTGACCGCCAGTCGCTTCATGCAACCATGCTGCGTCTTTATCACCCGATCTCCGGTATCGAAATGGAATGGCATGCGCCTATTCCACAAGATATGGTGGAGCTGATTGAGGTGATGCGCGCCGATTTCGAAGAGCATAAGGATGAAGTGGACTGGTTATGAGTAAGCTGATTGTCCCGCAGTGGCCGCTGCCAAAAGGTGTTGCGGCCTGTAGCTCTACCCGTATCGGCGGCGTGAGCTTACCCCCGTATGACTCGCTCAACCTCGGTGCCCATTGTGGCGATAACCCGGATCACGTTGAGGAGAATCGCAAGCGACTTTTTGCTGCGGGCAATTTGCCTTCTAAACCGGTCTGGCTTGAGCAGGTACACGGCAAAGACGTGCTTAAGCTTATTGGCGAACCTTATGCCTCAAAACGAGCAGATGCCTCTTATAGCAATACGCCTGGCACGGTTTGCGCTGTGATGACTGCCGACTGCCTGCCCGTGCTGTTTTGCAATCGTGCGGGAACGGAAGTCGCCGCCGCTCATGCTGGCTGGCGTGGACTGTGCGCAGGCGTGCTGGAAGAGACAGTTTCCTGTTTTGCTGATAATCCAGAAAATATTCTCGCCTGGTTAGGGCCGGCAATTGGTCCACGCGCGTTTGAAGTGGGGGCGGAGGTTCGCGAGGCGTTTATGGCAGTAGACGCCGAAGCGAGTACAGCTTTCATTCAGCATGGTGATAAGTATCTGGCGGATATTTATCAGCTTGCCCGGCAGCGTCTGGCGAGCGTTGGTGTTGAACAAATTTTCGGCGGCGACCGTTGTACATATACGGAAAATGAGACTTTCTTCTCTTATCGTCGCGACAAGACCACCGGTCGTATGGCAAGTTTCATTTGGCTGATATAACCTAAAGAATCAAGACGATCCGGTACGCGTGATTTTCTTTTCACATTAATCTGGTCAATAACCTTGAATAATTGAGGGATGACCTCATTTAATCTCCAGTAGCAACTTTGATCCGTTATGGGAGGAGTTATGCGTCTGGATCGTCTTACTAATAAATTCCAGCTTGCTCTTGCCGATGCCCAATCACTTGCACTCGGGCACGACAACCAATTCATCGAACCACTTCATTTAATGAGCGCCCTGCTGAATCAGGAAGGGGGTTCGGTTAGTCCTTTATTAACATCCGCTGGCATAAATGCTGGCCAGTTGCGCACAGATATCAATCAGGCATTAAATCGTTTACCGCAGGTTGAAGGTACTGGTGGTGATGTCCAGCCATCACAGGATCTGGTGCGCGTTCTTAATCTTTGCGACAAGCTGGCGCAAAAACGTGGTGATAACTTTATCTCGTCAGAACTGTTCGTTCTGGCGGCACTTGAGTCTCGCGGCACGCTGGCCGACATCCTGAAAGCAGCAGGGGCGACCACCGCCAACATTACTCAAGCGATTGAACAAATGCGTGGAGGTGAAAGCGTGAACGATCAAGGTGCTGAAGACCAACGTCAGGCTTTGAAAAAATATACCATCGACCTTACCGAACGAGCCGAACAGGGTAAACTCGATCCGGTGATTGGTCGTGATGAAGAAATTCGCCGTACCATTCAGGTGCTGCAACGTCGTACTAAAAATAACCCGGTACTGATTGGTGAACCCGGCGTCGGTAAAACTGCCATCGTTGAAGGTCTGGCGCAGCGTATTATCAACGGCGAAGTGCCCGAAGGGTTGAAAGGCCGCCGCGTACTGGCGCTGGATATGGGCGCGCTGGTGGCTGGGGCGAAATATCGCGGTGAGTTTGAAGAACGTTTAAAAGGCGTACTTAACGATCTTGCCAAACAGGAAGGCAACGTCATCCTGTTTATCGACGAATTACATACCATGGTCGGCGCGGGTAAAGCCGATGGCGCAATGGACGCCGGAAACATGCTGAAACCGGCGCTGGCGCGTGGTGAATTGCACTGCGTAGGTGCCACGACGCTTGACGAATATCGCCAGTACATCGAAAAAGATGCTGCGCTGGAACGTCGTTTCCAGAAAGTGTTTGTTGCCGAGCCTTCCGTTGAAGATACCATTGCGATTCTGCGTGGCCTGAAAGAACGTTACGAATTGCACCACCATGTGCAAATTACTGACCCGGCAATTGTTGCAGCGGCGACGTTGTCTCATCGCTACATTGCTGACCGTCAGCTGCCGGATAAAGCCATCGACCTGATCGATGAAGCAGCATCCAGCATTCGTATGCAGATTGACTCAAAACCAGAAGAACTCGACCGACTCGATCGTCGTATCATCCAGCTCAAACTGGAACAACAGGCGTTAATGAAAGAGTCTGATGAAGCCAGTAAAAAACGCCTGGATATGCTCAACGAAGAACTGAGCGACAAAGAACGTCAGTACTCCGAGTTAGAAGAAGAGTGGAAAGCAGAGAAAGCCTCGCTTTCTGGTACGCAGACCATTAAAGCGGAACTGGAACAGGCGAAAATCGCTATTGAACAGGCTCGCCGTGTGGGTGACCTGGCGCGGATGTCTGAACTGCAATACGGCAAAATCCCGGAACTGGAAAAGCAACTGGAAGCCGCAACGCAGCTCGAAGGCAAAACTATGCGTCTGTTGCGTAATAAAGTGACCGATGCCGAAATTGCTGAAGTGCTGGCGCGTTGGACGGGAATTCCGGTTTCTCGCATGATGGAAAGCGAGCGCGAAAAACTGCTGCGTATGGAGCAAGAACTGCATCATCGCGTTATTGGTCAGAACGAAGCGGTTGATGCGGTATCTAACGCTATTCGTCGTAGCCGTGCGGGGCTGGCGGATCCAAATCGCCCGATTGGTTCATTCCTGTTCCTCGGCCCAACGGGTGTGGGGAAAACAGAGCTTTGTAAGGCGCTGGCGAACTTTATGTTTGATAGCGACGAGGCGATGGTCCGTATTGATATGTCCGAGTTTATGGAGAAACACTCGGTGTCTCGTCTGGTTGGTGCGCCTCCGGGATATGTTGGTTATGAAGAAGGTGGCTATCTGACCGAAGCGGTGCGTCGTCGTCCGTATTCCGTCATCCTGCTGGATGAAGTGGAAAAAGCGCATCCGGATGTCTTCAACATTCTGTTGCAGGTACTGGATGATGGTCGTCTGACTGACGGGCAGGGGAGAACGGTCGACTTCCGTAATACGGTCGTCATTATGACCTCTAACCTCGGTTCTGATCTGATTCAGGAACGTTTTGGTGAACTGGATTATGCGCACATGAAAGAGCTGGTGCTCGGTGTGGTAAGCCATAACTTCCGTCCGGAATTCATTAACCGTATCGATGAAGTCGTCGTCTTCCATCCGCTGGGTGAACAACACATTGCGTCGATTGCGCAGATTCAGTTGAAACGTCTGTACAAACGTCTGGAAGAACGTGGTTATGAAATCCACATTTCTGACGAGGTGCTGAAACTGCTGAGCGAGAACGGTTACGATCCGGTCTATGGTGCACGTCCTCTGAAGCGTGCTATCCAGCAGCAGATCGAAAACCCGCTGGCACAGCAAATACTGTCTGGTGAATTGGTTCCGGGTAAAGTTATTCGCCTGGAAGTTAATGAAGACCGGATCGTCGCCGTCCAGTAATGATAAAACGAGCCTTCGGGGCTCGTTTTTGTCTATAAGTTAGACGGAAAAGACTATATTTAAGATGTTTTGCCTGAAAAATGAGCGAACGATAAAGTTTTTATATTTTTCGCTTGTCAGGCCGGAATAACTCCCTATAATGCGCCACCACTGACACGGAACAACGG
>ENA-ORML01000272-ORML01000272.1-human-gut-metagenome-genome-assembly--contig:-NODE-272-length-67157-cov-11.768263_pt1 | contig 67157 bp, 66 predicted proteins | sample MGYA00242103_ERZ508995 | MGnify/ENA primary metagenome ERZ508995 (study PRJEB26280, sample SAMEA2338702) | human gut metagenome | biome: human gut; feature: human-associated habitat; material: faeces... | reverse complement strand
AGGGCGCCAAAGGCTCTGCGTTGAGTGTACAAGGGCCGCCTGCTGCAATGAGCGGTGCATTTTCATCGCGCTTGTCCGCATAAAACGGAATCCCAGCCAGATCCAGCATCAGCAGCACATTGGTATAGACCATTTCATGCATCAGAGAAAAATGACATAGTGAATTGCATTCTGACAGAGCGAAGATTATAATTAGCTGTGGTAAACATTTCGGGGGTCTCGGACAAAGGAGGAGCATCATGTATCATGCAGCCGATGAAATAGCAGCGTTCCACACTATTTATCAATCAAGGCTTGCTACAGAGAGTGAATCAAACGTTCTGTACGAAGGAAATGAAGCCGGCGAAGGAACCATGCGGCGATTTGACGTTGCGCCAGGTATTCAAATTACTTACAACGATCTGAAAATGGATTCCTGCTTTCGACCGATTCAATTTAATAATGATTTCTTGCAGATCAACCATTGTCTGGAAGGATGCTATGAATGTGAGTTGGAAGATGGTACAGTGAACTTTTTAGGTGAAGGAGATCTTTGTGTTGATTATCTTTCGAAAGATAATCAAGTTTTTCATGGTTCACGGATTCCGTTAAAAAAATATCGCGGCATTACTGTGCTCTTGGAAATGGAGTTGGCGCAGCGAACCTTAGATCATGGATTTCAACAAGCGCACATCAATCTGGAACAGATAAAAGATCACCTGTGTGCAGATGGGCGTTCGCTGATTATTAAGTCCAAGCATGAAATCGATCATATTTTTAGTGAACTATATATGGTAGATGAACGTATCCAGGTTCCGTATTTTTGGATTAAGGTCATTGAGCTGCTGCTGTTTTTAAGCCTTTTAGATAGTAGCGCTGTTCGCAGACCACAGCAATTTTCTGCGGATATATCCAAACGAACACAGGAGGTCTATCAATATATTATTGAGAATCCTTTTTCTAAAGATACTATCCAGGATCTGGCTTATATGTTTGGCTTGGCCGAATCTAGTCTGAAGAGATGCTTTAAGTCTATTTCCGGTATGCCGATTGGGACTTTTGCAAAAACAAAGCGTATGGAGGCTGCAGCTGAGATGTTGATTGAAGAATCAACATTGAGTATCGGGGAAATTGGGAGTATAGCGGGATATGAAAATCAAAGTAAATTTTCTGCAGCTTTCAAATCTGTTATGGGCGTAACGCCACAGGCGTATCGACATAAATACTGCTGACCTGATTGGAGTAAAAACTGACCTGTTCGATTATAGAATGCATCACTCTGGTATGATATCATGATTCATGTGCCAATGGTGAGTACGCTGTATAGCAGTCGCTGAACCGCGGCTGCTTTTTTTGACCACTGGTTAGAATGAGCTAACTAAAGTTTGGAGGGATGTACTATGCGGATTGCGGGAGGGACCGCAAAAAGAATTACCAAACGCATCATCAATTTTATTTTTGTTATTTGGGGCGTCGTTACACTCAGCTTCTGCCTGCAAGTTTTTACTGGGACCGATCCGGCAGAGATGATTGTCCGTAAGGTCAATGTCTTTGCAACAGAGGAACAGATCCAGGCGGTGCGAGAGGAGTTGGGACTGGACGCTCCTTTTCTGGAACGCTATGCAGACTACATCAAGGGTGTTCTGACCGGCGACCTTGGAACCGCAATCACGAACCGCCAGCCGGTCATCGAAAATATCAAGGACGCCCTCCCTGTGACTTGTATGCTGGTAGTTATGGCAATGGCTTGGGTCATCATCTTCACGGTATTGATAGCCGCCATCTCTGTCATACGAAAAGGCGGGATTTTCGATAATGTCATGCGGATTATCTGCATCATTGGGATCTGTGTGCCGAGCTTTTGGCTGGCGCTGATCCTGCTGACCGCCTTTGCGGTTCAAATTCCCATTTTCAGTGTGATCTCGGACGGCAGTTTCAAATCTTTGATTTTGCCATCGGCAGCAATGGCGTTCCCTATTATCTGTATTGCGGCCAGGGTGCTGCGGGCGGCAGTGCTGAATGAACTCAAAAGTGACTATGTGACCTATGCCAGAGCAAGAGGGTTTTCTAATGCACAAATCGTTTATGGCGAGGTGCTACGAAATGCCCTCCCCGCAGCCATCACACTTTTCGCCCAATACTGTGCTGCTCTTTTTGGGACTTCGGCACTGGTAGAGAGCGTTTTCTCCATCCAGGGACTTGGCATTTACCTGATGGATTCCTGCGAGAGTATGGACATCTATGGGATTTCCGGTTCCATCCTGGTGTGCGGCGTGTTGTTCGTCCTGTTCAACACCCTGGCAGATTTGCTTTCGAGTGCTATCTGCCCTGCGTATAGGAGGAAAGCGGTATGAAACGAAAAGGGCAAATTATTATTGGGCTGGCTCTGATCCTGATTTTTATTCTTATGGCACTGGCGGCCCCGGTGTTGGCTCCCAATGATCCGAATGCCACAAACCTTGCGCTGAAGAACGCTCCGCCTTCTGCGGAGTATCCACTTGGCTGTGACCAAATGGGCCGTTGCGAACTATCAAGACTTCTCTATGGAGCAAGGTACTCTATGGGGCTGACCATTCCGGTACTGATCGTACTGGCCGCCTTCGCGCTGTTCGTGGGATGCTATTCCAGTTATAAAGGCGGCTTGCTGGATGAAGTCATGCGGATACTTTGTGACATCCTTATGGCCTTTCCACTCATCGTCATTGCGATGGCGTTGGTGTCGGCGGTGGATAATTCTGTGGCAAGTGTCATTATTGCCATCGGGATTTCTATGTTAGCGTGGTTTCTGCGGATGGTACGCTCCTATGCAAAGACTGAGTGCGGAAAGGAATACATTGAGGCGGCCCGGATCGCCGGTGCCTCTGGCCTTCGCATTGTGCTTCGCCACCTGATCCCAAATGTGTTCCCGCAGTTTGTGGTGTACTTCACCACTGGGATTGCAACAGCGATCATGTCGGTGTCCAGTTTTGCTTTCTTGGGCGTGGGGCTGATCGCCGGAACCCCGGAATGGGGTGCGATGCTCAATGAGGCCCGAAACAGTGTCTACTCAAACCCTGCGCTCCTGATTTATCCGGGCATCTGCCTTATCGTCTGCTGCGCGGGCTTCAACCTGCTGGGCGAGGGCCTGCGGGATGCCATTGGGAAGGAGGATGATATTTGTGTTGCTTGAGGTCAAAGATCTGAATATCTCTTTAACTTCCGAGAAAAGCGTAGCTGAACATATATCATTTCGGTTAGGCCAGGGAGAAATGCTCTCCATCGTTGGCAGCTCCGGCGCGGGAAAGACCACTATCTGCAAAGCAATTATGGGACTGCTGGGGAACGCTTACCGCGCTGATGGCGAAATCCTGTTCCAAGGAGAAGATTTGCTCGACCTGCCGGAACGAAAGCGACAGACCATCTATGGGAAAGAAATCTGCCTGATTATGCAGAACCCCATGACCGCCTTTAACCCATCCATCCGAGTAGGGCGTCAGATGGAAAAGACCTATTTGCTCCATCATGGAAAAACGCCGAGGCAGGAAATGCAGCGCCTGTTTGCCGCCATTTTGCAAAAGCTGGGGCTGGAAGATACCCAGCGGATTTTGAACAGTTATCCCTTCACACTGTCTGGCGGAATGCTCCAGCGGCTGATGATCGCGGCGGCGCTGATGTGCCAGCCCGCCCTTTTAGTAGCGGATGAAGCGACCACCGCCATTGATGCCTGCAACCGGATCGGGCTGATGCGGGAACTGAAAAGTTTTTGCAAGGATGGAATGTCTGTGCTGTTCGTGACCCATGACCTGCGCTCTGCCTCGGTGTCCGACCGCATCCTTGTGATGGATCGCGGACAGATTGTCGAACAGGGCAAGACAGAGCAGATACTAAACACCCCTAAAGAGGACTATACAAAATATCTGTTGAACGCCTGCCGGTTGGAAAGGAGGGAGATGTCTTGATTGAACTGAAAGAGGTTAGTTGTTCTTTTTCTGACGGCTTTGGCGGAAAAGGACTGTTTACTGCTGTGTCCCCATTGAGCGCCCATTTCAGTGATGGAGGCCGGTATGCAATCGTTGGAGAGTCCGGTTCGGGCAAAACAACGCTGGCGCGGATGATTGCGGGATTGCAGCGGCCAAGCGGCGGTTCCGTGTTTGTAGATGGCGCACCTGTCTATGGGCGGAAACGAGCCGGGAAAGAACATTTCAGGAAGGTGCAGATTATTCAGCAGAACTCCGCATCTGCCCTGGACCCCAAGATCCCGGTGGGTAAATCCATCGAGGAACCGCTGCATTGCTTTTTCCACATGGAGAAAGAGAAACGGCGGGAACGCTGCCGGAACCTGATGGAACTTTGCAATCTATCGCGGGACTACTATACCCGCCTTCCATCGGAGCTGTCCGGCGGAGAACAAAAGCGGGTGGCAATCGCCAGAGCATTGGCCGTTGAACCGCAATGCCTGATCTTCGACGAGGCCACCAATGGATTTGACTTACCGCTGCGGAAGAAAATCATTGATGAAATTATAGACCTGCAACAGCAGCTTGGTTTTACGCTGATTTTCATAACCCACGACATGGAGTTGGCAGTGGTCGTGGCGGACGAGATTTTTGTCATGCGAAATTCTAATCTGGTAGAGCGTGCCGCGTTCTCCGGTGATTATTCTGTATTTCACGATCCATACAGCAGGATGCTCTTGGAGGCAAGCGGTTTAGTGAACACTTCAACAGACTGGAATGATAAAACGAAAGAAAGGATTGATTTGAAATGAAACTGAAACGAATTGCCGCTATGCTCACGGCGGCGGTCATGGCGGTATCTCTGGCCGCCTGCGGAGGCAACACCGGCACCAACACAGAGAGCAGCCAGAACCCGAAGGAGAACGCCGAGGCTCAGGCCGTACATCTGAACTTGGCGGAGAGCTGGGGCTTTGAGTATTTTTACACCATCCTCACCCCAGAGGTATCCTCCTCCAGTTACGACATTACCTACTATCTCACCAGCTTCTATGACACCCTGTTTGAGTACAATTCCGAGGGCGAGGTCGTGGGTGTGCTGGCCGAAGATTGGTCCATGAGCGAGGATGGAAAAACCTATACCTTCCAGATCAAGCAGGGCGTCAAGTTCTCTGATGGCTCTGACCTGACCGCCGAGGATGTGGCAAAGTCTATTTTGGCTGTTCCGGTCAACCTGGGCCAGTACAACGGCTCCTATGGCCGCCTGTCCACGATCATTGAGGATGCGGTAGCCACCGATGAGTACACGGTGGAGCTGCACCTGACCCAGCCCTACTACAACACCCTCCGGGAACTGTGCCTTGCTAACCCCTTCGGCATCGTATCCAGCGAGCAGTTCAATGAGGATCTGACTGCCAAGCAGGAGAGTTTCCGCAGCGCCACTTATGGAACCGGCCCCTATATGTACGCTGGGGACAATGACGGGCAGACATGGAACTTCGTCCGCAATCCCAATTACTGGGGAGAAGCACCTGAAGTAGATAGCTTCTCTATCAAGTACATCCCCGACAACGATGCCAAAATTTTAGCCATGCAGAATGGTGAGGTGGACTTCCTCTCCGGTATTAAGAATGTCTCTGCCGAGAGCTATGCTCAGATGGAGCAGACGGATGGATATGGCGCTCAAGTCGATGAAAAGTCTTTGCAGACTTACTATGTGGGCTATAACCTGAGCAGTGAGATTTTTAGCGACCAGGTGGTTCGTGAGGCCATTTCTTCCGCCATTGATAAGGATGCCGTAGTAGACAACATCTACGGTGGCCTGTTCGACAAGGCAGATACCTTCTTTTCTCGTGACCTGCCCTACTGCGATGTAGAGCAGACAGTGTACGGCTTTGATCTGGATCATGCCAATCAAATCTTGGATGAGGCTGGCTATGTAGATACCGATGGCGATGGCATTCGTGAGAAGGATGGAGTCAAATTGTCCGCCGCTTTCCTGTATCAAACCGGCACCACCTCTGATGACAACATGGTTGTCTACATCTGCGACCAGGCCAGCAAAATCGGTATTGAGCTGACCCCGCAATCCGCACAAATGATGGATTGGTATGCCATGATCCAGAGCGGTGACTATGGCCTGACCATCTTCAAGACCCAGGGTGGCTACTATGACCCGGCTATGGTCATTACCAACATCAACCCGTCTACCTCTATGGACCCCATCCTCATGCAGATCGGGGCGTCCCAGCCGGAGCTGGCGGCACTGGTAGACGAACTGGACTCTGCTACTGATGAGGCCCGTATTCAGGAAATTTACAACACCATCCTGACTACTATGGCAGACCAGTGCCTGACTACGCCGCTGATCTATACCCGGCAGCTTGCCATTTACAGCGATGCGGTAGCAAGTTATACCTTCCCCACCGATGCCAGCTTTACTTCCGTTCAGAATATCCATCTGAATTAAGCCATTCAAATTAACTGATAAAAGGAGCAGGCCCATCCATTCGGCCTGCTCCTTTCGCTTGGCCTGATTGGAGTATAACATACCCGATAGGTCGTAGACGATGCCAAACAAAAGAAGTACACTTAAATCAAAGGTTAGCAACAGCTAATCAAAGAATTGATAAGGAGGTCTTGTATCCATGAAACAAAAATCCGGCGGGATCAAACGGTTGATGGAGTTCACGGGAAAACACCGTGGGCTGCTCACTGTTTCCCGCATCCTATCCGGCATCAGTTCGGTCTTTATCCTTGGACCGTTCCTCTGCGTTTACTTTGCAGCGCGTGACTTGGTGGGCGTATTTGCCGGGACGCCGTTAGACACGAACAGCCTTGTCCGCTGGGGCCTGCTTGCCCTGGGACTGGAATTGATCGGTCTGGTCCTTTACTTTTCGGCGCTGCTCTGCTCTCATGTAGTGGCATTTCACACGGAGAAAACCCTAAAGATGGCAGCGTTGAAACATTTGGCGAAGATGCCGATGGGGTACTTTGACGCAAATCCCAGCGGAAAACTGCGGAAGATCATCGACGATAACAGTTTTCAGACCGAGACTTTTATCGCTCACCAGCTCCCCGACTTGGTGGGAGCGCAGGTCACGATGATCGTGAGTTTGGTGCTGATGCTGGTCTTTGACTGGCGTGTAGGTATCCCGCTCCTGCTGCTCTTTGGCATTGGTTTCTTCTTGCAGGGGTCCCTCATGGGGAAGGACAGCATGAAATTCATGCAGACCTACCAGGACTCTCTGGAAACGATGAACCATGAGGCGGTGGAGTACATCCGGGGCATTTCGGTAGTCAAGGTGTTCGGACAGACAGTGCAATCTATCACCAAGTTTAACGACGCCATCAAATCCTACCGAAAGTTTGCTCTGGCTTACACGATGTCCTGCAAAAAGGGAATGGTGGCGTTTAACTCAGTCATCAATTCCAGCTTCCTGGTGCTGGTGCCTACGGCGCTTATTATCGGGTTCGTTTCCAGCGACCTGATTGGCTTTATGCAAAGTTTTCTGTTCTATGTGATCTTTTCTCCTGCCTGTGCAGTCATGCTCAACAAGATCATGTATATGACCAGCTACAAAATGCAGGCGGAGGAGTCCATGCGCCGCATCGACATGATCTTGACTGCCGAACCGCAGGCGGAGACTTCTGCACCCAAACATCCCAAGACTTGCGATGTGTCCTTTGAGAATGTGACCTTCGCATACGAAAATACGGACCATCCGGCAGTATCCCATTTGAGCTTCACGGCCAAGGCTGGGACAACTACCGCATTGGTCGGGCATTCCGGCTCCGGAAAAAGCACAACGGCCAGCCTGATTCCCCGTTTCTACGATGTGCAGCAGGGGGCAGTCAAGATCGGCGGTGTGGACATTCGGGAAATTCCTCATGCTGACTTGATGAAGATGGTTGCCTTTGTATTCCAGGACCCCAAATTGTTCAAGGACACCCTTCTGGAAAATATCCGGGCAGGCAGACCTTCCGCCACACGGGAGGAAGTCTTGCAGGCGGCGCATCTGGCCCAGTGTGATGATATTCTGGAGAAGTTCCCGGATGGCCTCGATACCGTGGTGGGCGGTAAAGGCGTGTATCTTTCCGGCGGCGAAACACAGCGCATTGCGATTGCCCGCGCCATTTTGAAAGACGCCCCCATCGTGGTCTTAGATGAGGCCACCGCCTACGCTGACCCGGAGAACGAGCAACAGATCCAGAAAGCCTTTGAAGGGCTGGTCAAGGGCAAGACGGTCATTATGATCGCACACCGGCTCTCCACCATTCAGGACGCTGATCTCATTCTGGTAATGAAGCAGGGTGAATTGGTGGAAAGCGGAACCCATGACGCGCTGGTGAAACAGGGCGGCGAATACGCCAAGATGTGGAGCAACTACACAAAGACTACCAAGTGGCACATCGGGAATGAGGTGAAAGTATGCTGAAACGGATGTTTGCCCTGAGCAATCAGGGATTAAGAGATTTGAATAAAGGAATTGCAGCCACTACACTCAGCAATCTGTGCCTGATTGCCCCGGTCAGCCTGCTGGTCATGGTGATATGGGAACTGCTGAATGTGATTTCCGGGCAGGAAAGCAGTATGCGGGATCATGCGGCCTTGTTTATTTGCGGCACTGTGGTCATGTTTATCATTGTGTTTCTGACCCAATGGCTCCAGTACAACAAAACTTATACTGTGGCGTATAAGGAAAGTGCCAACCGCCGGATTGTCCTGGCGGAGAAACTGCGGAAACTTCCGCTGTCCTTCTTTGGCCAGCGCGATCTTTCTGACCTGACCACCACTATCATGGGGGACTGTACGGCTCTGGAGCGCGTATTTTCCAATGCGATCCCGCAACTCTTCGGAACGATTTTTATGTTTATTATAACGGCTATCGGCCTGCTGGTGCTTGACTGGCGGATGGGCCTTTGCATCGTAGTGCCGGTCCCTGTGGCAGCCTTGGTAGTCTTTGCGGCAAAGAAAGCCCAGTCCAATGCCGAAAGCGCCAACATGGATGCCAAGAGAGCTGCCTATGACGGTGTGCAGGAATACCTTGATACCATCCAGGAGCTGAAGTCCTGCTCCCGTGAAGAAGAATATCTGGAGGGCCTGGAAAAGAAGCTGGATTATGTGGTGAAGTGTTCCTTCCGCAACGAGATCGCTCCCGGTGCTGCTACGACCACGGCTCAATTTATCCTTCGGTTTGGCCTTGTGGCGGTCATGCTGGTGGGTGGTATTCTCGTAACGACTGGCTCGTTGTCCATCCCCATGTTCATTCTGTTCCTGCTTTTTGCAGGCCGCATTTATGACCCCTTCACCAGTTGCTTCATGCTGATGGCAGAAGTGTTCTCTGCCCTTGTCAGCGTCAAGCGGATGAAGCAGATCGATGCGACCCCGGAGCAGACCGGCACCAATGTCTGCAATAACAAGGGCTACGACATTGAGTTTAAGAATGTAGTGTTCTCCTACAATGAGGAGCCGGTTTTGAAGGGCGTGTCCTTTGTGGCAAAACAAGGCGAGGTCACGGCGCTGGTAGGCCCATCCGGCAGCGGCAAGTCTACCGCCTCCAAGCTGGCAGCACGCTTTTGGGATGCGGACTCCGGAACCATTACCCTGGGCGGCGTGGATGTCAAAACGGTAGAACCGGAAACGCTGTTCAAGAATTATGCCATTGTATTCCAAGATGTCATGCTCTTTGATGAGACTGTCATGGAGAATATCCGGCTGGGCCGGGGCGATGCCACTGATGAGGAAGTTATGGCTGCGGCCAGAGCTGCCCAATGCGAGGAATTTATCCAGCGTCTTCCTCAAGGGTATCAGACGAACATCGGGGAAAACGGCAGCGCCCTGTCCGGTGGCGAGCGTCAGCGCATTTCGATTGCCCGCGCTCTGCTGAAAAATGCTCCCATTGTCCTGCTTGATGAAGCAACTGCTTCTATGGATGCCGAGAGTGAAACACTGATACAGGATGCCTTGTCGGTACTGCTGAAGGATAAGACGGTCATGGTGATTGCCCATCGCATGAGGACAGTGGCAAATGCTGATAAGATCGTGGTTCTGGACGACGGCAAGGTCAGTGAGATGGGTACACCTGCTGAACTGATGAAAAAGGGCGGTCTATATGCACACCTTGTTGAATTACAGCAAGGAAAATAGAAAGGAAATCTTATGGAACAACACTGGAAGTTAAAAGATTTAGGCCTGACAATCGTATTTTCTGTCATTTACTTTGCTGTGGTTTTGGCAGCTACGATTATGGGCGGCATACACCCATTGCTCTATCTGTTTGTAACAGCTTTAATTGCTCTCGTGGCATGGATTCCATATATGTATGTTATGGCAAAAGTGCCGAAAGCAGGCGTGGTTCTCATTATGAACTTATTTGTAGCAATCGCTTTCGTGGCTTTTGGGGAGCTTGCGAATCTGTTGCTTGGGAGCTTGATTGTTTGTTCTATTTTAGCGGAAATCATTCGGAAATGGGCCGGATATAAGAATTACAAAGGTATCGTGATGAGTTATATCCTGCTTTCGTTAAGCAATATCGGTTCTCCGTTGTATGTATGGGTATTCTCTGACTATGCCATTTCAGAGGCATCCGAAGAAATGTCTGCAAATTATGCTGAGATATTATCAACCTTGACTTCTCCGTGGTTTATGGTTCTTGCTATCGCCGCAACCGTAGTTATCTCAATAATTGTCGGAGTTATTGCAAAAAAGGTTTACAACAAGCAGTTTGCAAATGCTGGGATTATGTGAGTGGGTGATAGAATGAAGATTCATGCGTCGGGCGAGGACAATTTAGAGGCTGTGCTGATGCTGCAAAAAGAAAAAGGCATGGTTCGCTCTGTTGATTGAACCGACACATGGGCTTTTCAAAACCGAGTATCAGTCATGCAGTAAGCGTCCTGCGGGACGGTGGTTTTCTGAGGATGGACGAGGATGGATTTCTCCACCTGACCGACATAGGTCAAGAAGTGGCGAAAAAAATCTATGAACGCCATCAATTCTTTACAGAGCAGCTTATCGCTGCCGGTGTTGACCGTGAAACGGCGGAACAGGACGCCTGCCGGATGGAGCATGTCATCAGCCAGGAGTCCTTCGAGCATCCGAAAAATGCTTACAAAACAAAAGAATAATAAACTGCCCGCATAGCAAACGGGTGAAACAGTAACGCGGCCGGGCACATCGAACCCGACCGCGTTACTCGTCTTTCTGGAAGGCTTCCGCCTGTTTGCAGAGCGCGATAAATTTTTCGATCTCTGCTTCGCTTTTCCCGGCAAAGAAGTCCACAACTGTTTTCGAGACTGTCTGATTTATCATTTCCGGGAAGATGGCGGCGTCCACGCTGATATTCAGTTCTTTGGCGACAAGAACCACCGTTTCAAATTTCGGATTACTCTGGCAGGTCTCCAAATCTATGATCGTGCGAGGGTTCATACCGAGGCGTTCAGCCAACTGCTTTTGCGTCAGATGCTGCCGCTTCCGTTCTGACCGCACCTTCCATGCAAATAGATCCAGCGGATTGTTCACTACACATCACCTCTACATCATTGTAGGGTGTGCTTCCGCTCATATAAATAACCATACAGCTCATGCAAAGTGAGTTACAACTCATATTTCGGAGTAAAGGGGGATATGGATGAGAGCGCCAACACAAAGGAGGTCAAAATAAGGCGGGGTTTACCGTTTGTACGGCGGATGCCCATGCCACTACGAAAAATATTCCAATAACGCAGCAGCGAGCCATGCTCACGAAAGTGAGTTATGGCTCGCTTTTTATATACTGTGGCTCATATCTCACAAAACCCGTTTCTTTGAGCGCCTGGGCGTGGGCTGCCGCTCCCCACCACGTTTCGTTCCGGCCTGTCAACCCGAACGAAACGAAAGGAGCCAATTATGAGCGGCAAAAAAATTTTTCAGATAGATCCCGAAAACTGGCCAAACCAGACCACTCGTGAACGAGTAGTGAGCGAAAGGGGAAGAAAAGAACTGCCTCCCGGCACGAAGGGAGGTGAGAACTTGAAACCTGACCGCCACTACGAGCACAAGCAGTACGCCTTTGACAGCTACTGCAAGAAGGTGCTGAAATGCGAGGCGTGCAACGGCTATCGCCAGATCAGCCGGCACCAGAAGCGTTTCACATCTTTGGAAGAACTGTCCGAGGCAGAAATGGCCCAGCTTGCGGTATATGACCGCTACCCGTGGGAATACACGACCTTCCCTGTGGGAGGGGCCGTGATCCTGATCGAGGACGACGGGCTGGCCGAGGCGCTTCTGGGGCTGTCCCAGGAGGACCTGGAAATCTTTATGATGCACTGGTTCCTGCGGATGACCGACGCACAGATCGCCAGGTACATAAACATGCCCCGCCGGACGGTCAATACCCGCAGGCATAAAGCCTATCGGCTGCTGACAGAGCTGATGGGAGGTGAAGCGGATGACTAAATCTGCGTGCACGCGGGCATCGCTGATCCCTTACCCGGTGATCGCCGCCGCTGTCGGAGGCGACCCCGAAGCGGTGAACCGGGTAGTCCGGCATTACTCCGGCTACATTGCCGCGCTGTCTACACGGACGAGCTATGGCCCTGACGGCTATCCCCGTCCCCAGGTGGACGAAGATCTGCGCGGTCGGCTGGAAGCAAAGCTGATTATTTCCATTCTGGATTTTGACCTGAGCTAATCCAGGGCCGGGCGCTGCGCGTTCCTCTTTCCACGCGGCGTCCCGTTATAGCTCCTTGACAAAGAAAGCCCGGTGGGAGGCCTCCGGCGCAGCATAAGGCAGACGGATACATTCTGTCCTGTATCGAGCCATACGGCCAGTGCGCCATGACCTCCCCTCCGGGAGCGAGCGATACCCACCTGACCGCAAAGCGGACGCGGCACTCTGCGGGCGATGACATACAGACAGGTCAAAGATACTCGCGCATTGGACGCCCGCAAAGCATCGTGCGCCGCACCCATCAGCATGGGCCGGGGTGAAATTCCCGTGGAGCTGTGCCAGCAGCCATCCGTTTTCTGCCTCTTATTTTTCAACACCGTCCTCTGAAAGGGGACGCGCAAATTTTAAGGAGGTGTTCCTCACGGCCCGCCAAAGACTTGGGGGGGAACCCTGCGGCACACGATACGAACGATGCTGCGGAGTTATGACATCCGCGCCAGCGGAGACCTGTTGTGTTCCCATCGTCAGGGGGCGTGGCAAATGTGACGAAAGCTGAGAAATATAAATAGGAAGCGTTTGCCGCTTTCTGTTCAAAACCAGATACCATGCGCTGGTGGTTTCGGCTGCCAGCGTATTCATGTGATTTTGAACAAACACGATGACAAACTTGACGGATTGGAGGAAATATGCTTTATGGAAAAACTTATTACGCGAAAAGAAGCAGCAGAAATTTTGGGTATCAGCATTGCAACGCTGGACGCGGCCCGTAACAATGGTCTTATTTCTTATGTGCAATATGTGCAGAATGGCTGTGTGTACTTTACCTCAGCGGGCCTTCAGGAGTATATCGCAAAATGCACCCACAGAGCAAAGCCAGCAGAAAAGAACGCAACTTATCGTAAACCTCGCAGAGCTGGAGTGTGAGCCGGTCCGTATCCTTGTCGAAATCATAATGGTCTGATAAAACATAGATACAGCGCTGGAGTATATTCTTAGGAGGTGGAGGAATTGGCAAATAGGAAAATAATGCTTCCTCAATATGGCACAGTTATGAAAAGAGGTGTCCTATATTATAGGACCAGAATCAAAGACACGAATGGTAAGCTCGTAGCTATCTACGCAAAAACACCTGAAGAACTATACAACAAAGAAACGCTTGCGTTGGAACAGATTGAGAATGCCACTTTTCATCGGAAAACGCCCACAGTTGCAGAGTATTGTGAAAAGTGGCTGCTGATGCAGTCGGTTCATGTACGAGCTACTACTTTGACGGATTACACCTCAAAGGTCAGGCGGCATATTATAGCGGAATTGGGAGATAAACGGATGGGTGAGGTTAGCCTGGATGATATTCAGCTTGCCCTTGTTCCGGTTTCCAAGAAATCTGCATCGGTTTATAAATCTGTGGTAATCCTTTACAAATCTATCTTTCGCGCAGCGATGGAAAGCAGGATCATTGACCATAACCCGACGATTTATCTCACGACAAAAGGTGGCGGTGTTCCACAAGAGGATCGTCAGGCTTTGACAGATGAACAGGCAGCACGCCTTTTGGATGCTATCCGAGATTTGCCGCCTTATGTCTTTGTCATGATTGGTTTATATGCAGGGCTGCGCCGGGAAGAAATTCTTGCTCTGCAATGGGATTCAGTATATCTGGATACGGATACTCCATATCTGACGGTAAGGCGGGCATGGCACACAGAACACAACAGACCGGTAATCTCAGACGAATTGAAAACCAAGGCTGCGGAGAGAAATATCCCTCTTCCTGTTTGCTTGGCTGAGTGTTTGAAAGCAGCAAAGGAAACATCGACTTCGGAGTATGTGGTTTCAAACCGGGACGGCGAACCGCTGTCCTACACGCAGTTTAAGCGACTTTGGCAGTATATTGTTACGAGGACGGTCAAGGAGCGGAGCTATTATCGGTATGAAGATGGAAAAAGAGTAAAGCATACTGTCACACCTGTCTTGGGAGAAAAGGCTGCTCATAACGGAAAAGTGGTTTACAGTCTGGACTTTGAAGTAACACCCCATCAGCTGCGGCATACTTACATTACCAATCTCATTCATGCATCGGTAGATCCCAAAACGGTTCAATACCTGGCAGGCCATGAAAGCAGCAAGATTACCATGGACATTTATGCAAAGGTTAAGTACAACAGACCAGATGAGCTGGTCAGATCAATGAGTTGCGCGTTTGCAAGCTGGGACGCAGCACAGTAATAATAAAATAGGAAGTAAAGCAGGAGCGAGGCAAGGATGTCTCGCTCTTTGTTTTACATCAGCCGTATCTTTGATTAAATCGAGGCTTTCTGATAAAAAGAGAGTGTAGATACGGAGACTACACATTATCAAGAAAGGACGATCAAAGATGGCAAAAAAGAAAACACAGATCCCGAAGTATGGGACCATTACATTGAAAGGAATCCAGTATTACAGAACCAGGATTACGGATGCAGATGGCAAAGAGTTGAGTTTGTATGCCGCTACTTGTGAAGAATTGTATGAGAAGCAGTTAGAGGCTCGGAAGCAGGTGGAAGAAATTATCTTTCACCGGCAGCACCCGACAGTAGCTGAGTATGGAGAGAAGTGGCTGCTGATGCAGTCGGCAAAGGTGTCTGCGTCTACACTCAGAGGTTATACGAGGGATATGACAAACTATATCATCAAACCTCTGGGAGAGATGTATATGGAAGAAGTGACTGCTGACGATATTCGGCTGGCTCTTGTTCCATTGTCAAAGAAATCGGAAGGCTTATACAATAAGGTCAATATGCTGCTCAAGTGCATTTTTTATGCGGCAGAGAGAAACCAAATTCTTGAACACAATCCCTGTGCGGGAATATCCGGTAAAGGCGGAAAACCGACAAAAAAGAAGGAGGCATTGACAGATCAGCAGGTAGCCGTGCTTCTGGATACAGTCAAGGGGCTTCCTCCATATTTGTTTATTATGCTCGGTTTATATTCCGGTCTGCGTCGGGAAGAAATTCTTGCACTGCAATGGGATTGTGTATTTCTGGACGAGGATACACCTTATCTTTCGGTGAGGCGGGCATGGCGTACAGAGCATAACAGACCCGTGGTTTCTACGGTGCTAAAGACTCCGGCGGCAAAAAGGGATATTCCGATACCGAAGTGTTTGGTGGATTGTCTGAGAGAAACGAAAGAAAATTCCATATCAGATTATGTGATCGCTGACAGCAAAGGAGAGCCACTGGCTGCCTCGCAGTTTCAAAGAGTGTGGCAGTATGTCGTTGTCCGCTCCACTAAGCCCCGGAACTATTATAAGTATGTAAATGGGGAGAGTATCAAATATACGGTTACTCCAATGCTGGGTATGACCCAGAAGAATCAACCCCAAATCAAATATACGCTGGACTTTGGTGTGACACCTCATCAACTGCGGCACACTTACATCACCAATCTTCTCTATGCGGGCGTTGATCCAAAGACAGTACAATACCTTGCCGGACACGAAAACAGCAAAACAACTATGGACATCTATGCAAAAGTGAAGTACAATAAACCAGAGGAGTTATTTGGGGTAGTAAATGGTGCGTTTCATCAGGCTATCGCTGAATGAAAAAAGGCCGTTTTTTATGGTCCGCACACCGGATAACTGAGAAGCAGAAAGCCGGAAAAGCCCGGAATATCAAGGAAAAACAGCTCAAAAACTCGCGCAATACGGTCTCAAGGCAGCACGTCGTGCTCCTCAGTTCTCAAAGAGATAATCATTTGCATATATGCAATGGAAACCCACAAACTTCAGGTTTGTGGGTTTTTTTGATGGGATAGCTGTGGTATAATATATATCGTAGAGACTAATTAGTTTCTACGATATATATGAAAAAGAATGAAATGAGGAGGAATTTATTATGCCGGAAATATCATTATTCTATGGAATTAGGGTAACAATGTATTATGATGATCATAATCCACCTCATTTCCATGCAGAATACAATGGAAATAAAGCAATAGTGGAGATAGATGGTGTAAGAGTAATAAAAGGCGCTCTGCCGTCAAAGCAATTAAAGTTAATTTTAGCATGGTGTGTTTTACATCAGGATGAATTGATGCAGAATTGGGAATTATCGAAAGATGGAAAACCCATGAATAGAATTAATCCTTTAATCTAGGAGGTGGTGATATGTTTCCAAAGGTGGTACAGGTTATACCGATGAAAGATTACTCGGTTTATGTATATTTTGAGGATGGGAAAATTGTATGTTATGATATGTCTGCCATGATTGAAAAAGAAGTATTTCGTCCATTAAAAGACCTCGATGTTTTTATGGATACCTGCACAGTGATGAATGATACACTTGCATGGGATATAGGCAGGAATCGGGATAACACGATGTGCTTGGATATTGACCCAGACATGCTCTATGAATTACCATTTGTTAAAGAAAAGATAGCATAAGATATGATTAGGAGACATATGTGCATATATGAAACTGTATCGGTAAGTGACAGGTAACTGACCAATCACTTGAAAACGGCTTGCTTTGGGTGTTAGGAGTTATCAAAGAGATAATCATTTGCATATATGCAATGGAAACCCACAAACTTCAGGTTTGTGGGTTTTTTTGAAGTTATTCTGGTGGTATTATGTATCGCAGAACAGTATAATAAAAGAAAGTTTATTATGATGATTTTTGCGGGATGAGGTGTGATAATTTTTGGATTTGATAAATGGAGTTTCCGATATTTTTGATGAAGAACAGCTTCTGATGAGTGAATGGGAAAAGCGATGGAAGGAATGTCATATAGAATATCCATATTTTAATCAGGATGGCATCGTCAGCTATGAAAAATGGTCACAATTGCCTGAAGGAAAGCACATACTTGTAATTTTGAAAGAAACAGATGCGCTGGAAGGCAGCCTTGCTGAATTCCTTCGGAATGGGGGCAGTGATACCTATTATCGTACCTGGAACAATGTAGCCCGATGGACAAGAATGATTTTGGACGGGATTTATCTGGAACGGGTTGACCGGGAATTACTTGATAATTCCATAAAAGAGATTGCTGCCATAAACCTGAAAAAATATGCCGGAAGTGCCAGGGCAAATAACCGTGAAGTGAAGAAAATCGCTTTGGAAGATGTTGATTTATTACGACGGCAGGTAAGGCTGTATCAGCCGGATATCATCCTGACAGGAGGCTGGGGAATGGTTTCAGATTTCCTGCATGATCATGTTTTGGAAGAAGATCGTGCATGGTACGATCCACGAAAACGTAAAGATCGGGAACGGGAGCCGGATTTATGGTATTTCCGGACTGATAAAGTGTGCGAGGGGAAATCAACTCTTGTGATCAGTATGCCGCATCCGAACCGGGCTGCGAAGAAATGGACGCTGGAGCTGCAGAAGGTGCTTTGGAAAGAAGAAATACTAGCGAAAGCAATGAAAGGTTGATAATAGATATGGATTTAAGCAACATCACACAGGTAAAACTGGAAATTTATACACCGGCAGAATATATTATTGCATTGCGGGATTCCCTTACAGCATTGGGAGCCTGTAAAATCGGCAGCTATGATCATGTGATCTCCTGGCAGGAAACAAAAGGCTGCTGGAGACCGCTGGAGGACAGCAATCCGTTTCAGGGTGAAAAGGGCAGTGTTTGTACAGGGGAAGAAGTAAAGCTGGAGGTACGCTGCCCGGTCGGACTTGTTTCAGAAGCTCAAAAGGTCATCAGGGAAATCCATCCTTATGAAGAACCGGTTATAAATATAATTCCCCTTATCAATGACTGGTTTGAGTAATCGCGGATTTTATTCCTCAAGAAAAGATACCCAGCGTGTATCTATCCGTTTAGATACACGCAGATTGGTATTGAATTTTGTTCGGGAACAGGCGTTGCGGTATTCACTGGGGGTGATCCCTTCATTTTGTTTGAACAGCCTCATCAGGTATTTTTCATCATCAAAAGAAACATACCGGGCAATTTCCTTAATCGATTTATCTGACGATATGAGTACTTCTTTTACAATTTCCAATTTAACTCTTATTATATAATGCTTCAAAGAAATACCCAGTTTTTCATGGAACAGGTGGGAAAGATAATCCGGATTATAATTAAACCGGTCTGCGATTTCGGAGACCGTTATTTTCATGCATGCATTTACCCGGATCCATTGAAGGATTTCCTGCAGACGCTGATGGTTTTTTCCGATGGAGATAGAGGAAAAACTATCTGCGGCCTGGGTGGATAATTCGATCAGCAGACAGCTAAGCAGGTTATGGAGGATGGAACCGGGATATTCCGGACAGCACCGGTAATTCAACAGCTGCTGGCTGAAAATGATGGCTCTGGAGGAATTGATGAGATGAAAGGTTTGTGGTATGAGCGGAGGGTCGTCTGTATCACCCGGCTGAAGCATGACCTGATAGCGGCTGAGAGCTTCCTGTTGGGAAAGAAACTGCGGTTTTTCGGACATATTAAAATGGCACCAGAAATAGGTCAGCTGTCTGGAAGGGATGAGTCCGGATATGGGAGTCCCGGGAAGGATAATCATGATATCCTTGGGTGTGATAGTGCATGGGATTTCCCCGACAAGGATATGAAGTTCTCCTTTTATCCCCATCAGCAGGAGATATTCAGCATTGGTACGATCTGCATGGAGGAAAGGGAGGGTTGATACCAGCTTTCCGCAGTCTACAAATTGTGGGATGCCTTTTAATTCAAGAAACATATGATACCTCGGAAAAATCCACCTATTATAGGTATTTATTCGTTTGTTTTTTCTGCAAAATCAATTATATTGTAGATACAATATAAAATATTTTATATAGAGCTATAACTACTGCGACATATTAATTGTATATATTGCATGAAAATATGTCAATTGCTTTTGACAATGTAGGTGGAGAAAAATGTGGATATGGTAGAACTTACCAATGGGAGAAAGGATGGTTTTATGAAAAAAGCTGGAATTATGATAGTTCTTTTACTGACAGCAGGACTTCTTGGATGCGGAAATGCAGCGGATATGGAAACAGCAGGCGACAGGAACGGAAATACAGAGGCGATGGCTGCAGAAACTGCGGACAGCGGAGGCAGTACGGGGAAGGTGCATGTGGAATTTTTGCAGGGCAAGCCGGAAAGTGTTGATGCATACGAGAAAGTAATCAATTTATTTGAACAAGAGAATCAGGATATTGATGTGGAGCAGGTCAATCTGCCTGATACGTATACTGTATTGACTACACGTCTCAGCAGTGAGGAATATCCGGATCTGTTCAATCATTTTCCGCTCAGGCCTGATTTTGAAGTACTTGCCCAAAGCGGTCAGATACTGGAGCTTACCGGAGATGATTATTTGAACCATGTCAATCCGAGTATTCTGGAAATGTCAAAAACGGAAGAGGGGAAGATTTATGCTCTGCCGTTAACTATAAATACTATGGGAGTCTATTTAAACAAAGAATTACTGGATACTTATGGTCTTCCCATACCGGAGACTTATGAGGAGTTGATTGCATTATTGGAAAAGACTGCAGATAAGGAGGACGGTAAATTTCTGTTTGCGTGCAAGGATACCTGGACACTGTGGCAGATGATGGATCGTTTGCTAGGACAGCTGTACATGAATTCAGAAAATGATTTTGCAGCTGATTTTGCGGCTATAGGAAGTGGGAAAAAAAGAGCGGAGGATATTCCGGAAATTGTCAGAGCCGCTCAGCAGATGCTGGAACTGTTTTCCTTTTCACAGGATGATCCTTTCGGTACCAGTTTTCCTCAGATGTGTGATGATTTTGCTAATGGCAGAGGAATTGCCTTTTTTCAGGGAACGTGGGCTTATCCTAATATTAAAAAAGTGAACCCGGATCTGGAATTCTTGTTCATCCCTATGCCGGCAGAAGAAGGGCAAAAATCATATCTTTCTATGAACATTGATATAGGTTTGTGTATCCCGGAGGGAAGTAAAAATATAGATGGAGCCAAAGAGTTTCTGGAATTTATATCTGCGCCGGAAAACGCCCAGGTTTTTAATGATGCGGATGGCTCAATGTCCTGTATTACCGGGGTGAAAAATACTATTTCTGAGTTTGAGGATGCCTATCAGATGATTGACCGGGGAGATGTTTATGAAATGATGTCCAATATGTGGCCTGTTAATTATAATACGACATTGATGGATTATATATCAGCTATGCTGCTGAATGAGGATTTAGAAGGTTACCTGAAGGATGTGAATATGATAACTCCGGATTTTTATAAATGATAGTATAACCTTGAAATCAGAATAAAAACGGGATAATTTCATCATCGGATGAAATTATCCCGAGGTAAGGAGATATTTATGAGAAAAAAAGAAAAGCAGGTCACATTCTTTTTGTTTTCTCTGCCGGCTGTTTTGTGTTATGGGATCTTTTTTATTTTACCACTGATTCTGGGACTTTATTACAGCTTTACAGATTGGAATGGTATCGCAAAGGGATTTCAGTTTATCGGTGTGGAAAATTATATGAAGATATTAAGGGACAGAAAATCTTATTCGTCTATTCTGTTTACAGTTAAGTATGCGGTTTTGCTTAGTCTTCTGATTTTATTGATTTCCCTGTTTTTAGGACTGCTGCTGAATCAAAAGGTAAAAGGAATTAAATTTATTAAAACTATTTATTTTTTCCCGGCGGTTATGAGTCCGATTATTATCGGACTGATATTTAATGAGATTTATTACAGGGCTTTGCCTGCATTAGGAAAAGCGGCAGGAATCGGTATTTTGAGCAAAAGCCTTGTTTCAGATACCCGCACTGCTATCTGGGCGATTCTGATAGCCAATATATGGCAGGCAGTGGCAATACCTACCGTGATTATAATAGCAGGACTTCAATCCATATCACAGGAATTGTATGAGGTAGCCGCAATCGACGGGGCAGGATGGTGGCGGCGGTTTTTAAGTATAACTCTTCCTTTCCTTGCACCTACCCTTACTATTGTGCTTGTTTTGGCAGTTAAAGATGGTTTCCTGGTTTTTGATTATATTTTAGCCATAACAGGCGGCGGACCAGCAGGTTCTACCAATTCAATAGGTACTTTTATATATCAGACTGCTTTTGAGAGTTTTAACTACAGTTATGCCGTAGCTAACTCGGTAGTACTGTTTATTCTGATAGCTTTATTTGGCTTTCTGCAAATACGGGTTATGAGCCTTGTTGAGGCAAAAGAGTCATGAAGCGGGCAGGAAGAAGGAGGAACTTTATGAGGATTAATATGAAGAAAACAGGAAAAAATCTGCTTGTGCTTCTGGCTTTGCTTCCGGGGATTATACTGATTATTTTTCCTATGTATGTGACTATAGTTACGGCATTTAAGACGCCTCAGGAATCAGGAAGCAGTTTTTTTGCCCTTCCATCCTCATTTTTTCTGGGCAATTTTATATCAGTAATAAATAAGAGTTATTATTTCCGGTATATATTAAATACGGCGGTTATACTGGTCTGTTCGGTAATTGTGGAACTGTTGATTGTGCCCATGGCCGCGTACAGTATTCAGCGAAATAATAGAAAATATTATCGCTTTTTATATATTTTTATTGTGTGTGGACTTTTTGTCCCATTTCAGGTCAGAATGGTATCTCTGGTTCAGATGATGAGCCAACTTCATCTGATGTCTAAGCTGGGAATGGTATTTTTATATCTGGCAGCTACCACACCGCCGGGGGTCTTTCTCATAACAGGTTATCTTAAATCGGTACCTGAACAAATTGAAGAAGCGGCGTATATGGATGGGAGCAGTTATGGTGCAACCTATTTCAGGGTTGTGTTCCCTCTTTTAAAACCTATTCTGTCCACTTTGTTAATTAAGGATTCTCTGTTTATCTGGAATGATTTTCAGCTTCCTTTAATCATACTGAATGGAAGTACGAAAAGCTGGACATTGCAGCTGTTCCAGTACAATTTCAAGTCACAGTATTCCTTTGATTATAATCTGGCCTTTGCTTCCTTTATTATGACCATGCTGCCGATACTGATATTATACATATTAATACAGAAGAATATTGTTGCAGGGCTGTCGGCAGGGGCTGTTAAGGGATAGGTACCGGGAAAAAATAAATAGCAGAAGGGAAAAATAATGAACATTTTATATTTACTTACAGATCAAATGCGTTTTGACGCATTATCCTGTAATGGAGCGCCGGTATGCAGAACACCGGAAATTGATCGCCTGGCTAAACATGGAACCAATTTTACAAGTGCCTATTCAGTGAATGCCCTTTGTACACCGGCAAGAGCGAGCATTGTAACGGGACTATACCCACATATGCATGGCCAGCTTTCCAATATGGGAAATTTTAACGGTGTATTTGATCGCCAGGTGCTGAGGTGGAAAGGGTATTCTCATTATCTGAAAATGGGGGGATATCAAACAGGATATATTGGAAAATGGCATCTTCCGGAGGAAGGAAATAAGGAGGTCTGGAGCTTTGATGCCTGGGATACAGATAGAGATTATGATAAGTATCTGAAAAAGAAAGGGATTGATTATGATATGGGAGTCAGTGAGGTTCAGCATCTGGAATGGGGCGAAGATGCGGCTTTCTGCGGCCCGTCTGTTCTCAGTGCGGAGGATCATCATGATGGCTGGGTGGCTGCTGGAGCCTGCCGTATGCTGGAAGATTTTGCCGGAGGAGAAAAGCCTTTTATGATATGTGCGGCTTTTCATGGACCTCATTTTCCTTATGCGGTTCCGAAACCCTACTGTGACAGTTACAGACCTGAGGATGTACCACGATGGGAGAATTTCAACGAAACATTCCGGGACAAACCGACAGTCCAGCAGAAGGAACTCATGAGATGGAATACGGCACAGCTGACTTGGAAAGACTGGCAGAAGGTAATTGCGGCATATTGGGGTTACTGCAGTTACCTGGACAGTCTGGTGGGAAAGATTATGAGTAAATTGGAGCAGCTTGGCCTTGCTGAGGATACCATGGTTGTTTTTTCCACAGATCATGGGGACATGCTGGGATCCCACAGGTTATTCAATAAAGGTTTCAATATGTATGAAGAAGATCATCATATTCCGTTGATTATATCCTGTCCTGGCAAGGAGGAAGGAATTACCATGAATCCATTTGTGAATACGGTTGATTTGATGCCTACCTTTCTGGATGCCGCCGGATGTCCTGTGCCGGAAGAGGTACAGGGAAAATCGTTGATGTCCATGCTGGAGGGAAAAGTACCGCAGGACTGGCGGCAGGAATCCTTCAGTGAATTTAACGGTTATGAGTCCACCCTTCTTACGAGCCGGATGGTACGAACCAGAAAGTGGAAATATGTGTATAATCCATTCGGACAGGATGAACTGTATGATATGGAAAGCGATCCAGCAGAACTTTATAATCTGGCAGAATTACAGGGCTTTGTTCATGTGCTCCGCAGGATGAGGAAAAAAATGCTGGGCTGTCTGACGGAATATAAGGACAGCATTGCGGAAGTTACTTCATGGCAGAGTAATTCGTATAGTCTGTTTGTTTCAGACAGGGAGGAATAAAAGATAACTGAAAAATCAGGCAGGCGTTCCGGTGATGATACTTCGGAAGGCCTGTTTTCCTTTGCGCATAATGATAGTTTTTTCCGAAAGAACCGTTCTGGAAAAGGTATGCCGCAAAAGGCCGGATATGATATACTGCTTACAGCAGAAAGCTGTTTCGGACGTCTGAAACAGGATAAACATGACGGACAGAGCACCGGCGGAGGAAAAAATCATGACACTTCAACAATTAAGATATGTGATAATGACAGCGGACTGTGGTTCCATGAATGAGGCGGCTAAACGTCTGTTCATATCCCAGCCCGGCCTGTCGGGAACCATAAAGGAGCTGGAGGAGGAAATCGGGCTGGATATTTTCCTGCGCTCCAACAGAGGAATTGTGATCACGCCGGAAGGGGAAGAATTCCTGGGTTATGCAAGGCAGGTGGCGGAGCAGTACCGTCTGCTCACCGATAAATATCTGGATAAAGAATCCAAGAAAAAATTCAGTGTTTCCATGCAGCATTATACATTTGCTGTAAAGGCCTTTGTGGAGATGGTGAAAAAAGTGGGAATGGATCAATACGAATTCGCCATCCATGAAACCAAAACCCATGAGGTGATTGAGAATGTTAGAAATTTCCGCAGTGAAATAGGAATTCTGTATCTGAATGATTTTAATGAACAGGTGATGAGTAAGCAGCTGCGGGAAAACAGCCTGGAATTTACGGAACTGTTCCAATGTGATACATATGTTTATTTATGAAGCGGCCATCCCCTTGCAGGAGAACCTGTTATTTCCATGGATCAGCTGGAGGAGTATCCCTGCCTTGCGTTTGATCAGGGAAAAAATAATTCCTTTTATCTGGCGGAAGAAATGAAGAGCACTTATGAATACAAGAAAATAATAAAGGCTGATGACAGGGCTACTCTTCTGAACCTGATGGTCGGGCTGAATGCCTATACCCTTTGCTCCGGCATTATCTGTGAGGAACTGAACGGAGCCGATTACAAAGCGGTGCCCCTTGCGGAAAGCGAGAAAATGAGGATTGGCTATATCCGCAGAAAAGGGGCCGGAATCAGCCGTATCGGAAGGGTATATATCGAGGAACTGCTGGCTTATAAGGATAAACTGCTATAGGTTTTGCCTATAACGGAATATTGGTTTTCCATATTAACACTTATTTGTATGGGCTGTTATAATAACAGCATAAGGTCGGCACGGGAGAAATGGAATAAAGAGCGGCCGGGTGTTGCTGCCTTATTGATACAGGAAGAATGAAGAAAGGGTAAGGGAATAGATTATGCATACAGCAGATGGTTTTGTTATGAATATGGCGAATATGGGATGTATGGGTATGTGCAGAATGGAAGGCATGCTTAATAAAGTGCGCATGAAAACGGCCGTACGCAGGTACGGAGGCTGAGTTTCCCTTATGTGAACGGATAAAACAGGGACAGCGGATGCGCAGATAAAAAGCGCAGCCGCTGTTTTTTGTGATTAATCCATTTAGCTCAGAGTGTTGCGAACCAAGCATATTCAGTTTGCAGTAAATAAAGAGTTCTCTCCTACATTTGGTTTACTGTATAAATGGTGGATTATATAAAGTCAATAAAGAAATCTGAAGAAATAATTGAATAATAACAAACATCGTAATATTTATCTTTTATCTTAGTAAAATGGCGAAGAATACCTTCAAGAGTAAAACCTGATTTTTCGAGAACCTTACAGGATGCAATGTTTAACGACATGGCTAAAGCTTCAACACGTTCAATACCGATATCTTCAAACGCATAAGATACAAGAGCTTTGGTAATTTCAGTAGCATAACCTAAGTTCCAGTAGTCCGGCAATAAATTATATCCGACAACGCATCTATTTGTATATTGGTTAAGTGATAGTATTCCTGCTTCACCAATAAAGTGACCATCTTCTTTGGTCCAGAGTGCAGCAAAGTGATATGGATTATCTCTTAATGAAGTAAGCATTTTGTCGAAATTTACAGAAGCTTCCTGCTCATTTTTATAAGGAATGAATGTGGAGTATTCCCAGACCTTTTCAGTGGATTTTAATTGCCAGTAATATTTAAAATCATTTTTAGTGTAATCTTTGAGAATTAGACGGCTGGTTTCGATGTTCATATGAGTTCTCCCTTCTTTGGATTGGGCAGCTTTACAAATATATAAAAATTTCAACATTAAACGATCATGGCCAGCTTTATTACCGAGTGCTTTTATTTTTACCAGATATAAATGGTAAGTCATTAGGGGGGATTGAACAATAATACTTGTGAAGTTTCCCTCAAAATATGGAAGATAAATCTGCATAGACAGAAAATACCTGATCATTCAGATATACACAGGCTGACAGCCAATAATTGTCTTAGCCTTACAAGTACATAATTAATACAGCCTTGCTAATATCAAGCTGATTAATTAATGCAAAATTTAATATCAATCAGTATTACTACGCCATCTGTCTATTATGCATATTATCACATATTCATTATAGGTTAACAAGTTTCTTATACGGTATTATAAATAAAAATATCGTAAATACATTATACAAGGAGCCATACATGATTCGCTTTGAGAATGTCAGCAAAACCTTCCGCGGAAACGGAAAGCAGGTAGAGGCCATTAAGGAGGTAAGCCTGCATATAAAAAAAGGAGAAATTTTCGGCATAATCGGATATTCAGGGGCCGGAAAATCCACGCTGGTCAGGTGCATTAACCTGCTGGAACGACCTGACCGGGGGCGGATATGGATCGGGGATACGGAAATCACCACCCTTAAAGGGAAATCACTGAGGAAACAGCGCAGAAAGATCGGGATGATATTCCAGCAGTTCCATTTATTCGCATCCCGTAATGTATATGAAAATGTGGCATATCCGCTGAAGCACCAGGGATTGACCGGGCAGGAGATAAAGAAGAGGGTGGAAGAGCTTTTGAACCTGGTGGGCCTGGAGGATAAGGTCTCAGCCTATCCCTCACAGCTTTCCGGAGGGCAGAAGCAGAGAGCAGCCATCGCCAGGGCTCTTGCAAACGAGCCTGATATCCTGCTTTGCGACGAAGCCACCAGCGCGCTGGATCCCAAGACCACCACGGCAATCCTGCGGCTGCTTCAGGAGGTTAACCGTAAGCTGGGGGTCACCATTGTGGTTATTACTCATGAAATGCAGGTTGTGAAGGAGATCTGCGGCAGGGTGGCGGTCATGGAAGGCGGCAGCGTCGTGGAGGAGGGAGAGGTTTTTGATATCTTTTCCAACCCTCATGAGAAAATCACCGGGGATTTTGTAAACAACGCTTCCAATCTTTCCAGAATCTATACTTACCTGGAAGAAAAGGCGGAAATTACCCGTTTGAATGAAGGGGAATGTATCCTGCGTCTGCACTATCTGCATAAAAATACGTCGGAGGCGCTGGTGTCACAAATATCCAGGGATTTTTCCCTGAATGTAAATATTATATTCGGAAATATAGAACTGATTGGTGAGAATCCCATAGGCGGGCTGGTTGCCATTGTCAGCGGAAGCGGAGAAAATATCAGGCGTGCAGTGGATTTCCTGCGGGAGAAAAAAGTAGGAGTGGAGGTATTGGCGGATGCAAGAGTTTCTTAATACATATTTCGGGAATGTGATGGCAAAGCTGCCGGATTTTTATGGAAGTATTCTGGATACCCTGCGCATGACAGGCCGGGCGGGGGCGATAGCCTTTGTGGGAGGGCTGTTTCTCGGTGTGGTGCTTACGGTAACGAAGGAGGGAGGTATTCTGCAGGCAAGGGCTCTTTATCAGGTGCTGGATAAAATCATTAATTTTTTCCGATCCATCCCATTTATTATCCTTCTGGCCGCACTGATTCCGCTGACGAGACTGATTTCAGGGACGGCCATCGGGGTGGAGGGAGCCATTGTACCGCTGGTGTGCGGCACGATTCCTTTTTTTGCAAGGCAGATAGAATCGGCTTTGGCGGAAATGGATCCGGGGCTTGTGGAAGCGGCCCTGTCCATGGGGAGCAGTTCCGTGGAGATCATTTTCCGGGTATATCTGAAGGAATGCATTCCGGGAATTGTCCGTGCGGTCACGATTACTGCAATCAGCCTTATCGGCCTGACGGCCATGGCAGGGGCGGTGGGTGCCGGAGGCCTGGGGGATTTTGCCATACGTTTCGGCTATCAGAGAAACCAGACAGATGTGACGCTGGCATCCATCCTGGTACTGGCCGGTTTGGTGAGCGTGATACAGCTGGCAGGGAATATGGCGGCGAAGAAGCATACACATTGATTTTAAGACAGGAGGAAGAAACGATGAAACAAGCAGGAAAAGTAATCATTATAGGAGCGGGTCATGTGGGCTCCCACGCGGCTTATGCCCTCGCCTCCCAGGGGCTGGCCGGAGAAATAGTCTTGATTGATATCGACAGGGAAAAAGCAGCGGCACAGGCGCTGGATATCGGGGATGCGGCGGCTTATCTGCCTTATCCGGTAAAAATAAAAGCGGGAGATTACAAGGATGCCGGGGACGGGGATGTGATGGTAATTGCGGTGGGAACCAATCCGGATAAGGCAAAGGGAGAGACAAGAATGGATACGCTCGCGGCTACGGCGGCGATTATCAGGGATGTTGCAGAAGAAATCCGGCAGTCCGGTTTTTATGGAATACTGGTGAGCATTTCCAATCCGGCCGATGTGATCGCCCATTATCTGCAGTACCTGCTTTCCTGGCCTGCCGGTAAAATAATATCTACCGGAACAGCCCTGGATTCCGCCAGACTCCGCAGGGTGACGGCAGAGGCGGTGGGAGTTTCCATAGAGGATGTGGAAGGCTATGCGTTGGGAGAGCATGGGGAAAGCCAGATCGCGGCCTGGTCAACGGTTTCCATACAGGGAAGGGCTCTTTCGGAGCTCAGAGAGGAAAACAAGGGAAAATATGGCCGTATCGACTGGGTGTCACTGGCCGGAGAAGTCCGCGGAGGCGGCTGGACCATACTTGAGGGAAAAGGAAGTACGGAATTTGGTATCGGAGCCGCGCTGGCAGAGGTGGTGAGGGCGGTCTGGGAGGATAAGGGTACCATTCTTCCCGTATCAACCCTGTTAAGCGGGGAATACGGGCAGCACGGTGTCTATGCTTCGGTTCCTGCTGTTCTGGGAAGAAAAGGTGTGAAGGATGTAGTGGAACTGAAGCTGACGGAGGAAGAGAAGGAAAAATTCGGGGAATCCTGCAGGATTATGAGGGAAAACTTTGAACTGGCAGTGACATGGTATGAGAAAACACGGAAGGCCCGGAATGATGGAGCGGCTTCTGCATAGGAATCTGCGGCCCGGCCGCAGACAGGAGGAGAAATTATGAAAAAGACAGCGTTAGTTTTTTTGTGGATATTATTAGCATCAGGCATATCGGCCTGTGGAAAACAGGCGTCAGCGGAGGGGAGCGGCAGTACTGTTACAATCGGAGTGGTGGGAGAAGCCCAGGAAATGTGGGGTCCGGTAAAGGAAGAGCTTGCCAAGGAGGGGATAAACCTTGAGCTGGTTACATTTACGGATTATTCCACGCCAAACGCGGCTCTTGCAGGAGGCGAAATTGACTTAAATGCATTTCAGCATTACGCTTATCTGAATAAGGAAATAGAAAGCTATGGTTATGAAATCGAGGCAATCGGGGATACCTTTATTTCAGCTATGAATATTTATTCCCGGAATCTTACCGATGTGAGCCAGGTGCAAAGGGGCAGTAAGGTTGCTGTTCCCGGAGATGCCTCCAATGAAGGAAGAGCCCTGAAGGTACTGGAGGCAGCAGGCCTGATAGTTCTGGATAAGAAGGCGGGGGACAGCCCGGAGGCTGCGGATATTGTGGATAATCCTCTGCAGCTGGAGCTGGTAGAGGTGGACGCCGCTAATGTATGTGCGCTTCTTCCCGATGTGGCGATAGCTGTGATAAACTGTAACTATGCCCTGGATAACGGGCTGAATCCCGGGAAGGATTCCATTTTTCAGGACAGTGTTGATATATATGAAGGAAAAAATTATGTGAATCTGATTGCGGCAGGTAAGGGAGAAGCGGATAATGAGGTGTATAAGCGGATTGTGGAAGCATATCAGACGGAAGCGGTAAAAGAGGTGTATAAGGAAGCCTTTAAAGGTTCTTACCTTCCGGCCTGGGAATAGAGGCTCAGGGGAAGAGGACCGGAAATAAAGGGCTTTCCCATATAAAAGATTACAGGTGTGCCGATGCACACGGACAGGAGTGACGATGAAAGAACTGAGCAGCAGGACAGCCGGATTTACGGATTCGGTGATCCGCAGGATGACGAGAATATCCAACCGGTACGGGGCGGTTAATCTGTCCCAGGGTTTCCCGGATTTCGATCCGCCGGAGGCTGTTACGGACAGACTGGCGCAGACGGCGAAGGAAGGCCCGCATCAGTATGCATTGACCTGGGGCGCACAGAATTTCAGGGAGGCCCTGGCGGCAAAGCAGGAGCATTTTTCCGGGGTGAGAGTGGATCCGGAGGAGGAGATTGTCGTAACCTGCGGCAGTACGGAGGCCATGATGGCGGCTATGCTGGCGGTGACGAATCCGGGGGATAAGGTAATTATTTTTTCCCCGTTCTATGAGAATTACGGGGCGGATACGATATTGGCGGGCGCGGAACCGATATATGTAGCGCTGAAGCCTCCTTCCTTTTCCTTCCATGTGGGAGAACTGGAACAGGCCTTCCGGCAGGGGGCGAAGGCACTGATATTGTGTAATCCTTCCAATCCCTGCGGAAAGGTATTTTCCTATGGAGAGCTTCGGATCATCGCGGATCTGGCGGTGAAATATGACGCCTATGTCATTACGGATGAGGTTTATGAGCATATTGTATATGAACCCTGTAAGCATACCTATCTCTCCTCGCTTCCGGGAATGAGCGAAAGGACAATTATTTGCAGTTCCCTTTCCAAAACGTATTCTATTACAGGTTGGCGTCTGGGCTATGTGATCGCGGCGCCCCACATTGCCGGACGGATCAAAAAGGTACATGATTTTCTTACGGTGGGAGCGGCAGCACCGCTGATGGAAGCGGCCGTTGTGGGGCTTGCTTTTCCGGATGAGTATTATTATGAGCTTCGCAGGCATTATACCCACATGAAGGATTTGTTTATCGGCGGACTGAAAGACCTGGGGCTTACCTTTACAGAGCCTCAGGGAGCCTATTATGTGATGGTGGACGTCTCGGAATTCGGTGTGAGGGATGATGTGAGGTTTTGTGAATGGATGGCGGAAAAAGTGGGTGTGGGCGCGGTGCCTGGCTCCAGCTTTTTCAGGGAAGAGGTGCATCATTTGATACGGCTCCATTTTGCCAAGAGGGATGATACCCTGTATGAAGCGCTGAACCGGCTGGAGGGCCTGAAGAAGAAAGCGGAGTCCTATCGGGACTGAGCTATGCGGCGGAGTATATGAAGGGAAGCCCGTTATGCTGGCAGATCACACTGAATGCGGAGGAATGTGAACGCTCCGTGCTGGCAATGGACGCGGTGAAGCGTCTGTAAATGCCTGTTGCACAGGGATAAAGAGGTATGTTATGGTAAGGGAAAGAAATGGATGATTTACAGGAGGTAGCAGTTATGCTTGAAACAGGAATAAAAGCGCCGGAATTTACTTTGAAGAATCAGGACGGAGAGGAAGTCTCCCTGAAGGATTTTCTGGGAAAAAAGGTGATTCTCTATTTTTACCCGAAGGATAACACGCCCGGATGCACCACACAGGCCTGTTCTTTTGGAGATATGTACCCGCAGATAAGGGAAAAGGGTGCGGTTGTGCTGGGCGTAAGCAAGGACAGCGTGGCATCCCATAAGAAATTTGCGGATAAATATGGTCTTCCTTTTACCCTTCTTTCGGATCCGGAGCTGGAGGTTATACAGAAGTATGATGTCTGGCAGGAAAAGAATATGTACGGGAAAAAGGTAATGGGAGTGGTACGATCCACCTATCTCATTGATGAAGAGGGGATTATCAAAGAAGCCTTTACCAAGGTGAAGCCCGGGGAAAATGCGGCGCAGATGCTGGAAACCTTGTAACGGCAGAGCAGCTGTTCAGGCCGCGTCGTGTATCTGCTGCACGGTACGGCCTGTATATTATCGGTAAAAAAGCCTTGTTCTTTACTCTATATATGTTAAAATAAAGCAAGAAGCAGTTAGGCGGCACAACATATGGAGGTAAGCATACATGGCGATTATTGATGTCGTAAAATTCGATGGTCTGCGTTCGAGAGACTGGCTTGTATACAAGTTTCCGTCCGACACGTTGGTTTTTGGCACCAGGCTGATTGTTAATGAAGGGCAGGTGGCTGTTTTTGTAAAAGGCGGCCAGGTCTGTGATTTATTTTATCCGGGTTCTTATATTCTGGATACGGATAATCTTCCTGTCCTGTTCCATATATTTAATCTTCCCTACGGCGGGAATACTCCCTTTACGGCAGAGGTCTATTTCATCAATACCAAGACCAAGCTGGATATACCCTGGGGGACATCGGATCCGATCCAGCTGATCGATCCTAAATATTTTGTGAAGCTGAGGATCCGGGCCTTTGGGCAGATGGGTCTTAAGCTCATGGATTACAGCCTCTTTTTCCGTGAACTGATCGGCTCCATGAATCAGAATGATATTGTCAGCTTTGATAAAATCAAGCTGTTTTATCGTGGAATGGTGGTCACCAAAGTGAAATCCATCATTTCTGAGATGATTCTGGCTGAGAAGATCTCCGCTTTGGAAATCTCGGCCCATCTGGATGATATCTCTGATAAATGCAGGGAGGAAATTTCCGGGGAATTCCAGAAATACGGATTCAACGTGGTAAATTTCTTTGTACAGTCCATAAATTTCCCTGATGATGATTTTGCAAAAATCAATAAAATCCTGGAAGATAAGGCCGCTTTTGAAATCATGGGGGACGGCCGTTATGTGACGAAGCGCAGCTTTGATGTTTACGAGGGTGCGGCCAATAACAATAACGGAGTGGCAGGCGCTTTTGCCGCAGGAGGAATCGGCGCAGGGGTCGGGATGAACGTGGCTCAGGCGGCAGGGGAGATGGCTCCCCGGATAAATCCCGGACAGATGGTGATCTGCCCGAAATGCGGGGAAAAATCCGTACAGGGAAGCAAGTTCTGCAATACCTGCGGAGCAAAGCTGGAGGTGGAGAAAAAACGCTGTCCCAGCTGCGGAAAAGAAAATGACGGGGATGCCAAGTTCTGTGATGAATGCGGGTTCAGCCTCCTGGAAAGAGTATGCGAATGCGGGGCAAAGCTTCCGGCGGGCGCTAAATTCTGCTATGAGTGCGGAAGGAAGATACAGTAAATATTCCCTGTAATTGGATTGGGAAAAAAGGATAAAGCGTAGTAAAATATGAGTAACGGAGGGTTTTATTATGAATGAATTAAGATGTCCCCAGTGCGGGGCGCCTGTGGATGCGGGTGCAGCAGAATGTAAATACTGCGGAGAAAGACTTTCTTTTCAGCAGTCGGCAGTGCCGCCGGATGCCGGAGCACAGCAGGGCGGTTATCAGTCAGGCCCGGCTTATGGAGACGGTTATCAGCAGGGACCGGGATACGGCAATTTCCAGGGAGGTCCCCAGCCGAATCCCTATCAGGGACAGCCGCAGCCCCAGGTTTATCAGGTTCCGCCGCAGCCCCAGGGCTATCAGCAGCCTATGCCCGGTTATTATAACAATCCCGCCATTGATCCTTCCTGGCCGGTAAAGAGCAAGCTCTGTGCAGGCCTTCTCGGCATCTTTTTAGGGACATTCGGGATACATAAATTCTATATGGGCAAGGTGGGAATGGGTATTCTGTATATCTGCTTCTGCTGGACCTATATTCCTGCCATCGTTGGGTTTATAGAGGGTATCATGTACCTTTGCTCCTCCGATGAGAACTTTATGCTGAAGCATCATGTGAGAGTGAGATAGTGTGCGTAAAAAAAGTTTTTGCTTGACCTTTTTACAGTAACGTGGTAAAACATTAATAACATAAAAAATGCAGTGAATGGGATAAATTACATGGGCAGTATCATGACAGAGAGCCGCCGGCTGGTGAAAGGCGGTATGGTATCCATTGTAACATCACCCTGGAGCATCCCGCTGAAAGTATTACGAGTAGGTTGGGACGGGTTCTCTACGTTAACGGAGATGCTGTTAACCAAAGACAGCAGAAAACGAGCGGCCGTTATTTTTATGCGGCAAGCAGAGTGGTACCACGGATGAATTCCGCCTCTGCAGTCCTCAGGGACTGTGGAGGTTTTTTTGTGGTTTCCCTTAGGCTGTATTGTTTGTGTACATCTTATCAATGAGGAGAGCTGCCGCCGGCAGCGGAAAGAGAGGTAGAAAATGAGTGGAATTCTCATGATGGTTATTGCCATCGTAGTATTAGGAGGAGCCTATCTTTTGTATGGGCGGTATCTGGAGAAAAAATGGGGAATCGATCCCAATGCAAAGACTCCGGCTTATGAAATGGAAGACGGTGTGGATTATGTCCCTGCGGATACCAACGTGGTATTCGGGCATCAATTTGCATCCATAGCCGGTGCGGGGCCTATCAACGGGCCTATACAGGCAGCATTGTTCGGATGGCTTCCTGTTATGCTGTGGATTTTAATAGGCGGTGTCTTTTTTGGGGCGGTTCAGGATTTTGCCTCTATGTATGCCTCTGTTAAAAATAAAGGACGTACCATCGGATACATAATTGAAGAGTATATTGGAAAGATGGGAAAGAAACTGTTTCTGCTTTTTTGCTGGCTGTTCTGTATTCTGGTGGTTGCTGCTTTTGCCGATGTGGTTGCCGGAACCTTTAACGGGTTTACGGCGAATGAAGCCGGTGAGTTTATAAAAGTGACTGCAAACGGCGCTGTAGCCACGACCTCCATGCTTTTTATTATAGAAGCGGTGGCATTGGGCATGCTTTTAAAATATGGAAAGCTTCCTAAATGGTTAAATACAGTTATCGCTGTAGCCATGCTGGTTGTTGCTGTGGCAGTAGGGCTGAAATTCCCCATCTTTTTAAGCAGGGGAGTATGGCACATCATCATTTTCCTTTATATCATGGTAGCATGTGTTGTTCCCGTATGGGCGCTGCTCCAGCCCCGCGATTACCTGAACAGCTATCTGCTTGTATTTATGATCGCAGCGGCTGTAGTCGGTATTTTTGTAGCTAACCCGGCATGTAATCTGGAAGCTTTTTCCGGTTTCCATGTGGATGGGCAGTATCTGTTCCCTATTTTATTCGTTACCATTGCCTGCGGCGCGGTATCCGGTTTTCATTCCCTGGTATCCTCGGGAACCGCTTCCAAGCAGATTAAAAATGAGAAAAATATGCTCCCTGTATCCTTCGGCGCCATGCTGATGGAAAGCATGCTGGCAATTATTGCCCTGATTGCAGTGGCTTCTTTTGCCAAGGGTGAAGCGGCGGCTCAGGGGCTTACCACACAGCCTCAGATTTTCGCAGGGGCGATTGCCAATTTCCTGACGGCGGCAGGCCTTCCTTATAGCCTGGTATTCACCTTAATCAATCTGGCTGTTTCCGCGTTTGCATTGACATCCCTGGATTCCGTGGCCCGCGTAGGCCGTCTTTCCTTCCAGGAGTTTTTCATGGATGACGATACGGATGAAGAAAACATGAGCCCTTTCCTTAAGGTAGTGACGAATAAGTATTTTGCCACCGCGATTACGCTGATACTGGCATACTTGCTTGCAAAGGTGGGATATGCGGAAATATGGCCGCTGTTTGGTTCCGCAAACCAGCTGTTGTCTGTTCTGGCTCTGATAGCCTGTGCCGTTTTCCTGAAACGGACCAAAAGGCAGGGCGCCATGCTGTGGATTCCCATGGTGTTTATGATGGCTGTTACCTTTACTGCTTTGGGAATGACTATTTTTAAACTGGGAAATGCATTTATTACAACCGGTTTGAGCCTGGGCAATACCCTCCAGCTTATATTTGCTGTTTTACTTCTGATTCTGGGAGTGATTGTGGCTGTACAGGGAATTAAGAAGCTGTTTGAACGGAACAGTGGAGCGGTAAAGGCATAAAATACCGGTAACAAGCTCCTCATCCGATCATCGGACTGCTGAACCATCTGTTTAAGGTGGGCAGCCGTGATTGGATGGGGATTTTTTATTGGATTGGAAAGAAGATGCGCTGGAAGGCGGGGAACTGTTATAGAAAATGTTTTTTCCGGCATATCCGCACACAGAAAAAGACGATGACCGCGCTCAGCAGGATTACCGCAAGATAGCCATATTTCCAGTTCAGCTCCGGCATATATTTGAAATTCATGCCGTACCAGCCCACAATCAGTGTGAGAGGCAGAAAAATGGTGGTAACCACGGTCAGGATTTTCATGATTTTATTCTGGCGGATGTCAATCTGGGCCTGGTAGACCTCCCGGAGCTGCGTGGAATATTCCCGGAGCATAAGGGCCTCCTCATGCAGCCGTCCCACCCGCTCGCTGAAAAGACGGAAGGAAGCCAGTTCATTCCGGGTGAAAAAGCCATGATCATTTTGCTGTAAAATATTGCTGATATCGGAAAGCTGCAGATAGTAATGGGAACAGACGAGGATTTTTCTGCGGCAGGCCATGATTTTGTGATTGAAATTCTCAAGAGTGCCTGCAAGTACCTCGTCCTCCAGATGAGCTATCTGGTTTTCTATTTCGGTCAGGTAAAGCAAATCCTCCGAAATCAGCATATCGAGAAAATCGGAAAAGAAAAAGCCGATACCCGGATTCTCCCGGAGGATGGCCTGCTGCATTTTATCTATCATGTGTTTTACAAAACCGCCGTCTTCAATAAAGATAATCCGGTCCTTTGCGATAAGGTAACGGAAGGCAATTTTTTCCCTGTTATTGCTTTTGGGAGGAATAACAAAGGTGCCGTATAAAAAATCCTTATGAGCTTCCGCTTTACAGAAACGGACCTCCTGAGAATGCTCCAGCTTTACGTACATATTTGTCTGCAGAAATGTGCCGTTGGCGGCTTCTTCGGGAGTCATGATTATTATATGGGGAAGGCTGGATTGGGAGTCTTCGTTTTTGGGAGCGGGGATTTCCGCCAGCTGTGGACGGATGCTGTAATAGACTGCCATTTTATTACTCCTTTCGGGAAGTGATATCTGTTAAAATTATACTCTCCCGGAGGGAAAAAACAAGTGACTTTAAGGGCGGCAGAGGGTAAAATGGAGAGGAACTTTTGTGGCTTACGGATAAGGCAATTAAGGCCGCCGGGGATAAGGACAGAATTCGCCTTCAGGTGGGGGACACGATTTTTTCTTCTGGCTGGGCGAAGAGGAGATTCGGGAATTTATGGAATCGCATCAATATTTGGCAGTCCATAAGGAAAGACGAAAGGCGGCGCTGGGAAAAATAAGAGGATATCGGAAGTGAAAACAGGCAGTTATACAGGATTACGCTTTATAGGGTGTTTTTTGTTTCTTTTATGCATAATCAGCATGAGCGGATGTGTGGGAAAAGCAGAACAGATTCAGGAGACAGGGGCATTGAGTGGAGAAGGGGCAGGCACCGGAGAAGAGACAGGTGCCGGGCAGCAGGAAAATGAGGAGAAGCCGGATATAACAGAAGAGTCGGTGAAGGAAAGCCTTTCAGAAGCTGTGTCGATTGACATAGCAGAAGAGAAAGAAGTGGATGCGGACTACAGCCAGGCCTTTCAGGGGATAAACGGCTGCGCAGCCGTTTATGTACCGGAGGATAACAGCAGTTACTTCTATAATAAAGAGATGTGTATGGAGCAGGCTTCCCCTTATTCTACTTTTAAGATTATTTCTGCACTTATGGGGCTGCATAACGGAGTTATAGCGGATGAGACTTCTGCAATGGAATACAATGGCACTCAATATTATAATTCTGCATGGAATAAGGATTTGTCCCTCAGAGAAGCTTTTCAAACCTCTTGTATCTGGTATTTCCGTCAGGTAATAGATGCGGTGGGCTCAGCGGAGGTGAAGAAGGAACTGGAAGAACTGCGGTATGGCAATTGTAATATAACAGAATGGGAGGGTGGGGATGTGAATCCGCTTCCTGAGCTGAACGGTTTCTGGCTGGATTCTTCCCTTCGTATCTCACCTTGGGAGCAGGTGCAGGTACTTGCCCGTATTTTTGAAGGCGGCAGCAGCTATACGGAAGAAGAAACGCAGATATTGCGTAGTATCATGCAGAATGATACAGAAAATGGATTGACACTTTACGGAAAGACGGGAACCGGTCCTGACGGAGAAGGGTGGTTTGTGGGATTTATGCAGAATGGGGAGCAAAATAAATATTTTGCCGTTTATCTGAATGATTCAGGAAATCCGGAAACGGCTAATGGGAAAAAGGCGAAAGAAATCGCTGAGATTATCATGAGAGAATAACACAGGCAGACAGGAAAAAAGGAGAACGGAATGCTGTATTTGAAAAAAGTAAATGAACAGGATGCGCAGGAAGAATATGTTTATATCACGAATCTTCCAGCTGACGAAAATGGATTTACAAATAGGTATTATGGAATTTCCGAAGAAGATTTTATGCAGAAAGCTCTTCCGGAGATGATTCATTTTTCAAATGGGGTCGGGCTTCCGGAGGGCTTTGTGCCGGAAACGGATTTTTTTCTCTGGGAGGATAATCATATCGTGGGAATGTTCCGAATCAGGCATTTTCTAAACGATTTTCTCAGAGAGGGGGCCGGTCATATCGGATACGGAATAAAGAAGGAATACAGAGGGAAGGGATATGCTTCCCGCGGGCTGGCACAGGCATTGGAAGAAGCGCGCAGACTGGTAAAAGAGGATGAGATTTATATGTCGGTAAACAGGGATAATCCGGCATCCTTACGGGTGCAGGAAAAAAATGGGGCATATATTCACCACATGGATGACAGGGAATACTATACAAGAATAAAAATAAAATAAAATGCCGGACGGATGGCAGACTGGGGATTGACAGTCTGCCAATTATAAAGTATCATAATTATATTCTTAAGAATAAACATCTTTATTGAGTCATCAGACTTTCTTACACCGGCCGTATCGGCCAACTATTCCAATTTTTACTTTCTTTTTTATATCCAAAGGAATTGCTTTTTTATCGGGATATCTCTATAATAATCTGTATAAAGCACATATCTTTTGGATTTATCATCAAATCATAAGGAGGAAATGTGCTTTTATGTCACAGAGAAAAGATTTGGCAGTGAAGAAATTTCTGGAGAAACCGGAGAATTTCAGCGATTTATTTAATGGATCTATTTTCTGCGGAAGACAGGTTCTGAGAGCGGATATGCTTGAAAGACTGCCGGGAGAATCTGCGCTGTCCTTTCCTGATAAGGAAGGACAGAAAGTATCGGAAAGACGGTACAGAGATGCTATCTGTAAAGCATCCGGCAGTACTACCTATGCTGTTTTTGCCGTGGAAGGGCAGGAGAAAACCCATTATGCCATGCCGGTAAGGGAAATGTTTTATGATGCATTAAATTATGCAGGGCAGATAAAAGAACTGACGGACAGGCATCGGCGGGAAAAAGATTACAATAACAGTGCGGAGTTTTTATCGGGCCTGCTGGCTGAGGACAGGTTGGAGCCGGTGGTTACGATTTGCTTTTATTATGGGACATCGGAATGGGATGGGCCGAGGGAGTTATTTGATATACTGGATATACCGGAAGAGTTTGAAGATATGAAACCATTCATGACGAATTACAAAGTGAATCTGGTACAGGCATCCGATGTGGATCCGGAGAATTTCCGGACGGATCTGAAGCTGATTTTCAGGCTCCTGTCGATGGCGTCAGACGGGAAGGAAATGAAGAGATATATCCGGGAAAGAACGGAGGAATTCAGCCATATTTCCTATGAAACATATGATTGTCTGAGAGAACTGCTTCATGTGGATAAGTGGTGGAAGATAAATGAGGACACGAATAGTGGGAAAGGGGAAGTGAATATGTGCAAAGCATTGGAAGAGATTGCGGAAATGGCAAGGCAGGAGGGAGTTGAGCAGGGAAAGAAAGCCGGAGAAAAAGAAGGTTTCGAACAGGGGCTTCTTCTGGCAAAACAGGTAATCCGTCTTGCAAAGGAAGGACACAGTGTAGAGGAAATGGCGGAGATATGCGGGATTCCTGCTGAAAAAATCCGTGAGATTACGGAGGATTAACGGAAAAGGGGCATATCTGTAAATTCCAGGTATCTGCGAAAAAACAAAGCCAGCGATTGCTTTATCCTTTGTTACCGGATTGTAAGAAGTATATGGTAGAGTAATCTAAGAAAGCCCCTAATCCTGACTGCTGCCTGCTACAGCCGCAGTCGGGACAGAGCGGCAGGAAAGGATACAAAGGAATGGAAATAGTAAAAGCAGATAATCTGGTTAAATATTACGGAAGCGGCGACAGTCTGGTAAAAGCGGTTGATCATGTGGGACTTTCGGTAAGAAAAGGAGAATTCGTTGCGGTGGTAGGCACTTCCGGATCGGGTAAGACTACGCTGCTCAATCTGTTGGGAGGCCTGGATTACGCGGATGAGGGGACGGTCCTGGTGGACGGACAGGACATTACCCGGATGAAGGAAGAAGAACTGACGGTGTTCCGCAGAAGAAATATCGGGTTTGTTTTCCAGAGCTACAATCTGGTCACCGTTCTGAATGTGGAAAAAAATATCACGCTGCCCATACGTCTGGACGGCAATCGTGTGGACGAGGAATATATCGGGGGAATCACTTCGGCGCTGGGGATTTCGGATAAGCGAAAGGCTTTTCCGAATCAGCTTTCAGGAGGACAGCAGCAGCGGGTGGCCATCGCAAGAGCCATTGCGGGCAAGCCTTCTGTCATCCTTGCAGATGAGCCTACCGGAAACCTGGATTCCCGGACGAGTGCGGAAGTGATGGGCCTTTTAAAAATGACAAGCACCAGGTTTCATCAGACGGTCATCATGATAACTCATAATGAAGCGATAGCCCAGCTGGCTGACAGGACGATTCATATGGAAGACGGCAGAATTGTGGGAGGGACGGCAGATGTTTGAGAACTCCAACAAAGAAGCGGTCAGGGAAATAGCAAGAGAAAGCATGAGGGCTCATAGGCTGCGCAATCTGACGGCCATTCTGGGAATTACGCTTACCACCCTTCTGATTACCATGGTGTGTACGGTAGGGATCAGCTTTTATGATACCATAAACAGAGGAACGGATATTACTCCCGGCCCCCTGGCGGACGGAGAAATCAAGGCAGAGCTGGAAAAATATGAGGAAATCAGGGATATGCCTCAGGTGGAATGGGCGGCGTATGTGATCTACTGCAATATAGGAAGCCTGCATAACCGGGAAATGTCGGGAATCAAGACAGCCCTTCTGGCTCCCCAGCGGGAATATTATGAAAGAAATAAAGTAGCTCTTCTGGAGGGCAGACTGCCGGAGGCGGCGGATGAAATCGCAGTGTCCGATACTATGACAGAACGGCTGGGCGGCAAAGGCAATGTGGGCGATACGCTGGTACTGCATCCGGTTATCTGGGAGGACGGGCAGCAGGTGGAAAAGGAAATCCCCGTGACAATAACGGGAATCGTAACCTCACCTATTAAAGGGCTGGCCCATACTTATGAAGAAATCTACACTTCAGAGGCTTTCCCCGAAAAATATGCGCCGCAGATGCTTCAGGAACCGGCCGGGATTTATGTGAAATTCATCCCCGGAGAAATAAAAGATACGATTCCCGGGGAATTATATGATATAGCAGGGGAAGTGGGGGCAGCCGGTGTCCAATACCGGATGGATAACGGTTTTACGGTTCTGTACCTGCTTGTGGTGCTGGTTTTTGTTCTTATGATCATGTTCTGCGGCTATCTGCTTATTTATAATATATTCTATATATCAGTTGTGAATGATATCCGTTTCTTCGGAATGCTTAAGACAATCGGAACCACCGGAAGGCAGATCCGCGCTCTTTTAAACTGGCAGGTGGCCCGGCTTACTTGCGTGGGGATTACTGTTGGGCTGATTTTAGGTTATCTGGTAGGTCTGTTTATTGCCCCCGTGGTTATGGCAGAGACAAATTACAAAGATTTTTACAGAAGTTCGGCGAATCCCATGTTTTTTATTTCGGCAGTTATCTTTTCCCTGCTCACCGTATATATAAGCGCGAGGAAGGCATACCGGCTGGCCATGCGGATTTCACCGACAGAGGCCGCCAGATATCGGGAAAAAAGAGCGGGAAGAAAGAAGCTGTGGGCAGGAGTTTCCTTCGCCTTGAGCGGTATTATTTTTCTGGTTGCATTTACCTTACCCATGGGCTACAATGTGGAAAATATGGTGAAACGCTACCATACTGCCGATGTGCGGATCCGCCAGGATGCTATGATTTGGGGCAGTGATGAACCCTATCAGCCTGTTTCCCATGATATGTTGGCACAGCTTGCAGAAATGCCGTTTATAAAAGATATAGTTCTGTATTATCAGGCCAGAGACTGGGAAGTGAACGAGTTTGGAGGCTGTGATGCCGGGTACGGGCAAATGAAGATGACGGAAGAATTCCGGGAGGAATTTATCCGCTGTGAGAAATTGGGTACCGGCTGGATGAACAAAAGGGAAAACGGGGATATCCGTCTTTCTATCTGGGGATTCCCGGCGGATAAACTGCATCTGGAAAAAGAAAATATCCATGTTATAGAAGGCAGTCTGGATGAAGTAAAATTTGCTGACGGCGGCTATGTGATTTATAACCAGGGAACGAATCAGTCGAACAGTGAAGCGGGGCTGATTCATGCGGGGCAGGTTCTGCATTTTTCTATTTACGATCCGGACAGAGGGCAGTATGTGGACAAAGAAGCAGAGGTTCTTGCGGTGGTGGAACGGAGCAACCCATTTCCTACAGGACTGCTGGCATCTGCAGCTTTGGCTTTTCCTGACAAGGTATTTCAGGAGATTTATTCCGGTTATCAGAACATGGTTGGTATTGTACAGGCTGATGCCATAAAAGAACTGACAAAAGAGGAATATGCGCAGGTGGAGAAAGCAGTGCAGGATAGTTTTAACTATCAGCTGTCTATAGAATCCAAGGTCATGAGGAGGGAAGCCGAGCGCAGTGAGAAATCATCCATGATTGTTATCGGGCTGTTTTTGTCGGGCGTATTCGGTATGATTGGTATCTGCAATGTTGTGAATACTCTGGTTACCAGTGTGTTATCGCGGAAAATTGAATTTGCCGCCATGCAGTCCGTAGGAATGACGAAAAAGCAGATGAGGGCCATGCTGTGCCGGGAAGGGCTGCTGCTGAGCGGACTGAGTGCGCTTGCGGCTATTCCCTTAGGAGCGTTTTTCTGTTATATGCTGGGAAAGGCGATTTTGTTTGTTTCCGGGTTTTCTGCGAAGATTTTTGCCGCCGGCTGTGTGCTGCTGCTTGTGGTTATGTGCCTGGTATCCGTTCTGGTGGCGGTACTGCTGACCCGTTTCCTTACAAGGAAGCCGGTGGTGGAGCGGCTGCGGGAGGTGGAATAAGGAGAGAATATGGCCCGTATACTTGTTGTTGAGGATGATGAAATATTAAGAAACGGCATTGCGTTTGCCCTGACAAGGGAAGGGTATCAGGTGAAGACCGCAGGAAGCCTGTCCGGAATGAGAGGGCAGCTGGAAGGGGCGCCGGATCTGGTTATTCTGGATGTGAGCCTTCCGGACGGCGACAGCAGGGATTTTCTGCCCTGCCTGCGGAAGGAAAGCCAGGTGCCTGTTATTTTTCTCACGGCGAGGAATACGGAAAAGGATATGATTGCAGGATTTGATGCAGGGGCTGATGACTATATAACCAAGCCATTTTCCGTCCCCCTCCTTCTGCGCAGAATACAGGCGGTGCTGAACCGGAGCGGGAACAGGGAGGGTCAGGTTTATTACAATGGCAGCCTTCGATATGATTTTGCCGGTAAGGAGCTGGTCATTGGAGAAAACCGGGTTGCCCTGACACCGACGGAACTGCGGCTGCTGGAATTGTTCCTGAATAACCGCAGGCAGGTGCTGACCCGGGAAATGCTGCTTGCCCGGGTGTGGGATGACAAGGAGAATTACGTGGAAGAAAAAGCGCTGGCGGTGAATATCAGACGGCTTCGGGAAAAAATAGAAGAGGATCCGGGTAAGCCGTGCAGGATTAAAACAGTATTCGGAATCGGCTATAAATGGGAGGAACAATGAGGATGTACGCAGGCGGGAACGGACTGTCGGATGGAAGAGGAAAGTCCGTAAAATCAATTCAGGAGGATGTGGGTTCGGAATGGATTGACGGGACCATCCGAAGGATACTGGCGGCACAGGTATTCATAACAGTTCTGTTTTTTCTATTGCTGTTCCTGCTGCCGGATGGTATACGGTGGTGGTGTGTTATTTATGGCATTCTGGAATGCATCATAGTATTCAGGGGATTCTTCTGGCTGTCCGGCTGTGTGAATAAAAGCCTGAGACTGGCCTGTGACTGTGCACAGTCTCTGATTGACGGACATTGGGGAGAAAAGCCGGACGGAAATTATTTTAATCCCCATGAGGATACGCTCACCGGAAAGCTTCAGACGCAGATCTATAAGCTGTATGGAATCATGAAAAGCCATGAAGAACAGGAGCAGGAGCTTAAGACAAAGCTCAGCAGCCTGGTGGCGGATTTGGTGCATCAGATGAATACACCGCTTACCAATATCCGGATGTATTGTGATTTCCTGCTTATGCCGGATCTGGATGAGGAGAACCGGAAGCTTTTTCTTGCCAATATATCCAGGCAGGCGGAAAAGCTTGGCTGGTTCGGGGAGGGCTTTGAAAAGGCGGCCCGTCTGGAGACGGACATCATTACGGTTCAGCCGATTAAACAGCCGCTTCTGCCGGTTATTCTGGAAGCGATCAGCCAGGCGGCACCCAGGGCGGAACAGAGGGGTAAAGAGATCCTGCTGGAAGGAGACAGGGATATCCACGCTCATGTGGATGGAAAATGGACGCTGGAGGCTGTTTTTAATCTTCTCGATAATGCTGTGAAATATGGGGAGGGCAGGGAGATCCTGCTTCGGATGAACACATACGATCTGTATGCCTGTATAGAAGTATGCAGTGAGGGCAGCCGTATTCCCGAAGGGGAAAGAAATACGGTCTTTCAAAGGTTTTACAGGGGGAAGCAGGCTGCTATGCTGCAGGAAGGCGTTGGCCTGGGACTTTACCTTACAAGAAAAATCATCGGGGATCAGGGCGGTTATGTATCCATAGGTGACTATGGGGAAAATGGAAACTGTTTCCGTATTTATGTGAGAAGGGAAGAGTGATATCAATCAGGAGAGACAGGGGGAACATCTTCATCTTCCTTACCCAGGGAATTATATTCGATGACAAGGGCATCATAAATTTTGTCAAAGGTAATAAAAAACTGATCCAGTTCTTCTTCGTCAATACGGGATAAAGCCTGTTCCACGAAAGAACTCAGAGTCCGGAAGGCCTCATTATATATCTCATTTCCTTTGGGAGTCAGGCAGACGTACGTATTGCGGCGATCGTTTGTCTGGCTGTTTTTTTGTATCAGTCCCTTTTCTTCAAGCTTGTGCAGGCATCGGGATATGGTGGGAACGGATACATGGAGCTTTTCCGCGAGTCCGGAAATCATCGTTTTTTCTGCGCTTTCCCACTGGTTGGCCTCGTAGATGGTGGCTAATGTGATGAGTTCGCTTTCCGGAAGGGGCATGGGAAATTTACTTAACTTGAAACGGTGAAATTTATTCATTAATTCAAAGGGTATTTTTTTTGATTCGGGCATGATTTCCTCTTTTCAATAAAACCGCCGGAGACCATTATCCGGCTTTTTTATTAGTATAGCATGATTAATGCTTATTTTATAGTTTTTTAATTGACTTCTATATAACAGAAAGCTAGAATAAAAAAGCAATAGTTAGCAATGCTAAGTAATCAAAATAAAGAGGTACAGTTATGAAAAAAAATTACCGTATGAAGAGTTTGGCAGTTCTGCTTACGGCGGCCCTGGCACTGGGCGGCTGTCAGAGCAGTACGGATGAGGCGGAAACGGAAACTGCGGATACATCACTTGCTGTGGAAGCAGCTGTTCCGGAGGTAGGAGATCTGTCGGTTTCCAGTACCTTCATCGGGACGATAAGCCCCCAGGAGCAGGTCAGCATCATTCCTCTTGTTTCGGGAGAGGTATCTTCGGTGCATTTCCAGGTGGGCGATCAGGTTCAGGCCGGCGATGTGCTGCTTCAGATTGATGACGAAGCGGCCCGGCTGCAGTTGGAGTCAGCCCGGCTCACCAAGGAAGGCGCGGAGCTTTCTGCCCAGAGAACACTTGGTTCCAGCCAGGTGATGAGCAATCTGTCCATGGAGAGCAATATCAAGAATATTCAATATCAGATTGATATGGCAAAGAAACAGTACGATACGGCCGGAAATTCCATTACAGATACCCAGCAGAAAAAAGAAGATATGAAAAGCGCGCTGGATAAAATCAATGACAGTATCGGCGACATGGAATCCAGCTATAACAACATGAAAAACATGGCGAAGACCGCCAAGCAGTATGTTTATCAGGATACATACGGCGTGTGGAGATGGATAACGGATCCGGAACCGAACTGGGGGGAAGAATATGAGACAACGCCGTCAACAGGAACCCAGCCTTCAGAAACCTCTTCTGCAGGAGACTCATCCACAGGCAGTACAACACCAGGAGGTAATCCGGATTCTCTTAATACCAACGGCGGTCTGACTGCACCGGGATCCTCTTCCTCCGGAAACGGCGGCACGAATTCTTCCGGGCAGAACTCTTCTGAAGAAGCGCCTGAAGAACTGGAAAAGGAGGAATCCTCCAGTCAGGAGGAAAGCAAACCAGAAGGTACCGGACAGAATAGTGCAACGGATGAGGAATCAAAGAGCAGTGCTGCAGAAAGTCCGGCGGTGCAGGAAAGTCCTTCGGTACCTGAAAGCCCGTCAGGGAATGAACCGAAAGCTCAGGGAGTGGCTTTTTATACAGGAAAAGGTTTCTCCATAGGTAAAAGCGGAAGGTACGGAGCACTGTCAGAAGAACCGACGGCTATTAATGCCGTTGCAGGAACAGGCAGGACGGAAGAATATCGTATCATGCAGGTAGATACCACTGGAGGATCCAATAAGGGCAGCTACGAAGAGTATCTTACGAAGAGAGGAGAATACCAAAGAAATCTTGCGGTAGTATCCCAGTTCAAATCCGCTGGCTACACCGCTGCGGATGTGGGAGAAGGACGTCTGGACAGCAGCGTTGCCAATTTTGCAACCCAGATAGCATCCATGAAATCCCAGGCATCCACTCTGGACGGAAATATATCCTCCATAGACAGCAGCATTGATTCGGCGGAAACCTCCCGCTCCACCACGGGAGATACCATCGATTTCTATGAAGAAAACCTGAAGGATGCTCAGGTACAGTACGGAATACAGAACGGCCAAGCTTATCAGGATACGGCGGCCGCCCTGCAGAATCAGATCGCTTCTTCGGAGGTGGGAATCAAGAGCGCCGAAATGCAGCTGGAGAATTACACGCTTACATCCCCTATTTCCGGTGTTATCGAACAGAAAAATGTGGATGAATTCGGTATGGTGAGCGCCGGAAATCCGGTCTACGTCATTTCCAACAAAGATTCTTTGACGGTCACCTTTTATGTGAGTGAGGCGGTAAAAAACCAGCTTGTTACCGGAGAAAAAATCACTCTGGAAAGAAGCGGAGAGACCTTTGATGCGGCCATTACTCAGATAGGACAGTCCGTGGATGCCAGGACCGGTTTGTTTGAAATCAAGGCGGCAACGGAAAATACGGCGCTTTCCAACGGAGTAACGGTAAAAATAACTGCAGATACCTACCGCGCATCATCAGCAATGCTGCTTCCTTATGATGCGGTTTATTATGAAGGCGAACAGGCCTATGTTTTCTGTGCAGAGGACGGGATTGCAAGGAAAACCCTTGTGGAAACCGGACTTTATAATGATGATAAGATAGAAATCCTGAGCGGGCTGTCTGCCGACAGCATCGTAATACATACCTGGTCTTCCCAGCTGACGGATGGAGCGAAAGTACGTCTGGTAGAAGGGGAGGCCGGAAAATGAGCCTGACAAAATTAGCGCTGAAGCGTCCGGTTTCGGTAATTCTTATTATTCTGGCGCTGGCCGTTTTCGGCCTGAGCTCCATTCCGGGCTTCAAAATGCAGCTGACCCCTGACATGGATATGCCCATGCTCATCGTAATGACCACATATCCCGGTGCGGATCCGGAAAGTGTGGATGAGCTGGTGACTAAGGTAGTGGAGGATTCCGGTTCCACCCTGAACGGAATCGATTCCGTAACCTCTCAGTCGGCAGAGAATGTTTCCATGGTCATGTTCAGCTATGAATACGGCGTGGATATTGACGAATGCTATGCGGATCTGCGGACTGCCCTGGATACGGCCAGCCTTCAGCTTCCGGAGGATGCGTCCACACCTGTGGTTATCGAATTGAATATGTCCCAGTCTGCGGATATGATACTGAATGTCCGGGCGGAAGGGGAATTGGATCTGAAAAAGACCCTGGAGGATACCCTGATTCCGGATATGGAATCCATAACGGATGTAGCGCAGGTGGATGTTTCGGGCGGAACCCAGGATTATATCCGGGTCCTTCTGCGGGAGGATATGCTGAAGCAGTATGGATTGAATATGGCTGCTGTTGCCAATTATCTGGGGGCCGTTGACTTTACGATTCCCGCCGGAAGCGTGAAACAGGGAAATCAGGACATTTCCGTCAGCGCCGCCATGGAATTCAATACGGTCCAGCGGCTGGAGCAGGTGCCGGTTATTACCGCATCGGGCAGTGTCGTCTATTTATCCGATATCGCAGAAGTATCCATGGCAAAGGAAAAGCCGGATACGATCAGCAAAAGCGACGGAAGGGAAACGATCAGTATTTCCATCCAGAAAAAACAAAGCGCCAGCGTGGTACAGGTCACACAGAAGATAATAAAGCTCATTGATTCCTATATGGAAAAAAATCCGGGAATTGACATCAGCATTGAATATAATTCCAGCGATATCATTACATCCTCCCTGTGGTCTGTGGGAAAGACACTGATAGCGGGTGTTCTGATATCCATGGCGGTCCTGTTTATCTTTTTCGGGGATTTCAAGGCCAGCCTTATTGTAGGCAGCTCCATGCCGGTATCCATTCTGGCAACCCTGATCCTGATGAGTATGATGGGATATTCCATGAATATCGTAACAATGGGTTCCCTCGTAATCGCCATAGGTATGATTGTAGATAATTCCATTGTTGTCATAGAGAGCTGCTTCCGATGGAAGGACAGTGAGGAAAGCTACTGGGATGCCGCCTTTAAGGGGACGAAAACGGTAACCATGTCAATCATAGCGTCCACGATTACCACTATTGTGGTTTATCTGCCTCTGGCAACCGTGGATGATCTGGCCGGCCAGCTGTTCGGCCAGCTGGGCTTCACCATTGTGTTTGCCATGGTTTCCTCCCTCATTTCGGCTATGACGCTTGTGCCTTTATTTTACCTGTTGTTTAAGCCGAAGGAAAAAAAGAATATTCCGGCAAACCGTGTCCTGGAAAAAATAACTCATGTATATAAAGGTTTCCTCAGAAAGCTGCTTCATAAAAAGTGGCTGGTTCTGGGAGTGACTGCCGCCCTCGTAGTGGTGGCAGGGCTGATGATGACCAGGGTAAATATGGAACTGATGCCGGCATCCGATGAAGGGATTGTGGCAGTATCCGTATCCTTCCGTCCGGGAACCACTCTGGAGGCCAAGGAAGCTGCTATGGAGAAGATGGAAGCGCTGGCTAAAGCAGAACCTGACGTACGTTCCTACAGCGTCAGTATAGAAAGCGGATCCACTGCCAGTATGAGGGCATATCTGAAAAGCGACAGAAAGCTTACAACAGCGGATGTCATTGAAAAATGGAACAGGGACACCAGGGACTATACGGATATGGAACTGGAAATTTCCTCCGGCGGCAGCAGTATGGGAAGCGGCATGATGTCCTCATCCACTACCGAAATCGATCTGCGCGGGGCGGACATGCAGGCTCTTAAATCAGCGGCGCTGCAGGCCCAGGAAGCCATGGAAAAGGTGAATGGGGTTATTAAAGTTTCTTCCTCCGCACAGGATACCAGCACAGCCGCCAAGCTTGAAATTGATCCTATGATGGCCATGCATTACGGAATGACTCCGATGCAGGTGGCGGGAAGCGTACGTAATATCCTCAGCGGCACGAATGTGCTTACGGTGACCAATAACGGCACGGAGTATGATGTCAAGCTTGAGTATCCGGAAGGACTTTATGACAGCATGAACAGCCTGATGGATGCAACCCTTACCAATAACCAGGGAATTCAGGTGCCCATCAGGGAAATTGCGCAGGTTGTTTATACGGATGCGCCGCAGACAATCATGAAGGTGGATGGCCTGTATCAGATAAGCCTTACGGCGGCCACTACTCAGGAAGCACAGTTTACGGCCCAGAAAGCTCTGAATTCCGTTGTGAGGGAGCTTTCTTATCCGGCAGGTGTGGAAGTGGCGCAGGATATGATGACGGAAATTATGAATGAAGAGTTCGGGGTCCTGTATCGTTCTATCCTGATCGCTATATTCCTGGTATTTCTGGTAATGGCGATGCAGTTTGAGTCGCCCCGTTTTTCCTTCATGGTCATGATGTGTATTCCTTTCAGTCTTGTTGGTTCTATTTTCCTGCTTTTTATTGTGGGAGCGACCATCAGTATGGTATCATTAATGGGATTCCTGATGCTTGTCGGCATCGTGGTAAATAATGGAATTCTATATGTGGATACGGTGAACCAGCTGAAGGAGGAAATGCCTCTGGAGGATGCTTTGATCGATGCCGGAGCTATCCGGCTCCGTCCTATCCTCATGACCACGCTTACCACCATCCTCTCCATGGTGCCCATGGGATTGGGACTTGGAAGCAACGGCGCAATGATGCAGGGAATGGCGCTGGTTATTATCGGCGGCCTTGTGGCATCCACATTACTTACGCTGCTGCTGATGCCTACTATTTACCTGCTCATCCATAAGAAAAAGCGGAGAAAACTGCATGTTGATGAAGAATAACGATATCCTTATTATTCATGGTACAGATTATAAGAACATGACGATTCGCCTGCTGGAACAGGCAGGACTGGCAGACTTAATCGGAGACAGAAAGAAAAAAATTGGCATGAAGCCGAACCTGGTGGTGGCAAAGGACCCTTCCCAGGGTGCCACCACCCATGGGGAACTGCTGGAGGGCGTGATTTGCTATCTGCAGAATAATGGCTTCCGGAATATAACCATTATGGAAGGTTCCTGGGTGGGAGACAGCACTCCCGCAGCCTTCCGTGCGGCGGGATATGATCGCATTTCCCGGCAATATGGTGTGGAACTCAAGGATCTGCAGGCGGACACTTGGAAAACCTATGACGCGGCCGGTATGGATATCCGGCTTTGCGACAGCGCCGCAGAAGTGGATTTCATGATCAATATGCCTGTATTGAAGGGGCATTGCCAGACTACGGTGACTTGTGCCCTGAAAAATAATAAGGGTGTAATTCCCAATTCGGAAAAAAGACGTTTTCATACCATGGGGCTGCATAAGCCCATCGCCCATCTGAACACGGTGGCCAGGAACGACTTTATTCTGGTTGATAACATCTGCGGGGATCTTGATTTTGAAGAAGGAGGGAATCCTGTTGTTATGAACCGGATCCTGGCCTTTCTGGATCCGGTGCTCTGTGACTCTTTTGTATGTGAGAGCATGGGATATTCTCCCGAAGAAGTGGAATATATTACGAGAGCGGAACAGCTTGGTGTGGGCAGTATGGATACCTCGTCGGCCAATGTGGTTTACCTGAATGAGGATTTATCCGATAAATCCAAATTTCATATGACCGGCAGGGTAAAAAAGCTCGCTTCCTATACGGACGGCAGGGATGCCTGCAGCGCCTGCTTCGGTTCTCTCATTTATGCGCTGGATCGCCTGCAGGACAGAGGCGAATTGAAAAAAGGCCTTCCCCCGGTTGCTATCGGACAGGGCTATAAAGGGCAGAGCGGGAATATCGGCGTGGGTCAGTGTACGTCCTGTTTTGCCAAATCCCTGAAGGGATGTCCTCCCAGGGCGCTGGATATGGTGGAATTTTTGGAAAAAGAATGGTTGTGAGAATTGATTCGGGGCATCCGGTATACTCTTTGTTAAGAGACAGCCGGATGCTTTTTTGCGTTTCAGGCAGAAATTTTAAAATTTTAAATTAAACTGTAACGAAATTATTTTTTCAGGCTCTAATAAGCAGAAGGGAGGAAGCGGATATGCAGGAACAAAATGAGATTGAAGGCCTGTACCGGAAATATTATGCCGATGTTTACCGGTATTTGCTGTCAATGTGCCGTAATACACATACGGCGGAAGACCTCAGCCAAAACACATTTCTGAAAGTAATATCGGGAATCCGCGGATTCCGGGGAAGCTGCTCCATTAAGACCTGGATTTTTGCCATTGCGCGGCATGAATATTACCACTGGCTGCGTGCAAATCCGCCTACAGAAGAATTAAAGGAGGTGGTTTCCCATGAGACAGGTATTTCGGAACAATGGGAAAACAGAGAACAGGCGGCGGAGATTTTTAACTATATCAATGTTCAGGAGGAACCTCACCGTTCGCTGCTGATATTGAGGCTGGTCAATGAATTTTCCTTCCGGGAAATCGGGCTGATACTGCAAAAGACGGAAAATTGGGCGAGAGTGACCTTTATGCGGGATAAATGCAGATTAATCCGGTATTTGGAGGAAAAAGAAAACAAAAGTCAGGGAAAGGAGAATAAATAATGAGGAATGAAACTTCGTGCAGTATTATCAGGGATTTGCTTCCCAATTATGCAGAGGGACTTACGTCACCGGAAACATCGGAAGTGGTGAAGGCCCATCTGGAAACGTGCCATACATGCAGAAGCCTGTATGAGGATTATCAGAAGCCTGTAGACATACCGCAGCCTGAAGAAATCAAAACGGACAAAAAGCTTATCCGGAAAATATGGTACCAGTCGATGTGGTATCTGTTCTGGCCGTGCCTTTATGCGGTTTTCCTGAAAGCAGGATGGGAAAAACAGGCCCTGACTATTTTCGGAACTTTTGCGGCGGTGGTGTTTACCGCCCTGTTCACATTTCCTGCCTATGATATCTATTTCGATGATGAAAAGAAAAAAGAATATTACAGCAGGGAAGAAAAACATCTGAAGAGGGGAAACGGAAACTGGTTTGTGAGAAATCTCATCTGGCTTCTGCCCATTCTTATCCCCATTCTGGTGGAAGGGATATCCCAGCTTATTGTATATGTTAAGGGCTGAGCCGGGAATAAACTGTAACCGAAAAAAATATAGGAAAATAAGGACATATCCTTCCTTTTTCACGTAAAGTAAAGTACAATAGATGAAAAAGAAAACAGGAGGGGAAAACCTCTGTTCACCAGAGGGCAAATTTCTTAGGAAATTGCATTTTACTCCGCAAGAAAAGGAGGATCATTATGAAAAAAGTAAATTTGGGGAAGACCGGTCTGCAGGTTCCTGCAGTGGCGGTGGGCTGTATGAGGATGAACGATTTGTCTCAGGGGGAGGCAGAACGTTTTCTTTCAGGAGCCCTGGATATGGATGCCGTATTTTTTGATCATGCGGACATCTACGGAGCCGGAAAATGCGAGGAGATGTTCGGCAAATTCCTGCAGGCGAATCCGGGAAAGAGAGACAAGCTGTTCCTGCAGTCCAAATGCAGTATCATACCCGGCAAGATGTATGACTGCTCCAGCGAGCATATCCTGGAAGCGGCGGACGGCATTCTGAAACGGCTGAATACGGACTATCTGGACGTGCTTCTTCTGCACAGGCCGGATGCCCTTGTGGAGCCGGAAGAGGTGGCGGAGGCCTTTGATAAGCTGGAGACAGCGGGAAAGGTCCGCTATTTCGGCGTTTCCAACCATAAGCCTTCCCAGATACAGCTTCTGAAAAAATATGTGAAACAGGATATTGCGGCGAATCAGCTGCAGCTGAGCATTCCCAATTCCAATATGATCACAAACGGCATGGAAGTGAACATGCTGACGGACGGTGCTGCGGACAGAGACGGAAGCGTACTTGATTTCTGCCGTCTGAATGACATTACTATCCAGACCTGGTCCCCGTTCCAGTATGGATTCTTTGAAGGGGTATTTCTGGGAAATGACAAGTTTGAGGAGCTGAATAAGCTGCTGAAGGAGCTGGCTGAAAAATATAATACCACGGATACGGCTATCGCCGCAGCCTGGATTATGCGTCATCCGGCCGGCATGCAGCTGGTGGCGGGCACCATGAAATTATCCCGGCTCCAGGAGATCTGCCGGGCTTCTGAAATTGTGCTCACCAGAGAGGAATGGTATCAGATATATCTGGCAGGAGGACATATCCTTCCTTAATGGGAAGGCGCCGGGAATAGCAGCAGACATCTGTGCATAGAACCGTATATGCAAGATAAGGCAAAAGTATGTCAAAAAAGAGAGTCAGGAATATACTAAAATAAAAAGAGAAATAACCATGCTTCAGATTTTAGTATTATGTCTGGCTCTCTGTATGGATGAATTTGTAGCCAGTATTGCCTATGGAGCAGGCGGAATAAGCATCAATTGGAAAGAAACCGGTGTTATGAACGGTATATGCAGCGCCTGTCTGGGCGCTGCCTTGTGTTTCGGTACCGTTCTTCAGGCAATCGTTCCGGAGGATCTGACGAAGGCAGTATGCTTTACCAGTCTTTTCATTCTTGGGGCAATCCGGCTTGCTGATTCATTAATTAAAAATTATATCAATCATAACTGTGAAGTGCATAAAGATATTCATTTTTCTTTTTCCCAGTTAAAGTTTATCATCAGTATTTATGGGAATCCCACGGCCGCAGACAGTGACCATTCCCACACACTTTCCATGAGAGAGACAGTATTCCTGGCTTTTGCCATGTCTATCGACAGCCTGGTGGCGGGAACCTTTGCGGCGTTTCTTCAGCTCAATATTCTTCTGACTATGCTTGTGGCGTTCCTTGTAGGAGTGGGGGCCATGTATGCAGGGCAGCTGTTCGGAAGGAAGATCGCGTCCCGGCTGAACTTAAATTTATCATGGCTGAGCGGTGTAATGTTCATTCTCCTGGCTTTTTCTAAATTAAAAGGATAAAATAACAAAGAGGAAGCTTTAGTAAGACGGTATATCATGCCGTTTTACTAAAGCTGTTTCATATGTTTTTCTCCCATACATTCCGGTATGGGGAGAGGAAAGATAATACGCTTCCGGAAGCGGAGAGGCAGGTGCTGTGATGAAAATAATGATAACAGGAGCGGAGGGATTTGCCGCATCCAGAATTATGGAAGCCTGGAAGGACAGGCATGAGCTGTGGGGAGTGTCACGCAGGCAGATGGATATTACGGATCGGGATGAGACACGCAGGGTAATCTGTGAGTATTCTCCGGAAATTGTGATCCATTGCGGGGCCATATCCGATTTGGCGGTTTGTGACAATGAGCCTGAAAGATCCGGGAAAATAAATGTGGATGGGGCGGAGAATGTGGCGGCGGCCTGCCGGGAGTCAGGAAGCCGGATGGTATTTTTCAGCTCCGATCAGGTTTATTTCGGCAATGATGCGGCGGGCCCCCGCAGGGAGGATGAGGTTTTGTCTCCGAAGCGGCTTTACGGAAAGCAGAAGCTGGAGGCGGAAAAACGGTGCCTGGAGATACTTCCGGACGGAGTCATTCTCAGGATGAGCTGGATGTTTGATTATAAAAAGAACCGGCCTGAGGAACACGACACTCTTGTTACCAGTGTGCGGCAGGCGCTGAAGGAAGGAAAACAGATGCAGTATCCTGTATATGATTTCCGAAGCATCACGTATATTGGGGAAATGATCCGTCATCTGGAGAAGGCGCTCCTCCTTCCCGGCGGTATTTATAATTTCGGAAGCCCTAATGAATGCAGCACATATGAGGTGGTTAAGGAGCTTCTGAGGCTGCAGGGAACGGATATGGATCTGCTTGCGCCCAACAGGGAAGCCTTTGCGGATAAGCCCAGAGATCTGCGGCTTTCCCAGGACAGGCTTCTTTCCTTTGGCATACGTTTTGAAAATACACAAGACGGCCTGAAGGAATGTCTGGTTCAGGAAGAAAAACGGCGGGTAAGGGAAGGGGAAGGCTGAAAGTTAGTTACTGTTCACTCCGTGACCAGTAACCTGCATAAATCCATTTAAAATCGCCTGCGGCGATAGGATTTATGCACTCTTGAATCACTTTCTCACGTACTGTGCAGTAAATGCACAGTACTGAGTGAACAGTAACGAAAGTTACAAAAAAAGCAATTTGCTTGCGGATTTTTGTTGAAGCCGGAAGAAGAGTGTATTATACTGTGAATAGTGCTGTCCGGACAGGATTTTTATGCTGTATCGGCAGTTATTTGTGCGAAAAAGGTGTTCTGATGTACAGAATTTCACATAATGAAGGAATATTCATGCAAAAGTTCACGCTTGTTTCACATTTATCAGGTATAATACCTGACAGAGATAAAAGGAGGGAAGCTTACCATGTCTAATAACAAGCAGACGGAAGAAAAAAGCGAGAAGGTCATGACTAAATATGACCGGAAAATGGAAAAGAGAAGAATTGAAGAGGAGAAGGAGCGTAAAGCGCAGAAGCGTTTGAAGATAGGCAGTATCGTTATTATAGCGGCAATCGCTGCAGCTATTGTGATATCCATCGGTTTATCCGCATATAGCAAATACAGCGCTCTTCATAATCCCTATATTAAAATAGGCGATCACGATGTTACAAGAGTGGAATATGATTACTATTATAATAATTCGGTAAACAGCTACATTTCCATGTATGGCTCTTTCCTGTCCTACATGGGCCTGGATACCAGCTCGGATTTTTCCAAGCAGCAATATACGGATAATATGACCTGGAAGGATTATTTTGACCAGATGACGGTCAGCCAGATCACTCAGGTAAAGGCGTTAGTGGATGATGCTGCGGCGCAGGGCTTTACCTATGATACAGCGGAGGACATGTCGGCATTTGATACGGAGCTGGCCGCGCAGGCGGAAAGCGAATCCTTAAGCCAGGCGGAGGTGTATACCTCACTGTACGGTCAGTATGCCACGGAAGAAAGAATCCGGCCTTTCGCAGAGGAAAATATGCTTGCCACCGCTTATTTTGAACATCTGACGGAAATCAATAAGCCCGGCGATGAAGAAGTACAGGAATATTACGAAGCCAACAAAAATAATTATGATAAGGTAGATTACAGAAGCTTCCCGTTCAGAGGAAATGTCGCGGAGGATGCTTCGGAAGAAGATATCGCCAAGGTTATGGACGAACTGAAGGTTAAGGCGGAAGCCATGGAAAAGGCTGTAAAAGCCGGTGAGGATTTCGAAGCCCTTTGTGTGGAGAACGCTATCGATGATCAGAAGGATCTCTATGGCGGAGACGACAAGGAAGGAAGCCTGATAGAAGGCGGTTCCTATTCCGCAGCCCCGGCAGCCATTTCGGACTGGCTGTTCGACGAAGCCCGTAAGGAAGGGGATACCACAATTCTTCCGGATGAAACGAACCATAACTATTATGTTGTGGAATTCATTAAGAGAAGCAATGATGAACAGACCACTAACAGCTCTATTTCCAGTACCCTCGCCAATCAGAAGGCCGGAGAGTATATGAATGGGCTGACTGAGAAATATGAAGTGACGGATGTGGCAGGAGATATGAAATATCTGACCATTCCGGAAACCAGCACGGAAAGTACGGAAAGCGCTGGAGAGACGGGCGAAGAAGCTGGTGACGGTACGGCAGCGGAAAGTACCCCAGAAGCCGCGGAAACTGAAAGTGAATAAGCTGTAAAATAATAAAGAACTGCGGATGTGCCTGTTTGGGCGGCAACCGCAGTTTTTTTTATAGTTATGTATGGTACATTATTCTTTATCGGGAACGAAGGATGTGCCTACTAGTATAGGGTAGACTTCCTTTTCTTTTTTCTCTGTTGATATTTCTATGGTACCATGGATAACTTTATTATTCTTAATATCATACTGTGTACAGGCAACTCTATTTCCCTCCATCTCCGTGGTTATCTTCTGGGAGTCAGTAAGAAAGAGGTTGTAGGTATTTCCTTGTTTGTACATTCGCCAACTTCGTCCAGCTGTATTAATTCCCTGTTCCTGCAGCTTCGCCTCAATTACTTTTGCCAGGGAACCGTAAGAACCATAACCACCTGTGGAAAGTGCTTCAGAATTAATAGAGTCTCTGCCATCTTTAAAATATTCATCAAGATTTTTATATGGGAAGTTGGGAATGTCTGTAAAATCCAGATTACCAAGTACATCTGCAAGCTTTTTAACTTCAATCTGGTCTTCATCGTGTTCACTGCAGGTAACCGTAACGGTTTTATATGAATTATCAAAAGTGCAGGTATAAAGGCCATTGGAGGTACACACGCCGGAATAAACTCCGCCGTTAAATATATCACTTTCCCGGCCAGGAGCTCCGTTGTGTTCCGTAATAATAGCGACAAGAAGAGCACGTGCATCCTTCGCATTTCCCGGATCCTTTTCCAAAGCCTCGATCTGATATTCCTTCATTATATAACTCACATCCGCCCGGCACTGTACAGCCTTGGCCTTATCAATATATTTTATCAGCTGAGGAACCATTATCGCCAGCAGAATTCCCAGAATTACAATAACCACAATCATTTCCACCAGAGTAAAGCCCTTTTTATTGTTAAAAGCCTTTCTTTTGTTCATTGTTACACCCCTTCAGAAATTCCATTATTATACTCTATTATTGAAACTTTTTGGCGATTTGTCAAGAAAGACAGGGAATTTTACCTTAAAGAAAAAATAAGAAATCCTTTTAGGCTCTTCTCTGTTCGGGATAAGCAGAAAATAGTATAATAAAAAGATGACAAACCACGGAGGCTTTTTTTATGAAAAGAAGTGAAAAAGTCGTTAAAAATATACCCGCTGATTTTACGAATCCGGACAAGGCGGAGCGCTGGCTGGAAGAAAATGCGGAACAGGGACTTGTGTTAATACGGTACAGCGGAAGAAAAGCGGTTTTTATCAAAGGCGAACCGGCAAAAACTGCATATATGGTGGTACCCATGGACCCCGACGGTATGAAAGGCCCCAGGGATCAGGGAGAAGAATACAAAGAATTCGGCTGGGAGTATGTTACCCAGCTGGGCCGTATGGTACTGATACTGCGGGGAATGCCGGGAAAATGTGAACGTGTGCAGCTGCTTGCGGGCGACACTCTGTTTAAAAAACTGAGAAAGAAGCAGAGGGGAAGGATATGGGGGCTGTTTTCCCCATTTATTTTCTGGCTGATTTGGTTCCTCTTTTTCTATTTTTTTCAAGGGTATGGATTTCTCCTGCTTTTTGCAAAAGGAGTAGCCTGGCTGATTTTCCTGGCAATGGGGGTTGGCGGGCTATTGCAGATGTGGAGCTTCCGAGAAGCACGGGTGGCGGATGGCCTTCTGGAAGGAATTCGGAATCGGTTTGGCCTGGAGAACCCTTCGGACGGAAATCGTAAGAATGGGGCAGGGACATCTGTTCAGAAAAAAAGGTGCGGAACAGGGAATCCCCCGGGGCTGTTATATAGGGTGCTTTCAATAATCTTTCTTATCAGCCTGGTATTGGGAATGGCGGGAGGAATTCATTACGGGGCAGGCCGGGTACGTTCCGTTTATACCGGTAAAGTATCGGAGGCCGGATGGGATGAATCGGATTTCAGGACGAAGGCCTTTTTGGACAAGTATCCCTCCTGGAAAGAAATATCCCCTGTGCTGCTTCCGCTTTCCAGGCTGGAAGAGCAGCCGGAAATGGAATACCAGACTCTTGACTATAGAGGGGAGAAGCTGGAAAATTATTCTTCCATAAACAGGTTTCCATTTGCACCGATACAGGCGGAGACGATGCAGTATGGGATATGGAATTCTGGAGACGGCACCCGGGAGAGTACCCTGAAGCTGGAATATTACCGTCTGGCGTCTCCAAAGCTGGCGGCTCCTCTTATGCGTGAGCTGGGCCGTTATTACATGAACTGGAATAAAGGATGGATGCCTCAAAGGGTGGCCAGCGGCTGCTTTGACGAGCTGGTTATTCATGACAGAGGGCTGCATTACCTGTTTGCCAGAAAGGATAATCAGGTGCTTATGGCCTATTATATCGGTGAAGAAAATCTGGAAGATCATTTGCCGGAATTGGAAGAGATGATGGATATGCTTTCAGGAAAGTGAGGAAAGAGGGAGAGGTTTCAGAAAAGCTAAAAAGGAGAAAAGATGAAAATGAGCCGGATATTACTTGTAGAGGATGATGAAACCATACTTTTTGCCCTGCGTTCCGCTCTTTTCAGGGAGGGATATGAAATACTGGCTGCCGGCAGCCTTGCCGGGGCGGAAAAACTTGCGGGAGAAAATCCTGATTTAATTGTACTTGATCTGGGCCTGCCGGACGGCGAAGGTCTGTGCTTCCTCAGGGAATGCAGAGAGGCGGAGGGCCCTCCTGTGATCATACTTACCGCAAGGGACGGGGAAGCTGATATAATCAGGGGCCTGGATATGGGGGCGGATGATTATGTGACAAAACCTTTTAAGCTGGGGGTATTGCTTTCCCGGATCCGGGCGGCCCTGCGCCGTTCACAGCCGGATGAAAAGGGGCAGGAGGCAGCAGCAGAGCGGCTTGTATGCGGGGATGTGCTCCTGGATAAAAAGGAAACCAGGGTACAGGCGGGAGGAAAAGAAATCCTTCTGACAGCCGGGGAGTACAGACTTCTGGAAATCCTTCTGGAAAATAAGAACCGTACCCTGACACGCACCCTTCTCCTTCAGAAGCTGTGGGATATTGACGGAGATTTTGTGAACAGCAATACGCTGACGGTCCTGATAAAACGGCTGCGGGAGAAGCTGGGCGGTGATCCCCAGAGAATGATAAAAACAGTGAGAGGAATCGGTTATAAGGCGGAGGATGGAAATGAAGCATAACCAAAAAAAGACTGCGTTTCTGTTCCTGTGGCTTTTCATCTGCATGCTGGTCTGCCTGGGAACGGGATTGCTGGCTGTCAGTCGGAGCGAGGCTTCTTTTTATAAAAGAGCGGCTGTCATGGCGGCTTGCGCACCGGAAAAGGCAGGGGAAATGATGCGTTCCCTGAAACGGGAGCAGCCGGAGAAAGTGGAAAAAGGTGAGGCCCTTTTGAAGCAGTATGGTTATGAAGCAGGGTTGTTTACGCGGGCGGATTCTGCCGGTCTGCTGAGTATCCTGCTTCTTTTTTTTCTGCTGCTGTCAGGAGGGGGAGCGCTCTGGTACGCCATGGAAAGCAGGAGGCACAGATGGCGGATACAGGAACTGTCCGATTATATGATACGAATAAACAACGGGATATATGATACAGGTATCGGTAACCGGGAGGATGAATATTCAAGGCTGCAGGATGAAATCTATAAAACCATGATTACTATGAGAGAAAGCCGTGAGGAAGCGAAAAAAGGGAGGGAGAATCTGGCGGAGAGCCTGACTGATATATCCCATCAGCTGAAAACACCTCTTACCTCAGTTTCCCTGCTTCAGGAATTGCTGGAGGAACAGGTAAAAGGCGAAGATGGGAGGCAGCTGCTCGTCAGGATGGAACAGCAGACCGACCATATCCGAATCCTGACTTCAGCCCTTCTCACTCTGTCCAGGCTGGATGCAGGAGTCCTTCCTCTGGAGAAAAAAGAGGAGGATCTGCAGGAAGTGCTTTCAGCCGCAGTGGAATCGGTCCGTTCTTTTACAGAATATAAGAGACAGGCAGTGCGCATACAGGGGGAGGAAGGAAAACGGCTGTGCTGTGATTTAGGATGGACAGGTGAGGCGATAGGCAATATTCTGAAAAACTGCAGTGAACACACGCCGGAAGACGGATGTATACGAATCCGGGCGGAACAGAATGCCATTTATACCCGCATTCTCATAGAAGACGAAGGACCGGGCCTTGATCCGGAAGAATGCAGACATATATTTGACCGGTTTTACAAGGGAAAAAGCCAGGACCGGCACAGCGCGGGAGTGGGGCTGGCGCTGGCAAAATCACTGACGGAAAACCAGAACGGGGAGCTTCGTGCGGAAAACAGAAAGGAAGGCGGGGCCAGGTTTGTCATGACTTTTTATGCAAAAGGAAACTGAATGTCACCGGATTGTCACATAAGCCCTTTACAATGCGGAGTGAACAGGCAGCACAAAGCCGTCTGGAAAGGAGGAAATCATGAACATTCTGCGATGTGAAAACGTGACGAAAACCTATCAGCTGGGTCAGTCAGAGGTAAAAGCACTGGACGGTTTGAATCTGGCGATAGAGAAGGGGAAATTAACCGTTATTGTGGGAGCATCCGGATCGGGAAAATCAACTCTGCTCCATATGCTGGGAGGAGTGGATCGGCCTACTTCCGGGAAAATATGGATAGAGGATACGGATATTTCCACCTTATCGGAAAAACAGCTTTCTGTTTTCAGAAGGCGTAAAGTGGGGCTTATTTATCAGTTTTATAATCTGATTCCCACGCTGGATGTAAAACAGAATATTCTTCTGCCGCTTTTGCTGGACGGACAGAAACCGGAGGAGGAAAGCTTCCGGGAACTGTCGGATACCTTAGGCCTCAGTGACAGACTGTCCCATCTTCCGAGCCAGCTTTCCGGAGGGCAGCAGCAGCGGGCCGCTATCGGAAGGGCGCTTATTTACCGGCCGGCCGTCCTTCTGGCCGACGAGCCTACCGGAAATCTGGATAGAAAGAATTCGGAGGAAATTCTGGCGCTGCTGAAGCTTTCCAATAAGCGTTATCATCAGACCATAGTGCTCATCACCCATGATGAAAGGATTGCGCTGGAGGCCGATCGCGTCATCACCATAGAGGACGGCCGCATTCTGCAGGACAGCAGGCAGAGCGGCGGGGAATGGAGGGTATAATGAAGGTTTTGATTTTGTATACCCTCAGAAGTATGAAAAATAACAAGAGGACCACACTTGCCTCCATGATGGCGGTTCTCATTGCCTCCACCCTTCTTTGTTCCCTTTGCAGTCTTTTTTATAACCAGACCGCCTGGCAGCGGGACGTTGAAATTTATGAAGGCGGAGACTGGCATGCAGAGGTGGGGGGATACATTACAAAGGAGGGCTTGGAACAGATTGACAGCAATCTGAATATACGCCGCACGATGGTAAAAGGCCCTTTCCTTACCGTAAAACTGCCGGAAGAAAGCAGGCTTCCTTATCTGATGCTCAGAGATGCGGATAAAGATTACTGGGAATGTATGGCAGAAAAAAATGTGATAACGGAGGGGAGAGTACCCGCAAAGCCGGGAGAGATAGCGGTATCCAAATCTTTTTTTGACAGCAATCCCGGGTTTGGGCTGGGAGACAGCCTGGTACTGCCGGTGGGGCATCGAATGGTTCAGGGGGAAATAACGGATGCAGGAATCCGGCAGGAAGGCGAACTGTTTTCTGAAACAGGAGAAAAAAACTTCACCATAGTGGGAAAACTGGATCTGACGACTCCCACAACCACTCCGGGCTATTATGCCATGGGTTATTTGGACCGGGAAGAATTGGACCCGGCGGATGAACTGGTAGTTTATGTACAGGTAAACCGGATAAAAGAGACATACCGGGTTATGCCTCAGCTCATGGAACAGCTGGGCTTTGAAACCAATGAATATGGAAGCTATGAAAATCATTTCCGCTATCATGGACGGCTGTTATCCCTGTATTTTGTGTTTCCGCCTGCGGAGGGTTTTTCCGCAGATATGCTGGAGCGTTATAGCACCCTGTTTTTGTATGCAGCCTTGGTAGTTCTTGTGGCGGCGGCCTTTGTTTTAATTATCCACAGCGCTTTTGCCATGTCGGCAGGAAGTCGGATAAAGCAGCTTGGCCTGTTTCGATCCGTTGGGGCCTCACCCGGGCAGATAAGAGCTTTCGTTCTGTTTGAGGGCATCGCGGTGTCGATTCTTCCCATAGCTGCAGGAATTATGCTGGGCTGTCTGTTTTCTGTCCTGGCCATGCGGGTTTATACGGGAATATTGGGGGATTTGCTTTATTTTCCCATGCATCTGCGGTTCCCGCCCGGAATTATTCTGGGAGCGGTATTCATCTCTCTGACTGCCGTACTGGTGTCCGCTGCCATACCGGCTTCCAGGATGGCCAGGCTCACTCCGGTGGATGCCATACGAATGCAGACGGATGCAGCCGGGAAAAAGCGCAGAAAAAAAGGCCGGTTCCCTGTGTTAAGGAAGCGGCATTCCATGGCCGGCTCTCATTTCGGAATAGAAGGAATTTTGGGGGCGGCATCCCAAAAGACGCATAAAAAGGCTTTCCGGGCGGGACTTGCGGCGCTTACCATGTGCTTTGTGATGATTTCCGGTTTCTTTTGCATGATTACTGTGAATGATTTGGTGACAAAGCGGAATGAAAGCACGAATCATTATAATATTCAGATGCGGTATAGTCTGACTTCACAGCCGGAAAAAGAAATGATGGAACAGATCTTTCAGATTCCTGCTATTAAGGAAGGAACCTGGTATTACAGGACGAAAACATCCCTGTGGCTGGATGCGGGTGCACAATCCGAAGAATTTACGGAAAAGGGCGGTTTCGGGGCGGTGGATCCCAACCGGTTCAGTGTCCTGGAGCGGGAAGGAAGCTATCGGATACGGGCGAATATCATAGGGCTGGAGGATTCTTTTTTTAAGGAATACTGCCGTTCACTGGGAGAAAATCCTGCCGATTACTATGGACAGGACATACCCCGGGCAATCATGGTGAGCAATGTTTCTTATTTTCCAAATGTATTAAATAACCCGGAAAAACACGGTCAGGAATATCAGATGCTTAATCTGGAGGCCGGAACGACGCTTACTCTGGAAGAAAGGCTGCGGGATTCTGATGACACGGATTACCGTTTTTCCGTTATCGTGGGAACAAAAGCGTCCCAAAGACCGGTTTTGGATGATTATGCGGATGATTACAGCATCCAGCTGTATGTGCCGATGGAAGTATATCAGTATATAGTATCCGGGTTTCTGCCGGAACGGGCCGCGGAATATTACCAAATCAGAGGATTGGCATTGACCGCGCCGGAGGAGGATCTTTCCACAGCAGAACAAATCCGGGAAATCAGCGGCGGATATCTGGCGGAAGAGGATTTCCTGATACGAAGCCGGATGGAAGAAGAGAGGGACAGCGCAGTCGCCGGAAGGGCCATGGAAGCGGTGATTAATCTGACGGGAGGACTGCTTTCCCTGATAGGAATTTCCAACGCGCTTTCTGCGGCTGTGGGTTCCCTGCGCCTGAGAAGAAGGGAATTTGCCGTACTGCGATCCGTTGGCATGGATGAAGGACAGCTGAAGAAAATGCTTTTGCTGGAAGGTCTGCGGATGGCGGCGGCCCCGATTCTTACAGGGCTTCCCATAATTTTCTTGCTCTGCATATTTTTCATGCGGATTACGGGAATTTCTGCCGCAGCTTTGCTTCCGGCATTTCCCTGGCTCAAGGTGCTTGCCAATATGGGGCTGGTGATGGCGGCAGTGGGTATTGCCTATCTTTTGGCCTTTATGAGTATCCGTAAAGAATCGATCGCAGATGCGGTACGGGATGAAACCGTTTAACAGTAAAAATCAACGAAAAATAACAGTTTTTGCCTGTTTTCGAGAAACAGGTGTTTTTTACCTGAAAGTGTGCTATAATGAATCTATAACTGCTGCGTCGGTAACTGACCTGTGTTACCGGCGCAGTTTTTTCAGTTGTAAAGGAATAGGTGTAAAATGTATAATGTAAATGATGTTGTAGTGCATGAAAACGGTGGTGTGTACAGGATTGCAGCGATTGGAAAGCCTGATTTTGTGAATGGGCCGGAGACATATTATACTTTGCGTTCCGTTGGGAATGATGAAAGTACCATATATGTTAAGCTGAATAATGACAAAGTATACATGCGGCCTGTAATGTCCAGGAAGGAAGCGAAAGAATATCTGGAACAGCTTCCCGAAATGACCGCAGAGTATGAAGCGAACAATAAGGAACGTGAAAGATTAAGCAGACAGATCCTTAAATCCTGTGAAGTAAGCCAGTACCTGAAGCTGATGAAAGCGATTCTTCTGGAACAGGACAGAAAAAAGAAAAATGGAAAAAAACTGAATTGCTCCGATGAAAAGAATCTGCAGAGAGCGGAAAAAATGTTGATTTCCGAATTTGCCATCGTTTTTAACATTACGGTGGAAAAAGCAAGGGATTCCGTATTTGATGCTGTTTTTGAAAAAGAAAAAGATGCGTGATTGGCAGGGAACAGGGATGTACAGAGGAGCAGAAGCCGTCCCCCAAAATTATTTTATATCAAAAAAATAAAAAATGTTTGACAATTTATCAAATGCATGATATAGTCAGATAGTAATCAATTTGAATTTAGAGCTGGCCTTAGTTATGAGTCATTCCTTTTTTCTTAATGACTGATAACGGGGCCGCTTTTTTTGTAAGGAAAATGCCGCAGGTATTTCTGGAAATCAGGCATCAGTGGTTTTCCTGCTGATTTAGATTGATATAAATATTATAATGGAGGTACTGAAAATGAATAACGGTACAGTGAAATGGTTCAACGCAGAAAAAGGATATGGATTTATTACTAATGACGCAAGCGGTGAGGATGTGTTCGTACACTATTCTTCCATCGTTTCTGAAGGCTACAAGAGCCTGAACGAAGGCCAGAAGGTTACTTTCGAAATGGAAAGTGATCCCAGAGACAGCAGAAAACTGAGAGCGGTAAACGTCTGCGCAGCATAAGCAGAAGAAAAAGAAGTATTCTGTCGTCCGTAGTACCATCATGTTTTGGGTTCGGCCATTAGAATATTTATATCGTACTTGGGAAGCAGGGGAGAAGAGATTCTCCTCTGTTTTTTTGGCGTGAAGGGCGCCGTCCGCCCATTGGTTCGTCCTGCCTATGGCCATTGTCTGCCGCCCGGCCCCATGTCCCTGCGCCTCCGGCCCCCCG
>ENA-ORML01000254-ORML01000254.1-human-gut-metagenome-genome-assembly--contig:-NODE-254-length-69723-cov-9.383232_pt1 | contig 69723 bp, 53 predicted proteins | sample MGYA00242103_ERZ508995 | MGnify/ENA primary metagenome ERZ508995 (study PRJEB26280, sample SAMEA2338702) | human gut metagenome | biome: human gut; feature: human-associated habitat; material: faeces... | reverse complement strand
TAAGTATGCTTTGGAAAAAGGCGACGGCTGTTAAGTAAAAATCGTTGGGGAATGACGAAAATAGTTTTCTGAAAAAAGCCAGAAGGAGCGGATAGAACGGCTCACGGGATAGGCGCATGCTGATGTAGCCGGGAGAGTCTACACAGATGACAGCGCCGTCGTAAAAGGCGAAAAAAAGATAGAAACATAGACAAATAGCAAGTAATATAGCGGAAAAAGCTTTCTCATTTACTTTTTCCAGCTTCTTTATGGGGGGAATTTCTCTTTTCAATTTTGCCTCCTATATAGTAGTTAGTAAAAATGTTCTATTCAGTTTTCCCCTCATTAATGTGTATTATAATCTTATTTCTCTATATGTCAAGATTATTTATAATCCACACGGTGATATAAAATATTATTTATTGTACACTGTAACATTATAATTGAAGCTTCTGGCCGAATATAACATATATTTCTTAAACAAGATAATTTTATTTTCCAATACTTGTATATTTTTTCATCCTCGTAGTATAATATAGTACAATTATGCGGATAGTCTATCACTATTTACTCAAATTTTAATTATTAGTATATATCCATACGGACACAAAAATGAAAGGTGACCATTATGTTATTTAATTCTTTTGGCTACGCTGTATTTCTCCCTATTGTTTTTATCCTTTACTGGATAGTGCCCGGAAAATATCGCTGGATAATTCTTCTCATGTCCAGTTACTATTTTTATGCAAGCTGGGGACCTCAGTATGTAGCTGTCATTCTTATTACAACAATTATTTCTTATATAGCTGCTTTGATAATGGATGCCCGTCGGAAAGACAAAATATATCGAAAGACAATTCTAGCTCTTTCGATAATAATTTGTACGGGATTATTGTTTTTCTTTAAATATTTTAATTTTTTTACCGAAAACATAGCTTTGCTTTTCGATAAGCTGTCTATTCCCATGCAGCCTTTTACCCTGAAGCTGGCATTACCTATCGGAATATCTTTTTACATTTTTCAGACTATCAGTTATCTTGTTGATGTTTATAAAGGTGATATACGTGCAGAAAAGAATTTTGGGATTTACGCCGTCTATATTTCTTTTTTCCCGAAGGTTATGCAAGGGCCTATTGAGAGAGGGAAAAAGCTGCTGCCGCAATTATATACACCACGTACATTTCAATTTGATCAGGCCTCATATGGTTTAAAATTAATGGCCTGGGGCTACTTTAAAAAATTAGTTTTAGCAGATGGTCTTTCCGTTTATGTTAATCAGGTATATAACGATTTATCTGCTTATAAGGGATTTTCCCTTGTGCTGGCCACCTTTTTCTTTGCCATACAGCTTTATTGCGATTTTTCCGGTTATACGGATATTGCCTTGGGTTCCGCGAAAATATTGGGTATCAATTTAACTCAGAATTTTAAGGCTCCTTATTTTGCTTCCTCAATCAAAGATTTCTGGGGCCGATGGCATATTTCTTTATCCTCCTGGTTAAGGGATTATATCTATATTCCATTAGGAGGAAACAGGGTAGGAAAAATACGCCATGCTATAAACATTATGATAACATTTCTTGTCAGTGGTCTATGGCATGGGGCAAGTTGGAATTATATATTGTGGGGTGGAATCCATGGTGCATATCAGGTGATTGAGGGCTTTTTCCCTTGGAATGCAAAATCAAGTCCTTTTCAAAGGAATAAGTATTATCATTTTTTCCTTAGTATTGTTACAGTTCCCTTTACCTTTTTGCTTGTTTGTTTTGCATGGATATTCTTCCGGGCGGCAACTATACAGGATGGAATTTATGTTCTGAAGAATATGTTTACCGGTATTTCCCATGTTTCAGTGTATATACAGGATTGCGCTTTGCAGATGGGCCTTACTTTTAATCACTTAGTTTATAATTGTTTGCCAATAATTCTACTGTTTTTATATGATTTGGCTTCTCTTAAAACAGATGTTATTGGATTTATTTCCAGGCAGAGGTTTTTTATCAGATGGCCTTTATATATCTTTTTGTTATTGGTTATTTTACTGTTTTCGGAAAAAGGGGTATCTACAGAATTTATTTATATGCAATTTTGAGATTAGGACTTTAGCAATTTTTTTATAAAAGATTTATTCGGCAAATGTAATATTACTTCAATTTGATAATGATATAAATACTCTATCAAATTCTTTAATCCGGAAATTATGAAGTTCAAAGGAAGGAAAATTAATGAGCATGAAAAATTCTCCCAATCCATTCTATACTATAGCAATTGCAGGTACCGGTTATGTAGGATTAAGCAATGCAATACTGCTATCTCAGCATAATAAAGTATATGCAGTAGATATTGATTCAAACAAAGTTAATGCTATTAATAATAAAAAATCACCAATTGTAGATAAAGAAGTCGAGGAATATCTAACCACAAAAAAATTGAACTTAACTGCAACCACAGATGCCTTACAAGCTTACAAAGAAGCTGATATCGTTATCGTGTCTACACCTACAAATTATGATCCCTTACAAAATTACTTTAATACCTCATCCGTCGAGGATGTTATCGAAAAAGTCCTGGGCGTAAATAAAAAAGCGATTATTATAATCAAATCGACTGTACCCGTAGGTTATACTGAATCCATCTGCAAAAAATATCATACAGAACGTATTTTATTCAGTCCTGAATTTTTAAGAGAAGGACATGCACTTTTTGATAATCTGTATCCTTCGCGGATTATTGTAGGGGTTCCTATTGAAAACAAAAGTCTACTAGAAAAAGCAAATCTTTTCGCTGCATTACTGAAAAAGGGGGCTATTAAGAAAGATATTCCAACTCTTATAATAAATCCCACTGAGGCAGAGGCTGTAAAGCTTTTCGCTAATACCTATTTGGCATTACGTGTATGTTATTTTAATGAACTGGATACATATGCAGAAATGCACGGATTAAATACAGATCAAATAATAAAGGGGGTCTGTCTGGATCCCCGGATAGGTAATCATTATAATAATCCTTCATTTGGTTACGGAGGTTATTGTCTTCCCAAAGATACAAAGCAGCTTCTGGCCAACTATAGTAATGTACCAGAAAATATTATCCAAGCTATTGTGGACTCTAATCGTACAAGAAAGGATTTCATAGCAGAACGTATTCTTATTAAGGCCGGATTTTATGAGACAACCGAAGGTATCTCTGAAACAGGCGGAAAAAAAGTCACGATTGGTATTTACCGACTTACCATGAAAACAGATTCCGATAACTTTCGTCAAAGTTCTATTCAAGGTGTTATGAAACGCCTGAAAGCAAAAGGAGCTATGGTTATCCTATATGAACCCGTATTAAAAGAGAATGAATTTTTTGGTTCCAAAGTCTATAAAGATTTTAATGAATTTAAAAACTGCAGTGATGTTATTGTAGCTAATCGGTATTATAGTGAACTGGAAGATGTAATTGATAAAGTTTATACCAGAGATCTGTATCATCAGGACTGAGCAAATATTAGGTGGTAAATGAATGCTAAATTATACTACAAACATTACTTTATCGAATAAGTCATCAAAGCATCCGACCTTTAACGTTTACGCCTGCAATTGATTTAGATACTGATCTATTTCTTAACCAATTGCAGGCGAAATTACTATCATTTCTAACTTGCTACCCTAAGATAAACTTCAACAAAACTATACTTAATAATAAACAGAATTGCCGGAGACTTTTCCAGGTTTTCCATACTTCAAACAACTGGAAACGGCTTTTGCATATAGTTCGCGACCTGCAGAAGTCAAATGGATTCCATCTTCAAGATACTCATCCGCTGTATATATATTAATTCCCATCGTACTATAAGCATCAATATATAGTGTATTCTGCATTTCAGCAACATTCCGGCATACATTAGCATACATAGTTAACGATCCTCCACCAAAATCTTTCATATTACTATCAGTATACATAACACCATCTTTCCAGAACTGACAGTACGTAGGCGATATTAGCAAAATCTGAGTATCAGGAAAACTCCCTCTTAACTCATCTATTGCATACCTTAATGCTCCTCCATAACCATGAGCATCCCATTCACGACCGCCCTCTACATTAAGTGTGGCTCCAGAAAAATAGTCATTCAATCCATATGCTATAATAAAATAATCTGTTTTTTCAAAATCGATGTTTCGTATAACCCCTCCTGCAGGATATCCTTCCAAAAAGCTCTCTGGATCAACTTTACCTGTCGCTACATTAACCAACCCGGAAAGAGAAGTGGAATCCCAATTTTCATAATCATCGGGAGATTCGCCATCCTTAAGTGTAGCTCTTGTACCGCCAATTGCACAATTATATACATCCGCATTCATAAAATTTGCAACCTGTGCAGCAATACCAGACTCATCTCTTGCACTATCCCAAATACTGTCACCAAATACAACAATCTGCTTTCTTTCTTCTGCAGGAACTTCGTTGTCCGATACAGTCTCTTCAGAAACATTTGCCTGTTCCGTCGCCGTCTCTGATTCCGTTGGCGTTGTTTCTGTAACAGGCAAATATTTTGCAAGTTCTTCCTTTAATTCTTCATTTTCTTCCTTTAGCCGTTTAATCTCTTCTTCATAATCTATAGATGCCGTTTCTGTTACATTATTCTTTGTACTTTGAGATTTTCCACATCCAGATAATAAATATGTGAATATTAATAAACCTAAAATAAGTAACAAGAAAGTTCTTTTCTTTTTATTTTTCATTATTTCCTCTCATTCTGCCATAATCATATACAGCATATATGCTTTTTTAACCATCTTTAGTATATAGCATATTATATTAACATACAAGATACTTCATTAATTCTTAAGGGAAAGGAAAAATATATCTGTTTTATTTCACTGACATTTATACTGATATGAATCATATGCACAATTAAGTTTGTTTTCAAAGTCTCTTCTATCCTGTATCTGAAGGTTATGCAAAATCAATCCTGCAAAAATCGACTGGATCGCGGCCAATTCAACAAAACAACATACAATTAAAGTCGGAAATTTTGCGACTAGTCCCGTATATACAAAATCACGCAATACCGGTATAAAAAATATGACACTTCCCAGTGTAAGTATAACAGCCATTATCCCAAAAAAACTTAATGGTTTATACTGCCTGAACATCTTCAATATCATAAATAAAACTTTGATACCATCCGAGTAGGTATTTAACTTTGACTCGCTTCCTTCCGGTCGATCCCGGTAATTAACAATCACATTTTCAACCTGCATATTATTATTTACCGCATGTATAGTCATTTCAGTTTCAATTTCAAATCCCCTCGAAAGAACAGGAAATGTCTTTACAAATAGATAACTAAAGGCTCTGTAACCAGTCATAATATCCTGAATTTCGGAACCAAAAAGAATATTAATACTTTTCTTAACAAGGCTATTTCCAAAATTATGAAAAGGCCTTTTATTTTCTTCATAATATGTGGAAGACAATCTGTCTCCCACAACCATATCAGCACCATAGTTCAAAATTCTCTCGGACATTGTTCGGGCATTTTCAAGCGGATAAGTATCATCCCCGTCTATCATAATATAACACATCGCATCAATTTCCCTGAACATACGGCGTATTACATTCCCCTTTCCTTGTTTATACTCATGACGAACCACCGCTCCTGCTTTTATTGCATACTCAACTGTTTTATCAGATGAATTATTATCATAAACGTAAATTACAGCCTCCGGTAAAGAGGTTTTAGCATCCGATATCACCTTTCCAATCGTTTTCTCTTCATTATAACAAGGGATTAGTACTGCAATTTTATCCATGTCAACCTCCAGTTTATTATTATTCTACTCCAATGATATTGTCTATTTGATAATATCTCTCCATTGAATTGTTTTTCCAATCATCCGATCCTACCCCTATATCACTATAATACAACAAAAAGGGCTGTTCCTTTAACAATGGCAACTCTAACTCAGCCTGCGTATTGTTCTGCAGTCTCATTGTACGTTCACTTGTTTCCTCCCCATATGCTTTTGCCTCCCCCGAAACAAGAGACTTCACTGCTGAAACACTAGTGAAATAATCAGGATTCACTTTACAGTACATCGCTCCGATAAACACCGTCATTAATAAAATGGCTGCAAAATACAATTTTACTTCTTTTGCAGCTATACAACTGACACTGCTGACACCCAAACCACTGTGATTGTATATCCATCCCAGTACATAATACAGATTTAAAATAATCAGGAAAAGATAATCCAAAAATATGATATTAAATATCCTGCCGCCGCCGGCTTCCCCCATAGCATAAAGACTTGGAGTAAACATTGCGGACAAAAAGCAGAAGGATGCAATCATAACAATTAAAGGAAAATTATACCGAAATTTATTTCCAACCGTTTTTACTACTTCCCATAAAAAGGGAATCAGGGATAAAATAAAAATAATATATGTCCAATCAAACCATATTTCAGTAATATACTCCACACAATAATAAAATGACATCAATATTGCATTTGCCACCCCGGGACGGTATAATACTTCCTCTTGCCTCACCATATTACCAGGAGCACATATATTCATTAAAAAAGCAATTACAAATAATATAAATGGAAGTAGTAATCTGTTCAAATATTTCCTTTTTTTCAGGTATATAACTGCTACTAAAACAGAAAAAAATAAGATTACTATGCTCAAACCTGTAACATAATTACTTCCGCCTACAAATAAAGCCGCCAGACACGCTGCTGACATTCTTCTAATTATATGCTTGTCCTCTTTCAACAGCAAAAGAACCACTCCGCATAAAACAACCGCAATGCTGTGAGGAATCATATAATGCGCTGCGCCATTAAACCAGAAAAAGCCCTGGGTCTTATCTATCATACACTCCAGAGCAAAAAACAAATAAATTACTGTTATACATATAAATATGGGTCTTCTGACAAGCATAAGTTTTCTGAGTACAGTATGGAATAAAAAAACAGAACTAAAGCACATCGTCCCAATCATAATCCAGGGCACCATTCTGTAACCATCCTCACCAAATATGGCTGGCTGCAAAGCCATTACAAAAATGCTTGAAAAGGTTCCCTGCCACCCCAACCATCTTTCTTTTACCGTAATCATAGCGCCTTTTAATACCTGAAGCAGGGAATGCGTCTCTTTCCATGCAATCCGGCTATATGCACTGAACCCAAAATCATCCGCACAGGGGTAATTATACTTTGCAATAAGCAATATGGGAATCAATCCCATAATAAAAATAACGATTAGAAAAACAGCAATTCTTTTTTCCGTCTTGTCCTGTATCATTTAAAAGTCCTTCTCTTAAAATCCCTGATAAATAAACTCTGCAGCCGAATAACCAGGACCATAGTATCCTAATAATATTACCATAAACAACAGAGCATACCAGATAACCCATCTTTGAAATAGTTTTTTCCCCGCTATTCTATCTCTTACAGATCCTTTTCCTTGCATTATTGAAATCAAAAGCAGCAGGAATAATGCCGCCGCAGATATTACAATTTCAATCCAATCAAGCCCTAAATGCAGAAATCCTCCACTCATTATCTCTCCTGCATTACTCACCGCTGCCGCCCTCAACATTTTTAAAGCATCCAATACACCTGCAGCGCGAAAGAAAACAAATCCTATATTAACAAGAAAAAAAGTTCGGAAGATACGGAATATCCTTAACCCGGTAGACTCCGTTTTTATATGCAACGTATTCATTATCTTCCCGGTCCAGGGAGCTGTAATTTCACCACAAACAATATAAAACCAGTGAAGCAGACCGGAACCTATAATATATTTCCAGTTTCCTCCATGCCATATGCCTACCGTAAACCAAAGGAAAAACATTGCTGTAAATGTAGTTAACTGTTTACCCCATTTTTTCCCAAAACGTTTACGAAGTTTTTTCCCCATTTTCACAAAAAGTGAAGTTCGAAGAAGAGGATAAAAAACATACTCCTTCATCCATATTCCCAAAGTAATATGCCATCTGCGCCAGTACTCAGATATATTTTCAGAAAAGAACGGACGCTCAAAATTTTCTGGCAGCCTGATACCAAATGTCTCCGACATTCCCAATACAATATCCATGCACCCTGAAAAATCTGTATACAACTGAAACGCAAAGCATATAGTCCCAATCCATATATATCCGCCCGGAAAATCCAAATAATTTCCATAAACAGTATTGACTATTACCGCCATTCTCTCTGAAATTATAAGTTTCTTAAAAAATCCCCACAGCATTCTCTGCATTCCGCGGGTAACATGCCTATAATTTAAAAAATGCGGCTGAAAAAACTGTTCTCCATCTTCACGATACTTTAAGATCGGTCCGGATATCATTACTGGAAAATACATCCCATAAACAGTTAGCTTACCTAAATTTTTTTCCTGTTCAGCAATACCATAATAAACGTCTGCCACATATCCGATCAACGAAAGGGAATAATAAGATATTCCCAGTGGCACTAACCAATTAAATGAGTGGAAAAAAACTGTATTATTCCCAAACAGGGAACCTATTCCATTAACAGTATTCACCGCAAAGTTTATATACTTAATTATAATAAGGAATAATAGAATTCCAGAGATTGTAACCCAAAGGATGTATCTTTTTATGACATCTGGATTCTTTCCTTTACCCTTCAGTTCTTCTCTCTTGTTTTCTGTCTTAACTATAAAATGACTACCAAGATGACTTATCACTACAGCCGCCAATGGATATAAAATTAATATGGCATTTCCGGAAGTCAGAAAATAAAACAAACTGGCAGCAAGCAGAATCACCCACTGTATTCGTTTAGGAACTATATAATATATGAACAAAATAAAAACATAAAATATCAGAAAATAAAAGGATGTTATTGACAAATTCCTGTTCCTTTCTTCTTCAGGTTATATTTTGCTGTCCCCCAGTTACCGTTTTAACCGATTATGCGAGCTGAGAAAGAATTATATCAGTCATTTCGCCTACATTTTTCATCGTAACCACCTGTCCCATATTAAACTTTACTCCAAACTCCTGCTCAACTGCCGCAATCAAATTAATATGCTCCAGAGAATCCCAGTCCTCTATATCATTTGATGTAGTAACTTCGCTAACCTCAATACTCTCATCATCAAACACATCTCGAAATACCTCATTCAGCTTTACAAACACTTCTTCTCTGCTCATTTCAATACCTCCGTATTAATTATTTCAATCACATGATTTTTATGCTCATATTGTTCGGAAAGTTCAAGTTTCCAAACGGTTCCTATTTCTTCTTCCTTTACTTTCTCAAACCCCTGCAGCAAATAGAAATCCTGAACCATTTTGTTTTTAGCCGTAGGATAATAATAACCATAGACGGTATTTATACCATATCGCAAAGAGACCTTGACCAGAGCATCCATCATAGCATATTCCATATCCCGTTTCAATACCCTGCAGCTCATCAGCCATAATTCAATATGAAGCATTTTATCTTCTATGCGCCCGATAACAACAGAAACAACACCATTATCACCAAAACGATCCTCCAGCCGACCGTATAACGTAATATAATCTTCGTCAGCAGAAATCTTCTCGATCTCTCCCTGTGTAAATCTTTTAGTTGTAAGATTAAACTGATTACTTTTATTTGTCAATTGGGCTATCCTGCTCATATAACGGGAAGAAAAGGGGGCGATTTCAGCTTTCATACCCAGAGAAAGCAGATAGTCTCTGTAATCGGCAAACGTCGACTGCTGTTCCTGTCTTCTCATATCAGCTTTATACATATCATTTCGCTTCAAATCATCATTTGATATGTTGGTAACCTCGAAATACCCCCCATGATCCAGATTGCGAATGTAGTCTTCAGGAGCACCTATCTCCGGAGCACTTACCCCAATTACCTGCGCCCTGACTATTTCCCTTTCCGCCGGATTATCGTCTGCAAAAACCAGACTGTCAGGAAGAATATTCAGTTGGGTTGCAATTTCCATGATATTTTTGCTCTTGGACTCCCAATTAGCCTTTATCACCAGGAAATCCTCAGGTTTTAAAATTCCATCCGGATGCTGCAAACCTGCCAGAGCATTTTCCTCATCATTTTTGGAATCTACATTAAGCATTACTCCAAGAGTCTTTAACTCTTTTATATAGCTCTGGATTTCCATGTAAACCTGTCCCATGGATGTTTCCGGCCCCAGCTCCAGATTCTCCGGCCCATCCTCACCCACTTCTCCTCCCCATAATGTATTATCCAAATCAAGCACCAGCGACTTTTTGTTCTTTCCATATATTGACTTGATTATATTGGCAATATTATGGGCAAGCCATGGAACTGCCGGCAAACACAGGGAGTATTTATACATGTGCCAGTAAAATGGCGCTGACCACGCATCCAATCCATATGCTGCTGATTGGTAATGGATGTCATTAATATAAAAATTGTCATTATTTCTTGCGTACTCGGCAAACTTTTCATTTAAACGGTTAATAAAAGATGTTTTTCCATAATTGTTTACCCCATCCTGATTTCCGAGAATACGGTAAAACGGTAGTTCAAAATTATTCTGTATTATTGGACAGTTCCACTTATCAGCTATTGCCGCCCACATCTTTTCAAAATGAGCATACTGCATATCCAACTTATCTGCAGCCACTTCATCATTATCACTCAAAGCCGGCCACTCTTTAATATTTCTGTTACTGGTATGAATATATATCACATCCGGTTGAAACTCATCAATCCTTTCAGAACCAAATACCGCATCCTCCCAGTATCTTCCATACTCTGATTCATAAAACTCCGGTTCTATCCCTTGATTCAGCAAGAACAATTCCAAAATCCTGATAATATCATGCGTGGTGCTTCCACCAAATACAGCAATTTTCTTATGGATCTTCAGGTTTCCATCCGATAACAACTGCCTGCGGATACTTTTAGCTTTCTTGAGGATATATTCTGCATCAAAGGGATAATCCAACTCTTTTAACATATTGTAAATCTCCTATACGGAACCACTTTTTGTTAATATTCTGTCCATTCTTCTCTTGGTACTGCTGATATCCTTTCTATTCCATAAAACTGCTCGTAAGCAACATTAATCCAATATTCCGGATCATCCGTAATATCAGATTGGTAGCCATCACTGTATTTTGTTTCAAATCCCGGCCGAAGCATCGGAACTGTCACATCATTTTCTCCTGCGGCTGCCTTCTCTTCCAAATAAACTTCTCTTTCACGATACTCTCTGTAAATCCTTATCATATTGGCGCCGCTGTCCATATAAGTAAAAAACATTATAACAGACAATACGGCAACAAAGCTAATTTTTAATGTTCTGAAATAAACATCTTTATCTGATATGTCTGTATATCCCTGTACAACGGCTGTTATCAAGAAGACCCCAGCCCCGAAATATGCTCTTGGCATTGGCTCAGCTGTCAGAATTAACGCATAACAGGTCGCTAAAAAAATAAAATTCCAGACAATAAACATAAAGTGCTCATTAATAAACTGTTTCCAGCTTTTCTTACCCAGACGGATTATAATAGCTGTTACAATTACAAATATTATGAGCAACAAAAATTTTTTTTCTATTTCAATAGTTATTTTTTGAAATCTGGACACAATAGCAAAAATTCCAGTATGTTCCTCTTCCATAAATTGCGCCCGTATACGGTTTCCCGGAGCTACAACAAGAAAAACAAATCCTGTAATCTGACCAAGAAGTCCCGTCAACATCCAGGGCTTCAGCTTCTGCCCCTTCTTTCCAAGCAGGTAAGCTCCCAGACAAATAACAATAAGCAAAATACCTCCCCCGGAAGTATTCTCATTACACCAACCGGCCAATACACCTGTAAAAAACAGAACAGTACTCCATAAAAGTGCCTTTATTGCTAACTTCCGCTCTGCTTTCTTTATCAGCCATCGGTACAACGTAACATGGAACATGATAATTGTAATTCCCCAAAGGTAATTGCATGCCCCAGTTTCCCAAAGAACCGTCTGACTGAACATGACACCAAAAAGCCATAAAAGGAGATTTACTAAAATAAAAAGTGTTGCATCATAACGCTTTTTATGCTCAATATTCCAATATATCAAAAGAGTCAGCAATGTAAAAATTAAGCTGTTAAAGATGTTAAAAACAGCTTTACTCCCCCCCAAAAACAATCTTAATATCATGTGGCCGACACTCCGACCGGTCCATGTCATATATTGTTCATATTCCTGTTTAATAAGATCCAAAAAAGAGTCGGCCTCAAGAACCGTCGTTTTATATGATAAATCATCCGTCATATATGGAGTAAATATATTAAAAATTAAAATAGCTGTAAACGCAAGTAAAACTGCAGCTCCAAATGTAACTCTGCGCCGTTTTTCAATACTCATAAAATTCCCTCGGTTATCTTATATTTAATTCCATAACACATTCAAATTCTATCTTACGTCCGTCAGAGAGATAGAATTTATTGGCTTCCTGGTTACAAAACTCTGTCCCCATCTCATCTGCCTCTGCTGCGCCCGGATGAAACAATATTTCCAAGTTTCTGCCTCTCTTCTGTGCATGCTTTTCCATGGAACCCAAAAGTTTTGTCACCCGCTTTTTATCCATTTTCCCGCTCATCAGCACACCCCAGAGAAACATCGGAGCATTAGCGTCTTGCCATGACGGCTTATTTTTCTCTATTGTCCTTTCCATTTCCGGAGCATAAAAGTTCAACAGCAGATTTTTAATCCAGTTTATATACCTATACGTTTTCCATAAAGAAATATCCTGCAGGAAAGGCATTATCGGCTCTTTCGTAATACGGATATATTCTGTCCTATAGTGCTGTTCCACTATTACTTCAAGCAAAGCCCAATAACATATGGGTATCATATGCGTGTGCTGATGGCTGTCAAATCTTATGGCATTGCTTGTTCCAAAAAAATCTGTAAATCTATCTGTCTGCGCCTTAATTTCCGCTTTTAGCTGCTTCTTAATCCGCATATATTTTTTAGGAGAGTAATTCCATAAAAAAAGGTTACCCCATGATATATTAAAATATCCTTTTTTATCTACAAGGTCCGGCACCTCCTCCATCCGAGCCAAACAATGCCCTTCCATAAAATTAAGATGGACAGACAACTTCGGAAGCTGCTTCCAGGAATCCTTCTCATCAAGGAATTTCTGCGCATACTTCTGATAACAGGACATATTGGTGACAACACTGATACTGTCAAGTTTTCCGGCTCTGATACAATCTAATATATCGTCAGACATATGAGGGGACAAACAATAATCATCCGCATGAATGTCTACTTTACTCATTTTTTTCATCTCCGTCTTTCCATATAAATGATTCCACAATATATCTTGGTCTGGCTTTCGCTTCCAGGTATATTTTACCCACATATTCTCCAACGATTCCAAGGGAAAAAATAGTCAGGCCTCCCATTAACAGCGAAACCACCACAGTTGTAGTATATCCAGGCACGTTATGGCCGGAAAACCAGTCCCATATACAGTATATTATCATAATTGCACTAAACAGACTAACAAAAAAACCTATCAGTGTAATAATTTGAATTGGCCTTGTACTCATAGATGTAATCCCATCTACGGCCAAAGCAAACATCTTTTTTAATGTATATTTTGATTTCCCGGCCTCTCTCTCCTTAACATCAAAATAAACTACATCAGATTGAAACCCCATTGTAGGAATAAGTCCGCGCAGAAACAGATTCACTTCCTTATGCTCAGCCAACGCATCTAACGCTTTTTTTGACAGCAACCGGTAATCCGCGTGATTGCTTAGCACATTACATCCCAGAATATGCATTAATTTGTAGAATAAGGTTGCTGTTATCTTCTTGAAAAAACCGTCTGTATCCCTGTCATTACGCACACCATACACTATTTCACAGCCGTCTCTGTAGCATTTAATAAATTCATCAAGCGCTTCAATGTCCTGCTGTAAATCAGCATCTATTGTCACCACCATATCAGCATATTGCCGGGCAGTCAACATTCCTGCCAAAATGGCACTCTGATGACCATAATTTCTGGAAAAACAGATCCCCGAAAAAATACTGTCAGCTTTACAAAGGCCATGAATTATCTTCCAGGTATTATCTTTACTTCCATCATTTACGAACATTATCTTACTTTTTGAAGAAATAATACCTTTATTAATCAGACCCTGCATTTTATCCTTCATTTTCTGGGCAGAGGTTATAATAACCTCTTCTTCATTGTAACAAGGGACTACCAAGTATAGTATACTGCCTCTTTCCTCTTTACTATTTTCTTCATTACAATTTATTGGATCTGACATCACACACTCCTTTAACGCTTTAAATAGCTCTTGCAATTTTTCTATTCTTTAACTTTCAGCTTATTTTATCACAAGTCATCTACTCTGTCTAATTTCCCCAAAAAACAAACTGTTTTATTACTTTCACAGCTCTTTTAATACACACTAGAAGTGGATGCGCTATACTATTTTCTTTAAGCGCTTTGTACGATTCTTTAAATGAAATACCATACGCTCTTATTCCGCTGCTACTTGTACCCCCATAAAACATTGATACCAATGTCTCAGGAACATAGGCCAGCATATTATTCTTATCTCTTAATATTCTAACCATAAATTCATAGTCTGCAGAACATCTGTATCCACTTTTATATCCACCATATTTACTATAGACTTCTTTTTTCAATAACAGTGTTGGATGTGCAGGCATCCAGCCACTATCTATTTTTCCCTCTCCCATCCTCCAGTATCGTTTTATCTTACCCTCACTGCAATAAACCAAATCACTATGCGCCCCAATACAATTTACATTACTATTGGCTGCCCATACTAATTTAGCAACGGAAGACTTTTGTGTGAAAATATCGTTAAAAAATAATATATACTCTCCTGTAGCCATATATAACCCTTTATTCATAGCATCATATATACCTTTATCTACCTCAGAAATCCATTTGATATTATCATTATCTGCAGCAAATTTACTAATTGCCTCAACAGTCCCATCCGTTGATTTCCCATCTACAATAATGATTTCTATATTTGGATAATCCTGTATTATTATGCTCGAATAAGTTTTCTTAAAATTAAAAATACTATTAAAAGTCGTTAATATCAAAGATACCTTGGGATAATTATAAATCATTACATTACTCCCCTAAATCATTTTCCTGAATAAACTTATTAAATACTTCATCATAAAAATTGGGAAACTGTTTATTTTCTTCAGAAAAATACTCTCTATAATATTCCACCTCTTGCCTGTTCGCCTTGGCAATACGTTCATAAACAAAAAAAGTATATCCATTCCCCATATCAAAGGTTTCTATCAGCTTATAATTATCGTTATTTATGTTCTTATAGAACGCTTCATTATATTTATACGCAATACTAAAATTGCAAAACGGTTCACAAGTTAATATATACTTAGCGCTGAGCAATCTTATAGGAAAGGGCTGCGTCCCCAAAACAGCCTGCCCATAGGGCAATATTTCTTTAATCGTCGTATCCGGCATATTGATATTTCTAAATATATCAGGATTATACGGATAACCATGTGGTATCATATAAACAGTATTATCTCCAGTATCACAATTCTCTTCAATCCAACGATTAATATCTTTCATTTGCTCTATATCATCCACCCGATTTCTCACTTGTAAATATGAATCTGCAACTAATTTATTATTACTTGCCTGCCTTCCCGTGTTCATCAATAAATTGAAATAAATAGAAACAATCAAAACAATATATCCCATTATAAATACACTTTTCTTATTTAGACTAACTATAAAATAACAGGCAACCACACCAAGCAGAATATAACACGGAACCATGATTAAAGACTGGCAATAGCCCATATTCTGAACTCTGGTAATTAACAATATATTCATAAAAGCACTCATACAAGCTGACAAGCAAAAAGCCCTGCATTGCCTTCTAATAATGGACATAGCTACTGCAAAAAGTAAAATGATAATAGTCAAAATACCTATATATTCTGCTTGATTAAATATTTCGCCTTTAAACCCCCCTTGCATATACTCACTATAATTTTTAGCATAATTAAATCCCAGAATTCTACTAAACATAGGCCAAAAAAATAAAAATAAAACAGAGATACAAAATACACCATAAAGTAAAAGATGAGCAAATATTATTCTGGCTTCTTTCCATTGCCTGCTTATCATCTTCCTCGTTAGTATAATAGTAGCATAAGAACAGAAAAAACTGACTATCCAATACATGTACCATCTTCTTGTAATTAATAGCATAGCCGTTAAAGTCAGAACACTTGCCATAATCTTATAATTAATCTCTGTAAAATCATAGCCCAGTAAAGTAATCATTATCAAAAAAACAAATATTAATCCAAAAAAATCCGGCTGTCCCCAAATCAATGATCTATGCATTAGCGGAAAACCTGTTGCAAAAGAAAAGCTTAGCATAAAGAAGGATTTCCGTCTTAAAATTTTGTATTTATTTAGTAATAAATGCAGCCAAACAGTTATCGAAAAATATAAAAAAGGGATAATAAGAATTGCACTACTTGCAACAAAAGCATTACCTGTACGATTAGTAAAACCAAACAAGGGTTCCACAAATATATTAATAAAGCAAGTATAATCCTCATTCATAATTGAATTCCGAATATATTTTATTCCATTAAAAAAACCAGTTTGAAAAGCAGTTTCATATTCAATTTGCCTATTATAATAATTGCCATAATCAGAATAATAAATAAAACTTCTCGTTTTAAGGCAATACATATAGTAAATAATCCAAATAAAAATAAAACTAACACATACAATAACTTCAAAAGCACTTAAATGTACCTTTTTTAAATTGCTAACAAAGAGCAGCAAAAAAAGGAGGATAATATCAGCTAAAATCCCTAATATAATTGGTGAATTAGTATATGCAGCAGCTAATATTAATGTATATGCACCTAATAAAAACAATAAAATAAATAAATATAACTTTACATTATCGATGGGTTTATCTAACATTTTTGCTCCTTTTGTAATAGTATAATAAATACTGCAATTTAATAGTTTAAGTATGCACATCAATGTATATTTTTTATCTACTCTTTTTAATTTTAATATAGGTCAACAATTGTTATTTAAAACAATAACAAACTCATACGGAAAAGTCATATGTTTCACTTATATTTCACCTATGGACCGACAAATATTAATATTATTTTCTTTCCCATACTTCAATATTAGAAATATTCAATTCAACCTTTTTAAATTCGTCAGGAATATTTATTGTCCCTCTTCTTGAAACAACAACATCCTCCCTTTCAACTAAATTTATTTCATCCAACTTAATCCACTGATAATCCTGCGCTATATAACCATAGAATAACGCATAATTATCCAGTTCATCATTTAGATAATATATCTTTCTTTCCTCTTCACCCAAATAATTTCCGAATAATATAAAATCATTTTTATTTATTTTGCCTTCACCAATCACATTACTATAGTATGGATGCTGCCAAAAATTAAATAACAATAATATTAACGCCGAAACACTCGAAATCATACAAAATTTCTGTCTCACTTTCCCTTTTTGTAATAATACAATCCAAAAAAGTGAAAAAATCAAAAATAGGCCTCCAATAATCATTCCCATATACTCGCCTAAAATACGAATTATATTTTCTATCAAAACATTTATATGGCTATCCATAATTGCTGTCGTTCCACTGTTTTTTAGCAAAGAATAGTAAATTATCATATATACGCCAATTATCAAATAGACAGATATATAACTTTTTTTACAAAATGCATCGTTCTCTTCATTAGAAAAAAACAATATTATAAAAGGAATTCCTAATGCAAATAAATATCTAAATAAAAATTTATGCGGATATAGTGCCCCCGCTTCCTCAGTCAAAAAAATTGTTATTACTATTTCAAGTATTAGCAGAATCAAGCAAAGTGAAAGATATAGAATAAACTTTTGTTCTGTCTTTCTGTACTTGTTGGTATTTTTAAGAACTGCAAACACTGGAAGGATCCCTGTACATAACAAGAAGAAAACTGCATAATATATTATTCCATTTATCGCAGCCATGAAAGTTTTATATGTAATAGGAAATAACGCCATTATTTGTTTTGCATAATGATTACTTCCACTATGCATTCCGTTTAGTAATTCTATAGCCATCATTCCCAATACAATCAAAGTAAATCCTAGAACCGATAAAATACCTATTTTTTTTATTTTATGCTTATTAATCTTCCACGCTAAGTATATTATGTATGATGGTAATAGTATAATCATATTAGTCTTTGTAAAAAATGCAAGCACTGAAAACACAATAGTTAAAATACTATATATATTAATGCACTCTTCATTATAATCCATATCTCGATATGCAAAATAAAAACACCAAATAGTTATTGGAAAGCATAAAACTTCCTGCATAATATACATACTATCTATCATATCCGGAATGAAAAGGACAAATATTGCCAGCAATAAAGCATATTTTTTATTTTTTAATATTTTCTCTGCCAATAGATATGCCGGAAATACTGTTGAGCACATTACTATAATACCAATTGTCCTAACAATAAACATTATATTCTCAGGCTTGAAAAAATAATATGCAAAAGAAATTAAGATAGAATACAATACACAATTATAATTAACATAAGAAAATGCTTTCTGAAAATTATGTTGATAATGAAATGACTTGGCCATTGCCAGATAAAGCTCTTCGTCCACTTTTAAATGTACTGGAACTGACATATTGCTTGCGCACATAACATATACAAGACAGCCAATAATATATATTATAAATACACAGAAACCTGTTTTATTAATATTCCTGATTTTCATATGTTCCCCTTTATGACTTAAGCTCCCGCTACTACTTATAGACATTCCAAATCGTCTGAGCACGAATTCAATGTTTTATTTTACACCAAACAGCAAGATGTTCTCAATATTTTATATTCGTCAAAGCGGAGCTTTCTTTAAATTTCAGTATTGAGCACCCACAAATCAAATATTGTCAAAACTAAATTATTAATAAACAACACGGAAACAGATCTAACAACAATTGATCTATAAAAACGCTTCTGCGATAAAAAGAACATATTAGTTCCACTCCTCATAACCTATAAATATGATTTTAAATATCATAACCCGTACAATTAATGAGAGAATTTCTCATTTCTTCTTTTTCCTTTTCTGTCTTATATAACCAATATGTATTCCAAGTTGTATTTCCTTTTTCAATTTCAACTTTATGCTTATTTATAAAACAATCATAACTTTGGATGACTTTAGCCGGATTTCCTGCTACAACTGAATTTTCTGGAACATCTTTGCTTATAACAGCGCCTGCTCCAACAATAACATTTTTACCAATTGTTACATTTGGCAAAACAATTGCTCCATTTCCAATAAATACATTATCTGATATAATTACTCTGCCAACCTTACTGTATCCTAATACTTTTTTTAATGAAGCATCATGTGCTAAAACTCTCGCTCCTGTTATGGTTACATTATCTCCAATATCGATCAAAAATGCATGACCATAATCCAATTCAGAATTAATGATGCTAACATTGTTGCCAATATGTGCTCCATTTTTTCTTAAAGACTTAATCATAATCTCGCTTTCAACTTCAATACCTAGATAACATTTTATTTTTTTTAACAGAAATCGAAACGGTTTTTTTAATAACAGTTGTATTCCCATCCTTTATCACCTATTGTCCCAAACTTGAATTTTACTAATCTACTATGTAATTTTATAGACTATTTATACAAAGCATTATTTAATAAATAACGCTATCAATTTATTTACCCTAGTATTTTTTGTACATTCATCCAGATAAAGTAATAAACTGGCAACACACATACACAAGAATAGAACGATGCCAAAAGCCATACTACCATCTGGCGGTAACCTTGTAAACTTTTCAGATACTAAAGTGTAAATAAAATAGATATACATATGTGTATAAAAATAATTTTATAGGAACCAGTAAATAAAAATTTTTTTTATAATAAAATAATGTAGTTAGAAAATATATTACACTCCAAAAAATATATAATTTAAACAACTGTAAAATACCCCATTTTAATATATTTATAGCAGCCTGACCAGATAAATTATCCCCCATTCTATGAAATAGAAAATATCCTGTCGAGGTAAAAAATGGAACTGCTAATGAAACTATATTATAATAAACCGAAAGTAAAGCTCATTATGGCAATTTACTAAAGGATATGTGCATATTGCAACTACGCATATGGACATTATAAATTTACATATATCTATACCATTCACATTCTTAGACATCATTTTATTATTCCCGCACATACTTCATACCATAAATTTAACTTTCAATCGTTAAATTCTCTTACCTTTATTAATTAAAAACATTCTATATTTTACCGGAATTTCCATAGAACTTTATTAATAATATCAAATCATCCTTTTTACTAAAGATACCCCCATACTTAATTATTTATAATCTTGTACTATATAGCCATAAAATAATGCATATTGCTCTAAATCGTCACTATGAAAATACCTTTTTTTACTGCATCTCCAAGAGAATACAAACATATTATTAAAACAATAATTAGTTAATATTGCTGAATACAAAAGATAAATGCCAATATATACATTTTAGCTATTCCATAACTAAGGAAACCAGAATTAATAAGCATTCCAACTAAACAAGTCCAAGGAACTATAATTTCTATTTATTCAACCATATTTAAATCATTAGATTTATATAGATTTATTCCTCTGAATAGATATGCACTTTATTGCCGGCGTGCATGAAAGTCCACAAAATCAATACCATTAACCTATATCTAAAACCAGTTAAATTTACATTATAAACAATCAATATAGAAGAAATGATAACAATCATTATTATATAAATACTTTTTTATAATATAAAAGGCATATAAGTATTTCTTCTTATAACCAAAACATGAATCTGCCAAACAGTATTATCTTTCGTATATTCCCACAAACCTCTACTACATATTTCAATATTTACTCAATTAAACGAGGTCAAGCTGTCTGATTCGGAAATCATCACTATAAGCATCCGTGTCGAGTTAACTAGTATGGATTCTTAAAACAAACACCTTCCACAATATAAAGAGTGCATTATCTATGTCATACAGTCAATATTTCGTAATTATCAGTTTTTCTCTTGTTATCTGCAAATTTGGCAGGACACATTATTGACGTTCCTATTGTGCTAATTGACTTTTAGAGACAATTTGTTTTAGATTTCCATAATCACGACTAGTTAAATTAGGACTCATTCAATCTCTTTCGTTTAAACAATTGTTTAGTAATCTTATTTTCACAATTTTTTACAATATAACTTAAAAATATACTACCCAAAATTGCAATTAACATAATACTAAACTTAGACAAAATATAATTTTTCTTTATTAAATCAATAACTTCCATTATAATCGCATGTGATAAGTAAAAGGTATATGAATATTTATCTAAAAATAAAATAAATGTTTTTGCTTTTAAATGTCTTATCTGTGTATTTAACGTACCTAAAAGTATCATAACAAAAATAATAGAATATATTAAAGTCATGGAAATACTATCCCTATATATAAGAAATATTAATAAAAAACTTCCATATATCCACATTGCAACAGTTATCTTTTTATCCTTAATCGCAAAATATGCAATAATTCCGATTCCAAAAAATTGCATATATTCTATTGGCCACAACCACCCCCCGCCATACATAATTGATATTTGGGTCAACAATATAAATAAAATCTCCATAACTATACTTATCTTAAATGTTTTTACCCAAGATTTTATAAAAGGTAAAAAGAAATAAAAGAAAACAAATATAAAGATTGTCCACGTAGCATATAAATTATTCCAATATCCTTCAACAGCGCGTGGGACAATACAATTTAATAAAAGCAAATACCTTAGCCAATATAAATGTAATTCATCTAACCGCCACTCTTTCATGATAACCAAATGTAGTATTATACCATATATAATCACAAGATAATATACCGGCAAAATTCTTATCGCTCTTTTTTTCCAATAATCTAAAATTGAACATCCATTTTCATAATTTAGACAAGCCAAAAAACCGCTAAGAACAAAAAATAAATAAACCCCATAAGCACCAAAATCAGTTAAACTCCTAATGCTTCCTTTAAGTTCCATTCTTTGTCCTAAATGTACAGAAAAAACACATATGCAAGCCAAAACTCTAAGAATAGAGATATTATCGTATTTTTTCCTTGTCATCAGCCCCTCCCCCTCCCCATAATTAAAAATATATATCCATAAATACTTCTTTTTTGATCCTTATTTTTGCTTTACCATTAACAATCTCATATATAATATCACAATCTTTGATTGTAGTAATCTATGCGCAACAATAATTAATGTTTATACGTCTAAAATACATCAACCGATTCCATTACTGCATTTTCTGTTTCATTACCTAAAAAGTAGCTGTGACTTCATCTAATACTAAATATCTCAGGCTCACTATATAAAGCTCTAACTATAAGAATTCTCTTACGCTACCCATCAAGAGAATTTAACTCCCTGTTTCCCAACTCGCATATATAAACCATAAGATAAACAATAAACAAATACTTTAACTAGAACATTTCCAAGGCCTATATATTATGCAATTATTTGGTATTTGGTTTATATATAAGCAATTCAACTTAAGGCGCTTCGACCTCTATAGGTATTTATTAATACTAAAGTAAATTAATAACCTTATAATCAAACGCTTAATTATAGAGTCCCAAATCAAAAATATAGCAATAATCAAACTCTTTGTTCATTAATATAACCCCTACAGTTCCAGACGTATGGCCGCCTATAAAGCAATTGCATTTTGACAATACTGCTATGGCAACCAGATAGTCCATTCCTTCTTCATACTTATCGCTTACTTCGTTTATAACTACCTTACCGATTGACTTTTCACCGTGATATTCTACAAACTTTTTTCTATTTGTATATACCTTCTCGCCATACTTTTCCTTAAATTTTTTATATATCAATATATCCTCGGTTCCTAAAAAGATTTTAGTACACTGATGAACTATTATTACCTCATCCACTTTTATAAATAATTCATCTAACGACGGTTGTCTATGATGACCACTAGGTTGACTTGATGTATAATCTGTACCTCTGCATAATACCCCCAATACACGTTCCCCTAAGAAAGAATTATATATGCATTCAATTTTATGGGTTGCGGCCTCACTCAAACAAAAATATTTTCTAGCTATTTCTTTCCATTTCCTAATTTCTCCATTTTTATCTAATAAATAATTAATATCATTATAAGGGAACATTTCTTTGACATAGCCTGAACCCAAAATAATATTTTTACTATGCTTTATATCATTCAAATTATAACCACAAGGCTGCTTAAAGTAATATTCCCAAGCATTAACTCTACCAATTTGGTTTTGGTTTAAATATATATTCTCATTATTCTGTAAATCAATTATTGGGATATACCCCATTTCCAATGCCTTGTTTACCTGAAAAACACTAGTAATATAGAATGAAAATAAACCAATATACGGTTCCCTACGGCGAATAATAAAAAAATTTAAATCCTCATTTTGATTTCCCAAGCTAACCCGATGTTCTTCCCAATATTTCCTATACTTTTTCTCTCTTAAAAACTCTTTATATTGTATATATGTTTTTCTCCATATAAAAGATACTACTTTATAGATAAAACTATCGTGTATTTTATTCAAGCGAATATTCCTCTCTAATTATAACTTATATAAACTATTTAGTACGATACCCTCTAAATAGTACTTCTTTTATATCATAAGTTGCTAAATATTTTTTCCTTTTCCACAATTTCTGCTTTACCATTAGTAATCTCATATATAACATTGCAATTTTTAATTGTAGTCAATCTATGAGCAACAATAATTAATGTTTTATAACCTTGCAGCGCTTCAATTGATTCCATCACCGCTGTTTCAGTTTCATTATCCAAAGCAGCTGTAGCCTCATCTAAAATTAATATGTCCGGTTCATTATACAAAGCTCTGGCAATAGCAATTCTTTGTCTCTGACCACCTGAAAATTTCACTCCACATTCTCCTACCCTTGTATCCAACCCCTCTGGTAAGCTATCAACAAACGACCTCAGCTGAGCCATTTCCAATGCTTTCCAGATTTTTTTATCATCTATTTTAGACTCTTCGATTCCAAAAGCAATATTTTTACGAATAGAAGAATCTGTTAAGTATATCGATTGCGGTACATAACCGATTATTTCATGCCACTTATCCCCTAACTCATTAATATCTGTTCCATCCATAAATATTTTCCCGTTTTCCGGCTTCAACAGTGAAAGTATTAAATCCGCTAATGTGGTTTTCCCTGCACCAGAAGCACCAATAAATGCTACAGATGTCCCTTTCCTAATGACCATATTAAGTTTTTCAATCACCTTCTCTCTTGCCTGAGGATAGGAAAACGACACATCTTCTAATTTAAGTTCATCTTTAAAGGAATAATTCCCTGCTAACACTTGTTTTTTACTATTTTCTATTTCTTGCTTTAGTTCTAGTGCTTTTACCCTTTGAAGAGTATCATATGCTACTGATAAGGCAGGTGCATAATAAACTGCACTATTCAAAGAACTCAGAATGGCTCCTAATGACGGTAAAATCCTAAATGCCGCAACACCAATCGTAGCCATTTGACTAATTAAATTAATAGAATCATCAACACTCACCATCTGTATAGCAACTGCAACCAATAAACCAGTAATACAAACTGCCTCAATAAGATACGCTGGTGTTGCTGCACCAAAAGCTTGCCTTATTGTCGCTCGATTGGCTCCTTCCATACATTCCTTATATTGATTTATAAAATACTGCTGACGATTCAACGCCAACACTTCTTTATTTCCTTGAATAGCTTCTAATGCTGCCTGATTATAGCGGCCAGCAAATTCTCTTGCACTTTTCCCATATTTTTGCATTGGCTTCCTAAATAAAATCTGAGTTAAAATAAAACACAACGTTACTAGCAAAAGCATAAATAATGCTATCATAGGGGTCTCTACAATAATATATAATAAAATGCACAAAATAGTCAGCCCTTTGGCAATCATACCAAATAACAAATTTATAATAGTATATACACTAGTAACATCAGTGCTTACCCCTCTCATCAAGTTCGCACTGTTGTTTTCAACAAAAAAAATAAATCCTTGCTTCATATATGAAGTTAAAATTCTTACAGATAACTCTTGCCTTATCTTGCATGAATATTTATTAGAAACCCACACATATACAGAACTATACAAATTTTTAAATAAATATATCAAAATCACAATAACACATAAAAAAATAACTATATCAGATGAAGTATTTAAAGAAAACAATTTGATAAAAGGCTGCAAATAACTCTTATCCCACAATACTTCAGGCTGTAAAAAAGCCTGCATTAATGGTAAAATTACAGAAACTCCTAGCATTTCCAATATTGCAGATATAATTGACATAACAAACACTAATAAGCCATATATTTTTTGTTTTTTAGTTAATATAAAATTCAATTTACTTATAGCATCTTTTACTTTTCTTAACTCATTCATCAATTTTGCCTCTCACCCATCAACCACTCGTTTAACTAATAGTTGGGTTTTTGTTCTCCAATGGAGCAATAAATCCGTTATATACTATACACTTAGGACATACCCATATATAACTTTTACATTTTATTTTGAATCAGTTTACAAATTTTTTATGATGTCCAATTATTTTAATTTATTCCAATAGTTCTCTTACTGACTTATTGAAATTAGGATTTGTTTGAAGTAAATCAGGAATGCTCTCCCATCTACTTTTCATTTTGTAATATACGCCTAATTTAAAATACTATAAAGCAGTAATATAGTTTATAATTTTACATTATTGCCTATCGTATTATAACCCAATCGTACTGCTTCTTCTATTTACATACGTATTATTTTATTAAACATCATTTCAAGCTGTAATACTTTATCCTCAGTTCGAAAATGCTGCATTACAAATCTTTTCATCTTTTTCCCATTCTCTATACATAAATCTTTATCAACACAAAGACGTTTCATAGCTTCCGCCATTTCTATCTCATCTTTAACAACAAGACAGCCATCCAAGTTTCTGGCACACCCCACATCGGTAGATATTGCTGCGAGTCCTTTAGCACCAGCTTCACACAATACTAAAGAAAAGGATTCCCAATCACTACCTAAAACAAATATATCACTATTATCATAAAGCTGATATACTTCATTTCGCGACAATCCATATAAAATATCCACATCACGAAATCCCATCGAATCTAACTTCTTTTTTTCTTGTATGAGTTTTTCCATATATTGATTAGGGCTGCTGCCGCAAAATATCAATTTAGCATTATTTAACGATGTCATATAAAAAGCTTTTAATATTCTTAGTTGATTCTTATTTTGATTATAATTTGCCACATTTAAAAAAACAGTTTTTTTTATGTTTTTGCTTCTCGTCTTTTTTTTAAAACACTGATCCTCCACAGCATTTTCTAAAATCATATAATTCGTCAAGTTATATTTAATACCATATTTATAATCACTTCCCTTATTCGATATATAAATAATAAAATCCAACTTTCTCATAAATTTTTGAGCATTTAAGTAATACCACTTCCAATAAAAATGATTTTTCAAAGATGTTATTTGCCGATATCTAATATCTTTCCAAACAGGATACTTATCCAATACTCCACTATATTTCAAACCACTATAGCCATGTGAAAAAAGAACTTTCTTACATTTGAATTTTGTTATTACTTTTTTCACCCAATCAAAGGCCCACGTTTGAGTACACACAATCACTAATATATCAGGTTTAAAGCTATCAATAAATTCAAAATATCCTTTTCTATCTCCATTATATTTCATGCCTTGCTTTCTAATATCAAGCCGATGTATTTCTACATCTTTGAACGTATCAAATGCTTTATATTTTCCCTTGTCTTCAGTGACTACTGCTATATAATGTCCTCTATTTGCTAATCCTTCAGCCAAATATCTGGTAACAATTGTTACTCCATCTTTTTCAGGATAATATGAATGAACAGCAAACAATATTTTCATTACCTACGCCCCTTATTTCTACTCCACAATATACTAACTTGTCTTAATAGAATCGTAATGCAAAATGCCAAAATCAAAACACTATAAACTATTAGAATAGTATAAATAGGTAATTTAAATAAGATTACACTTGCACACATAAGTAAAACTCCTATAAATATAGTACTTATTAAAACATTTCTATAGCTAATATTTTTTTCAATTTGCTTTTTTTCCAAAACCACCCTATCATATAATATCCACTGTTCCTCAAAGTACTGCTTATAATAAGGACTGTCCTTAGCCTCCTGCCACCAAAAATAATACCCAGGCATAATACTTACCGGATTCCAAGGTTTGCCATGATCTGAGCAGGAGGAAAAATGCAATAATTTACACTGCTTTTCACACTGTACAATATAGTCATATCCCCACTCCTTAATTGCCTGGCTGTTTTCCTCTATACAGGACTCTTTTCCGGGAAAATACTTGATTTTTCCTGCAAAAAGTAAGCCAAATGTTAATTCCTGCTGAGAAAAGCCAAATTTTTTATTTGCTTCTGCATTTACTTTTAGTATATCCTGCAGTGTAAAATCATTTCTTATTTTCTCAACATCATATACGGAACCGACAAAAGTAAGCGTATCACCGCCATGTTTTTTCATAAGTTCACGATGTCTCACAGGTTTGTGTTCCGGCCCGGGGCATGCCGCATAACAACCACACATATCTGCATCATACATTTCCCTCAATGACCCCATTACCAATACATCAGATTCAAGCATCATTATACGTTCTACATCATTAGGGAGAAGGTCATGAAACAGCCAGTAACATGCCAGCGTAGCAAGAGGCCAATGATTCTTGTCTCCCAATATAATCTGTTTTTCCGCCACCCTTTCATCAAAGTGTAATATTATTATCCGATGTCCCAACTCTCCCGCAAGGTTTCTTTCATTTATCACATCGTTTTCTTCCAGATTCTCAGAAACAATATAAAGATATATCTCTGAATCCGTATTTTTTTCAAATAAAGATTTAATTGCCACATACGCATATTTTAAATTTTTTTTAGATGTTGTAATATAAACATTCATTCTGGGTTTCATAAATATATCCTTCTGAACTAACCGGTGCATTACTTATATTCCGGCGCCATATATTTTTTCAATTATATTGTTCCACTGTCCTCTGATTCTTAAAATATGGGAGATAATATCTCGGACCGCTCCATATCCGCCTTTTACAGTGGATACATAATCCGCCACACTTTTTACTTCTTCACAGGCATCTGCCGGACAGCCTACAAACCCTGCGAAACGCATACCGGAAAGGTCGTTCAAATCATCTCCCAAATATCCTATTTCATCTTGCCTTAGCTTTTCTTTTTTAATAAAATTCTTTAAATATACTTCTTTATCTTTTATATTTTGCACTATATAATCTACTTTTAATTCTGCCATTCGTCTGGATACAGCCTCGCACTGTCTGCCGGTCAGCACCATTATTTTCATATTAGCTTCCCTGGCGGCAAAAAAACCGGCAGCATCCTTAGTACAAAACTTTTTATACTCATTACCATGTTCATCATAATAGATTCCCGCATCCGTCATAGTACCGTCAACATCTATTATAAGAAAATTAATTTTATTATAATCCATCTATCCCCTTCCTTTTCCTACTCATACTTTGAAGGAGTAAGAAAGATAAGATTCATCATACTATCTTTTAGATCGTCCACATATTTCTTGATTCTTACATTTTCTTCTTTACCTTTTGTGTGGATGCTGACCATATAGGTATCTATATAGTTATTCCCGGCCTCATCATAGCCATCAAATCCTGCAATATAAATATCCTGTATTCCACATTTACGCAAAAGCTTTATCAACATAATAGTACAATTATCACATCGTCCGTTATCATCAATACTTAAATCAGAATAATTAACTACAAATTCTGCTTTTCTTCCTTCTTCCAACAAATTAGACGAAATGATACACTTCTTTTCATCAATCTGTTCTTTCCACGCATCATACCTTCTTGCATTGGAAAAGAAAGCAAAATCAATTTTATAATTTGTTGGTATAAAATTAGCCGAAATAATAACATTTTCCCCGGAATTGATAAATTTATGAATATCATCTTTATAACTGCTCAGGCTTGACCCAGGCGCTAAAACAATTATCCTTTTTTTATCCAATTTATTCTTTAAAACATTTATTGTATCTGAGTCATCAACAATATTGCTCTGGAAATCCAAATATATCTTTTCTATATAAGTTTCATCATATACCGTCTTTTTATTCGTTTCTATTTGAGAAAGAATCTGATTAATCTGTTTTGCATTCAGACGTCCCTTTTCCAGCAAATATTCCGCATAATTTCTATGAAGATTATATTTTGCAGAGAGGGCATATGCAATATTATAGCCCCATGGTTCTATTTCTTTAAAATGTACGATATGTTCATCAATTCCATCCAATACAGGGTTTACATTATAATGCCCTTCTTGTTTTCTGTTCATATAATCCATAATCAGTTCCATGCAAAGATTACCCGGAGCTCTTCCCATGCCAAACATTGATGCGTCAATTACACTTTTACGATTACCCGACTGTAATTCAATATACTCCTGAGCCAGTGCATATGACTGTGCAAGATTTTCATGCAGATGAAGCCCAATAATTATATCCTTGTTTAAATTGTGTTCTACCAGGGAATATATTCTCAATAAGTCTTCTTTCATCATTGATCCAAATGTATCTACGATAGAAAATGCATAGGGCTTAATCTGATTTACCTTATCAATAATCTGAAGAAGCTGTGCATCCGTATATCCCATTATATTTATCGGATTGCAAAACACCTGATATCCCTTTTCCTTTACACGCTTAACAAAAGCCAGTCCCTCATCGATATCATAATCATGAAATGTCACTCTGACTGCATCAATCGTATCTCCATCATAGTCTTCCAATTTTTCCACATCATATTTATTATGCAGAGCCATTGCCGTAAATTTTGTATTACCGCGCTTATCCGGTAAAATTGGTATCATCTCACTGCAATTGTTGAATACCGCCTTGTCGGCATTATATTCACAATTGCGCAAAAATCCAACCTCCACATAATCGACCTGTGCTTCAATCAATTTACGGATAAGACTTCGAATTGTCTGAAATCCAAAATTCCAATCATTTATATAACCGCCGTCACGCAAAGTGCAATCCAACAATTTTATCTGGGACATTTTGTTATCTCCTATATTTCTTCGCCTTCATTCATCTGATACATTGCCTTTGCAGATACATAATCGTAGACATCATCAATATCCGCGGCTTCCCGCTTATTAACAATCAATTTATATGCTTTGGGGCCATAGTTATAATGCCATTCGATTATTTTATCTTTAGGCGCAAGATTTATTCCATTTGTAAAATGATACAACATTGGTAATTGTTCTGAGTTTTTATGTTCAAGTCCCATTTTGAAATTTACAGGTCCATTATCATCCATCAAATATGTCTGAAATGGGCAGCATGTTATCAGGGAATCATAGCCTTCATTCAACTTTTCAAAATACGTCGCTATCGCCTTTCTGTAAAGATACGGCTCGACAAGCGGTGACGTGGCACATGCCCACATAATATGTTCGTTGGGAACTTCCTTACAGATATACTCCAAAAACATACCGAAAGGTACAGACTCATTTGCATATTTTTCAGGACGTTTCATTGCTGTAACACCTTCCTCTTCTGCCATTTTAAGCATAATGTCTGAGTCAGATGAGACAATAATATCTGTTATTTCCTCTACCTGCTGAAGCTGCCTTAATTTATGAATTAGAAGATTGGTTTCCCCGAAGGGCAAAATATTCTTATTGGGAAGGCGGGTACTGTTTCCTTTTACCGGAACAATTGCTGTTATTGTTTTTTTCATGACGTTATCCTCCATTATAAATCTTTATTATCCAACTGCTCTGCAATTCTGTTAACTATACTTTGTACTTCTATATCATTTGTTTGCTCAAAAGCTAAGTTCCTGGCTGTATCTTCTATTTTTCTGTGAGCGTCTCGCATTGGTTGTAATAACTTCCATTGTATTTTTTCGTTATTAAGCAGTTTTAAATATATGTTATATAAACAATCTAACTTGGAAACCTGATGAATAATACGGGTACCTACTCCCTGCTTTACTCTGTAATTATTAAGACTTTCTTTTGTTAATGTATAATATGGATTACTTAGAACTTCTTCAGCCATATCGGCAAACTTAACATAACTTGGTTTTTCCCAATCTATCGAATAGACAGTATCAATTAACTCCTCTTTAATCGGGAATTTCCCTCCCACTTCAAAAATACTTTTTTCAAAAGCCTCAAAAGTCTTTATTTTATCAGCCCCTTTAATCATCTCCAACTCATAATCCTCAGAAGGTTCTATCGGAAATATCATATAACACATTTTTCGGGCAAGAAAAGCTTCAACAAATGTAGAACTATTGCCTGTATAAACTTTATCACTGATAACAATCCATTGTTTAATTGATTTATCACCAATAACCCGAAAATTGTCAAGCTTCTTTTCCAGCTTTTCTGCCTGATAGCTAATTTCAGCAGGATGGGGTCTGTAAATAAACACAATGTCCTTTCTGCTCTCACAGACTTTGCTAATCCATTCTAAAATAATCGCTTTTGACTTAAGCATATATTCAAAATAATACTGTCTCCATCCCTCACCAAAACGCGTACACATTTTGTTTAAATAACTTTCATCTAAAGTATCTGAGAAGAAGGGAGATGCAAATAAATAGATTTTTTTATTTACGTCAATATCATATTGCTGCAAAAGTTCTTCCTTGGATAGATAATAGCCTCTAAGCTCATCCCGCAGGAAATCCATACCCACATGTCCGATTACCTTAATTTTTTCAGGATCCATACCAACAACATCAAGCATCCTGCGTCTATTCGCTTCTCCCCAGGAAACCCTTACTACTTCTTTTCCAATGCCGGAATAATTTTTAAACGCGTTTGAATTTTTTTCATCCATGGGATAAATAATATTTTCCCACTGTAAATCTATAGCTTTCTCAAATTTGACATACCTCTTAGTATGCCATTCCATAGTATCATTTCCATAACATGCCATCATAACTATAACTTTTGCATGATAGATAGGTTTTACAGCCTTGGCTGCTTTCTCATCTTCAATATGAATAATATGTGTACGATATCCCCGCCTATCCAATTCATATTTCATCAAGCAAATATTTTCAAGTTCTCTGACTTTATGTTCATAAATAAATAAATAATCCAATTCTATCGGCTTTTTCCCACTCATCGACGTCGTCCTTTTTCTTTTTAATAAACCTATAATATTATAACACGGTCCTTACTTTTTTAATAGGGTGAATGTCTTGATTTTATAAGCCCTCTAACTCCTGTATAAATCGGGGAACATTCTTATCTACATTAAAATTCTCTTCCCATAATTTATAAGATGCCTGACGCATGCTTTCTTCTTTTTCTGAACTGGCATCCATTATTTCACGAATTGCTTCTGATATATCAGAAACCGAAGGATTTTCCGAAAGCAATAATCCGTTCTTATCAATCATATATGGTATGTCTCCCACCCTTGTTCCTATAATAGGAATCCCATAAGACATAGCTTCCATTATTGATACCGGGCACCCTTCTGTAGAAGAAACTGTAATAAACGCTGAAACTTTATTACTTTTATAAAATTCAATAACTTCTCTATTATCTACTTTTCCCTTGAAATTATACATTATATTTGATTTATTTTTCAATTTTTCTTCTGCAAGGGTTCTTATTTCATTCCCCTGCTCTCCATCTCCAAAATGAATCCAATATATATCAATATCATCTATTCCAGCAAGGCCTTCTATTATCAAATTTACCCTCTTTAAAGAAATTATATTAGAGCAGCTGATAATTATCTTTTTACCGCTCTCAGTCCCTGGCGCCTGTCGTCCTGCTCTATGAACTCCCAATCTGCTGACTCTGGTTCTATTTATATTCAAATTTGGATAGGCATTCAGATAGTAATTTCGTGGAAGTTCTGCCGCAAAAAAAAGTCGGTTTACCCTCTGATTTATAATGTTTTTAAAAGGCTGCCTGCCAAATGCATACCGCTCATTATACAAATCTCTTCCATGCAGCCTGGTAACTACTTTATATTTATGTTTATTATATTTATGCTTTATGAGTGACAAAGTATATTCATCACACCAAAATGTATAAAATATTCCTTCAAACCGGGCTATATCAATATTATTATTGATAAATTTATAAAATTCTTCTGCACATGCATAAAACTCTATACTTTTCCAGGTTCTGCGCACAATATCCTTTTTCTGCTTTATGATATCGGCGAATTCCTTCCAGCCACATATATCCAGCCAAAAGAGAAAAAAATATTCAATTTTTTTGAATATACTTAATTTTTGATGATAGTGTATATAATTAACATTCTTGTTTAAACCAGTCCCTATCTCATCAGAATCTGATGTTGATATCACTGATAATCTGAAATGTTCACTCAGACTGGCAATTTCGGGCAGCACAAAAACGCTATCGCCTCCGCCAAATCCATATGGATAATCTTTAGTGATTAGAATCAGTTCTTTTTTCATGTAAAATGCATCCTTTAAAAAATCCACTTTATTTATACAGCTCCGCTTCTTCAAAAACCAATATACTCTTCAATTGGCTCCATAACATGGCACATATCTACTTTTTGTAAAGCATAATTCCTGATTTCTTCAGTAATTCCGGCCATCCCCTGAGGAAGTTCGGAAAGCCAGTCATAAAATTCAACAATCTTATTAATATCCGCTTTATTATTATTATTAGGTAATTCCAATGAAAACTGAAAATTTTCTAATGCGCGTTCTTTACAGCCGGTTACAATAGGCATCCCTTTTGCCAAATATTCTGATACTTTTAATGTACTTATACTTTGAACACCTACTTTATACAATCCAAATGCTGCCAGTGCAATATCAGCCTGATTATATATTATGTCTAAATCCTCTCCTACCTTACGCCCACAAAAAATTATATACTTATCTAACTTCAGTTTACTGCTTAAACGTTTTAATTTTTTCAGTTCACTGCCTTCTCCTACAACGTAAAAAAAAAGCTTCCGCGTTCCGCCTTTCTTATAATACTCATATAATCCTTTAATAATTCTTTCATATCCATGTGAACGTTGCAGGTTCGCTACTGCTATCAGATTAATAACATCTGTCTTTTTATTATTCTTTCTACAAACCTTTGCAATATTTTCTACAGCAACGCCGTTCATTGTTTTTATAGTAGGTACATTAAAGATTATATCATTATCCGAATAGGTAACGAAACGATCTATTACATCTTTTAATTTCATTCTCCAAAATCTGTCTTTAAAATAAAAAGGCCATGTATTCCATTTAAGGAATTCATCCTTATCATAAGGATAAGTAAAAATTTCCACTACTATTTTACATTCCGGGTATTTTCTTTTTAGACTTCGCAAAAAATCAATATACTGTTTATCTGCAAGTATTTTTCTTATATAAACAAAATCCGGAGACTGCATCTGTTCCAGAACTTCATCATAATTTCTTGGAATTGAGTGCAGTGGCATTAGACCAATGATACGTTCTCTAATTTTTCTATTTGCAACTTTTATTTCTAATTCACGCATATGGAAATGTCTGGATAATAACTCTATCTGATAATCTATCTTCCTCGCAACACCAATACTGCTTCTGCCTTCCGAATGAATATAATATCCATTTTTCACAATACTTTTCTTCACTGAACGCCACTCCACTTCCCACTTTTCTGTCTCATATAATCACATATTCCCAAACAGCCGGCATATATCATTTTCCATTTTCCTTGCAATGCCCAAACTCCAAAGCAGCCCATTCTGTTTATAATATAATATAAAAAGAAAAATGCAAACCGAAGAAACGGCATACTTTTGCGCATACACATTATCCAATTACGGCTGATATAATACGCACAAGCAGGACTGCTGTTGCCTCCTGTAGATGCATTTACTTTATGATACATTTTAGCCATAGGTGAATAGCGGATTTTAATTCCCACTTTTTTAGCTCTTAAACTATATTCTGTATCTTCATAATACAGAAAAAAAGACTCATCCATGAAACCTAGCCTATCTATAATATTACGAGTCAACAGCATACAGCAACCATTAGCAAAATCACATTCTAAATCTTCATCATATTGCCCTTTATCTAATTCATTTTCTCCCCGGTTTTTTGGTTTCCATACCCAAGGAGAAAAAAAACCACCAGCATACCACAAAACATTTCTCTCTGATTCATAATATATTCTTGGCACAATAATACTGGCTGGATTTTCCATAGCAGCTTTAATCATCAACCCTATCATATCTTTTTCTATAATAGTATCATTGTTTAATAATATTATGAAATCACTATTTTCAGACAGAGCATGCTTAATAGCAAAATTATTGGCCACAGCAAAACCCATATTATTATTTAGATAATATAATCTAATACATTTCATATCAGAATATCTCTTTTCTATCAATGCCATAGAGCCATCTGTTGAATTATTATCTATAATATAAATTGTCAATAATCCAGACAATTCACTTTTTAGGATAGAATCAATGCATTCTTCATTATAGTCTTTTCCATTATAATTGACTAAAATCACCGCTACTTTATTATCCACTTTTCTACCCTTTCAAAAAAATTTTAAATACTCACTTTCTATATTATCAGTATTATATTCCGATAAATACTGACTTCTGGCTGACTCAAATGCAGCTTTTCCCATTTCAAACAAATTGTTGGGCGTATTAATAATTTCCTCCATTTTTCCAGCTAAACTTTTTGCATCACCGGAGTTAAATAACCATCCTGTTATATTATCTTGTACTAATTCAGAATTTGCCCCCGTATCGGATGCCAAAACCGGTCGGCCACTCAGCATTGCTTCTACCGTTACTCTGCCAAAAGCTTCCATTGTTGATGCAACAATTTCCACATCGCTCTCTCGCCTCAGCTCATTCATGTCCTCCATTCGTCCAAGCATATACGCTTGTCTCAGTTCATTAATTTCTATAAATTTTCTCAAGTCTGCCGCATACTTCAAAGAATCTCCTGTACTGGCTGTTCCTCCTGCAATAAGTATCTTGAAATTTTTTATTCCTTTTTTATTTAACAGTAGCGCAGCTTCCAATACTAATTTTTGTCCTTTATTTCTTTGTAAATTACCAGCTATTAAAAAAGTTATATGCTTTTTTCCTAGAAATGCCGGCGAACTATAATTAAGATAACTAGATGCAACACCATCATAAACAACACTAATATTAGTTTTTAATTCCTGGTAATAATTCCGTAAACTCTTAGATATAAATATAATAATCCCTTTTGTAGAATTAACTTTGGTCAGACTTTTCTTGCGTCCCAGAATAAATTTCAGATTATAATCTAAATCACCAAATTCACGGAAATGCCAAACATGTGGAATTTTGCATATATTGGCAGCTCTGCTGCCCACATCAATCGCACTGGAATTAGAATGGACAATATCAATATTATATTTTTTAATAAAATGAACAATCCTTAAAACTGGAATAAATTCAAATATATATAGAATAATGAAAATTAATTTTAGCACCATATTCCAATAAGAAGGCATCATCCACCAACCAAAAAAAATCGTTTTTACAGTTATTCCCTTTTCTTTAAGAGTTTTAGCCACTGGTGAATTTCTAAATGGCACAACTACATAAACCTGATGTCCTTTCTTTTTCATTTCTTCAACCAATGTAATAAGACAAAGTGTAGCACCTCCCAATTTAGGTTCATGAGCAATATACAATATTTTCATTTTTCTATTTTTCATACTTGCTTATTATTCTCTTTTCTTTTATATAAAATATGAATAAAGTAATAATTATTATTAATAATAAAATGAACGATAAATAAGCAATATAATCTATTACCTGTTTAATCGATGATTGAATATAAAGATAACTTATTCTATAGTTTCCTGTCGGCAGCCAAAAATAACTCCATTCCTTATCTTCTGTAATATACATTTCGTTATGTCCAAGTGTTTTTTCATTAATGACTAAGTAATTTTCAGCATGTGGATATATATTGACGCCAACCCAACCAGAACTCATCATTGTCAAATCAACCGCTTTTGTATCTCCAAATTTTTCCTCGTTGTTTACCGGAATCGAGAGCAATACAGAGTCCTTAACTTCTTCACTGCTTATGTAATTCCACTCGGATAAATCCATATAATCATCCGGATTATAAAAAGCATCACTGAGACTTAAATAGGTCTTACTATCATAATCATACTGATCACCAATTTCCGAAATATTAACAGCTTTCAGCAAATAACCCATAACAGCTACAACCACAAAAGTCCATATAAATATACCAATAAATTTTATTTTAATCGTATATTTCTTAATATATAAAAAACATAAACTTATTCCTAATAATGCGATAATATCGCAATATGTTACCAGCCTATAAGCAAACTGAATAATATTAAATATGGAGGGCAAGCCACTACTCATCTTTGAATTTGTAGAAATGAGCAAAACATATATCCAAATTCCAAAAAGAATAATACATTTGAGTTTATCTTTCTTTACAACTGCAGCATTCTTAAATATAAATATGAGCAGTACTACCCATATTGCTACCAGACTTATATTTACCTGTGCATCTAAATGCCATGTCAATATCGTTTCAAAAGCTGCCGTACACCGCGGTAATGGGAATAGACGGATTTTAAGTTCATCAATTCCGGGAAAATATGTTAGCCGTGAGGAATCTACAATATTTACTTTAAAACGCAGGACAGAATATAACCATGGCAATGCACTTCCAATTACAAGAAATAAAATAGCACTTCCCGCATACAACGAGCTCCATTTCCACCCATTTAGCAAACTGCTTACCGTACAAAGGAAAACTGCAAGTAACAATATCCCTCCTAAAAGCACTGATATAGGGTGCGTTCCCAATAAAAGAATTAAAACTAGTCCAATTCCACTCCAATAAAATAACCTTTTTTTTATATTATGTTCAGTCAAAGACAACAACCATAATCCTAATGAAAGAGATAAAAAAATACTGCCATAAAATTCAGGAACTGCATTTCTGCAATACAGATTAGTAAGTCCATATATTGATAATTGATAGATAGTCGAAACAAAGGCCGAATTCGTTTTAGACCCAGAGATTACAAATAATAACTTATACCATATAACCCACTGTATTATTTCCAGCAAAAAAATACTAAAAAATAAAGCCCTCCTTGCTCCACCCCCGAATAATGCACACAAAATACCCAGTATTCGATATAACCACACTCCATAATATGATGGATGCATCATTCCAACATAATTTTGATACTTACCTGTCCCATAAGAGTTAATTACCTGTGGAAAGGAACCATGGGCTTTTATATACTCACCATAATATTCTATCAACCATGTATTTCTAAACCAATCTATATAAAAATTTTTCCAAAGTAACATCGGCAATATTATACATAATGTACCAAAAGCACAAAATACATACGGCCAAAATTTTTGAAAAATTTCTCTTCGACTATATCCTAATATGCTAAACACTTTAGTATCCTCATTTAATTTTTTACTCATTTTGTTTTTTACTATTTTCAAGATCTCTGATACGTTTTTCTAACAATGCAAGTGATTGTGTTAATGATCTAATTTTATTTGTTTGTCTGGATACAATAGATGTAATTGACATTAAGATTATAATAATGAAGGCTATGCACAATATAAATAAACCATTCATATTGCTTACAATGCCCAATTTATTTACAATATAACTGAGGAAGTCCGGAAAAGCTACCATAGCAGCCATTGCCAATCCTGCAACAATCCAAAGTAAAGTATATTTTAAAGATATTGCTTTGGACTTCAAAAAAGCTAAAATAATAATGAAATATGATATTACCGCAATAATTAATACTATTCTTAAATTATTAGGTATCATTTTTCTGTCTCCTCACTCCAAAACTTATACGACAAATTATAATTGCAAGAGTAACCTTTATCATATAGTACACAGACTGCCACAGCCTTATCGAACTTGTCCCGTTCTCTCGTTCTTTCATTACTACAGGAACTTCTTTCACCTTCCCACAATACATCAGGGCCGCTACAATCGCTTCCGGTTCAGGATAATCAGTAGGATAATCAGCAGCATAAATATTTATGAAACGCCGGTTTACTGCTCTGAATCCACTCGTTACATCCTTAACCTTAATAAAACAGCACAAGTGTATTAATGCGCTCAAAAAATTAATCCCTATTCTCCTGATTTGTGACGACTGAAAGCCTTCTTTCTTAATAAATCTCGATCCTATTACAACATCCACTTCTTCATTCTCTATAGGCTTAATAATATTTTCTACATAGTCAATATTATGCTGTCCATCGCCATCTATCTGAACTGCTATGTCATAATTATTTTCTTTTGCATAACGATATCCAGTCTGTACTGCTCCACCAATTCCCAAATTTATAGGTAAACTAATAAAATTATAACCATTATTTTTACAAATCGTTTCTGTATCATCACTTGATCCATCATTAATGATGATATAATCATATTGATTATAGTTTTTGATTATGTTATTAACTACTTTTTCAATATTATCAGCCTCATTAAACGCCGGTATTATTATAATTACTTTTTTCAAAAGCCTCTCTCCTCGAAATCCACTATACTAAACCAATATTAACACTTTTTGATTAAATTGTACATGTTTAAGTTTATACGGACATCTGACATACTTTATTCTACATTAATTATCTTCCAGTCTGGCTCATAAAAATTACTTCCGTCAAAATTTTTACTCCATATTGAAGGAGCACATACCTTTTTACTTTTATTTTCCGACAAAAATTGCGCCCACCAACTAAATGTACTATTTGCAATAATAAAATGTTTACAATTGTACATTAGCCGAAGTTCTTCATAATCCGGATTGTTTAAATCTACATATATCGGATTAAAACGTTCCAATTTAAAATTATTTCGAATCCATTCTATGTCTGTATGATTATTTGAAAAAACAAAAAAAACCGGCTTGTTTAAAACCTTAAGCATATAATCCATAGCTTCTAAATAATATTGGGACGAACATATATTCAAAAAATCCCACTGGGGATTTGTAATATAGTCTCCTCGTCTAATATGCACACAAACAGCTTCTTCTGCATTAATCAATTTTAACATATTTTGATTTTCAGAAGAGATTGCTGTTTTAACTTTTAATTCTTTTTTTATATCATTACTAATACCTTTCCAATAAGCAGGATTTTGATATACACCATAAATAAATTTCCATCTGGTTACAGGTTTGCACCAATTGTAAAAACTCGTTGTGCTTGCAAGAAAAAATATTCCTCTTCTCGAAAAATAGTGAAACTTCTCTCCCTCATCTTTATTTTTACAACACTGTAAAAGAATATTTCTTTTGATCTTTTCATATAATTTGTAATATTTTTCTTCGATGCTATTACATAATTTTACGTCTGAGGAAATGCACAAATTATGCAGTGATTCTTTATTATCCTCATACTCTGTTACATGATATAAACTCAGCTTTATTATCTCATCACCTGCTACATTTTGGACCATTCTGGCAAACGCATATTCAAACATTTGATTTCCAAGACCACCGCCCAATGTTAAAATTATCATATTTTTCCGCCCTACTGTTTTCGTATAATTACAATCATTACAAATAAACACATCGAGACTACAATACCCAATAAACTTCCCAGTATTAAACTGCTGACTGCATTTCTAACTTCTTCAAATAATATCAAATTTCCTGTAAATTTATACATTGGCGTATTTTCACCCCCATATTCATAATATAGAGAATTCAAATCACTACTGACTATGTCCCCACTAATATAATATTCCTCTCTCTTTCCGCAGTCTGTATTTCCTGATGCCACATAAATACTTTGAGGAACATCAATATTATAAAAATAAATAATCATCCCTAATACACCGCCGACAATACCCATAAAATAGAATACCTTACTATTTTTTTTCATAAGTCTAAATACCTTTATAAAATTTCTTTTTACGCTGTAGTTTAATAAAGGTATATTTGTAGATCCAATGGAAAAGAATCCTATCTCTTTAGTGAAAAATCGGCACTTATTTTCCTGAATATATATTTTAGATATATTATAAAAGTATTCTCCCACATACAATAAAGAGAGATTTTTAAAAGATGTATTAAACAAAAACGGTTCAGAAATTCCTGCCACTAAAAATGATAATACTATAGCCAGATCCCTTTTCCTATCTTGACTCAATAGATTTTTTATTGTAAAGAAATATCCAGTCATAGTAAGGAGAAACAGGATTAGACCTCCCCTCACTAATAAGTTAACATACGAACAGTCCAAAGCAAAAGTTATTCCCGTATTGGAAAAATCCTTTCCAAATAATGATAATCCCTCATACATATAAACTCTTGATGCTAAAAAACGAGTATTAAAAACTTTATTCATTACATCATCCAAGGAATTCAATATACAGCCTTTTTCCATGGCCACCGGAAGTATTACCGAAAAGCAAATACAAAATGGTAATATAGCTTGAATAATTAATCTTTCCCATTTGGTTATAGTATTTCTGGTTGATAAAAATAAATATAAAAAAAGGAAAAATGAAGTTAATAAAAATCCTGTAAAACTGATAGAATAAAGGAAAGTCAGACAATTCCCTATAAATAAAAATATGATACATTTTAATAAATTTTTTGATTTTAAATCAAGAGAATATAAAATAAATGCAGCAAAAACAGTATACGAAATATGAAGTACATTGGGATGGGGATAACCAAAACTCCACCTGATAATTGGACCCAAACCAAGTTTATCGTGAACCAAAACCAATCCTCTGGATACGCCTGACATCCCTAGGATACCCCTGGCCGCAAAGCAAGTTGTCCAAAGAAATGCTCCCAGCTTGAAAACTCTTTTTATAGGTACATTTTTAAGCCCCATTACCATAACTATATAAATTAAAGCTGCTTGTTCTCCGGAGTTCCAATATATTAACACTCCTAAAAAAATAAAAGAACCAATAAAAATGTATTCGTATACGCTATATTTATCGATAAAAAACTTCAATAAAATGAATACCGCCGAAGCTAAAAGGCAAAGTTTATAACTTCTCATTCCTTCGTAAAGTCCGATGCCCTTTGCAATTAACATAGTCGAAAAAAAAGCATAATACAGGAATTCACTAATGCTAAGATTCATTTGCTTTTTTCCTTTTTTTCCAGATATATATTGCATAACTAACTACTCCTCCCCATCCGATTAATGAAAAGCCTATTCCTATAATTAAACCTGGTGTAATATAAATAAGCTTTATATTATGGACACCTGACTTTAATGGAATTCCCATAAATCCTATATTAGCAAGCTGTATATCTACTTCTTTATTGTCAACAAACGCCTTCCAACCTTTACTATAAGGTATACTGAAAAATAACATTTCCGGTTTACTTAATGATATTACCCCCTGAATACAATCACCAGATTTTTTAATGTCTTCCAGAGTATTACGCTCACTGCTTATTCTTTTCTTCATTATATCATCTGGATATAGATACAAAGAAATATTCTCGACTTTATATATTTCTTTTTCAGTAAACTGTATGGTAATTTTCTCAGGAATGTGATCCGCCGAATTCACATGAATGCTGTAATCAAATAATTTTACTCCTACTTCTTTACTGTATTCAGAATCTAATACTTCAATATCTTTATTTCCTATATTAATAATACTTGTCCTATTTCTATTTTCCTCAGTTGCATAACGTTCCAAACCTATTAATTCCAAATAAAGCTCGCCCGCGCTAGTACAGCAGTTCTTCTGAGGCTGTATTATTATTCTGCTGTTTTCATCAACATATAGATTATCATCTTTAATTTTTATGTTTTCATATTTTATTGTATAAGGAATTTCAAAATCAGTTTCAATATATGTTCCGTTTTCAATGTCATCAGGTACTTTATCAACAATAATAAATTGAGCCATGGCATCCATTTTATTGATAAATGTTAATTTATCAAATTCATCCTTTTTCATATACTTTGAATACGTAAATCCAAAAGGTAACATGCTCTCATTGTTCCTAATCAACATATTTCTTTCGTTATTCTGAATTACATAATCAGAATAATACTTCACAGAAAGCAAATTTTCAAGAATCACTCGCGAATCCAAACCTTTAAGAGTCCATGAAGAACCGCGAATTCCTGGAGAAATTTTCATTTCGTTAAAAAAATTAAAAACATTTCCATTTATAATACTATAGTACTCTGAAGTACCGTAATAACCAATAATTAACGATGAAGCATAAGAGGAATCCTGAACATCTAAACGATAAAATTCATTATTACTCTGTAGACCAATAGCCTTACTAGTTTCAAAACTTTCCTCTACCTCTGCATACGTTTTAAAACCTGCCCTGAATCCTGAGCCCCCAATTCTGGTTGGCCCATATATCATTACAATATTTACTAATACACAAATTATACTATAGGTTATAATAAACCTCTCTATCTTTAGTGAATTCAAAACATTCCGTCTTATACAAAAATATACTGCAGGCAAAATAGAAATCAAAGAAAAGATAAAAATTCTAAGGCCGGACGAAAAACTAATATTATTATATATCACATGTGTGTATAATGATAAACATATTATACCTAAATATATAAGAAGTTCATTTCTTTTTGGTATTATGTTTTGGCGGTCTACTCCAAATACTTCCACAAAAACTAATGAAATTATAAAATATAATATAAAGAACCATCGATCACTTGAATATGAAAAGCCATTCATAACACTTCCTAAAATTGGAGAAACATAGCCAATCCCCCAAAATATAAAAAGGCATTTTAAACTTCTGTCTTTATTTTTTCTGCTAAACAATAAGATTATAGATAACACAAGAATACCGCATACTCCCAAGCCTGGCTCAAATGCTCTAGATATTACCAAATTGCCTAAATACTCCATATATTTTTCAGTCGAATGAAACAAGCCTATTTTAGTATTAGCATCTATCATTCTTGAACTTGAAAAATACGCCAAAAGTGTTGGTATTAAAATTCCTCCGGCCATTGCCATTCCCAGCAAATAGCATCCGGCAATCCTTACTCCAACCCAGAAAAGTGTTTTTAAGTGCAAAAAAACTTTAGCTAGGACAGCTTTAATCAAAAAATAAGAAGCACTAAATACAATAGCCATGTATAAAAAATAGAAACCATTTAATGATTGCAGAAATACAGAAGATATTAAAAGAAAAATAGGAAGTTTTTTCTTCCTATTATCTATTAAAGCATCTATACCTGCAGTCATTAAAGGAATGGTAATTAACGGTGTTAAAAAAGTCCAAAACTGAAATCCCTGAACTAATGCATATAAAGAAAAAGAATAAAAAATAGCACTCATAATAATTATCCAGCTATTTTTATATCCCTTCATTTTACAACAATATATAAAGGATAACCCCGCACAGTATAATTTCATTAGGACGATAACCCACAAACAATAAATAACTTTATTTACTGGTACAATCAGTAATACTGCCGTAAAAGGATCTCCAAAACCATAATAGTTTAATACAGGTATAACCCCTTCCCCTAATCCTATACAAAAATCAAACTGTTTAAAAAAACCTGTATGGATAACATCAGACAAATAGTTTCTTAAATAAACCAATACAGGATAAAATTGATTAAATCCATCGGCCGTCCATACTAGGCTATTCCCCTTTATAGAAAAGATAAATAATATAACTGCTGAAAAAAACAGCATAATTATAGTATATATCTTAATTTCAAAATTCCTTTTTAGAGTCTTTATCATAAATAAATCCCTATCCTTAAAAGTTAATCACATAAAAACATCTTAATAAAAAAATAGATATAATAATTAAATGCAATTGTATACCAAAAAAATATAATTTTATTGCTGTCATTTTTATATTGTAGACCGTTATTTCTAAATAAAATTACAGCAAGTGGAAGAAAGGCCAAAAAATACCTGCCATTTATAACGGTTATATAATTAACTCTTGTAATTGTCTCCATCAAAAAAAATATATGAAAACCAACAAATTCTATAACCAATATTGACAAAATGCATATACGTTCTCTTATAAGTATATCTTTCCTGTCCTTATCAGTTTTAATTGAGGCAAAAAATAATATAATAAAAAAAGGCAGCATTACATCCCATGATATAGGTTTATTACTCCAATGCGTACGATACCCCAGCAGACTGCCTGCATATGTCTCTCCACGATAAATTAAAGTACGCATAAATAGTCCAATAAATTCTAACGGATTCGAAAAAGCATATCCAGTACCATATGTTTTTTCTTTTACCCATGGCGGTGTACTTTTATCAATTATAACTTGCTCATCATATCCCTCATCTGACTGCATGATTTCTTCTGTTTTTATAGCGTTGCTTTCTTTTGGCATGTATGTTGAATATACTGGTAAATATCTTATTAATATAGTTATAAATGCCAACAAAAAAATTGTAAAACACATCAATATTTTTTTTTGGGGAAAATGTTCTTTAGGTACAATAAAAAGCAAAAGTATAATGGTTAAATAAACTCCTCCTTTACAATTTCCTAATAGAAAAACACTAATGTATAAAGCTCCCCATCCTTTTTTGCCTAATCCAGTCTGCCATAGACGTAAAATAAGGGCTATCGTAAAAATACCAAGCGAATATGTCATCCCATCATAGGTCACTCCGGTACCTTGATATAAACTCATAGGCAGCAACGATACAATTAAAAATACCTCTTTTGCGATAGGTGTAAGCTTTATAGTACAATAACAAATAACTAAAAAGACAATAAAAGTTAGTATTTTGGCAAGAGAAATCACTGAAAATGCATTTAGATGCAGCAGCCTTCCTATGGTAAGGCCGAGTGCCCCCGGAAAATACTCAATAACCGTTCCACTTGATATAACATCAACATTATCCACTTTCACTAAAGAATCATTGCGAAGCGGTTCCATAGCATTTTGGCATAACAACCAGAAATCTTGTAGCTGCGCATTAATAGTATTTTTCCCATGTTCCTCTAATTCCCGCTTTAAAAAAGCATCATCAACCCTCATGGAGATCTCTGTCGTTCCATCTTCATCCCCAATTCCAAATAATACATTGGAGAAATGATAAGCCGTTTCCATATGCCTTATTCCATCATATGCGTCATTATAACCGGAACACAAAAGCATACAAATACCAAAAGGAATTGCTATTGATAAAAACACCTTTTCCATTGATGCTTTCTTCACAAATAACATAAAAGCTGTAATAAATATTGTTATAAATGAAAGGCTCATTAAAACGGCCACCAGCACTCTAAAGCAGTTGGTATAACTATGGGCGCCAACGCTCATTGTAAAATCTGAAATCACTCCATTTATTTCTGCCGGCACATCATTTGCTTCTGCCCTATAGCCGTAAAGACCTAAAGCAACATCCTCTGTATCAAATTCCTGTAATTTTATAATATAACTTTTTCCCGCTTTATTATCATCACTCCATGACAATCTTACCGGAACGCCATAGTCTATGTCTGGGTTGTCTATTTCCTGATAATAAACAAGTGTATCACTTTCTTTTTCATAAACACTTACTATCGTCTTACCTTGAATTGTTACATCATGATCTGAAAAATTCAAGCTCAAAAAATCAAAATTCCATTTGCTCGTAAATTCCTGGCTTACTAGATAATCGGATGTAAAATTCTCAATAATTTTCTGCTCATTTCTGTCTCCAATATGTGTTACATAATCAGGTATGAAGTCTTTTAAATCTGCACGATACATTAATAATAAAAATAAAACTGCAACGGTACCTATACATATGGTTATGCAAAACTTTCTCCAGTCCGCAGACTTCCAATCCCGTTTCTGTAACCTAAACATATTATCCCTCCAACAATATCACCAATAACATCCTGCTTCAACTATATCTTTTTTCTCAGGTGTCTCTGATAACTTAGGATATACCCACGAATCATTAAATGGTATTTTATCCCTAGGATTTTCTATCCATCGTTTTCCTTTTATCCCAAACAGTATCTGGGTTACTCCTCCCAAATGTATCGCCTGTTTCCCCGCACACTTCAAACTCGCAGCCAAAGGAAATCCATATGCACCACATCCTATAATAGCAATATCAAAATCAATTTGAAGAGCTTTTTCTATCATATAACTCAGCGCTTCAAACCAGTTTGTAAAACGTACATCTTTTTCTCCAGCAATTGTCTGTACTGCCTTTAATGTAATCAGCTTAAACTCCGGCAATATATTGCTTCCTGGAAACAATAATTTTCTTTTTTTATATTGTTCATTAATTGACTCTTCAAATGGATGTATGACTAAAACCTTTTTCCCCTCAAGCGCTGCCGACCAAGGCAATTCACATCTCCACGGCTCTAAGTAATTTAAATACGTCAATTTCGTTTGAGGCATGTATTCCGTTATTACGTAGTCTTCCATAGTTCTATGCTACATAGCCAATGGATCAACCTGACTACATGCTTCCAACATTCTATCACAAAATTCAAATGCCAGTTCTATATCTGCCGGAAAGAAACCTGCAGAATCATTCAGCCTGCTAAACCAAAGCTCAAGCTGTTCTCTATTCCCGCTTCCCAGAATTCGTTCTCTCAAAACACCTGCCATTACTGACAATTCTGTATTCCCAAAACGAGCTACCATAAATGGCTCTCCTGAAAGAATCTTATCCCTAATCCAGCAATTTGTTTTTATTCTGGATAAAATCAACTGCCGGGCATAATAATGCATTACTGGATCTAAATTAAAGTACTTTTCGCATATATGCCGCCGAATTATTGTATGGAAATAAATTTGTCTTAAATCCCATCTTTTTTCATATAATTTCCATTTAAGTTTTTTATTCAACCTTTACTCCTTATTATCATACCTTTTTATAGCCTCGTCATATCTCTTAATAAAATGATCAACGAGCCTTTCCCAAAGGAATTTCTCTTTAACTGTTTCTTCTGCAGCCTTTCTCATCTCACAATATTTAATGGAATCATTCCTAAGCATAATAATTGAATTTACCCAGTCTTTTAGACAAAAACCATCCATAACTATTCCATTAATACGGTTCTTAATCAAAGTACTGGCGCCACCATTCCAACTGCTAATAACAGGAATTCCAAAATACATAGCTTCTAATAAAACCATTCCGAATATTTCATAATTACTCGTAAATAGGAACAAATTAACTCTTTGATAAAACAATGCCAATTCTTGCTGTGAAGCTTTTTTATAGTATTTTATAATCCCTTGTTTTACCAGAGGCTCTATAGTTTCTTCAAATTTACTTACGTAATCACGTTCACCATCTCCAACTATAACTAATTCAATATCTGAAAATATTTCCCTTAAAAGTTCAAAAACTTTTAATAAAAAGTAAACATTTCTACGTTCCTCTATTTTTCCTACATAGAGCAATCTAAATTTTGATTCATCATGCTCCAGGCGGCATTTTACCTGGCTGTTCTCAAGATTTTTGAAGTTATCATCATCAATCCCTACCCCTACAGTATATACATTATTAAATCCCTTGGAGGTAATAAATTCTTTCGCCAACTCGCTTTTTGTCATTACTATAACTTGATCATGTTTTCTCCATTTAAGGAACAGATTGTCAAAAATTTGGCACTTCAAATTATAACCTTTTGCATATTCATGAAAGTAAGGACCATGGTATACAATCGTAGGTTTCTTCGGCCACGTATACATATACCAACTCATAATCTGATCATATTCATGAACCTGAATTACATCATAATACGGAACGATTTTTTTAACAGACGGCATAATACCGTTTTTAAAAAAACTTACTCCTTTAAGCCAATAAATAGAAAACCCATAATTTCTTCCATCCTGACTAAATGAATAATGTTCAGTTTTATTTGCATGAAAGCCATTATAAAATACTACTCCACATTCATGTCCTGCTACGCACAATGCTTTAGCTAAACCTATTTCCTGAATATTATATGTTTTGAAATTCATAATCGATGGAAATGTTCTTACAATCAGTACTTTCATTGTTTATTTACCTATATAACCTGACTAAAAGATGTTTGAGTTTTCTAGCTATACGATAGTTTTTAACTCCAAATAATTTTAGAAAAAGTTTTTTCACCTTTACTGGTATTTCCTCTTTAACCGTTCTCCATGATGCTGTATAATGATGAACCACTACTGTATCATCTGTAGCGGTATATACCATATCGTAAACGTTATATCCCCCAAATACACTGTTAGGATAAACACGAATCCCATCACCAATCTCCTGATATTCTCCATTAAAAATCAAGCCGAATTTACTTAGTTCCTGTGCAAAAATTATTGGATTCGGTGTTAATCTCATAGATCCATCTTTATCATAAAAACTAATTTTATTATAATAATCCAAAAGAGCTTTTACAACAGAATTTCCTTTTTGAGCAGCAAAAAATCCCGTCATAAGGGAATTTTGGAGTTCAAAAGCTATAACAAATTTGGCACCTATTAGCTTATCAGTAAAATCTTTCCTCACTTCAATATCTGTATCAAAATATATTCCACCATAATGATATAGCACATAAACCCGCACATAGTCACTTACGAATGCATATTTTCCTGCATCATACGCTTCTTTTGCAAAAGGATGATCCTCGAGCTTAAAATTACTTTCATTCCATTCAATAATCTGATAATCAGATAATTTTTCCTCCCAAGTTTTAATACATTTCAAAATAAACTTAGATTTAGATTTCTTCCCGAACCAACCATAATGTATAATTCTAGGTATATAATCATTCATTTCTTAAAACTACCTTTCTAACCCCTGCCCCTTTCACCTCATACGTTACATTACAATTCCTTATTGTTGTTAAACGATGTGCTATAATGATTAAAGTTTTATTACCTGACAAACTGTCTATTGCTTCCATTACTGCATTTTCTGTATCCGAATCCAAAGCTGACGTTGCTTCATCTAAAATCAACACTTCCGGATCATTATATAGAGCTCTTGCAATACCTATTCTTTGCCGTTGTCCCCCAGACAATCTAACCCCACCTTCGCCAATCTCTGTATCCAACCCCTTTTCCAATCCAAGGACAAACTCCCATAACTGTGCCTGCCTTAAAGCTCTTTCAACCTTTGTGTTATCTATATATTCCTCATCAATTCCAAATGCCACATTATTTCTAATTGAATCATCCATTAAATATATTGTCTGTGGGATATATCCTAAATTTTCATGCCAGCCCTGCATATACTCCATAATATTTTTATCATCTACAAAAACTCCACCTGCCGTTGGCTGTAATGCTCCCAAAATAATATCTGCTAACGTAGTCTTTCCTGCGCCGGAAGGTCCTATTAAAGCTGTAGATTGATTTTTTAATATATCAAAGCTAACATTATCCAGCACATAAGTATCAGCATCCGGGTATTTAAAATATAGATTTTTTACACTAATCTTATCTTTTATTGACAATTTATTCTGAGTTGTAATTATATCGTATTTTTTAAGATTCAACTCATCAATTTGTTTCAAATCATGATAAACCGCATCTATGGCAGGTTTATTAAACATTATTACACTCATGTAATTTGCAATTCTATTAATCGAAGGCAATAAACGAAAAGCCGCAATTGCAAAAACTGATAATGTTGATACAAAATATGCACTATGTGTCCCTCTCATTAGTTTAAATGCCACAACAGCCAGCAGTGCACTTACGCATACAGCTTCCATGATAGGACGCGGCGCAACCTGCAAAAAGCGATACTTCCTTTCGCAACTTGCATAATTTCTATAATTATAATCAAATTTTTTCAGAAAAAAGTCTTCTTTCTCTCCTATTTTTGTTTCCTTAATTCCACCAAATGCCTGCAACAGCCACTTGGTAATACCTGCGCAGTACTCTCTGTCTTCATTGCCTATCTTTGTAAAGTATTTTTTAAATCCTCTTCCAAATATCAGCAAAAACATGCCCAAGATAACACAGACCCCTATAGTAATTGTTTTGTCCTGAATAAACAAAAAAATACCGAGAACAATACTTACACAGGCTTCTGTAATTAACTGAAGAATCGCTAAAACTCCTAAAAACATCATACTAACATCATTATTGACATTTCTGATTAAGTCGGCGCTGTTATGAGATAGGTGAAAAGAATACGGCTGACGCATATAACACTCAAGCATACGGTATGCCAGCTTTCTTTGATTACTAAAAGTGAAGTGATATTGCAAATTATACATAACACAAAGATAAATATTTTTTATCAGATATACTACAATTAATAAAATTGCAAGGAATATCATAAATGTAGTATCTGATGAAAACTGAAAGGTATCATACATCCAACTTAAATACCATTTTTTACTTATCGAAAGGGGATCCATAACCACACTAATAAAAGGCATAATTATTGTAACCCCCAATAGTTCCAATACGGTCCCTATTCCTATTGCTATTAAAAGCAGAACCAGACCAATTTTCTGCTTTCTGTTGAATATATATCTTAATTCATTCAACATTTTTCTCATATGTTCACCCTCTCTGCTCTGCCTTCCATAATTTATTGATAAAAACCCAAATCAAATACAAATTGATATTCATATCCTTCGCTTAATAATAGTGCCCCATAGGTCCCACCGACACTTCCCGCCACCAGACAATTACATTTAGCTAAAAGAAGTATATTAATTAAGTATTCTCTTCCCTTTAAATATTTATCATTTTTTCTGTGATAAGATATATCATTTATATTTGTACTTCCTGAATAAGTACATCTTTTCGCACTAGTTGTCCTTAACCTTCCCTTTAGTGATTCTTTAAACTTTTGATATACGCTTTCATCTTCAGTTGCTAAATAAATCAATTCACATTTGTAATCATCTGCAACACTTATAGATTTGCTGATGACATCGTCCATCTGCGGCTGCACCGGGTGGTTTTTAGGATGGTTATTAATATAATCAGTTCCCCTGCACAACACCCCCAACACTTTTTTTCCTTCGAACAATTTTTCATATTCACACTGTACTAAGTCAATAATTTCATCCTTTATTTGCAAATTCTTATTAAAAAACAACCTCCATTCATTACATTTATCCATATTATTTATTATCTCAGAAGTAGGATACTCATTTTTTTCCGTTATCAACCCATCACTCAAAATAACATTCCTGCTTTTCGAAATGTCCTTCAAAGTATAACCACATGGCTGTTCAAAGTAAAATTCCCATGCATTTTCTTTCCCAACTTGACTTTCTTCCAGATACGAATTCAAATTAGATTGCATATCTATAACCGGAATATAGTTATTTTCCATAGCATAACGCACAAGCCCCATATTAGTCATAACATGAGAAAAAAGTCCCACTTTACAAGTGGCTCTTCTGATTACAAAAAAAGTTTTGTCCGGATTTTCATTTCCATATGAGACGGTTCTTTCCCGCCACTTCCATTTTGTATACACATCATTTATGAAAGTAATTTTTTGTATTTTCTCTTTTACCTTCATTCTTTTTTCTCCTGGGAAATAAATCTGTTTTCGCTAAGGCTATACCTGCCGCCTTTAAAAAATTTATGTTTAATTACCCACCATCCCGGCACCCATATATATTTATGCATGGCCGGGGACGCGCTGCCGATCATCCAGCAATTTCTGTCACATTTTCTGGTGCATTCTCTTACCTTCTCCGCCTGCTCCGAATTCCAAAGTTCCTCCCAGGACTTTTCATGAAGATTTCCCATGACCGCTTTCTTTTCCATTCCATTGCAGGGAATCACATCACAAAAAGGATCGATGAAGAAAGCATTTTGCGACATATCGCAGGGAAGAAGTCTTTTATTTCCATAAATGTAATTGATTAAACCATGATTAAAATAGGCTCTGAACCATTTTTTCGGCGATTTACTTTTCAGGAGTTCATTTATCAGTTTTTCAAAATTCTGAGCCACTTTATATTTATTGTCGATTTTGTTATCTGTTTTTCTGAAATAAAAAGAATTATGAAGCGTTGCTGTTGCAAATTCCATTCCTAAATCATTGGATATTTCGTATAAGGGCAGCAGATCTTCGCAATTCATATCCTGTACCGTCATGCCAAAGCCGACATCAGGATGTCCCATTTCCACCAGCTTCTTTAACGTACCGTAACCACGATTAAATCCGTCAGGTATGCCTCTTATGGCATCATTGGTCTGCTGCAACCCCTCAATACTAATCCGTATTCCGATTTTGGGAAATTCTTCACAAAGAGCAATTATTCTGTCCGTAAAATAGCCGTTTGTGGATACTACGATTCTATCGGATTTCTTATAAAGTTCTCTCACAATTTCGGAAATATCTTTTCGGATAAATGGTTCTCCTCCTGTTATATTGGTAAACGCCATCTCAGGAAGCTTCTTTATATCGTCTAAGGTTATCTCTTCCTCAGGCCTTGTCGGATCACGAAAGCAGTCACACATATTGCAGTGCGCATTGCAGCGGTAAGTTACTATTACTGTTCCATATAATGTTCTTCTGCTCATATATATCCTTCCTATAAAATTTTCAAATATAATTTTTTTATTTATCGCACAATAATTATATAACTAACAGTTACACATCCGCTAAAGTATAACATATATTTCTTTATCATTCACATATTATACTTCTAATACACTTAGAAAATCTTAACATTTCCCCATTCAACTAAAATGAATTTGTCGTCAACAGGGAGGCGGAGTACAAGTAATTGCTAGATATTTCTCTTTTTTATCCTTTATTTCCGGAAACCGAAAAGTTTCTCTTAGCTTATTTTCAATTTTTTCAATACTAAAACTTTTATAGCAGAACGTTAAATAATGTTCTATAAATACATTATCACCAGATCCTGCTTCTTTCTTCTTCAGCGGTTTACCTATTTTACCATAGAACAGCAAATTTATCTACATCCCTCAGATCTTCAGATCTTTTTTCCCGTTTGTCATGGATAACCTTCCTTTTTCATCTTCCCAACTACCACATCATTTGGATACCCATTCATAAAGGCTGTCCTCTAGAATGTATATGTCAGCGGGAATTTTTCTTTAAACACTTTTTCTTTATCGCTTCCTTTAGTTTTTAGCTCAAGCCGTTGCAGACTTTCATACTAATGAACATCTTGTGGAGCATGTTGAAAGAAGTCTGATCAAGAACCCTGTGTTTTTTGCAGAGTAGTCCAAGACTTTGTAAAACAACATGTCACAGATAAAGCCGTTCCACTCGGGCTGGACAACACGGGAGTTTTCCATCAGGTTATTGGTTGAATGTCTATCCACAGCCATGGCATAGCAAGCAATATAATGATGGTTACTACCCTTTGTTCCATAATGGTAAACCACATATACGCTTACCTAATCGCTTATGAAAGCAAATTCCTCCGCCTCATAAGCTTCTTTGGCAAATTGAATAAGCATTTACATCAAAAATCCCTTCATTCCATATTTCAGTTCAATTTTCTACGCAAAACACCTCAAAAGTATAGTACTCAAGATGGTGTGTTCCCAAAGAAGACAATGTATACTTTTCAGTTAGTTCATCAATAGTTGACTGATTTACATTTGTCAAAAAACACCAAATCTTATCATTCTTTTCTATTACAGGATCTACAAATTCTATTGTTTGCAAATTCGATACTTCAAATACCTCCATGTCATTTAGATAATAAGACAGACACCCCTGCATATGTTCACCATCTGCCAAGACTATATCATTTTTATCTATTTCTTTCAAAACAACTGAGAAATCATCATAGTAATCTTTTCTAATCCCTTCCCATCTAACAAACTGCGCAACATTAATAATACTTACCAAACATACAATTAAGCAGCAACAGCACAACAATATTTTTTTTCTTTTGTTAAATGCACATAACCAGGCAAAGCAAAACCAAAAACAACCGGCAGCAACTATCATATATCTTGAAACAAAAATAGGACGGGCAATTAACGAAACTATAATTCCTAACAGTACAGTCAGAATCAACACTGCACTTCCCCATAACTCCCATCTGCTAAATTTATTATTCAATTCCTTTACTGTTATGTAAAGTAAAATAATATATAATGTAGCAAGTGCGATCCCCAGAATAATATCTAAATAGAATTTTTCTATCCGTGGTTCAAACAGAAAACGGAAATAATCGTAAATAGAATTAATTGTTATTTCCCCAATCCAATAATCCCCTAAAACCTTACCAAATTGTCTGATAAAAACAAAAATCCAAGGAATATATAGAAAACAAGAAACCAGAACACTTAAAATCCATTTTTTTATAATTTTCTTATCACATTTTTCAAATAACAGTATTCCGAAATAAATTACTACTACCGCTACACATGAGAAGTAATGGGTATACGCTGCCAGCACACTAAAAATAGTGAAAGGTATCCATGCTTTGTACCCCCCCTCTCTGTTACTAACTCTTCCGCATAAAAAAAGCTTGCAGTAACAAAAAACATCGCCCAGCTATATCCTCTGATTTCGACACCATAGATTAAAAGATTTGGCATTCCAACAAGGAGGAGACCAAATAACGATGCAGCCATAATTCCTGTTTTCTTAACTATCTTGGCAGTAATCCATGTCAACATTAAAAAGTATGGAATAAAAGATGTAACTTTCCCTATAAAAATAACATTTAAACCCAGTGGCTGAAAAATGGAAATAAACAACTTAAGAATAAAATAGTACAACGGTGGATGTACATCCATCGTAGCCAATTTTAACATTTCAGCCCAATTATGCCTTACAAGTTTTAAACTGAAAACTTCATCTACCCAGAGAGAATTACTCCTTGAACAATATATAACTATTATTAAAAAAAGAATAGAAAAAAGAAAATTTCCCACATACCAAAGCTTTAATTTAGGACAACCTTTATATATATCATTACCCTCTTTCATGATACGATCTCTAAAACTCCTTTCTCAGTCTGAAAATTATTGTGCCAGCAAAATTTTCCATTATAACTTGTAAATAATTTGACCTGTTAAAACGAATTTGTTGCCAAAAAAAGGGGATCCGGCGCGCATGTGATTTTTTGGGGATTCCGGTTTAAATAAGCCCCCCAAAAGCCGAAGGAACTTTGTGTAAAAATATTATGTTTACATTCAGCCATCAGCTGCATATCTCTGAAACTGTCATTCCCATTATTCCAATCTACAAAATACACCTTGTCTCTACTGAAATCCAGTCCAAATATTTTTTCATTCTTCTCACACCACCCTGTACTTTTTTCATCACAAAAGAAGAAAAACACAGGGTTTTCAACGTTTCTTTTTATATATTTTACTGCACGTTTAAAAAAACCGAATTTATAACAGTCCCCGTTCACAAAAAGCATATCACTTCGTCTGGCATGAATCGCCACTGAATTGGTACTGTGTATAAGTTCGAGAATTTCTCTGTTTTTTTTATCCTTTATTTCCGGGAACCGAAAAGCTTCCCTCAACTTATTTTCAATTTTTTCAATACCGAACCCTTTATACCGAAATGCTAATGAATGCCCTATAAAGACATTATCCGGATATTTTCTGAAAATATTTATACTGTTATTTTTTTTTCTGATCAGCTCTTTCTGCAACATACTGCGCATATAACGTTTAATATGGTAACCCGGTTTTGTTCTGAAAAAAGCAGAAAGTACCTTTCTGCTCTTCGACTTTAAAGTTGCCGGCTGTTTAATCACAGGTAGTTTATCAGGTATTAAATTTGCGAGTTCTATACCCTCTTCCGAAAAAGCTTTTGTAATATATGGTGAAAAGTTCCAGTCTTCATTCCAGAAACTGCTTTTGCCTACTTTGTCCAAGATCCGCCGCCACTGTCCGTCAGTGAACAACTCCTTCGCATCCGGTACCCTGATGCCGAATATTCTCTCTAATTCATATCCGTTCCATTGCGAAAACATTCCGGGCATATACGGCAGTTCATATATCAACTTCTCAATATAGTATTCACCTTCAGGATTTGCTTCTTTAATCGCCAGGTATTCCGCATAATCAAGCATTTGATTTCCCAGACCGGAATCCATATGAACTATTCTCATCAAACGCCTCCCAAACTTCTCTGATAAAGGCCGGATAACCTGTCACAATATTCTTCCACTGTATCAAACTGCTTCTTTTTACAATTCTCTGTAATATTATTAAGTAAATCTCCCTGTGACCAGAGCAGTCTGACCTTTTCCCGTAAATCTTCAGAATTTCCGCTTTCGAATAATATTCCTGTATAGCCGTCTATCACCAGTTCCGTTATTCCTCCGATTGCCGCCCCCAGGACCGGCGTTCCGTACCCGATAGATTCCATTACTGAAAACGGACAATTCTCATACCACTCTGACGGATAAATACTGAATTTAGCTTCCGCTATTAATTTTATCAGGCTGTTTCCTTTTAAAAAGCCCATATTTCTAATATTTTTTGCTCTATTTACTTCTTCTTCCAAAGGACCGCTTCCTGCAAATATAAAAGAGATGTCATCTAACTCCTGGCAAACCTTTAATAAAGTTGAAAGCCCCTTTTCCTCAGAATATCTTCCAAAATACAGCACATAATTTTTCTTTTGTTTATTTGCGCAGTTTTCAGTATCAACGAAATTGTGAAGTGTAACTGTTCTGCCTGTAAATAAAGGATTAGAATCAAGCTTCTGCTTCATAAAGTCCGATGGGCAGATAATTGTATCTAAATATCGGTAGGTTTTCAGGCAGCGATATAAAAAACCTTCCATACTTCCCAGAATACTTTTGATCCTTGAACCATGAATGCAGCGGAATCGGCTGCAGTTATTAAACGCCCCTCCCAAACATCTGTCGCAGTTCTCTCCCGTAGATGGTATCTTCATCATATGATTAGGACAAATTAACTGATAGTCATGTGCAGTATAAAAAATTACAATCCTCTTTCCGGCTTTCTTCTCATATAATTTAATTTCGTAAATAATTGAAGGCGTCAGCTGAAAATTAAAATTGTTTAAATGTATAATATCAGGTGAAAATTCCTCCAGAACTTTCTTTATCTTTTTTCTTGCCTCAATTGAATAAAGAATTCTAGCAGGATACAGAATTTTTTGCAATTTTCCTGTATGAAAATCCATTTCTGAGGTATAACTCTCAGCATGATTTCCCACTACCCGTTTTGGATGATCCATTCCAAAATATTGTACTTCATGGCCGGCTTTCATAAGCTGTTTTCCAACTTTAAAAATATATGTTTCTGATCCTCCTTTAGGATAAAGAAATTTATTCACCATTAAAATTTTCATTCTGATATCCCTCTTTTACTTTTGCAGAATATATAAATTTAAAGTTTCATCAACTACCTTATCCCAATTATACTTATCACATATATAGTCTCTGCTTATTTTCTGATAATTCCGCACAACTTCCGGCGCATTCAAAAGCTCATTCATTTTTTCCTTTAAATCCATTATGTTTCCTTTTTTAAAAGTTTCAGCATAATCATCAACAACTTCCGTATTCTCCTGAATATCACTTACCAGACAGCAGTTGCCATAGCTCATTGCTTCTAATAAACTAAGAGCCATTCCTTCCACATCGCTGGGAAGGACAAATATATAAGCATTCGAATATAACTCCTCCAGACAATGTCCATGAACAAAATCCGTCATTATAATCCTGTCGTCCTTTGATGCCATTTCTTTAATCTGACTCATATACTCATGACTGTGGCTGCTTCCCCCGGCAATCACAAGTTTCTTCTCTGTTGTAATTTGAGAATATGCCTCGATTAAATAATGTAGCCCTTTCTCCGGAACAATTCTTGCAAGGAAAAGTATATATCCATTTTTTTCAAGTCCATATTGCTGTGAAATAAGGTCAGCCGTTCTTATTTCCGGTCTGTTTATTCCATTGGGAATAAATTTAGTCTCCCGATTATATTTTTCGCCAAAATAATCCTGCATGTTCTTTGAAAGGACTATCACTTCATCAGCATATCTTGCCGCTATTTTTTCACCAAACTTCAATACCTTTGCTGCAAAATCACCCCACTTCGAACGTTGCCAGTCCAGGCCATGAATTGTTGCAACAGTATGAATGCCAAAAAGTTTCGGCAGCCATAGCATTGTACAGGGTCCTTCCGCATGAAAATGGATTACGTCATAGCCACCAAACAGAGCCCTTACCGTAGCAAAAAAAGAATAAACAATCGCATTTAAAGAACTGGCTTTAGGTGTAGGAATTGTTATTAATCGTATCCCGTTATAATACTTTCCTCTGCGCTGATCAAATTTCTTTCCTGCCGTATGCCTCCCATACCGATTATAAGCATGAACCTGGCACCCAAGCTTCACCATACGGGTAGACAATTCATCCACTACAATCTCCACTCCACCTTCTCTCGACGGTATCCTTTTATGCCCGATCATAGCTATGCGCAGAGGCCGGCCTCTTTTCCCTTTTGGGACAGAATCCTGCTCCTTATTGACATCCGATTTGCTTATTGATATTTTATCAATATTATCCTTTCCTTTAAGCCATTCCCGGAACAAATAAAACACAAAAGAAAAATTAGTATCCAGATATCTGGGAAGCAGCCTTTTCGGATCCTGTCCGATTCTAAACAGCCATTCCATACAGAACTCCTGCATCCATAACGGCGCCCTTCTGATAGTGCCGGCATGAAAATCAAAGCCTGCACCTACGCCAAGCATAACACCGCAGACCTTTCCGTCATGCGCCGCCATCCATTTTTCCTGCTTTGGAGCCCCCAACCCTATCCAGATAAAATCAGGGCGGCAGGCATTAATTTTTTTAACCGTTTCCGCATCTTCCTCCTCGCTCATCGGACGGAACGGAGGGGAATACATGCCGACAATTTTCAAACGCGGATACTGCTTCATAAGCTTTTCTCTTAACGCATCCAAAGTTTCCTGTCTGCTGCCATAAAAATAGTGGCGATATCCCTTATCCTCTGAAATGCTGAAAATTTCCGGCATCAAATCCGGCCCGGGCACCCTACCGGCCTCCCGGAAACCGGAACGGCGCTGAACAATGGATAACGGTTTACCATCCGGAATATTCATTGCCGCGTTATTTTGTACATCCCTGTATTCTTCATCCCGATAAGCTGTAACAGTAGTATGAACATTAGAAACACAAATGTAATGTCCTTTAAGCTCCTTCAAATGCTGAGCAATATAACTGACGGTTTTCTCCATGTCAGTCACATTAATTTTAGTGCCTAATATACTGCTGTAATTCAATTCTGTTGTCATTCACTTTCCCTTTTTACCTAATCTATAATGTTGTCAGCGATGCCGTCTGTTTATCACAGAATATACCTTATCCCTGAAAATTGCATACAAATATCTGAATTCTGACGTTCTTCCAAAAAACAACAGGAAAATCCCATTAAAAATCAAAGTAATTATAACTGCCATAATGGCAAAGGAAGCAATCGTTATTTCCTTCATAAAAACATTGCTACACATCACACAGCATACAGCCGCCAGTATAATGACTGATATATACCTTACAGCATCATAAAAATATACCGCCGCTTTTCTTTCAAAGCAAACCTTATATATAATGACTGGTCTGATAATATTAGCCAGCAGCCCAGAAATAATTGTACCAATATAGACCCCCAGCAACCCTATCTTTATTACCAATGCCACAGATATGATAAGATTAACCGCCCCCTGTATCAGCGGAAGATATTTATCCTGCTCAAATACTCCCGCAGCAGTTTTATAATTTGACAATACAACCCGTTCTCCCTTAAAATAATAGTCAATCAGTATTGCGGCGATAACCGCTCCCGGCAATATCCATTTATCCCCAATCCACAGACTTATCAGCGGCGTCAGCAAAATATAGAACCCCACCGCCGAAAAACCATATATCCAGGAGGCAAAAAAGCGATAGATACAAAACATATTGTATTGCTTCTCTCTGGACTCCGTAGCAATCAGATTTCCAAAACTGGAAATTACCGAATTGAAAATAATATTTACAAAATTTGATACCGATGAAATTACCAGGTTATAATTGTCTACCTTTCCTGACATCGCAACATTAATAAAGCCGGTAATTATAATGGAGTCCGTTTGAAGCCGCGCCACATCTCCTACCTTATGACAGACAAGCGCTCCCGTCTTCTTTTTTATATCAGCAGTTTCCTCTTTTGTAAGCTTTTCCATATTTTTGTCTTTTAAATATGGATATTTATGATTTAAATAAATATTTGCAAAAATTTTCTGTGCCAGTTCTATCACAGAGGCAGAGATTAAGTAACCATAAAAGCTGGAAGTGGCAAGAATTACTATCGTCTGAACTAAGGTGGTCATAATCTTAGTAATAGTTATCACATTTGCCTGAATATAATTCTTCTGTTCGGCATTCGGCAGACTGTATTTATATGCTACAAAATAGGAGCTTACCGTATTAAAAAGGAAAATCAGATAGAAATTTATCAAATCCTGTGTATTCTCAATACCCACAGGATCTTTTATGATATATTTTAAAAATGGTACCAAAATTAAGCCTACAACAGCTACAATAAAAGCAATCATACGGTATGCTTTTTTATAATACTGCATATAAGCCTTAATCTTTTCCCTGTCTCCCTTGGCAACCGGAGCATAAAGACTGAAATTTATTGCAGTGCCAACCCCTAACTCAGCCAGGGAAAGCACAGATAAAATATTTGTATATGTGCTATTAATCCCCAGAAGGGTCTCATCGAGCCGCATTACAAACACATAACGCAAAACTGCATTCAGCAGCAGTGTAATTATATTACTGACATAGCCAAACATAATATTTCTGGCCGCATAGTTTACTCGTCCCATTCACTGCTTCTTTCTTTTTCAATAGTTTTATTATTTTATCACACTATGACAGATTATTCCACCTCATCTATTTTAAAATAAGAAAGATATTTTCAATAATTTTTATAATATTTTATACTGTGACTGTCCTCTTTCATTATTTTCTCTCTACGCCTACAATCCTTTCCTTCCTAAAAAATTGACATGCAACCTGATTTGTCCATGCATTAGGATCATCCAATACTTCCATATGCATCAAAGGACCCTGTTCCTGATTTATCTGAGGCAGTTCAACATCTTTTATGTTATCATCCAAAAGAATATCAAGTCTTTCCTCCATTTGTTCCTTATAATCATCTGCCTGCCCGCTTACTACATAATCTATACATTGAAACATTGTAGACTCCCGTATAAAACTTTTGCCAAGAATTGTTAATACAACACATAAAATAACCATAGGTAAACTGCATGTGATTCTAAATGTATGTTTATTTAATAAAAATGGTTGTCTTTCCTTTTGAGCATTTTTTTTACTCAAATAAACAAAAAGCCACCCCAACACATAAACAATTACAGCCGTTGCAGTTAAAAGGAATACCTGAAAAATTGTGTTTGGCACTCCTCCCGAAACCTCAGTACCCGCATATATGCCCGGAGCAAACATAGCACAATAAGTACAAAACATAAATCCCGTAAAAACAATGGGGTGCGTAAATTGAAAATGAGTTCCTTCTCTCAGCAAAGTATCCCAGACTAAAATAATTAAAATTATTAAATAGATAAAAACTATTGGACGTTCTATTGCATAATTTCTTATAGTCATTATCCCTTCATAAAATGATTCCAATATTGTTCCTATCACTTTCCCTATAGAAAATGACAGTTCACTGCCGCCGCGTACTTTATTTCCAGGCGCTGCCATACTTATTACAAGCCCAACACCTTCTGCCACTAAAGGTATTAATAAAAAATAAATCTTTTTCTTTTTCGCTCCATATATAACAAGTAAAGAAACCAGAATAATAGGCGAAAGCAGAGCTGAAAGATAGCTGGCACCTCCCAACATAAACATACACAAAAAAGAGACCACCCAATATCTAACTTTATATGTGTCAATAAATTTAAAAAAACAATAAATAGAAAACAATGCCCAGAAATAAGGTATAATATAATGAGTAGTACCATTATACCAAAAAAAAGCTGATTTTGTTTTGGGCATAAATTGTATCATTGTAAATAATAAACTACTATTGAGTATATAAAAAAAACTTTTAGAGAAGCCGAGTTTATTTACAATCAAATATTTAGCTAATAACGATGTTCCTAGGATTATTAGCCCAATCATAATAACAGGAACAATCCAGTAAGCATTGGAGGAAAACACTTCCGGCTGTAAAGTAAAAAGAAAAACAGACGACCAAGTTCCCTGCCAGCCTTTATAATAAAACTTTACGGTTTCACAGGCAGCTTTCAATACATCTATTAGCGAATGCGTATCCAGCCATGCAGAATGTGTCCAGGCTCCATAGCCATAGTCATCACCAGAAGCATGTACATAGCGACACATATAAAGTAATGGTAATAAGCTTATCAGAAAAGCGATTACTGATATTACAGCAAACATCTTTTTTACGGAATATGATTTTATTTTAGTATATATATTTTTTATATGCTTGTCCAAATTGGCTCCTCCTTTAACAGGCATTGTATATCATTATAAAACAAATTGTCCATCTTTTGCAGGCCATACTGTCCATTCACTTGAGCGAACGGTCAGTTTTATTAAGGCTGATTTTAATCTTTCTCCCTTTTTTATATATTATCCACAATATAAAGAAAACTATCGTAGAAATCAGACCTATTACTAAATCATAATTCATATACACAAATTTTATCTTATTTATCCCTTTTTCCAGGGGAATTGCCATCATTCCGTTTGTCTTAAGGATTTCAACCTTATTACCATTTACATAGGCTTTAAATCCTCTGTCATATGGTACGCTGAAAAAAGCATACTTTGTCTTATCCACAGCTATGGTACATGTAAAACCGCAATAGCTTTTTTCCAATATTTCTGAAGCTTCCCTGTTCCTTTCTTCCACAAGTTTTTCTAATTTGTATGAAAAGATTTCCTCATCTTTCTGTTTATCATATTTTTTTAGTACATCGGAAACTTTATATTCATCTTCATCTGAAACAATAATACATTTCAACATGGCTGCCGGACGAAGTTCATCGGATATCTTCAAAAAGTCTGAGCTTGTCATATACATATTATATGCACTTCCTATCGGTACCGCCAGGTCATGTTCATATAAATAGTAATCCTTTTCCGAACTGCTTACTTTTTGTAAATATTCAGTGTCTTTCTTCAATTCCGTAGAAATATAGTATTTCCCTCCCAGCAGTTCCCGTGTTCCTTCCGCCGTTTCCGGTGTAAATACCGGTCTTGATGTACCCAGCGCTTCATAAAAATCATAAATAGATGCATTTACCATCGAGGTAAAAGATCCTGTCCCCGGCAATGATGCTGCCATTAGTAATGTATTATCACTGCTGTCAAATCGATACCGTTCATCCGGCAATGTAAACTTCTGAAATGCCATAAGCCGGCTATAATACTGCTGGGACGTCTGCGGTGATATTCTTTGATAAAGCTTGGCTGTGTATCCTGTGGTAAATATACTGAAGATTACTACAGCACATCCCATACAAATAAAATAGCTCCTCTCTTTCTTTATCCCCAAAGTTATCAGCCAGGTAAGCAGAACCCCCGCTATTCCCGTTAATGACAAGACAAGAAACACCCTAGGCTGGTAAATAAGCTGAAATTTATGTTCAGACCACCAATAAGAACCGACTGTGATAAAACACATAAACAGAAATAGGATAAAGGATATCCTTTTTACAGGATATTCTTTTCTGTTTTCCATGACTATGGCCGAAGCCAAACTCATTAATAAAATAAGCATATAAAGCCATCGATGATAATTTGTATCTGAAAACATTCCAAATGCACTGTTTATAATCGGTATCCCCGTAGCCACAATGCATATCATCAAAATCCTGCCAAGCCAGTTTTTCCAGTTTTTTATAATATAGCACAGAACCAATGACAGACCTATCATCGGCAGATAAGCAGACCAGGATGTCCAGTCATACTCTTTGATGCATGACTGCGAGTTCATTAACTCTCCCGGAAATAACAAAGTACGTATTATCTGAAGGAAATCCCTGTTTCCTGTATAAATCCAATGGTCTAAAGGAAGCAGTCTGGTGATTCGGGGATTCTGCATGGTAAAAAGAACAGAAGGGATAAAAATGATACCAGCCATTCCCACTCCCAAAATTCCCTCTGCAAAGCAGCTTCCTATCAGCTTCCGTTTTTTCCATAAATTGATACCTTCTCTGCATAAGAAATAAAGGATAAGAAATATAACTTCCTGGATAAAAAAATAATAGTTCACAAAAGCATTCACGAATACAGCAAATGCCAATATCCCCTTTTTCCCTTCTCTCGTCAGTCTTTCATACCCAATTAATAAAAGAGGGAAAAAAGCTACCGCATCGTGAAAATGGTGAAAAATAAGATTTACACATTGAAATCCGGAAAAAGCGTATAATACGGCTCCCAATGCAGCATATTTCTTACCTGTAAAGCGCTTTATATAACCATATGCCAGTGTGCTTGCAGTCGCATATTTCATCATATACAACCATCCCACAAGAAAGGGATAAAATCTGGCCGGAAATAAAAACGAGAGCCATGCGAAAGGGCTTCCAAGCACATAAAATCCTAAAGCCCCAACAAAGCTGGAACCCAGATCGATACTCCAGTTCCACAAGAACCCTCCATTCTTCAGGGAATTATTTGCAAGCATATGAAACGGTATCTGCTGTTCGTTGAAATCATTGCACAACGTAAAAATACCATTGCCTCTTATAATCAGCAAGGCAAAGCTCAGCATAGCAATAACAAAATTTATAATAAAAATCTTTAGATAATCTGATTTTATTCCTTTTTTAACTGCAGTATTTATACATTTGATTGGCTTCATTTATCTTCTCTTTTTCTTATTAATAATCCTATGCATATTCCATTTAATATACATAGGATTTTATTGCAAATTCCTTTATGTCAATAAGTCGCTTCACCGTCATGCTCCAATAAAGAAACAGAAAGCATATGCTCCAGCCCATTCACTTCCTTAATGAGCTCACTTTCCTGTTTTGTTCTGAGTTCAATAATCATACTCAATCTTTCACCGGACATATTTCTGGATTTAACTTTACTGTATTTACTGTATTTCTTAACCGCTGTGAGGATCTGTTCTTCCGCCTCACTGCTGTCTGCATTGATTACCATCAACATAGGAGTTGAAACTACTGGCATTTTATCAAGGAGCAGAATTCCTATAGTTATTAAAAGTGACAAAATAACAGCCACTTCTGCCAGACCTGCTCCGCAAATAATACCAACACTTATAGACCAGAATAAAAATACCAAATCCATCGGGTCCTTAATAGCCGTTCGAAACCTGACAATCGAAAGCGCGCCAACCATACCAAGTGAAATAACAATACTAAATTGAATCGTCAATATTACTGCTGATGTTATCAAACATAACATTGCAAGTGAAATATTAAAGTTTTTAGAATAAAAAGTTCGTCTTGTTACAGTACGGTATACCAAAAATATGTAGAACGCCAAACAAGCAGTGATGAGAAAAACCACCATTATTTCCTTAAAGCCCAGTTCCATACTGGAAAATCCTTCCAGAAAAGATTTTTTAAAGATATCAGAAAAACTCATTTTAAACCTCGTTTCTTTATATAGCATATTTTCTGCAAAGATAATATTTGGAAAATGCAGTCTGTGTCATATTTTCCATCTGCAGTGTATTATAGATATAGTCCGGTAAAAACTCATCAAATTTAACCTCCAGCAAATGCTGGCCGGACGGCATAATAGGACGTGTTGATAAATCTTTCTCCCAAAACTCCTCAACCTGAGAAGAAGAGCGGATATTTTTATCAAAAGTTATTCTCACATTTCCTTCCTTGCCTACATATGGAACCCTATCATATTCTACAATAATTTTAGGACGAAATATACGGGTCATTCCATTGAGGAAAAAATTCCGTACCACCTTGGAGGTATTTCCTGCTATTTCCGCCCATTGTCCTTCTATCATGGCCGCAGCCTCTCCTTCTGTAATAGCACAGGACTCTTTTTGTATTTTTGCCCCAACCTTTCTTTTAATTTCCAGATGAATCCTCCCCTTATCATTATTATAATAACGAATTCGGTATTTTTCTCTAGGATTATTTCCATCCTCTTTTTCATAAAATGCACTGTTATAATAATCGTCAAAATAAAGACTTCTTATGGTATAGTATCCCTTTTCGTCCACATGAGAATCTCTGTCCAGCAGAATACTTATTTTTTCTTCCATTTGCAGCATCTGCAGATCAGAACAAATATATTTTATTTCATATCTGTATTTGGCCTGGTTTCTCATCTGATTTTTCTATTCCTTTTTATATCCACACCTATTAATGTAACTAATATAATCGCCATTAATGTAAAAAGTATAATTCCATGTCGACTGAAAATAACATCTAAAATTCCTTTATCTGAAGGTTCATCTATGAGCTCTGCATTTTCTTCTGGCAGCTGATATTCCTCAATTGTTTCTATAGCAGGGAGATCATTTGCCTGTGCTTTCATAATAGAAAATGTTTCTTCCTTCTTATAAGTAAATGCTGTATCTAAAAATTTCATTCTCTGTTCAAGATACGATTTTAAGAATAGTACATTAGTTTCCAAATCCGCATCCGTCATAAAAATGCTTCTTTCACCAGGCCAACGGATTTGATCCATATATATTGAGGGACTCAAAGATACAACTAAATCATCAATTTCTGTATTAACTATTTCATTTAAAACAGGATAAAAATGCTCCTCCCATTCCATTAACACGGTCTGGTAAAATTCTTCATTTCCACATAACCTGGCGTACCATCTGCTTATTTGATTAGATGCTAAAGAGTTATTGATGGCAAACAGTTCATTTCTAAGATCAAAGCCTCTCCCCATTGTATTATCCAAATCCCATACGGGCCCATCATACAGCAAGCTCTCATCTTCTTTTTCTTTATACATATAATGGCTTGTTACTCCCATATCTAAATCTTCATAAATCTCTTCTATCAAATACATCCTGGCAAAAGATTCTTTATCCAAATACTCAAAAATTCCTTTTCCAGTCACTGGATTTACATAATCATCTGCATATAAAGCGCCCAACATGTCGTTAAACCACTTATCTAAAAACAAATATTGGCTGTCCGTCATTTTCTTAGGATTATGCACGACAACAGGCTGTCCATTCTCAAGATACATAACATTTTTTTCGTATATAGCTCTTTCGGGATAATCTATCTCTAATAAATATCCATCGTCAATATTAATCCTGTTTTTATTCACTTCGATTCTTTCTGTTAATTGATACAGCCCCCAATATTGTCCATTTATATATAGATCAATGAACCGGCTGTCCGGAGTATAGGATAAGCCTCCTTCTTCTGCCATTTGAAAACCTATTTTATTTCTTATAAATGTTCCATCATAATAATTAGCTATCAATATCCACTTCTTTGCATCCTTCATTCCCAAAAGATCAGCTTTTGAATGTGTTTCTATACTATATGATTTCTTTATTGCATCCCAGGATGTATTTCCTCTCCCACTTAACTTGTCCAATTTATCTGAATATAATTCTTTTCCCTCTTCTGAAGTAATAATAATAAATCCCTTTTCTTTATTACCTTTTTCAGAATTTATATAGTCCATATTTCCACTTTTGGTAATAATAAAGACAGCCGGCAAGTTTGCAGACACTAAAAACTGTATTTTCCCCTGCTCAACTATTTTATTTTTAGAAGTATACAAAACAATAGAATATTCCTGATTAGTTTCAAAGTTTTCTAAATATTCACCACTTTTCAACTCTGTTTCTGCTATTTTCACTTTAGCATCACCATTAATACTCAATTTAATTTTGCTTAATTCAGCATATGATGGCAAAAAAGCATAGTACAAATTATCATTGCCGTTTTTATTTACTGCAATTCTGTAATACTTACCTTCCCCGGCAACATCAAATCCTACTTGACTCGCTATGCCAACTTCTTTGCTATTCTCATCATTCTCTATTTTTACAAATAAAACAGAACAGATTACCAGCAGAACAATACTTGCAACCCCTAAAATGCTATGTCTGATCCCCATTAATCCTCCGACTGTACATTATAATATTTTATATACTCTTCTTGTACAAATAGCTTATAAATTATACTACTAAAAACAGTATTTTACAACTTTACATATTAATAAGCAAAGTCAAATACATGTTAAATTGTTTCTCTGAACACTGTCTGCTGTTCATCCCAGCTAATGTCAGACAATTCTGCCATCTCCATCAATTATCACCCAATTATCCCACAATTCATGCAGCAACTGCGGCTCAATCTCCTGGCTGT
>ENA-ORML01000249-ORML01000249.1-human-gut-metagenome-genome-assembly--contig:-NODE-249-length-70117-cov-10.040992_pt1 | contig 70117 bp, 63 predicted proteins | sample MGYA00242103_ERZ508995 | MGnify/ENA primary metagenome ERZ508995 (study PRJEB26280, sample SAMEA2338702) | human gut metagenome | biome: human gut; feature: human-associated habitat; material: faeces... | reverse complement strand
TGGAAAATTCAGGCCGGGCGGCAGACACGGAAGCAGCGGATGGTACGGAAAGCTGTCCCTCCAAAATATAACATCATTTAAAAAAGTATCCCCATAAATAAAGGTATCATTACCAATTCCGGAAAGGGTATGTTATAATCGTAACTAAGGGTTCGAAAGAACTGTAAAAGACCGAGGGCGTATAAAAGGGGAGAAGCATAGAGTTGGACAGCAGGGAACATAAGAAAAAATTTAACAGGGTGGATGTGCAGGTATTTATTATGACGATAATAATAGTGGTTATTTCCTGCAGTCTTATTTTCCTGATTAATTACGGACTATCTTATAATAATATGATCATGGATCTGAAACATAGGTCGACGAATCTCCATGATTATCTGGAAAAATATCTGGATGCGGATATGTTCAGTGAATTGAACGTGAAAGAGGACGACGGACTGGTTTTATACCAGAATTCCCGTCTGAGGCTGGAGGGCGCCAGGAATGCGGCGGGCGTACGTTATCTTTATACGGCTAAAGTAACGGATAAGGGACAGTTTATCTATCTGGTGGACGGGCTTCCCACGGACAGCCCGGATTTCCGATATGTGGGAGATCCCATCGAAGCGGAATGTATTCCTGATATGAAGCGGGCTCTTTCGGGGGAAACGGTATTCCCCAATGAAATCAATAAAACAACCTGGGGACCGGTGTTCATATCTTATTTTCCCATGCATGAGGGGGATAAGGTTATCGGGGTTCTCGGCATTGAATTCGATGCTACCAGCCAGTACAACACTTACCGGCTTATGAAAATTACAACGCCGATAGTCCTTCTTTTATCCTGTATTGCAGCGGCTGTCGTTGCGGTACTGATGTTCCGCCGCATATCCAATCCGTTATATAAGGATTTGTCCAATACGGACATGCTTACGGGACTGAAAAACAGGAATGCATTTGAGGTGGACCTTCATAACTGGGATCAATACGAGGGGAAAAAGGATCTTGCCATTCTTTCCTTCGATTTGGATCGGCTGAAGGATGTGAATGATATTTACGGCCATGCCAAGGGCGACGAGTACCTGATCCTGGGAAGCTCCATAATCGGGGAAGCCCTTTATGGGAAATATGTTCTGTACCGGATAGGCGGAGATGAATTCGTGGCGGTTATACAGAATGGAAAGCCGGAGGAAGTGGATGGAATGTTCCGGGAAATCGGAGTGATGGCGGAGCAGGAAAGCAAGAACCAGGGCTTTGAGGTGAGCATTTCTTCAGGCTATGCTTTTTACGATCCTGAGCAGGATAAAAAGCTGGCTGACACACTCAGGCGTTCAGATGCGTGGATGTATCGGAATAAAAGAAAGCGGGAATATGGAATCTGGGAAAAAGAGGATCGGAAGAAGGAAGACATGATTGGGGAAGGCAATGAGAATGACAACAGGGAAGGGGAGCGTAGTGAGGAGGACAGCTAGGTCAGGGGGAATATATGGATGAGGAAAAGATCATTTCTATTGTAAATGAGAATTACGATATGCATGTGAAGCAGGCGGTGTTTTTCCGTGACGGAGGGAGCCTTTCCTATACGGTGGAATCGGATAAAGGAAAATATTTTCTCCGGATTGTGCGCCCCCAGCTGATGGATACTGCGGTGGAAGCGGTCAAGATCCAGCTGTTTTTGATGGAAAAGCATTTACCTGTGTCACAGATCATTTCTGATATAAAGGGGGAACCCTATGTCAGCCGGGAGCAGCAGGGAGAAAAGTATCTTTATATCCTGTATGAGTACATAGAAGGAACGGATCCCGGGCCGGAGGATATGGAACAGGCGGGAGAACTGGTTGGACGGCTTCACAATTGTATGGAGGAGTACGGCGGAGAACTCAAAGTACGGGATAAGTATTTTTTTATCGACCGGTATATCGCCATCCTCAGAAAAAAGAAATATGCAAGGGCCGATGAATTTGAAGCCTATGGAAACGAGGCCTGGGATAAGGTAAAGCATCTGCCGGCGGGCTATTGTCATGGGGATTTGTACAGAAACAATATTTTTAAGGCAGATACAGGAGAGCTGTATGTTTTGGATTTTGATACCTCCTGCCGTTCCTTCCCTGTGTATGATATTGCGCTGTTCTGCAATGAAACGGATTATTTTACCTTTCATGAAGATGCTTTTGACAAGACGGTCTGTATGCTGGAACAGTTTCTGAAGGGTTATCAAAGGCACAGAAGCCTGAGCAGGGAAGAGAAGGAAGCCATATTTGATTTGCTTGCTGTTTACCATTTTCAGCTCCAGGCCACCATAATTGAGCTCTATGGGTCTGACTGTGTGGACGATGAGTTTCTGGATAATCAGCTGGACTGGCTGTACCGCTGGAAAGCGCAGTGTGCTTCCCGGGCGGCAGAACCTTAAAATAGAGTGACTGATAATAATTTGCTGAAAAGGAAGAGGAGTGAAGGACATGGAAGAAATGAAAAAGATCAGACTAGGAGATTCCAATCAGATTACGAGGGAGTATTTTGACTCTCTTTTAGTGGAAATGCGCCATCTGGATGGAGCACTGCCTGAAACGGGGCTGGAATTGTTCGGAGAACAGTTCCGCACACCTGTAATGACGGCCGCCTTATCCCATCTGGGCAATGTGTGTGAAAATGGCATGGTTCAAATGGCGGAGGGCGCGCGGCTGGCAGGCGCGGTGAGCTGGGCCGGAATGGGTGATGAAAAGGAGCTGGAGGATATCACTGCGGCCGGAGCCAGGACGATTAAGATTATCAAGCCCTATGTGGATAATGATTATATCCTTAAAAGAATTGCGCACGCGGAAAAATGCGGAGTGATGGCTGTGGGGATGGATATTGACCATGCATTCTCAGGAAAAGGGAAATACGATGTGGTATTGGGTATGGAAATGCGCCCGAAGTCCCTGGAGGAAATGAAGGAGTTTGTGAAGGCGACGAAACTGCCCTTCGTGGTAAAAGGCGTGCTCAGTGTAAAGGATGCTGAAAAATGTCTGGAAGCCGGGGTAAAGGGGATTGTGGTATCCCACCATCACGGAATTATTGATTATGCGGTTCCCCCGCTGATGATCCTACCTGAAATAGTCAGAGTCGTGCAGAAACAGATTCCTGTATTTGTGGACTGCGGAATTGAGAGCGGATCCGATGTATTCAAGGCATTGGCACTCGGAGCGGACGCCGTTTGCGTGGGCAGGGCGCTCATGGGGTCTCTGCAGGTAAACGGTGCGGAAGGCGTACAGGAAAAAATCGCCTCTCTGACAGAAGAACTGGCTGGTATTATGGCAAGAACAGGGGCATCGGATTTATCACAAATAGATCCTTCTGTTATATGGAAAGCGTGATTTCAGGGAATCCCTTTCCGCACACAAAGCGCCGTCCTATGGAAACAGGGCGGCGTTTTGTGTATGGAAAGAGCGGAGGAAAACAGGCTGTTTTGTATCGCTGAAAAGGGGAATAAAAAATATTTTCTGCAATTGTCGAAAATAACCTTGACAATTATATAAGACAACTGTAGAATACAAATATAGACAGCTGTCTTAAAGGAGTTGATAAGATGAAGCAGATGAAAAAATTACCGGACGCGGAGTTTGACATTATGAAGGTGGTGTGGGCGAATGAACCGCCTGTTACGACAAACATCATTATGGAGCAGCTTGGAACGGAAAAGGGCTGGAAAGCACAGACCGTTATATCCCTTATGCTCCGGCTTGCAGAACGTGGATTTTTAAGCACAGATAAAAGAGGAAAGGAACGCATTTATTATCCTCTGATAAGCAAGGATGAGTACCTGAAGTTTGAAACAAGCAATTTTATGAAGCAGTATCACGACAATTCTTTCCTCGATCTGGTGAACACGCTTTATGAGGATAAGGCATTGACGGATAAGGACATTGACGAATTGCTCCAATGGGCAAAAAAGCGGAGGGATTAAAATGAAAGGCTTTATGGTTATGCTGTTGATATGCTCCGTTACTATGTCGGCGGCCGCACTTTTTTATATGGCGGCAACACCGTTTTTGGCGAAGCATTATTCTGTGAAAGCCCGCTATTATTCGTGGCTTGTCATTATTATCGGGCTTATCATTCCCTTCCGGCCGAAATTCGGCAATGCCCTTGTCAGGGTGAATGTGCCGGACAGCCCGGCAGTACCGGTTATCCGGATAGGGAACGGGACATCGGTTCCTGCCGCCGTCCCTGCTGGAAATGCGGTTCCTTCTGTTCTGCCGAATATACCGTGGTGGCAGATGGCGGGGGCATTGTGGCTGACAGGAATGATCGTATTTCTGGTTTATCATGTAATCAGACATCTCCGCTTTTTGAAGCTGGTGTCACGCTGGAGCGATAACGTCACTGATGACATACAGCTGGAGGTATTCCAAAGCCTGAAAACACAGATGGACATAACGGAAAGCATAGGCCTGCAGGTTTGTGAAAGTATTGGAAGTCCTATGATGACAGGGTTTGTAAAGCCTCGCATTCTGCTTCCTGATGCGGACTTTACCACAGATGAGCTCCGCCTTATTTTAAAACACGAGCTTGTTCATTATAAACGCAGGGATCTCTGGTATAAGGGCCTGGTGCTGGCTGCAAACGCGATCCACTGGTTTAATCCCGCTGTTTACCTGATGACCCAGGCGATTGACAGCCAATGCGAACTGGCCTGTGATGAGGAAGTGGTGCGCGGAACGGGAGCGGATATCCGTCAATATTACTGCGAGACAATTATCAGTGTCATCCGATACCAGTCAAAACGAAAAACAGCTTTATCAACCTTTTTTTACAAAGGGAAAAAAGGAATGAAAGAAAGGATATTTTCAATTATGGATATGAAGAAAAAGAAAACAGGGCTTTCCATTATTGGGGGCGTGCTCATCCTGACTCTGGGACTGAGTTTTACTTTGTCGGCAAAGGCGGAAACAAAGGAACCGCCGAAAATAATACAGGAAGACATTAAGGAAGATTTGTTATTTTCCTACGGATTCCTTCCCGACCCGCAAGTCTATTCACAGTATGCCGATTTTGGTATTACGATTTCAGAAAATGGCAAGGAGCTGTTATACGGCGGGCAGAAGGTAAGGCTTTTCGTTGATGAGTACGCAAAGGATGGAGCGCTCTTCTTAGACGAAGCGGGAACACTTGACCTGGCCGTTAACCGCAGTGCGGACGGCAGAATCACAGGGATTGATAAAATCTCTGAGGATAAAGCGCAGAAATATCGTTCCGTTTATTTTAGCGATGACATCAGGGCTGCGGCAAAGGTTCCGAATGCAGCGGCAGACAATACGCAGAATACGGAGGGAAAATCGAAATATGACCAATATCAGGCATATGGAATCGAGCTTTCTTCAGACGGCAATACATTATATTTTAACGGCCAGCGTGTGAAGCTGTTTTTAGATATCCTTGCGGATGGATCTGCGGAGACCTATTGGAGCGATGATGCCGGGACGGTGAGCTTATCGGCGGTCAGAGATGTAAACGGACAAATTACTTCCATCGCCAAGATATCGGAGGAACAGGTACAGAAATACCTTTCCGCGTTAGAGGAACGGGAGAAGAATTCTCTTGATGGTTTGGAGGAAAAGGTGGAAGCAAAAGTGAAAGAGAAGTATCAGGACAACTGATGAATCGGGCAGAAGAATCCGGTACCATCCTGACAGCGGCAGGCTGCCATAATGGTACCGGATTCTTTTACGTTCATATTTGGTTCATAAAAAAGTTACATATTGTTCATTTGCCCTGAAGTGGACTTCAGGGAATAGAATATAAATTGCGATTGTTGCAGCAGTCCCTCCCAATCTATTGACGCAGGGGAGTGAATGACTGTATACTTATTAATTGGAGCCTGAAAAACTGATATTCCAAGAATAACAGCATGCACCGAAGGTGCATAGGAATTCGCCCAAGGCGGATGGTTCCATGTGAAGAGATAATTCGAATCGTATTGATTCCCTCGGGCAGCGGGCCAAACGGATGCGCCGTTCCGGGGATTTAACGGATGGATACAGCATAATGCAGCAGATGCCACGAAGGCGTCGGGTTCCCTAAGGGAAGCGGACTTTCAGGGCGTCTGTCTTTTTTTACAGCAGGCAGTCACAGGCCGTAAGACAAGGGAAAGACGGCCGGTGTTTCTGACGGAAAGGGGCAGACAGAAAACAGGAGGAGATTCAAGTGAGGAAAAAGAGAATAGCAGCATTTTTATGCGCCGCTGTCATTGCGGCTGCCGGACTTGCCGGCTGCGGAGGCACAAAGGCGCCGGCAGAGGTACAGACAGCCGATGTGACAGAAGGGGAAAACGTGACGGCAGGAGCTTCGGAAGCAACAGCAGAGGCGGCTGCGGACAGTGTAATCGTAACCATGCCCACCACCTCGGAGCCGGAGGCAGGCTTTAATCCCGTATACGGCTGGGGAGCCGGTGAGCATGTGCATGAACCGTTGATCCAGAGCACGCTTACCACCACTACGGCGGATTTGAAGATCGGCAAGGATCTGGCGACAGATTATTCCGTGAGTGAGGATGGCCTGACCTGGACGGTTTCCATAAGAGATGACGTAAAATTTACGGACGGGGAGCCTCTGACAGCTTCCGATGTGGCTTTTACATATAATCTTTGTGTGGAAAACAGCAGTGTCAATGACTTTACCATGCTGAAGGAAGCAGTGGCGGTGGATGATACCACGGTAGAATTCCATATGAATACCCCTTTTTCTATCTGGCCTTATACAATGGCCATCGTAGGAATCATACCGGAGCATGCCTATGATGAAAATTACGGGCAGAATCCCATCGGTTCCGGGCGTTATATCATGAAGCAGTGGGACAAGGGACAGCAGGTGATTTTTGAAGCAAACCCGGATTATTATGGGGATGAAGTGAAGATGAAAAAGGTCACAGTCCTTTTTATGGATGAAGACGCGGCGCTTGCAGCGGCAATGGCAGAACAGGTGGATGTGGCCCATACCGCCGCTTCCTATGCGGATCAGGTTATTGACGGTTACAGCCTTCTGCAGGTGGCGAGTGTGGATAACAGAGGTATCAACCTGCCAGTAGGACCGGCCCGGGAACGTGACGGCCTGACGGTGGGAAATGAAGTGACAGCCGATATTGCGGTGCGCCGTGCCATTAACATAGGAATCGACAGAGAGGAAATGATCACGAACGTGCTGGGCGGCTACGGCACACCTGCATACAGCGTTTGTGATAAAATGCCGTGGTATAATTCAGAGGCCCAGGTTTCTTATGATCCGGATGGCGCAAAGCAGCTTCTGGAGGATGCAGGATGGGTGCCCGGGGCGGACGGAATCCGGGAAAAGGATGGTGTCCGGGCGGCGTTTACCGTGATGTATAACCCGGGGGATTCCGTGCGTCAGGCGCTGGCGGAGGATCTGGCTAACCAGTGTGCGGAGCTTGGAATCGAGGTCACTACAGAAGGCGCAGGATGGGACGTGGCTTATGATAAGGCATTATCCCAGCCCCTTGTATGGGGATGGGGCGCTCATACGCCCATGGAGCTGTACAATATTTACCACACGCTGCCGGCAACGGGAAGCGCAGAATATTCTCCTTATGCCAACAGTACTGTAGATGCCTATATGGACGAAGCGCTGAAGGCTTCCGAGCTGGAAGATTCCTATGACCTGTGGCAGAAAGCCCAGTGGGACGTCAGTACCGGAGTGACGCAGGAAGGGGATATTCCCTGGGTATGGCTGTGCAATGTGGATCATTTATATTATGTAAGAAACGGCCTGCAGGTGGCGGAGCAGAAGATACATCCTCACGGACACGGCTGGTCAATTGTAAATAACGTGGATCAATGGGAGTGGAACGAATAGTGAAGCATAACCTTCTTATCAGAAAGACAGGCAGAAAGTTCATAAGGATGCTTTTGCTGCTGATTACGGTCAGCATCGTGACCTTTACCCTGGTGAGTATGTCGCCCATCGATCCGCTGCAGGCCAATGTGGGACAGGCCGCGCTGGGGGCCATGAGCCAGGAACAGAAGGCAAAGCTGGAGGAATACTGGGGGGTGAATGTCCCCCCGGTCCGCCGGTATCTGAACTGGGCAGGTGGTTTTGTCAGGGGAGATATGGGGATCTCCCTTCTTTACCGGCAGCCGGTATCACAGGTGATCGGTGTAAAGCTGTCGAATTCACTGTTTCTTATGGTATTTGCCTGGCTCATTTCAGGTATTCTGGGGCTTGTCCTTGGCATCCTGGCGGGAGTTTTCCGGGGAACCTGGGCGGATCGGATCATTAAGGGGTATTCCCTTCTCATATCCAGCACCCCGGTTTTCTGGCTGGCTCTTTTGCTGTTGCTTGTATTCGCGGTATGGCTGAAGGTGCTGCCCATCGGGCTGAGTGTTCCTATCGGCGTGGAGAGCGCAGGCGTCACCTTTCTGGACCGGCTGCGGCATGCCATACTTCCGGCGGTTACTCTCAGCATCACCGGAGTGGCGGGGGTGACTCTTCATACGAGAGAAAAAATGATTGATGTGATGGAAAGTGATTATATGCTGTTTGCCAGAGCCAGGGGGGAGAGCACCTGGAGCATGGTAAAAAAGCATGGCCTGAGAAATATCCTTCTGCCTGCCATGACCCTGCAGTTTGCCTCCGTCAGTGAGATTATAGGAGGCTCCGTTCTGGTGGAACAGGTTTTTTCTTATCCGGGGCTGGGACAGGCGGCGGTGACGGCGGGTACGGGAAGCGACGTCCCCCTTCTGCTGGGAATCACCATTGTGACGGCAGCTATCGTCTTTTTCGGCAATTTCATCGCGGATATCCTTTACGGCGTCATTGATCCCCGGATGAGGAAGGGAGGGGAGGCATCATGAACCAGAGGAAGAAAACCATCCTGATTTTTGCTCTTGCCCTTCTTTTCCTGACTTCGGTGACTTTGTCCGGCATCTTCTGTTATGGAGGTGCCCGGAAAACCGACTTTTCCGTAAAAAACCTGGCGCCTTGTCTGCGGTATCCCTTTGGCACGGACTGGATGGGACGGAATATGCTCGCCCGTACCCTTACAGGACTGTCCATGAGCATCCGCATCGGCCTGTGCACCGCCGGGATCAGCGCGCTGCTTGCCCTGACTCTGGGAATCATGTCCGCCGTTCTTGGGAAAAAGGTGGATGCGGTGATTTCCTTCCTGATCGATACGATTATGGGAATCCCCCATATCCTTCTGCTGCTCCTTATATCCTATGCGTTCGGCAAGGGCTTTAAGGGGGTAGTCCTCGGTGTGGCCCTGACCCACTGGCCTTCTCTGGCAAGGGTAATCCGGGGAGAGGTGATGCAGCTTAAGGAAAGTGAATATATCCAGATCGCGGCAAAGCTGGGACAGAGCAGGCTTCAGATTGCCTGGCGCCATATGGTTGTGCATCTGTTTCCCCAGTTTGTGGTGGGGCTGATACTGATGTTTCCCCATGCCATCCTGCATGAGGCGAGTATCACCTTCCTTGGCTTCGGCCTTTCCTCTGAGCAGCCTGCTATCGGTATTATTTTATCGGAGAGCATGCGCTATCTGATTACGGGGAAATGGTGGCTGGCCATGCTGCCCGGACTGATGCTGGTGCTGACGGTGGTTTTGTTTGATGTGGCGGGAAATTCCCTGCGCAGGATTCTCGATCCTTCCAGCGCACAGGAATAAGGCAGCAGCTTTATAACGGTTCAGCGGGCCGGCGCATGTACTGTGCGGAACGCAGGAAAATGATTCCGGGGCTGCCATCGGATTAGGAAAGAAGGCCCACAGGCGGGCAGGAGAGTGAAAATGAGCTGTAGTAATAAATTTCATATTCTGGAAATCCAGGATTTGTCAATATCTTTCCGACAATATGAAAAAGGGATCAGGCAGGTGGATCTGCCGGTTATTTCCCGGCTGAATGTGACGGTGCATGAGGGGGAAATAGTGGCGGTGGTGGGCTCAAGCGGTTCCGGAAAAAGCCTTCTGGCCCATGCGATCCTGGGCCTGCTGCCTTCCAACGCCATGTGCAGCGGTGAGTTCTTTTTTTTACAGGAGCCTCTTACCCCGGAACGCATGGAAAAGCTGCGGGGTAAGGAAATCGCCCTTGTCCCTCAGAGCGTCACCTATCTGGATCCGCTGATGAAGGTGGGAAAACAGGTACGGCGTGGGCGCAGGGACAGGGAAACGATCAGCCGCCAGCGTGAGCTGTTTTCCCAATATGGCCTGGCACAGGAGGTGGAGGAAAAATATCCTTTCGCCTGTTCCGGCGGGATGAGCAGGAGGATTCTGCTGGCAACGGCGCTTATGGAAAATCCCCGGCTGATCATTGCGGATGAGCCGACTCCTGGTATGGAGCTGTCCCTGGCAGGCAAGGCTATGGAGGACTTCCGCAGATTTGCGGATATGGGAAATGGGGTTTTGCTGATCACCCATGATATTGAGCTGGCCCTGAAGGTGGCGGACAGGATAGCGGTATTCTATGCGGGGACCACAGTGGAAGAGGCACTTGTAAGCGATTTTGAATCGGAAGAGCTTCTTCGCCATCCCTATACGAAAGCTTTATGGAGAGCCATGCCGCGGAATGGCTTCCATCCCATAGACGGTGTGCAGCCTTACGTAAAAGATTTGCCGAAGGGCTGTGTTTTCGGTCCCAGATGCCCTGATTTTTCACAGGAATGCGAGGGAGAAATACCGGAACGGGTGATCCGCTGCGGTACGGTGCGCTGTATCAAATGCAGGGAGGATCATTCCCACCATCATCACGGAGGGAAGGAGGCACATGAACATGCTGGAAGCTGAAGATATTGTTTTTTCCTATACAAAAGTGCAGAAGCCGGTGCTTGACCATGTAAGCCTTTCTGTCGGGCCGGAGGAACGGGTAGGGATCCTTGGTCCGAGCGGATATGGAAAAACCACGCTGATGAAGATACTGGCAGGCTATCAGAAGCCTGACTCCGGCAGGGTGCTTCTGGACGGGAGGCCGCTGCCGAAGAGAGGCTACTGTCCCGTGCAGATGATCTGGCAGCATCCGGAGAGGGCGATGAATCCCCGGCTTACCCTGGGGGAATCCCTGAAAGAGGCGGATAACATAGACCGGCAGCTGGAAATCGGGCTGGGCATCGAACCGGACTGGAAAACCAGGTATCCGCAGGAACTGTCCGGAGGGGAACTGCAGCGGTTCTGCATCGCGAGAGCGCTGGGGCAGAGAACCAGATATCTGATTGCGGATGAAATCAGTACTATGCTGGATTTGATTACCCAGGGACAGATATGGAATTTTCTTATGGAAGAAACGGCCAGGAGACAGATAGGAATGCTGGTGGTCAGTCACAGCAAGGACCTGCTGGATTATATATGCACCAGGCAGATAAGGTTATAAAGGGTGTTTGAAAATGCCGGAAAGGAAGATTAGGATGGATACACAGGAAATTTTACTGCAGTTTAAAAACGGGCAGATGTCTTTGGAGGAGGCGGAGGGCTATCTGAAAAGACAGCCTTTTGAGGAAATGGGCTATGCCAAACTGGATTCCCACAGAAAGCTGCGTTCCGGGTTTGCGGAGGTGATTTTCTGCAGCCGGAAAGCGGATGCCCACCTGCTGGAGATTTTCAGGAGGCTCTATGAGGAAGAGGGAGAAGTCCTTGGTACAAGAGCCTCCCAGCATCAGTATGAACTGCTGAAAAAGGAATTCCCCCAGGTTCAGTATGATGAAATTTCCCATATTATTAAGATTGAAAAAGAGGGAAAGAAGAGAATCGGGAAGATTGCGGTATGTACGGCAGGGACGGCAGATATACCGGTGGCGGAAGAGGCCGCTCAGACAGCGGAATTCTTCGGCTCCAATGTGGACCGCATCTATGATGTGGGAGTGAGCGGAATCCATCGGCTGATGTCCAGGCTGGATGTGATACAGAGCGCGAATTGTGTGGTGGCTGTAGCCGGAATGGAAGGGGCTTTGGCCAGCGTCATAGGCGGCCTTGTGAGTAATCCGGTGCTTGCGGTTCCCACGTCGGTGGGGTACGGTGCCAATATGAATGGACTGTCGGCGCTTTTGACCATGATCAATTCCTGTGCAAATGGAATAGCCGTTCTGAATATTGATAACGGTTATGGAGCCGGATATATGGCGACACAAATAAACAGACTTGCGGAAAGGGATGGGAACCATTCTTTCGGAGAGGAGACAGAACATGAGTAATACTCTTTATTTGGAATGCCTTTCAGGCATCAGCGGGGATATGACCGTGGCGGCCTTACTGGATTTGGGCGCGGACAGGCAGGTGCTGGAAAAGGCGCTGGACAGCCTGCCTGTGGATGGATTTTCGATTGAAATCAAGCGTGTGGTAAAATCGGGGCTGGATGTCTGTGACTTTAATGTCGTGTTGGATAAGGCGCATGAGAACCATGATCATGATATGGAGTATCTGCATGGGAAGGAAGCATCAGAGAATACGGGACTGGAACACAGCCATGCTCATGGGCATGGGGCGGAGGGACATACTCATAGCCATGACCATGAGGAAGAGGGACATACTCACGATCATAACCATGGGGAAGAGGGACATACTCACGATCATGACCATGGGGCAGAGGAGCATTCCCATGTCCATGTAGTGGAAGAGCATGTTCATTTCCACGACCATGATACAGCGGAGCATACTCATTCCCATAGTCATGCGGCAGCGGAAATTTCCCATATCCATGGGGAAGAGGAACATCATCATCCCCATGAGCACAGGGGACTTAAAGAAATCCTTCATATTATAAGTCATGCACAGATAACGGACAGGGCGAAAGAAATCGCAAACCGTATTTTTCAGATATTGGCGGAAGCAGAATCCGCGGCTCACGGAGTACCCGCAGAAGAAGTGCATTTCCATGAGGTGGGAGCTGTGGACTCCATCGTGGATATTGTAGCCGCTGCGGTCTGCCTGGACAATCTGGATATTGATCAGGTCATTGTGCCGAAGCTGTGTGAAGGCAGCGGCTTTGTACGCTGCCAGCATGGCATGATACCCGTGCCGGTTCCGGCTGTAGCCAATATTGCCGGAAGGCATGGCTTAAAGCTTCAGATCACCGATGTGCAGGGAGAACTGGTCACCCCTACGGGTGCAGCTATCGTTGCCGCGGTGAAAACGGCAGATACCCTGCCCGAAACCTTTACGATACTTCGGACAGGCATGGGCGCGGGCAAACGCAGCTATGAGAGGCCGAGTCTTCTCAGGGCCATGCTCATACGCAGTGAGGCAAGGGAAAGGGACACCATCTGCAAGCTGGAAACCAATATAGATGACTGTACCGGTGAAATGATGGGGTACGTCATGGAGCTGCTTTTTGAGGCGGGAGCCAGAGACGTTCATTATATGCCGGTATTTATGAAGAAAAACAGACCGGCTTATCAGCTGAATGTCATCTGCAGGGAAGAAGATGCGCATAAGCTGGAGGATATTATATTCCGGGAGACAACCACCATAGGAATCCGCCGGTGCCATATGGACAGGACGGTTTTGAAACGGGAAATGCTGCAGGTGTCCACAGAACTGGGCCAGGCAGCGGTAAAGGTATGCTATCTGGAGGATCAGGTCCGTTATTATCCGGAATACAGCAGTGTGACGGAGCTTTGCAGAAAGCACAACCGCCCGTTCCAGGAGGTTTATGCGATAATACAGGAAGAATGCAGAAAGCATCAGAAATGAAAAGCCGCCGGCGAAACAGCTTATAATGAAGGGAAGAAGCATATGGAACCTACAGGAAAGAAAAAAGAAGAACTTTGCGCTCTCATGGATAAACTGGCGGCGGAAGATATTATGGTTGCATTTTCCGGAGGTGTGGACAGCAGCCTTTTATTGAAGGCCGCCTGTGACAGCGCCGGAAAAACCGGGAAAAAGGTTTATGCCGCAACCGTGCAGACCCAGCTTCATCCCTCCGGCGATATGGAAGTGGCAAAGAGAGTAGCCGGGGAAATGGGAGCCTCCCATATCGTGCTGGAAATTGATGAACTGGCGGAGGCCGGAATAGGGAATAATCCCACAGACAGATGCTACCGCTGCAAAAAGTTTCTATTTCAAAAAATGAAACAGGAAGCGCAGAAGCTGGGAGTACCGGTTATCGTGGAAGGAACTAATGAGGATGATCTTCACGTGTACCGTCCCGGGATCAGGGCAATCAGGGAACTGGGGATTGCCAGTCCTCTGGCTGAACTGGGAATTACCAAGGCACAGGTGCGTGAAATAGCCGCTGACTATGGGATATCGGTTTCCGAGCGACCCTCCGCCCCCTGCCTGGCCACCCGTTTTCCCTATGGTACGCAGCTGGATATGGCTGAAATGGAAAAAGTGGACGAAGGAGAAAGTTATCTCAAGAGCCTGGGCCTTTATAATGTACGCATCCGTATCCATGGAAAAGTGGCAAGAATTGAAGTGGATGAAAAAGACATGGCGGCAGTGATGGAACACAGGATGGAAATTGTTACGGCTCTGGAAAACCTGGGTTTTGTATATGTCACACTGGATCTGAAGGGATTTCGTTCCGGCAGCATGGACGTAGGCCTGAGTGTCTGAAAATTTTTTTGATATAAAATAATAAAGAATGAAGGCAGAGCAATGGACAGAAGCGAAAAAACAGTATTGACTAATATGTGTATGATATACGATGATGACGGCAACGTGCTTGTGCAGGACAGAAGGGACAGTGACTGGGGAGGGATAACCTTTCCCGGCGGTCATGTGGAAAAAGGAGAGTCCTTTACGGATGCGGTGATACGTGAGGTTTACGAGGAAACAGGCCTGACAATTGAAACACCGCAAATCTGCGGGATCAAACAATGGCCGGAGGATGACGGAAGCCGTTATATAGTCCTCTTTTATAAAACCAGCCATTTTGCGGGCGAACTGAAATCTTCAGAAGAGGGTGAGGTATACTGGACAAAACTGTCCCGGCTGAAGGATCTTCCTCTTGCAAGGGGGATGGAACTTATGCTTCGGGTATTCCTTGAGGACGAGGTCGGTGAATATTATATCTATGAAGAAGATGGGGAATGGAAGCATGTGTTGAAGTGATGTGCCAGCAGACATAGCACGGGTTAAAAAATCATAGAAGATAGTTAAGACGGAAATAAAGTAGTCCATGCAGTTATTAATGCACTGTAGGAGGTAAGTAATCTATGTCAGGTACACTGCTCCATATTGCAATAGCAGATAAAATATATGACATATCAGGAAGCAGCATTGTAAAAAACCTCCCGTTATTTTTCGGCGGAAATATTGCACCGGATGCAGTGCATGCGAAAGAAGATTATCAAAGAAGAGATAAAAAGCATTCCCATTTGTGTGATGATATATACTCATATGGTTATGGCTATCCGCAAATGAATAAATTATTCAGACATAGAGTTAATGAGTTCGCGGAAAACTATTACCAAACAGCGGGTAAGGATAAAGACTTGTACTTGGGCTATATCATCCATTTACTTGTGGATGAGTTTGATATGTATTCCGCATTTGAACGTCTTATTGCTCAACTTGGTGAAAGCAAGATAAATTTTGACAAACCAGGAGCCCGGAAACATTTAGCTGATGAGGTGAATTGCGGCAGCTACAGGGATTTTTTTGTAGAAGATGCATCTGGCTATGACATTTCTGCTCGTGAATACAGATTTACGCAGAACGTTGTGGATATCCTTGAATCAGTATGGGATTATGAAGTAAAGGATTATATTAGCTCGGATGAAATAAATACGAGCAAGCTTTGGGTTATAAATAATGTTTTGAAAAGGGAGCCGGTACACAATGAACTTGTAGGTAATGATCCTTTAAAAGCGGTTGAATTTATAGATCTTGCCGCAGAACATGTTCTTGAACAGCTGCATCATATAATATAAGTGATAATAGGCCTTATGGCAGCAGCAGGGTATTATCAATCATAATTATAAAAGCTAAATAATATTGTCTGTTTGTAATGGCAGAAAACAGAGAGGGTGAAAGCGATAAAAGCTTTCGCCCTCTTGCCTTTTCCTATTCGGGATTGTGGATGTACTCCACCCATTTCACCAAAGAGTAATACAGCATAACTGATGCCGCTGAAAGCAAAATGGCTGCTGCGATGTCAGTGAACCAATGAACTCCCGACAGCAGCCTTCCTATGATCGTAACTGCAATTATTAAAACGGAAAAGACGTCTAATACGATAAGCAGTCGTTTTCTGCTGTTGTGAAGCTGCTGGTGGAATTGCAGCATTGCGGAAGCCATGATGCATATTGTAATCATTGTATGCGAGGATGGATAGGAGGCTTCCAGTTCCGAGTCTATAAGAACAGGTCTGTAATTAATAATGACAAACTCAAAGAAAATATAAAAGACGATAACAAGAATATACAAAGCCCCTAATAACAAAAGATGGAAATCAACTTTTGATATGCTTTTTCCTTTAATAAACTGGCAAAGTCCTGAAATAGCAAAACCAACCGCAAAGAATATGGCGATAACTCCAAGCAGATTAGTGATGCTATACCATATGGAATTCGCACCTAAATGGTTAAACAGGAATTGATTTATGGAAGCAAGCCCTATTTTGGATTGGTTCGGCCCGACAGGTTTTACATCAACGGTTTTCATTATTATTGTAAGAAGTATAAAAAGCAGAAATAAGGAGCCTGTCAGGATGAAAAGTCTTTTTTGTCTTTTTGGCATAGTAATATTCCTTTCATTAGTTATGATAAATTGCTTGCAGCCTGCATGCAGATTATCCGTCAACGTGTTAGAAAGGACAAGAAACCAAATGTCACAATTGGCAAAAGACCCTGATACTTTTCGTAACAATAGCCTTTTTAAGCGGGTTTTGAATCAATTAGTTCAGTTTGCTGCTTTTAATCAGGAGAATAACCTTGATCATAAAAAACAGGAAAAGCAGAACCGTTGCATATGGCTGACGGGTAGCAGTGAAGACAATAATAGAAAAGGCCTGCAGGAAAACAGAGCAGTTTCTCATAATGCGCGTTCCTTTTTCATATGAAAAATAAGAAGCAATCAGCTGTACAATACCCATAATTGCCATAAGAATCGGAAAGATAAAATAGATTGTCCATGTCAGGGCATTCGCATCAGGGTTTGAAAACAGACTCACCATACGAATCATGCCTTCCTTCTCCTGTCCATAAAGTGGAAGAAACAAAAAAACAAGCATCATTAAATCCAAAATGGCATAAATAAGAGTGTAAAATTTATTTATGTTAGCCAGGTTTTCGTCTGCAGCGAGAGAAATCAGTTCTTCCCCGGACAGTAAATCATCAATGGTTACCGAAAAAAGCCTGGATATACTTTTCAATGATTCTATATTCGGATAACCCTTGCCGCTTTCCCATTTGGATACAGCGGTTCTTGACACATAAAGTTTTTCGGCAAGCTGTTCCTGAGTCATATTATACTGTTTACGGAGCAGCTGCAGCTTTTCGTTAAATTCCATTTTAATGTACCTTTCGATTTGTATGTGACGGTAATACGTCAGCTTTGGTCGATGCATATATGTTATTATATAGGGACAGAAGAATAATGACAATATAAGCAGAAAAATACCCGACCGGATATGCTCGCAAAAAGGAAACATACCTAGCCGGGCAATAAAGTTCGAAGCCATCCACAGCCGCTGCATACGGCGATACCTCTTAAGATACCGCCATATCCTTAAAAAGGGCAGCTTTAATACACCCACCATGTTTTACTTTAGCATAAACTTTCGGCGTTTTTTATCAATTAACAATATCAGCATAATGGCTGCTATCTGTAAAGCATAAACAACAAGCGTTTTTACGCTTGGAGAATTGTTCAAAGAAGTGAGTGTATACATTCCACCTAAAACGGTGTTCCCCCAAGCATGGATTAAGATTGTTACCCAAATGCACTTTGTCAGCCGATAGGCAGCCGCAAGGGTCAATCCCAAGATAATACAATACAGGGTAAAGGCAATAAAGTTCATATCTCCCTGTGTGGAGTTTGGAATGAACCACAGTGGCAAATGCCAAACTCCCCAAACTACACCCTCAATGAATGCAGCAGCTAAAAACGAAAACCGTTTTTCAAGCAAAGGTTGAAAAACACCCCGCCAACCGATTTCCTCTAAGCCCCCGCCCCAAATCATCATAGGTATAAAGAGGATAAATAAATACCACGGATTGCCCAAATAGCTTTCCTGTACGATACAAGCGGCAAACTGAATCACCGCGAATAGCAGCAAAAAGACAATGCTTCTTCGCATATTGGACGTATGAAAAACCTGCTTGCAAAACGCTTTTAGTTTAATGCCTGTTTGCTTTCTTTGCACGATAAAGGCGGCATAAGCGGGAGCCATGCCCGCCCCAAAGCCGATTGCTGTAAAATAGAGAAAAAGAGTAATGTTTTCACTTAACAGATTGAAACGATACAACATAATCAGCAAAAATTCTGTTCCCCATGCGATTGCAAAGGTATAAAACAAATAACGCCACATCATACTCAATTCTTCTTTTGAGATAAATTTTCTTTGACTCATAATAATAAGCTCTCCTTTGTCACTATATTTCCATGCGCTTTACTTTGTGGGAGACATTAAGAGTGAGCAGAATACCTCCAATCAGAGCCGCTGCTGCGAGGAATAAAACTGGCAGAAACTGCTCATTGATTGCCGCTACAGGATTTATCAAAAGCATACTTAGTATAACAGCGGAAATAATGGTTACAGAATTTGACTTTTTGATAAAGCCGATTCGGATAGCGCATAACGCTATACCGTCCGCAAGGCACACCAATACCAAAGCGTTTCTAAACGCTAACATAAAATCGCCCGGTACAAGGGTATCATTTACCATTTGGAGAACGGAATCTGTCCCGATAAAAATCAGAAAGCCACCATATTCAGTTAAGAACATTGCGGTGCTGATGAAAAGCAAAATTACCGCCGCTTTTGCCCATACAACAGATTTGCGATTTATGGGATAGCTGAATAAGAGGATTGCACCCACGCCACAGTATTCTTTTGTCAAATAGCGATAGCCCATGGCAGAGGCCAATATCGAAAAAGACATCAAAGCGATCGCATTACAGATTGCCGCGATTCCTTGATAGGTGGAGAATAGGATAGCTGCATTTTTGTCTCCTGAATCCAAATGCGGCACCCATGCAAGTATGTATGTCAGCCCCATAATGCACACGAATACGGCAATAGCAGAAAGAAAATAAGGCTTTATGTTTGTCTTTTTCAGCTCTAATTTCAGTATGTTCATGCTTCTGCACCTCCGCTCATAATCTGAAAGAAATATTCCTCCAAGCCGTTCGGGTATTGTTTCTTGATTTCGCATATAGCCACCTCTTGCACAACGTTTCCGTTTGTAAGAACGCCAACCACATCCGCAATATGCTCAATCTCGCTCAGAATATGGCTTGAAATAAGTAGTGTCATGCCGTCTTTTGCCAGAGATAAGAACAAATTTCGTATTTGCCGGATTCCCATAGGGTCAAGCCCGTTGATTGGCTCGTCTAAAATTAAAATCTGCGGAGAGTGGCTGATTGCCCGTCCGATAGCAAGCCGTTGTTTCATTCCAAGTGAAAATTTAGAAACAGGCTGCTTTCCTGTATCGCCAAGCCCCACCATTTCTAATACTTGCCCGATTTTCTCAAAGCTGTGTTCCATGTAACTTAAATGAATTTCCAAGTTCTCTCTTGCGGATAAATGGTTATAAAAGACGGGCGTTTCAATCAAAATCCCCATTTTTCTCAGGAAGTCTTTTTTGTCAATCGACAATGTTTCCCCCTGCACTTTTATGTTTCCGGCGGTCGGGGACAGCAAGCCTGTGATTAACTTAAACATGGTGGTCTTGCCTGCGCCGTTTGCACCAAGAAGTCCGTAAATCGTGCCGCTTTGCACAGTTAGATTACAGCCCCGCAAAACCTCCTTGCCGTCAAATACCTTTGTCAAATTACGAATTTCCACTGCTGTATTCGTCATAATGGTTGTTTCCTCCTAATTTAATAAGTATCTTTTTTGAGCGCACGGCAATCACCAGGGATATCATACTTGCGCCGATGATAATGACAGGCTGGCTCGGCAGGCACTCAAACAGAAAACCATACAAAAGCTGTCCGATTGGCTGAACGCACATGATAAAAGTCATGATACAGGCAACCACCTTGCCGATTAAATGCTGCGGGGTTTCTGCCTGTACAACAGCCAGCATTTGTATGCTGAACATAGTTGTAAAGATAGTTACCGAAAGCCCTGTTACCGACAAAATGATATATTTAATCATGGGTGATTGACCGATTGCCATTCCAAACCCCATAAGGCAACTACAGGCAGTACAAAGAAAAAGCGGAACGTATGCTGTTTGGGGCGTAAGTTTTTTATCCAAAAGCACCGTCAGCAACCCACCTAGAATACCGCCAACTGCAAGCATTCCTTGCGTAAATCCAAGCAGCCCGTCTGTCAAATGCAGCTTGTCAACGACAATGACAGGAATTCCTATTGTCATCATGGGGGATAGAAACAGGTTTAGCCCTGCTATTACAATGCAGATCTGAACAAACAGCGGCTTTTCCATTCTCAAGAAACGTATGCTGTCCCGTAGATCACCTGCTGCGATTTGTAGTACCTTATCCTGTGCCGGCTGTTTTTGAAACGGTATCTTGATAAAAATCTCCATAACAGCGGACAATACAAAGCATAGAACGCTAACCTTTAAAATAATCACAATTCCAAACGCTCCGTAAAGCATACCGCCGATAATCGGGCCGATAAAGTTTGCAAGTGCCCCAATTTGATTCACGATTGCATTTGCAGACAGTATCTTTTCCTTTGGAACAAGTGCGGGAATACTCGCCTGTACAGCGGGCTGATAAGTGCCGGAAATACCGTAAAGCAGCATGAGTACGGTTATAAACAGCGGAATTATGGGGAGTATTCCCAAGAGCCATGAAAATACCGTAATGACACCCGCCGTCAGAAAATCTAAACAGACCATAATATTTCGTTTGTTCACACGGTCAGCCAGTACCCCGCCCAAAAGTGACAACACAATCATGGGCAAAAAAGAACAGGCTGTCACAATGCCAAACAAAGTTGATGACCCTGTTTCCCTTAATAAATATAATGGCAAGGAAAAACGCAGGATTGCATTGCCAAATAGCGATACTATCTGACCGACAACCACAAGCGTAAAATCCTTGCCATACTTTTTTGTGTTATTCATCATAGCCACCTCCCTTTACCAATAAGTTTAAGGGTGGTGGTAACCCCCAAGTCAACAGGGGATTTTTCTTTATTTCAAAGGGATAAACACCTCGTAAAAATTGCGCTCTGTATGTCCTGAAAGCTCAACAAAACGAATGAAAATATAGACAACACCTTTGAAGGTTTCTTTATGTTCTTCTGCCCAGCCATAGGCGGCAAAAAACATTTTTTCCATAATGGAATCGTCGTGACTGTCTGCTTCCAATACAGTATGCAGACATTTACCGCTTTCAAGATATGTTTTTTCTCCGGCTTGCACTTTTTTTACAGCACTCCTTACAAGGCACATCTTTGTCCCTTTATATCCGGTTTGGTCAAAGGTTACTGCACGAACAAGACTTGATAAAATATCGTCCTCCTGCAAATCCATGAACGCAAGCACTCTGTCCTTGTAATCATTAAGGGACGATACGGCATCAAAAGTTTCAAGCACCAAATATAGCGGCAGCTCTTTCACCGTGAATAACTTAGACGAAAGGGCAGCATACTCACAAAAAACCTTTGTTTCGGCAAGACGTTTTAGAATACGCTGTTGTATGCGGATATTATTTTCTGCCTCGCTTATTTTTCTGCTTAACGATGTGATACCGTCACGCTCCCCGGATTCCATAAGTTCTTTTATTTCAAGCGGCGTAAAACCGCGCTTCTTGTAAAAATCAATGGACATTAAGCGGGAAACGTCCTCAAAGGTAAATTCACGGTATTGGCTGTTTTTGTTTCTTTGTGGTTCTATCAGCCCGATTTCCTCGTAATAGCGCAGTGTTTCCCTCGTAAGTCCGAGGTTTTTATAAATATCATTGGCACGATAAACAGCATTGTTCTCTGAATCCATGCGGTTAATTTTATGTAGTTCTCCCTGCAATTCGAGGTTATCACCAACTATAACTTTGTTTGTAGAAAACCGATTGTCCACAGGTTTTTCAGCGTGTGCGGGTATTAGCCATGTTTTGCCCTTTTTCATTGCCCCTGCAATTTTTCCTGCCTTGCAGTAGTAAGCCACCATGCGGCTTGAAATATTCCATATTTGTGCCATTTCATTGGCTGTTAAATAATCCATTTTGTTTCCCTCCTACAGCCATTATATTTCGCATATCTGAAATTTACAAGATTATGCATTCTGACTATTTTAATAATATGCCCTATTACTGTTCATACTATGAAATGTGTGCTCATATCCAAATGCACAGGGTGGGAATGTGACGTTATCAAGAGGAATAATGACAGTATTTTGCGGCAGGACAGAGAGCCGGAACGGGGAAAGGAAGTTGAACGATAGAATATTTACTTATGAATAGCTTTTTCGTAGGAGGGACAGAAGGTGTTTATTGCCCGACCGGATATGCTTTCCAAAAGTCAGCATACCTGGCCGGGCAATAAAGTCCGGAAGTATTATAATAAATTACAGGAATTTCACTCTGGTTTCATCATAAAAACCTCTCGCCGCAGGTTCTTCATCCGCTTCCCCAACAGCAATGACTGCCAGTGGCTGGCTGGTAACAGAAAGGATCTCCTGCAGCTCCTTTACACGCTCCATAACCGGATAGCAGCCGCACCAGCAGGTGCCGTAACCCAGTTCTTTTGCCTGAAGAAGCAGGTTCTGAATAGCAGCGCCGCAGTCCTGGGGCCAGAAACCGGCGCAGACAGATTCCTGAAGGTCAGGCCTGCCGCAGACAACGATAGCCAGGGAAGCGGTTTTCAGCATCTGAGTGTAAGGATGAGACTTCATAATCTGTTCCCTGATTTCCTCTGTTTCCACCACAACTAATTCCCAGGGACGGGTATTGCAGGCACTGGGCGCCATCATGGCGGCTTCCAGCATCTGATGGATATGCTCCTTAGGAATCACTGTTCCTTTTTTGTATTTCCGTATACTTCTTCTTGCACGTATTGCATCTGATGTGTTCATAAATGCTCCTCCTTTTCCAGTTTTTCGGATATTTATATTGTAAGTTGTAATTTGAAATTATTCAAGGAAATATTTATTTATTATTGTAAAAGCAATAAAACTGAAAACTAATCGTTCAGAAGAAATTGTCAAATTGCCCGTTTGGGTTTCTAAACTTGATGTGCCGTTATCCAGCTTACGAGTTCTTCAAAAGAACATTTATCTGATGCTACATTGAGGATAATTGTATAGAGTTCGACCGCTGAATTCTTGAAAAGGAGCAGCCAGTGCAGAATCCAATAAAGCATTATCTCTAATTCCATCACTGCCACCGGTCTGTCTAATCAATTCTGTGTGCATGAATATTATTTGTTGTTTGGACAATATAATCATTTAGCAAGAACCTCATAAGCTTCCTTGTTTGCCTCCATCAGTTTTCTTGAAAGCGCCATTACTGATTCATCAGAAGCATTTTCTTGATTATCAGCCTTGACAAACTCTATTACCAAATATTTGGGCACATTGTTCTTCATAATTACTGCTGACCCCAGTTCGTCAACAAGTCTTGCAACTTTAGAAAAATTTTGATTTGCTTCCGTAATAGAAACAATACTTTTTGTATCAATTATCATAATAATACCCCTTTTCTTTTTATTATACTATAAATTATACAATTTATTCAACCTATTATTCGTTGTAAGAATAAAAACTTTATAAAATAATCTTTCATGAATATTTAGGGCATATCGAAAGAATGGCTTAAAAATAAGGGTTTCCGCATATTGCATTATATCTTGTAATGCCTGTCATATCATGGTTTGATAAAGTGAAACAACAACAAAATTAAGGGGGACGAAATGAACAGGGTATTATATTCCTATCCGGCGTAATCAACAAAGACAAGATAAATCTTGTCATCGTGGCAATCATGTAGTCTCCTGAGGAAATGGTATGCTTGATGACAGGCGGCGACATGGAAACCATAAAACGATTGACGTACAGACGTCATTTCTCCTGTCCATATGGAAAGATAGGAACATCGCTATTTTTATAACATCATGTTATGTCTTTTCCTTTAAAAGCCTCTGTCTGCTTCGTAACAAATCTACAGCATCCTCCCCCAATCCTTCCTTTTCTCCCATAAATCCGCCCAAAATCACAAGGAATCCCCCTTCCCACAAAAATCCTTTCCCTGCATTTCGCAAGAATTCACAGCCATGGCAAGTATAAAATCTTGGATATATAAAATACCTTCGCTATTATGTAATCAAGTTAACAAAACGACTACATCTTATGAGAAGGGAAGGTAGAAGATGGCTAAGACGAAGAAAGAAAAATGGAGCCTGAGACAGGATTTCCGAAAAAGATGGCAGCTGTATCTTATGCTGCTGCTTCCGGTTCTGTACATACTGATATTCTGTTATGTACCGATGGGAGGTATTATAATTTCCTTTAAGGATTACTCCTTCAGGAAGGGAATTCTTGGGAGCCCGTGGGTGGGACTGAAGTATTTCAAACAGTTTTTCGGAAGCCCCGATATCGGAATGCTTCTTAAGAATACGTTAATCATCAGCTTTTACCAGCTGATTGTTACATTCCCGGCGCCGATTATCCTGGCACTGGCTTTACATATTATAGGAAATGACCGGTTTAAAAAGTTCATGCAGACCGTTACCTATGCTCCTTATTTTATATCCACAGTAGTTCTGGTAGGTATTGTACTGCAGTGTCTGCATCTGAATATCGGTATTGTTAATACCATTCTGGAATTCCTGGGTATGAACCGGGTGGACTTCATGGGCAGGGTATCTTACTTCCGCCATATATATGTCTGGTCCGGTGTATGGCAGACAACAGGATTTTCCGCTATTATATATATCGCAGCGCTGGGCAATGTGGATCAGTCCCTGGTGGAAGCATCCCTGATTGACGGGGCAAACCGTCTGCAGAGAATCCGTATTGTAGAGCTTCCGGCCCTGAAGCCGATTATCACCATTCAGCTGATTATGGCAATCGGAAGTATTATGGGAGTGGGCTTTGATAAAATCTACCTCATGCAGAATACTTTGAACCTGCCGGTATCCGAAATTATTTCCACCTACGTATTTAAGCGTGGTATGAAGGATCTGCAGTATTCTTTTGCCACAGCAGTGGGACTGTTTAATTCGGTAGTCAATTTTATACTCTTGTTCACCGCCAATAAACTTTCCCAGAAGTTTGGCGAAACAAGTTTGTGGTAGGAGGAGAGGAAATGAGTACAACGGCAAAAAGCAGGAAGAATCCCAAAAATAAAGTAAAGCTTTATCACAGCCTTCCGGACAGGATACTTACCGCATCCGTGTGGGTACTGCTGATAATAATAATGATAGTTATCCTGGTTCCCCTCATGTTTATCCTGGCATCTTCATTCAGTGATCCCAGTGCGGTTTCCTCAGGCAAGGTATTTTTATGGCCGGTGGATTTCTCGCTGGTAGGGTATAAGGCTATTTTTCAGTCCCCCAGTATCCTGCGCGGTTTTATCAATTCCGTGGAATATACGCTGGTGGGAACGATTATCAGTGTTACGCTGACTCTGTTCGCCGGTTATCCTCTGTCCAGGGTGGATTTGAAAATCCGCGGGCCGATCATGTTTCTGTTCACAGTGACCATGTTTTTCAGCGGCGGCATGATACCTACTTATCTGGTGGTGAGCAAGCTGCACCTGATCGATACGTTCTGGGCTATGGTTATTCCTTCGGCCATGGGAGTATGGAACGTTATCCTCACCAAGACCTATATCCAGAGTTCCATTCCTCTGGAAATTTACGAAAGTGCATCCATTGACGGCTGTTCCGACTGGAAGTATTTCACAAGCATGGTTTTCCCTCTTTCCAAGCCAATTATTGCGGTTATGGTATTGCTGTATGCGGTAGGAAAATGGAATGATTTCTTTTCAGGACTGATTTATCTTAATGATTCCGCCAAGCAGCCGCTGCAGATGACCCTGCGCAATATCCTGGTCATGAGCGACAGTTTCGGCATTAATATGAATCTGGCGGAGCAGATGAACCGCCAGGAACTGAAAACGCTGCTGCAGTATTCCCTGATTGTGGTTTCTTCCGTTCCCGTACTGCTTTTGTATCCTCTGATTCAGAAGCATTTCGTGAAAGGTATCATGATGGGCTCCATCAAGGGCTGATATAGGACAAACAGACAGAAAAGATAATACAGATTAACAGGATGTTTCACTCACCGAAGGCGAGTATCACTTTTTCCGGTGGGTTAATCATAAAACAATGAAAAAATGGGAGGTAGCGTATGAAACGCAAAAATTTAGGAACCAAACTTGTGGCGGCAGGCCTTACGGCAGCCCTGCTCCTTACCGGATGCGGCGGAAATTCATCTTCCGGCCAGGCAACAGGCAGCACAGCGGAAGGAACAACACAGAGTACCGGGGAAGAGGAACGCCCTACGATTACGGTAGCGGTATCCATGAATGAAAAAGGAGAATACTCCGACGCCAATTATGCCATCAAATATATTGAGGATAATACAGGCGTAAACATTGAATTTGTCCAGCTGCCCTCTGAGAAGGCGGATGCGGATACCAAGCTGAACCTGATGCTGTCCAGCGGGGAATACCCGGATGTTATCTGCTACGGCATGAACAAGCAGAAGATGGTGAAATTTGCGAAGGAAGGAATTTTTGTCCCTATCAATGATTATATTGATAAGTATGGCGATAACATAAAGAGATTATTTGAAGCCAGACCGCAGTATGAACAGCTTTCTTATGCGCCGGACGGAAATATCTACGGCTTTGTAACCGCGAATGAATGTTATCACTGCCAGGCATATCCCAAGCTCTGGTATAACACCGAATGGCTGGAGACTCTGGGACTGGAAGAACCCCAGACCACAGAAGAACTGAAGGAAGTCCTGCTTGCGGTAAAGAACAGCGATTATAACGGCAACGGCAAAGCCGATGAAATCCCGCTGACAGGAAGCAAGGATTGGGACTGCCAGCTGGAATGGTACCTCCTCAATTCCTTTGTACCTGTTGATAAGGATACTCTCTCTCATGTAGAAGACGGAAAAGTGGTTTTCTCCTGTAATACGGAAGAATTCAAGCAGGGTCTGGCTTACCTGAATGAGCTGTACACACTCGGCCTGATTGACCCTACCTGCTTTACACAGACCTCCGACCAGATGCAGCAGGTGATCCGTTCCGATAAAAATCTGGTATTCGGCTATACGGCAGATCATTTCGCCATGGGTATTGATTTGGATGATGCTCATCTGAATGAAGTGACCGCGGCAATGATTCCTGCGGAAGGCCCCAATGGTGCAAGATGGCAGCTTCATAAGGATTATGTGGATATGACCGATGGTTTCAGCTGGTTCATTACCGATAAATGTGAAAATGTGGAGGCAGCCTTCAAAGTTGGTGATTTCCTTATGGGAGATGAATCCTCCATGGTACAGATGTATGGAGAAGAAGGAAATTACTGGGGAAAACTGGATGCTCCTACGGAATCCATCCTTCAGGGAACCGAAGCAATTTATTGGATTAAACCTGGCTTTACCTCCAACGAAGATGATGCTTATCAGAAAAACACCTTCTGGTCAGGCCTGATGAACCAGCTGGCTGAATTCCGTGCTTCCATGGCTCCCAGACCGGAGGACATGTATGTTCCGGATTCCTATGAAGCAAGGCTTTTTGATGAAACAGCCAAAGTTGTTCCTTATTTCTACCCGGAATACCTGCCCAAGAACCTGTTCCTGGAGGATGATACGGATTCAGAAACCTTTACAACCATCCAGACATCCTTAAGAGAATATGTAAAAACCTCTATCGCACAGTTCGCAACCGGTGAAATGAGCGTGGAAAAGGACTGGGATTCCTATCTGAAAGCTCTGGAAAAATATGATGTGGAAACATACGTGAGCTTATATCAGAAAGCATATGATGTATACGCAGCACAACAATAACCGAAATAAGAAAAGGGCGCGCTTGAAAAGGCGCGCCTTTTCCGAAAGGAATTGAACTATGGGAATGTTAAGTGGAGAATGGGAAGACAGACTGGCACATTGGATACGTACCTTGAAGCAGGATTTCTATGAGGAACTGGGTGAAATCTCCTGGGAGGCATTCCGGACAAAAGAAAAGCTTTCTCCAAAAGAACTGGAGAGCCTGGAGCTGATACCGGTACAGCCGGGCTATACCTGGGGAGAATGCTGGGAATATTGCTGGTTCAGGGGAACGTTCCGGCTTCCGGAAAAGGCGCAGGGACAGCGTATTGTCCTCGATCTTAAGCCGGGAGGAGAATCCTGTCTGTTTGTAAACGGAAGAGAATTCGGAACCTATCGTGCGGACTGGATTGAAGAACCCCATCACTATATGGTGGATAATACCATTTCCCGCTGTGCTGATGCAGGAGATGTTTATCAGATCTGCATGGAAACCTATGCGGGACAGGATTTTCCCAACTGTGAAACAGGCTATTGTGCCACAGGGCCTGTTCTGCCGGGAAGCAGCTGGAGCAGTCTGACGGAGGGAAGCAGACGTACGCTCGGCAGATGTACCTATGGGATCTGGCGGGAAGAGGCCTATCAGCTGTATATGGATGTATCGACTCTTTTTAAGCTGTTGAAGGTGCTGGAGGAGAGCTCTCTGCGGGCGGCGGAGGCAGCGGAAGCGCTGAAGGAATTCACCCGCATTGTGGATTTTGAACAGGATGGGGATGCCCGTCTGGCCTGTTACCGGGAGGCGGCGGATGCCCTGAAGCCGGTAATGGAGGCGGTAAACGGAACCACAGCTCCTTTATTCTGGGCAGTAGGAAACGCACATCTGGATCTGGCCTGGCTGTGGCCGGTGGAGGAAACAGAACGGAAAGCAGAGCGGACTTTCGCAGCCCAGCTGCGGCTTCTGGAGGAATATCCCGAATACCGGTTTATCCAGAGCCAGCCGGCGCTGTATGAAATGTGCCGCATTCACTATCCGGAATTATTTGAAAGGATCAGGGAAGCGATCAAAAAGGGAAACTGGATTGCTGACGGGGCCATGTGGGTGGAGCCGGATACCAATCTCACCGGAGGGGAATCCCTGGTACGTCAGCTGCTGCATGGCAAGAGGTACTATAAGGAGGTCCTGGGGGTGGAAAGCGATGTTCTCTGGCTGCCTGATACCTTTGGCTATTGCGCGGCGCTTCCCCAAATCCTGGCAGGCTTCGGCGTAAAATATCTGGTGACACAGAAAATATTCTGGTGCTGCAATGACGGGGAACGTTTCCCTTATCATTATTTTACATGGGAGGGAATGGACGGAACGAAGGTGGTATCCTTCCTGCCGACCAGCTATACCTACCGTACGGATCCGGAGGAGATCGGAAACGTGTGGAAGAACAGGAGCCAGAAGGAGGATCTGAAGGCGTTCCTGTTGCCCTTTGGCTATGGAGACGGCGGCGGAGGCCCGTCCAGGGATCATCTGGAATATATACGCAGGCAGCAGGATCTGGAAGGGAGCCCCAGGATGAAAATGGGTTCTCCGAAGGAATTTTTTCATTTCATGGAAGAACAGGGGGGACCGAGGCACACCTATACAGGTGAGCTTTATTTCAGCTCCCACAGAGGCACCTATACTTCTCAGGCCAAAATAAAGAAATACAACAGGGCATGTGAGCTGGCCCTGCGCGAAATGGAGTGGTGGAGCGCCCTGGCGGGGAAGAAGGGCATGGTATATGATCAAAGCCGTGCGGACAGTCTCTGGAAGCTGCTTTTATTCCAGCAGTTCCACGATATCCTTCCTGGCTCCTCCATCGCCCGGGTTTATGAAGAAGCCCGGAAGGCATTCCTCAGGATTCTGGAAGAATCACAGGAAATGCTGGGACAGGCATTGGATTTTCTGCTGGAGGATTCCGGGGAAGCCGGTGCGGTTACCATTTTTAACTCCCTTTCTTTTCCCAGAAAAGCCCTGATAACCCTGCCGGAAGAATTCCGGAACGGTGCGGTGACAGAGGATGGAAAACGGGTGTACGTGCAGCATATGGAGGAAGGATACAAGGCGCTGGTTGAACTTCCTGCCGGTAATGGAATGACACTTTATGCAGCAGCGGAGAATGCAGCAGGACAAGAGGCGTCTGACAGTCAGTACAGAAAGGCGTGTGCGGCTGTGCGCCGGACGGAAACCGGATATGAAATGGAAAACGACAGGATTTTTGCCCGGATCAATGCTCTGGGACAGGTGGATTCCTATGTCCTGAAAAGCTCAGGAAGGGAAATGGCGGCAGGGCCGATGAACCGGCTGCGTTTGTTTAAAGATATTCCGCGGTATTTTGACGCATGGGATATCGATGCGTGCTATCGGGACATGGAGCTTGACGGAGTGAGGGATGTTCGGATGGAAAGAAAGGCGGAAGGGCTGGAGGCTGTATTAAAGGTCTGCGGAAAAATAGGAAATTCTTCCTTTACCCAGACCATAAGCCTGGCGGCAGGGCAGGAACGTCTTGAATTCCATACCCGGATCCACTGGCAGGAGCTTCACAGGCTTTTAAAGACGGCTTTTCCTGTGGAGGTACATGCGGAAACGGCAAGAAATGAGATACAGTTTGGTTTTGTGGAAAGACCTGCACACCGCTCCAGGGAATACGACAAGGATCGGTTTGAGGTATGCAACCACAGATATACAGCCCTTTGTGATGAGGCTCATGGGGCGGCCGTGCTTAATGACGGGAAATATGGAATCAGTATGGAGGGAAATTCCCTGGAGCTGACCCTCCTGCGTGCGCCCTCCAGCCCTCAAATGAGAGCGGATAACGGAATACAGGAATTCACCTACGCTTTTTATGCATGGGAAGGGAGCTTCACGGAAAGCGATGTGGTGCGCCAGGGCTATGAGCTGAATATACAGCCGTCGGTAAGAAGCGGCAGACTGCCGGAGATGGATACCGTAAGGACCGACCGGAAAAATATTATCGTTGATACGATGAAGCCTGCGGAAGACGGCAGCACAGACGTGGTACTGCGTCTGTATGAGGCCGAAAGAGCGGCAGTTTCCGCCAAAATAATGCTGCCTGCGTGGTGCAGGAGGGCATTCCTCTGTGACATGATGGAACAGGCACAGCAGGAGCTTTCCATAGAGGAGGGAGGTATTACTCTTATGTTCCATTCCTTTGAAATAAAAACGATCCGGCTGCGGTAAAAATCTGGCTTTCTATTATGATCGGAAACTGCTATAATTGTCCTGCTGCCGTGTGTTCAGTTACTGTTTGGGATGCTGTGCAGATATGCCATAAGAGGGGGCCCCGAATGAAATACAGGAAAGTATATATCAGGTTAATTATTACCTATCTGGCAATTTTTTTACTACCATTGATCATAAATATTGTGATGCTGGAGAATCTGGCCGTGTCCACCCGGGAGAATATCTGCGCCAGCGTTCATTCCAATATGGCTCACACCATGGATACGCTGGATAACAATTTCAGGGAAATCAATACGATTACAGCGAGAATATCCGGAAACAGCAACATCCGTTATATAGCCACGCAGATGGATGAGGAAGGCAAGAAAATTGAAATTTCCAAGATAACCTATGCCCAGGAGTACATGGCCGCCATGCAGATCCAGACCTTTGTGGAGGAATATTATGTGCTTTTCCGGAAGCCGGATATGGTCATTTCCCCGAACAGAGTCTATTTATATCAGGATTCCTGGAATGCTTTTTTTCAGTATGGAGACATGTCCTGGGAGGAATGGAAGGCGTTGATGACAGGCCATTATACCGGTCATTTATTCCCGGAAGAGAAGACCAAACAAAACGGTAACGTAGAGGACAGGATTCTTTTTGTCCAGTCCCTTGTGACGGACAGCGGGGTAAAAGGGAACCTGATTTTCCCCATCCGTTCTGAAGGGATCAAAAATCTGATGAGGGATGCTTATATTTCCCAGGACGGCTGGGCATATCTTCTGGACGAGACGAATGAGGAGATCATTCTGACGGTCCCGGCGGCGGACGGAAGCTTTGAAAAAGTGCCTTCCTCTGTGCTGGAAAACGGACAGGAAATCCAGGAAATAGAATTGAACGGAAAGACGGTGGAGGTCATACGCGTTGATTCGGATCATCTAGGAATGACCTATATATCCGTGCTTCCCAAGGAATATATCACCCTGCAGATCAATCGTGACCAGCAGAAGCTGATCCTGCTGATGACAGCGGTGCTGTTTGTAGGCATAGGCAGCATCCTGCTCGTTTCCTGGAAAAGGGGAAGAAGGATAGATGGTATCCTGCAGATGCTGTTCAGTATGGGTGTGGAGGACAAGGAATCGCTGAAAGGGGACGAAATGGAGTATATATCCAATTCCCTGAAGCAGCTGATCGATAATAATACCGATTTGCAGGAGAGCATTATCCGGCAGAAGCCCGTTACCAGGTCCCTGCTTCTGGAGCGTCTGCTTCATGGAGGCGAAGGGGTGAGCTTACAGAGCCTGGAGGATTACGGGATAAATCTTAAGGGTAAGAGGATGCTGGTTATCGCCTTTCTCGTGGGCAGGGGGGATTCCGCGGATATGGAGTTATATGCGAAAGAAACCGTAGTCTATAAGCAGGTGCTGCAGCAGAGCCTGGATTCACTGCTTGCAGGGGATAAGTATATGTGTGATACCGATATGGACAGCAGCGTCGTAATCTGTACCATGGAAGGCGGCTTCCAGCCGGCCAATGCCGGATTCCAGAAAAAGCTGGAGAAAATCACGGAAACCTTCTGGGAGGAATTTGGCGTCAAGGTGCGTATCGCGGTGAGCACCATCTGCAGGGAGCTGACGGAAATCAGCAAAGCCTATGACCAGGTATGTGAAATGCTGACCTTCGGCGATTCCTTAGGAAAGACGGTGGTATTTTATGAGGATTACCAGGACAGCAAGGAATTCTACTATTTTCCCGTGACGCTGGAGGAGCGTCTTGTGAATGCGGTGCGTACGGGAAATGCGGAAAGCATGCATGCCCAGCTCAGTGAAGTGTACCAGGTGAATGTGCTTTCCCGGAATATCAGCCCCTCCATGATGCATTTCCTAGTGAATGATCTGCAGTGTGCGGTGTTCAAGGCGCTGCACAGCCTGAATGACAGGGTTGAGATTGAGGAAGAGGAGATTTACCGCCAGCTGGAGCAGCTGAACCGGGAAAATGATATCCTCCTGCGGTTCAACCATATTAACAGCATGTTTAAATATATCTGCGATATGGTGAAGGCGGTGAATAAAGAAAGCAGCAGCCGTCAGTTGGAGGAGATTGAGCAATATATCTGTGACCATTATATGGACAGCGATATGGGGCTGACGAAGATATCGGATGATTTCGGTTACGCAAGCACCTATTTTTCCAAGCTGTTCAAGGAGCTGTTCGGGGAAAATTTCGCTACCTATCTGGAAAAGATGAGGATCGAAAAGGTATGTGAGCTTTTAAAGAAAGGCTATACCATGGAAAAAATTGCGGAGCAGACCGGATATAACAGCGTGTATGTGATGCGTACCGCTTTTAAGCGGATAAAGGGAATGACGCCTAATGAGTTCCGCAAGCTGAATGAAGAAGAAACGGAGTAACTGTGAAGGTACGGATCAGTTACGAACCGGAATAAGAACAGGAAAAGGGAACGTATATGAATAAAAAAATGGTGCTGGACAGGATCCCCTGCCAGTTTTGTGAAGGCCCGTTCTGGGGAAATGGGAAAATGGGAGCGGTGCTGTATGTCCAGAACGGAAAGCTGTGTATCTCTGTGGATCACGTTGGATTATGGGAACTTAGGGAAACCCTTCCGGATATGCCGAAGGCGGATTTTCAGGAGATACTGGCCCACAAGAAGGAATTTATCGCGGGAGATCCCCGCTATGTGGAACGGACCGATATTTTCGGAGATAATATCGGAAGGACGAGACTGCCCTCCCTTGCCGTGGAATTGAGCCTGCCCGGCGAGATTGCCTCCTTCCTTGCGGAAACGGATATGCTGGAAGCCGGAACCGGGCTGCGCCTGGAAATGAAGGACGGGAAAGTATTCGAAGGGGAAATCTGGCTGGATTCCTGTGTCAATGTGCTGGGGATAGCGCTTCATGGAGAAGGGGCGGGAGAACTGGAAGTGAAAGCACTGGGATGGGATTTGGATTCCCCCCGCCTGAAGCCCCTTAAGGACTGGCATTACGAGCCCTGCATACAGACGGAAGAAAACGGGCTGGTCACTGTCAGGCAGCATTTCGGCGGCAGCCGGAGCGCTGTTTTGAGCGCGGGGAGAAGGGAAACGAAGTATTCCATGGAAGCCCAGCATTCCATGGAAGCACAGCGTTCCAGGGAAGCGGAAGGCCTGTTCCTGGCAGTGAGCATTGAAACAGGGGATCAGGCGGAAGAAGCCGACATGGCGGCGGCCGGAGCAAAACTGGTGCAGGATTATCTGGATAACAGGGATGCCTATCTGGAGGCACATCGCCTCGACTGGAAAACCTTTTGGGACGGTTTCGCGGTGGAAGTACCCAATGAACGCCTTCAGGAAGCTTTTGAACAGGAGATGTACAAGCTTTACTGCAACGAAAGGGAGGATTCTTCTCCGGTGACGCTGCAGGGGGTATGGAACCCCAATAACCGGATGCCTGCCTGGTTCGGGGATCTGCATAATGATCTGAATGTGCAGTCCTGCTACTGGCCCGCCTATAAAACCGGAAATGTGAAGCTGGTGCGGCCTTATATTGACTATTACAGCAAAGCGGCGCCCCGGTTTATGGAAAGGGCGTATAAGCTGTTCGGCATAAAGGATGCCATCCACATCCCCACAATGATGGCCCCGGACGGCACAGGAGCCGCCTCCGAGTGGTGCTACTGGAATTCCCTTTTAGGCCCGGAATTATTTGTGGCGGTGGATTTTACATGGTTTTATGAGTACAGCCGGGAGGAGGACACTCTGAGGGATAAGATTTATCCGTTTATTGAAAAGGTGCTCCACCTGTATCAGGGGATTGCTATAGAAAAAGAAGACGGCTGTCTGCACATCCCTTTTACCACTTCCCCCGAGGTGGACAGGGACGGGCATATGTTACTGGCGGATGATGCTACCTTTACCCTTTCCTGTCTCCATTACCTGTGCCGGAAAATGAACGGCTATGCGCAGAAGCTGCAGTTGGACGGCGCTCCATGGGTTGCGTGGAGCGACAGGCTGGTTCCTGTGAAGACGAATGAAAAAGGCCTGCCGGTCTATGCCGGAGTGGATGTATTTGCATCCCACCGTCATTTCTGCCATCTGTATCCGATTTATCCGCTGTGTGAAGAGGCGCATAACGAGCTTGCACAGCGTTCCCTGGATACGGCCATAAACCAGGGCTTCCTGGAATTTGCCGCATTTTCCTGTCCATACCTGGGCATCATGGCGGCGCGCTGCGGAAGGGGAAACATGTCCCGGACCATGCTGGAGCTGTACTGTATGGTATTCCGTTCCCGGAATTCCTTCACGGTAAACGGGGATCCTTATCAAAATGGAATACTGCGTATTTCCGATACCAATGCAGGAGAAAGCTCCGATGCCTTCACTCTGGAATCCGGATTCTTCATCCCGACAGCCCTCTGTGAAATGTTCGTCCACCGGGCAAAGGATACCATCTGGGTGCAGATGGGTATGCCGGATGAATGGAAGGCCTGCAGCTGCCGGGAACTGGCTGTGGAAGGCGGACACAGGGTCACGTCCGAAAGAGAAGACTATTCGATCCGCCGCATACTTCTGAAGGCGGGCTGTGAAGAAACGCTCACCCTGCGCTGGAAAGATGACATTCCGGTAAAGAGGGTGATGAGAAACGGCACGGAAATGGAAGGCTGCAAACAAAAGTCCCTCACCCTGGAAGTATTGCCGGGAGAGGAATATGTGATAGAATTTGAATAAGGAAACAGGGAGGATTCAGATGAAGGATTTACATTTGATTTGTAACGCCCACATTGACCCGGTATGGCTGTGGGACATGGAGGAAGGAATCTCAGCCGCCATTTCTACCTTTCGTATGGCAGCCGTATTCTGCGAGGAATATGACGGCCTTGTGTTCAACCATAATGAAGTGGTGGTTTACAAATGGATTGAAGAGATGGAACCGGAGCTTTTTGCCAGGATTCAGGAGCTGGTAAGGAAAGGAAAGTGGCATATCATGGGCGGCTGGTATCTGCAGCCCGACTGCAATATGCCAGGAGGAGAATCCTTTATCCGGCAGATGGAGGCAGGACGGGAATATTTCCGGGAAAAATTCGGGAAACAGCCGACAACCGCTATTAATTTTGACCCCTTCGGACACAACAGGGGGCTGGTACAGCTCATGGTAAAGGCCGGTTTTGACTCCTATCTTTTCTGCCGTCCGGGACAAGGGGACTGCCCCCTGCCGGCGGATGATTTCATCTGGGTGGGCTTCGACGGCTCCGAAATCATGGCCCACAGAGCGGATACATACGGAACCCTTATGGGAGAAGCCGGTAAAAAGGTGGAAGAATGGATGGATGCCCAGAACAGGAAGCCTGAAGAAAAGCAGCCGCTGGCAGGCTGTATGCTCTGGGGTGTGGGAAACCACGGCGGCGGTCCGTCCCGGGTGGATCTGGAGGAACTGAAGGCGCTGAAGGAGCGCACCGGCGAATGGAATCTGATCCATTCCACGCCGGAGGCTTATTTTGCGCAAAGACGTGAAGCCGCGAAGGCGGCAGGCAGAGAAGAGCCGAGAGTGGAAAGGGATCTGAATTCCTGGGCGGTAGGCTGCTATACCTCACAAATCCGGGTGAAGCAAAAGCACAGGGAGGCGGAAGGTACGCTTTCTGCCGTGGAAAAAATGCTGTCCCAGGCGGCCCTCAGAGGACTCCTTCCCTATCCTGAGAAGGAACTGAAGGAAGCGCAGGAAGCTCTGCTGTTTAGTGAATTCCACGATATCCTGCCGGGTTCTTCCATACAGTCTGTGGAGGAAGCGAGCCTTCAGATGCTGGATCACAGCCTGGAAATATTAAACTATTGGAAGCGCAGAGCATTTTTTGCCCTGCTTTCCGGAGAAAAGAAGGCGGAAGAAGGAGAATATCCGATTCTGATTTATAATCCTCATCCTTATCCTGTGGAAGGCATTTTTTCCTGCGATTTCCAGCTTGCCAACCAGAACTGGAGTGAATCCTATTCCCTGCCTGTCATCAGCAGGGACGGACAGATTCTGGAAAGCCAGGTGGAGAAAGAAGCCTGCAACATGAATCTGGACTGGCGCAAAAGAGTATCCTTTCACGCGGTGCTGGAACCCTCCTGCATGAACCGCTTCTCGGCACGGATAACAATGGTGGATAAAAAGCTCGGAAATCCGGCCTATTTGGAGGAAGAGCATATAAAAGAAGCCTGCTGCTATTCCAACGACAGGATCCGTGTGAGGATCAATCCGGAAACAGGCCTTCTGGATTCTTACAAGGTAGACGGGGAGGAATATCTCCGGGAAGGCTCCGGCGCCCTGGTGGTGATGAAGACGGATTGTGATCCATGGGGGATGAACAGGCACAGCTACCGGGAAGAACTGGGAAGATTCCGTCTGATGGGAAAAGAGGAAGGAAGCCGTTATTCCGGCACCTCCAATGAAAGGCACGGATCGGCGGGCTGCCTCATACCCAGCGTACGCATTGTGGAAGACGGGCCGGTAAAACGAGTGGTGGAAGCGGTCATGGAATACGGTCATTCCCAGGCATGCATCCGTTACATCCTGCCTGCAAGGGGGACGAAGCTCCGGGTGGAAATCCGTGTGAACTGGGCGGAAAAAGGCGCTTTCCTGAAATGGGAAATCCCTGCCGTTTTGAAGGAAGCGATACCGTTCGCAGAGACAGCTTATGGTGTGATGGAGCACAGAAGCGACGGGGAAGAAAAGGTGTTCCACCGCTGGTGCGGCTTCTTTGACAAGAACAAAAAGCGCGCCCTGACGGTGATTAACCAGGGAAACTATGGCGTGGACTTTATGGAAGGCGCTATGCGTATATCCCTCCTGCATTCCGCCGTATATTCCGCCCACCCAATCGGAGACAGACCCCTGCTTGTCCAGGACCGTTTCCTCCCCTATATCGATCAGGGAGAAAGAAGCTTTGCCTTTGAAATCAATGGAGGAGACAGTGAAGAACGCCGGGAATTCGTAACCCGGGAAGCTGTAGTGTTCCAGGAAAAACCCATGGCGGTGCCGGCTTTCCCTTCCGGGGAAGGGGAAAAGGGAAAACCCGTGATTCTGGTGGATAATCCGGCGGTGGTTTTGGGCGCTTTCCGCAAAGGAACGGCAAATGACTGCTATCTGCTTCGTTTATATGAATCCTCAGGAAAAAAGCAGACAGCCTTAGTAAGCCTTCCCGCCCTCGGGCTGGAGCTTCCCGTTGCCATGGGAGCCTGCGAGGTGAAGACACTCCGTCTGTCGGCCGACGGCGGCAGGCTGGAGGAATGCGGTATCTTCGGAGAATAAAGAGGTGAATCTCAAAGAATAAATGTAAAATAATTTAAAAAATCCCTTGCCCTGGACTTCACTTCAGGTGATATGATTGATAAAAGAGATACCTGAAAGGAGAAATGGGCATGGGAATGACGAAAAAAGCCAGAGAGTATCAGGAAAAAATGGGAACCGATATGCTGTCGGCGCTGCTTGAAACCGATCCGGAATTCGCGGAACGCTTTGCAGACTTTGCATATGACGAGGTGGTTAACCAGGATGATTTGGACGACTGCACCAGAATGATGGCTGTTCTTGCCGCGCTGCTGGGCTGTCAGGGGGCGGAATCTTTCCGGGAAATGGTACCCGCTGCATTGAATATGGGCGTTACGCCTGTGCAGCTGAAGGAAATCGTTTATCAGGCCGTGGCTTATCTGGGAATCGGCCGGGTACTTCCCTTTCTGTCCATCGTTAATGAAATACTGAGTTCCGGAGGCATCCGCCTTCCCCTGGAAGGGCAGGCAGAAACCACAATGGATGACCGCCTGGAAAAAGGAAATCAGGTGCAGGTGGACATATTCGGGGAGCATATGAAGGAATTCTGGAAAAACGGGCCGGAGGAATCCGCGCATATCAACCGCTGGCTGGCCGATAACTGCTTCGGGGATTATTATACCCGGAACGGCCTGGATTACCGCCGGAGAGAAATGATCACCTTCTGTTTCCTGGCGGCCCAGGGCGGCTGTGAACCCCAGCTGACCAGCCATGCCGCGGCCAATATGAGAATCGGGAATGATAAGCAGTTCCTCATACAGGTGCTGTCCCAGTGCCTGCCCTATATCGGGTATCCCCGCAGCCTGAATGCGCTGCGGTGTGTGGATGAGGCGGCCAGGCAGAGATAGGGAGTATAAGAAAAAGAGCGTATTCCTCTTTTCCTGCTAACGAGTGGAAAAAATCCAATATGTGTTAAGACGACATCTTCATGAGAAAGCTGTCGTCTTTTTCTATAAAGAAAAAGATGAAGATTTCTTATAATGAAAGAAAAAGCAAAAGAAGGAGCAGGCGGGGATGGAATATTATGCGGAAGTAAAAGTAATGGGGGATGCATATGGAGGAGGCTTTTCCAATGGACTGACCATGTGCGGGAGTCAGTCGGCGGCAGCTTTCCATAAAGTGGAGGACAGGGGGGAGGACGCTGTGTATGACGATGACAGACAGCATCGTATTGTGCTTCATAAAAAAACAGTCGGGCAGGCTGTGGAAGTAAGTACGGAATTTATGAATGACAGCTCTGAAGCGGTTACGCTGGAAATGCTGTCATCATTTGCCGTCAGGGGGATTGCTGCGGACAGAATACACAGGCTGCAGTCGTTTTGGAGTGCGGAAGGAAAATTGAGAACAGAAACCATAGAAGAGCTGCATCTGGAACCATCATGGAACCGCTGTGGGATGAGAGTGGAGAAATTCGGGAATGTTGGTTCCATGCCGGTGCGTAAATATTTCCCCTTTCTTGCTGCGGAAGACAGCAAAAGACAGGAATTCTTAGGCATTCAGCTATATTGCCCTTCATCCTGGCAGATTGAGCTGTTATGTAAAGAGGATGATACGCTTACCATAGCCGGCGGGATTGCGGACAGAGATTTTGGACACTGGACAAAAAAAGTAGGCCCCGGAGAAAGGTTCGAAACGCCAAAGGCTGTGATTGCCCGGGGAAAAACACTGTATGAAGTATGCGATAAGCTCGTTAAGGCCCAGAAACCGGCGATTTCAGAAACAGATAAAAAAATGGGGATCATTTTTAATGAGTATTGTACCACATGGGGAAATCCGAGTTACGATAACATAAAAAAGATATGTGATAAGCTGAAAGGAAAAGGTATCCAATATCTTGTCATTGACGCAGGCTGGTATGGAAAAGGCCAGGGCTGGTGGAACAGTATGGGAGACTGGAGTGTCAATGAGGACAAATTTCCCGGAGGCTTGAAAAAAATTGCGGATTATATACGTTCCTGCGGGATGATTCCCGGGCTATGGTTTGAATTGGAGTCCGTAGGCACCAATTCCGAGCATTATCAGGATAAGGAGCATTTGCTTTTAAAGGACGGAGTACCGTTGACTGTAGGGGAACGCCGCTTTTGGAATATGGAAGATGAATGGGTGATCAGCTATCTCGGAGAGAAGGTTATTAAGCTGCTGAAGGAATGCAGGTTCGGTTATCTGAAGGTGGATTATAATGATACCATTGGCATGGGATGCGACGGGCCGGAGAGCCTGGGAGAAAATCTTCGGAAAAAGGTACAGGCAACACAAGGATTTTTCAGGAAGATAAAAGCGGAGATACCGGAGATCGTTATAGAAAACTGTTCCAGCGGAGGCCACAGGTTAGAGCCTTCCATGATGGAGCTGGTATCCCAGGCAAGCTTTTCCGATGCCCATGAAACGTTGGCGATTCCTCTTATCGCGGCCAATATGCATCGGGTGATACGTCCCGAACAAAGCCAGATATGGGCGGTTTTACATGCCGGGGACAGCGACAGCAGAATTTTTTATTCCATTGCCAGCACTTTCCTGGGAAGAATGTGCCTGAGCGGTGATATTTATGACTTATCGGAGGCACAGTGGAGTCTTGTAGAGCAGGGAATGCAGTTTTATGGAATGGCTTCGGATATTATCCGCAGTGGCATCACTGTAAGGTGTGAATATAGCACCGCACAGTACAATCATCCCACGGGTTCGCAATTGGTTATCAGGCAGCTGGGCAGCCGATGTCTGGCAGTTCTGCACCGTTTTGAAAATTCGGAGGCTGCGGACCTGGAGTTCCTCAGGAACGGCAGAATAATCGCGGAGTATGGAAGCGCTGAGGAGGATTTTAGCGCAAAGGCATGGATTTACGAAATGGACAATTGATGGATTTCTGATTATAGTTTACAAAAAATACAGATGTAAAGGATAGGGAATCCGGCAGTTTGGGTATGAAAAACACTGACTGCCGGATGTTTGATTTCTACTCGGATTGTATGGAATTTTTTTTGATAAATTCACTTGGTGAAATTCCCAGAACTCTCTTAAAGGCGCGCCGAAAGGAAACATCACTGGAATACCCTACCTTTTCAGAGATTGCTTTTATTGTAAGTGATTTATCTGACAGCATTTCACAGGCGGCCTCTATTCGTACCTTTTCCAGAATGGCAGAGAAAGAACATCCCAGTTCCTGAAAAAATTTTGACATAGCTTGTTCGCTAATTTTAAGCTCTCTGCACATATACGAAAGATTCAGATTACAATTTCCATAGTTTTTTTGTATGTAATCTATGATCGTATAATTTGTTTTTTCAGCTTCTGTTTTTGCTGTAAAAGTAACATACTTTTGTATTGCCTCCTTTAATTCAAATAACCAGATATACAGAGATTCGATAGTATTGTCATAATTATATTCCAGAAGCCGTCCAATTCGATTATCCGATTGGTAAACAGACAGATTTCTCTGAACACTTTTTTGAATTGCGGCAATTAAATCTGATTTCATACCTTCAGACAGAATCAGGGTTTCGAAATTTTCCTTATACAGTTCGTCTAAAAAGTCTTTTAGTTTTTCAGTGCAGCCATGTTGGATTAATTGAACCAGCTTTATTTCCTGGTCTATAGTATAGTGATAAATCTGCTGGAAAGGAGGCAGGTCTTCCAGAGAATATACAAAAAGGTCACTTTTCTTATATACATTATGAGCGATTCGTTTGCATTGTTCATAACTTTTGTGTACATTTTCATAATTCAGCATTAGTTCACTAAGAAAGAAATCAATATGGCAATTAGTTTCCTGCATGATAACATTTCCCAGATTTTTGAGAAGTTCTTTCATATATATTGGGAAAGTGCTGTCTGCCGGACAAGCTTCGGGGACAGCCAGAAAAACCATATTAGATTCATCAATAATAAGCGGATATATTTGTCCTGAAAATTCACTTTTTAAACGTTTAATAAGCGTCTGCAGGGGAACCTCGGACTCTTTGGCATTATGAATATGAAGATAAACAGTGATATATGGTTTTCCGTTCAACAGGATTGTACTTTTTGACAGCTGTTTTTGAAATTCATCATGTCTGGTATGTTCACCCAAAAGCAGTTTTCGCAATACTTCATCATCCAGCATCTGTTGATATGAGCTATTTCGGTCTATTAATGCGGAGACGGCATTTTCCAGGAACTTAAAATGATCTGTTGAATCAAAATATCCGTATTCATAAATGGATGTCAGCTCATTAATAATGTTTTTTAAAGGTTTCGAATTACGTTTGGTCAGTATATAGCAGCAGAATATTCCTACAATTATGACTAAAAGAGTCACAAGTATAATTAAGCGGCGCATGGCAGTCAGATCTTTGATAATTACAGATTGCGGAATCAAAGAATAGTAAGTCCAGCCATTAAAGGCGGAACGGGTTATATTTACCTGATTATTATTGTACTGAAAACTACCGTCATTTTCCTGTAAGCTAAGTTCAATTATTTCTGATAAATTTTCTTCGGTCAAATTGAAAGAATTATTTTCCTGATAATACGAAATTATATCGTTCTCTTCCGTAAGGATAAAGGATGTACCGCACCCATCAAGCGTGATGTTTTGCAGCATGTCCGTAAAAAACTGATTGGAAAGCTTGATAACAATAACCGAAGTATAACCATTCTGTTGGAACGAATTTAAGTTAGAAAGAAAGTAAATATTAGGTTTATATGGATCAGTGGAAGGAATAGTCATAAACTGCTCATAAAAATGGCTATCCTGCAAATATTGATTGAAGGAAGCATAGTTGATAGCTGTATCATCCCAGTACAAATTAGATAAGTCTTGAGTATAACGTACTGCATTATCAACACCTATAATGAAACAGCAGGCAGGTTTTCCAAAAAAAAGCCTGATATTCTCAACAGAGGAATTAATAATATCGTATTTAGGAATACTGTGACTTGCTTTATAAGCGGTAAATATGTTTCCAGTGGAATTTGTTTGTATCCATTCTTGATGAAATTTCATTATATATTCATTTTTATCAAGGGTTAGCGGAATTGATTTTAATTCTTTTAGGCGTGAATCCGTAATATCTTTAGTCTGCTGAAGCATGTTTCTTACCTGATTATTGCATTGTGCTGAAATTATATCGGCGGCAGTATTATATGTAAAAAAAGCCAGAAATAATGGAATTAAAAATATAATTAAGAAAGACGTAAAATATTTCAGAAAAAATCCTCTTCGCCCATCAGATTCCTGAAATTTTTTTATGATTTTCATTTGTTCCCCCTCATTAGGATAAATTATATGTTTTGTTAAATTGTATCATAAAAAATAAAACGTTTGAATCATTTGGGCTAAAGTGTATGCGTTTTGGACTAAATGTATGCTTGAAATGAGTCAAAATGACATAAATGATTGCGTTTTTAGAATGATGTTTGTTTACTTTTTGGTGGCGGAAATATATAGTTGAAACAGATAAGCGGCCGCTTACCATTATAAATACGAAAGGGGGAACGCATTTTTTAATGAAAAAAATTTTTAAAAAAAATTGGGATTTATATGTAATGCTTTTACTGCCGATGCTTTATATCATAATCTTTAAGTATGTACCTATCTATGGGGTACAAATGGCATTTCGTGATTATAATATTTTTAAAGGAATGCAGGGCAGTCCATGGGTCGGTTTAAAATATTTCAGACAATTTTTCAGTTCCAGTGAATTTGTCAAACTAATTGGAAACACGTTAACAATAAGTATTTACGGGCTGCTTGCCGGACTGGTATTTCCTATTATACTTGCATTGGTATTGAATTATCTGAATAACCTTCGGTTTAAAAAGGCGGTACAGACGATAACATATGCTCCTTACTTTATTTCTACTACAGTTATGGTCAGTATTATCCTGAATATTCTAGCTATCAACTCAGGGCCTGTCAACAGCTTTTTACAATCGATTGGTTTGGATCAGATTGATTTTCTGGCAGATCCGAATAAGTTTGCCCATGTGTATGTATGGTCGGGAATATGGCAGTATACAGGATATAATGCCATAATTTATATAGCAACTTTATCCGGAGTTGATCCGACTTTACATGAAGCAGCAGTAATGGATGGCGCGAACAAATTTCAGCGTGTATGGCATATTGATTTACCAAGTATTAAATCAACAATTATTATTTTACTGATAATGAGCATGGGAGGAGTATTGTCTACAGGATTTGAAAAGATCTATCTGATGCAGAATAATCTTAATATAAGGGCTTCTGAGGTTATTGATACTTATGTGTATAAGATTGGACTTGCTTCACCGATCGCAAATTATTCTTATCCTACAGCAATAGGTCTTTTTCAGTCGTTGATTGGTATGGTTCTGATTATGGGGACAAATGTAATAGCCAAGAAAGTGGGTGGAGAATCGCTTTGGTGAACAGTATGAAAAAAAATGGAATAAAAAGTTCGGGAATAGATCGTATTTTTGATATTCTCGTATACTGCATTGCAATATTTGCATTTCTGATTGTGTTGATACCGCTTATGAATGTGATTTCCAGTTCTTTCAGTTCAGGGAAAATGGTACAGACCGGCCAGATTAGGATTTTTCCAAAAGAGTTTACGCTGGATGCCTATAAGATGGTTTTTGGTTATCGGGACATATGGATCGGTTATCGAAATACAATATTTTATACTTTTGTAGGAACAACACTAAACGTCATATTTACAATTTTGATGGCCTATCCTTTATCCAGAAGAGATTTAAAAGGAAAAGCTATAATTATGAAACTGCTTGTTTTTACCATGATGTTTTCCGGGGGACTGATTCCAAATTATCTGTTGGTAAAGAACCTGCATCTGCTTAATACTGCATGGTCCCTTTGGCTTCCGGGACTGCTCAGCGTTTACAATGTGATTGTGATGAGAACTTTTTTTCAGACTACCATACCGGAAGAACTTTTAGAAGCTGCACAGATTGACGGATGTACGAATCGAAAATATCTGGTTTCCGTGGTTTTGCCATTATCCAAAACAATACTGGCGGTTATGGTATTGTTGTATGCGGTTGGCCATTGGAATAATTATTTCAGTGCAATGCTGTATTTAAATGAAAAGAATAAATATCCTTTGCAGATATTCCTGAGAGATATTTTGATTTCATCTAAGGTGGACATGAGCGCGATGAGAGGCGGGGATGTTCAAGAGATGCTGAAAAAACAGGAAATGCAGATACTGATGAAATATTCATTGATTGTAGTATCATCTGTCCCGGTATTTATTATGTATCCATTTGTGCAGAAATATCTGGTCAAGGGAGTAATGATTGGTTCTGTGAAAGGCTGACTTATCAGAAGTCATACTGTTTCCTTGGCATATTTCTCTTATTTTGAGGAAGTTGCCTGAATATGGACAGGTTATTAAGAAAGGATAATATATGAAAAAGAAAATACGTTCTGTTATATGTATAATGATTGTATCAATGATGGCTTTATCAGCTTGTGGAAGTAAAAGTACAGGAAGCAATAATAAAGCATCTGAAGATAGCACAGTTGCAGAAAACAAAGAAAATGGAAATTCTGCAGAAGGTATATTTGATGAAAGCGGAGTATCAGAAGAAGGACAGTTTCCTATTGTGAAGGATAGGATCGAACTTACTGTAATGGTACCCAGTTCTACAAGTATACAGGATATAACGACAAATGATTTTACTCAATGGTATGAAGATAAAACCAATATTAAAATTAACTGGATTGTTGTTCCTGCTGAAAGCCTGACTGATAAAGTAAATATATCCTTATCAAGCGGAGATATGCCTGATATATACTTGGATTGTAATATAACTCAGACGCAACAGTCAGTATACGGTTCTCAGGGGGCTTTCCTTCCGCTGAATGACTATATTGAAAAGTATGGTGCTGTTTACAAGGATATTGCATCTCAGATAAACGGATTAAATGAAGTTATGACTATGAGCGATGGTAAGATTTATGCATTGCCTTATGTGGAAAAATGTGTTCACTGTGAAAATTCCAGTAAAATGTGGGTTAATAAAAGATGGCTGGATAATTTGAACATGGAGATACCTACAACAGTAGAAGAATTTGAAAACATGCTTATAGCTTTTAAAGAACAGGATCCCAATGGAAATGGGATCGCAGATGAAATTCCCATGCTTTCTTTTGAAGGCGGTTGGCATTCCGATGCATTAAGCGGTTGGCTCAGCAATCCTTTTGTTTATACATCGCCAGATGATAATTATGTGTATTTAAATGAAGGTAAAATAGAATTAGCTTACATGCAGGACGGATGGAAGGATGCTATGAAATGGTTAAATTCATTATATAAGGCCGGACTTTATTATGATCAGAGTCTGATAATGAATAATGATCAGGCAAGGCAGGTTGCAACTGCAGAAGATGGCACTGCACTGGTAGGTTGTTTCCCTAATGGTGTTCCCAGTGCAGTACCAGGGGATGCAGCTGAACAATGGCAGGATTATATTGCTATATCTCCAATTGAAGGGGAAGCGGGAAGATACGCAACCTATGCCCCATATAATCAGATAAATCCTACTAAATTCGTTATTACTTCTGCCTGTAAGTATCCTGAGGCGGCATTCCGATGGGGAGTAGAACAATATAATAAAGATATCTGGTTCATGAAAGCATTTGGTCAGGAAGGAACCGGTTGGGTCAGAATAACTCCCGGAGAAGGGGATATCCCGGCGGATGCAGTAGATTTGAATACAGGAGCTCCGTCTGAAGTAGCTACATTTGCAGATGGAATTGGCTGGGGGGAAGAACAGAATTATTGCTGGAGAGGAATTGGATTGCGCTGTGATACTCCCGATGCCCCGTCTTATCGTTATAATCAATACCAAATTGGCGATTATGAGAGTAATATGGAATACAGGCTCGCTTTTGATACCAGAGATAATATGAACCCGTATAATCCGGATATTAATATGTGTCTGCCGCCTTTGGTTTATGATGAAGTACAGGCCACTGAGATGGCAAATTCCCAGAGTGTGATTCTGAGTTATGTAAAAGAAACAGCCGCCCGTTTTATTACCGGTGATTTGGACGCAGAAGCTGATTGGGATGCTTATCTTAAGGAACTGGAAGTGAAAGGTGTGAAGAATCTGAAAGATATTTATCAGGCAGCTTACGACGCAAAATATAAATAAAGTATATTAACAGAACGGCTCTGGGTTCTGTACCTGAATGCGTTCTTTTCATGAGACTTTTTTGCGGCTTCATTTGTGAATAACAAACTTTTTACATAATGTTGAAATTCCTTCTTGACTCTCTCACTATGGTATACTCTATACTACAAATGAGCTCAGGGAACACAAAACCACATGCATGTGAGGGAAACGAAATGTTAAAAATAGGTGATTTTTCAAAACTGTCAAGAATCAGTATCCGTATGCTTCGCCATTATGATGAACATGGCCTGCTGACACCGGCTTCGATCGATCCCATGACGGGATACCGCTATTACGGTGAAGATCAGCTGATGGAAGCGGAGCGGATCCAGGCCCTGAAGGGTATGGGCTTTGCCCTTTCCGTTATCCGTGAAATCCTTGAAAAATATGAGGAACCGGAGGAAATGGAGCGCTTCCTTCTGATAAAAAAGAAGGAACTGGAAGAGGAGTCTCTGGAAACGCAGCAAAGGATACGTCTTCTTGAAAACACCCTTCGTTGGTTAAGAAAGGACGGAAAACTTATGAATTATGATGTGGTATTAAAAACCCTGCCGGAAAGATATGTGGCAAGTCTGAGGAAGATTATCCCCGCTTACAATCAGGAAAGTATACTGTGGCAGCAGCTGAATGAGGAGATGGCGCCTCAAAATGTGAAGCCCGCCGCTCCCTGCTACGGCATGGCAATCTTCCATGATGAAGGCTATAAAGAAAGTGATGTGGATGTGGAAATCCAGATAGCAGTTACAGGTACCTATAAGGATACCGCAAACGTAAAATTCAAGAAAGTGGAGCCGGTTCAGATCGCATCCGCAACCTATCAGGGCAGCTATGACCAGATAACAAAGGTAAACGAGGCGGTAGCGGCATGGATCAATGATAACGGTTATGAATTTGACGGAGCATCCTTCTGTATCTATCATGTGAGTCCCGCACAGGCATCCAGCCAGGAAGACCTTGTGACAGAAGTCTGCTATCCGGTGAAAAAAAGAGGTTAACACTGCCCGGCAAATGAAACAGATACAGGCCCATAACCACAGACGGCCGCACTGCATGGAATAAGCAGTGCGGCCTGCAATTATTCCGGTGTAACAGAAGGCAGTGTCCCCAGATTATTGCTTTCCGTATCATCCGGAAGAGATTTCAGATATTCCGTATCCTTACGATGGGCGATTCCCACCCCTTTGATTTCTCCATCCTTTGCCAGAGCCACGCCGTCCTCCTTAGACACCGTAGAACCATCAGATAACTGATAACCGGTAATCCGTCCGCTGCTCTTCACAAGCCCCACAATATCCTTGGCGTCATCCTTAGGTGTGGGAATACTATCCAAAGCGATTCTGGCCAATGCCGAATCAGGTATATCATTTCTGTCCATAATCTTAAGTATCCTTTCCTTTATTATTTCCTGTAATATTACTCACCGCAAAGTATTTTTCCTTTTTTTGCCGGGCTTCGAACCGCATTTCCTGCGGTAACCGCCGTCCGACATAAAATAGTATCTAACATAGGCTAAAAAGTTATTCAGATAACTGACGAAATGTGTTATCATAATGTTTTCAGAAGAAAAAATGCCGTTAAGGCGGAAAGAGGGAGAGCTGATATGACAAGTGAGTTTGGGATGGCGGTTCATGCGCTGACCTTTTTAAACCATAAGGGGGAAATTGTTTCCAGTGAAGCGCTGGCAAAAAATATCTGCACCAATCCGGCGCGGGTTCGCAAGGTCATGGCGAAGCTGAAAAAATCCGGACTGGTTGATACGAAGGAAGGGCTGGAAGGCGGTTATCTTTTTTCAAAGGATGCACAGAAGGTAGATCTTTCCATGGTGGCGGATGCGCTGGAGACCAGATTCGTTTCCACCTCCTGGAAAAGCGGAAATCCGGATATGGATTGTCTGGTGGCATCCGGAATGGCGGGCCTGCTGGACGGGATTTATGATGATCTGGATTCTTTATGCTATAAAAGGCTGAAGGGGATCACCATAGAAGATATTAATGAAAAGATTTTCGGGCCGGATAAGAGCTGACCGGCTGCAGGCATAAGGAGGGAAGGGGAATGCGCGTTTCTAGGGCATCGGAGGAAAGAAGGCAGGAGATATTGGACGCGGCGATGCAGGTATTTTATTTAAAGGGCTATGAAAAGGCGACTATCAGAGATATCGCGCTGGACATAGGAGTTGCGCAGGGGTTGATATACAGATATTTTAAATCTAAGGAAGCATTATTTGCAGCGGCGCTGGATAATTATGCAGAGCGGCTTGCCGGGGAAATGGGGCAGGAAATCAGAAATGATGAGACCGCGCTCCGGGATAAAATATTGAATACACCGTCTTTCTATCACATTGAAGATGATGACAGCTATTATTATAAGATGTTGAACGGTCCGGACAGCAAGGGAATTTACCAGCAGCTTTCCCTGAAGGTGGCGGAAAGGCTTGTTCCCATTGTGAGGGACGCCATTGCAGGTGATCTTGATAAGGGCAGGCTGACCTGTGTGGAGGATCCGGAAACAGTGGCGGCTTTTTGTGTATACGGACAGCTGGGAGTCCTTTTCCGGGAGGATCTGAGCGGAAACCAGAAGGTGGATCGGATCAGGAAATTTGTATCAAATCAGATATATTAAAATGATTTGCCGACGGAAGGATCCAAAAGGCATCTTACATATGCATGTCTTTATGAATATAAAAGATATTTGGAGGTTTTTATGAGTGACGGACAACATAAAAACGGGAATTTTACATCGACGATAGGTTTCGTGATCGCCTGTGTCGGTTCGGCGGTGGGGCTGGGAAATATATGGATGTTCCCCTATCGTCTGGGACAATACGGGGGAGCCGCTTTTCTGATACCGTATCTTCTCTTTATTTTCCTGTTTGGCTGGGTGGGACTGTCTGCTGAATTTGCCATCGGGAGGAAAGCCCGGACGGGAACGATAGGCTCCTATGGTTACTGTTTCGCGGAGAGAAAAAAAGAAAAGCTGGGGAAAGCACTGGGCTGGTTTCCCCTGTTGGGATCCCTGGGGATCGCCATCGGTTATTCCATCGTTTTAGGCTGGGTGCTCCGTTCCCTGGCGGGCGCCGTTACGGGAAGCCTGTTTGAAAAGGACGCGGCGGCTTATTTTGCGGAGGCTGCCGGGGCTTTCGGAAGCGTTCCCTGGCATTTGATTATTGTGGCGGCGGTAACGCTTGTCCTGCTTACAGGGGTGACAAAAGGGATTGAAAAGGTGAGCAAGGTAATGATGCCCCTGTTTTTCCTTTTGTTTATAATCCTTGCGGTAAGGGTGGCTTTTCTTCCCGGCGCTTCAGAGGGCTATGAATTTCTGTTTGTGCCGAAATGGGAAGCGCTGCTGCGGGTGGATACCTGGGTGATGGCCATGGGACAGGCTTTTTTCTCACTGTCGATTACCGGCTCCGGCATGATTGTATACGGTGCATATCTGGATAACAAGGTGGATATACCCGGCGCTTCCATCCGGACAGCCCTGTTTGATACGCTGGCGGCCCTGCTTTCCGGACTTGCCATCATGCCCGCGGTATTTGCTTTCGGTATCGATGCGGGCAGCGGCCCGTCACTGATTTTTATCACACTTCCCGGAGTGTTCAGCCAGATGCCCATGGGAAGGCTTTTTGCCGTCTTCTTTTTTCTGTCGGTAACCTTTGCCGGTATCACTTCTCTTATCAATATGTTTGAGGCCGTGATTGAGAGCTGGCAGACACAGTTTGCCATTTCGCGCACCATGTCGGCGCTGCTCGTGGGAGGAATCACCTTCCTGGCAGGCGTGTTCCTGGAGGAGGAAAGCCGGACCGGGAAATGGCTGGATGCAGTTTCCATCGGCATTGTGCCATTGGGAGCGGTTCTGGGAGCCGTATCCATCTACTATGTCCTTGGCTATCCGCGGATCCGGGAGGAACTGGAGAAGGGGCACAAAGGCAGGCTTTCCGCCGCATTTGGCTTTGCCGCGAAATATATTTACGTGCCGCTGACCATTCTGGTACTTATCCTTGGTTATGTATATAACGGAATCGGATAAAGAAGAGAGCATGGCTGAACGGTAACTCAAAAATCGTAATCAAAGGAGGGGGATTGCCGTGAAGGTTACTATATTAACAGAAAATACGGTGAGCAGAAGAGGGCTTCTTGCGGAGCATGGGCTTTCCGTCCTGATTGAAGCCGGGAACAGGCGGATATTATTTGATACCGGACAGAGCGGTGTTTATCTGCATAATGCCCAAAAGCTGGGGATCAGCCTGGAAGGTCTTGACGGGATCGTTCTCAGCCACGGCCACTATGATCATACGGGAGGCCTTCCGGAATTCCCTGCCGCAGCGGACTGCCCGGTATTCCTGAGTGAAAAGGCGCTGGAGGATAAATGGTGCCTGGAAAAGAACGGCGGCCCGGCACGCTGTATTGGCATACCCTGGAGGGAAGAAAGCGGAGACGGCCGGATACCCGGAAGGCTTACCTTTACGGCGGAAAAGGAAGAAATTTTTCCTGATATTTATGTGCTCGGCGGGATAACCTCCACCGTTTTGGAAGAAGCCGCGCGGGACAATCTGTTCCGCATCCGCAGGGACGGGCAGTTCATACCCGACCGGATGGAGGATGAGCAGCTTTTGATCCTGCGTACGGCACGCGGTCTGGCTGTTTTTGCAGGCTGTGCCCATGCGGGGATCCTAAGCTGCCTGGAGAAGGTAAGGACATCCTTTCCCGGAGAAAAATGCTTTTTCCTTTTGGCTGGTATGCATCTGCGCGGCTGCAGGGAAGCGCAGGTGAATGCTGTCATTGACGGCCTGAAGCAATATGGTTTTTCCATTCTGATTCCCCTGCACTGCACGGGAACCCTGGCGACAGCCCGGATGAGGATGGCCTTCGGCAAAAGCTGCCTCATGGCGGAAGCCGGAAAAAGCTTTCTCATCCCGGAAGAAGAGACAGAAAACCGGCCCCGAGGATGAGAAGGAAACCGGCCCCGGTGCACAGGGCAATATGATTCATATCCAGACTGAAGTCGATGCCTGACTTCAGTCTTTTTATTTTACTCAGAATCTTTTTGTAAAAAAGGATGGCGAGCAGGAAGCTTCCCGCCCAGATCAGGGATTTCACCAGATAGCCGGAAAGCCCAACGGAAAAGTCCATTTGGAAAAACAGGGATAAAAAGGGACCTGCAAACAGGCCGGTAGCCAGGCAAAGCAGGCTTAACAAAGCGAGCACGAACGTGGAGAAGAAATTACGGGTATAGGTAAGCTCCTTCTTTTCCCCAAAAAGCATATTCCCAAACTTCACAAAGGACAGAATCGTGCCGAAATTGATGATCAGAAAACAGAAATCCACGACGGAGTTATCTGTTTTGGACAGCATATATTTGGAGATGCTGCCGTTGAAAAAAGGTGCTCCGGTAATTCCCAGGATACCCGCAAGGACGGCCATACCGGCAGCAGGCATGCTTTTCATGACACCGCGGATTTTATATACGTTCCGGGTGCCGTAAGCGGTGATGAGAAGCCCGGCAGCCAGGAAAAGCAGGGATTTGAATAATGCATGGTTGATGATATGCAGCATGGCGCCGAAGCGGGATACCGGATTGGAGGTGGAAAGCCCCGCAATGATCAGGCCCACCTGGGAGATGGTGTGGTAGGCCAGAATCAGCTTGATATCGCACTGACAGACCGCCATGACGATACCCGCCAGCGCGGTGACGACCCCTGCCCAGAAGAAAAAGACATCCATATCGAAGACCGGTGAAAAAACAGCCTGCAGACGGATAAACAGGTAAACACCGCTTTTGATATAGAGGCCGGAAAGAATGGCCGATACGGCAGTGGGGGCTCCGGGAGTCCCATGGGCGGCGGGAAGCCAGAAATGCATAGGGAACAGCGCGCACTTCATGCAGACTCCCGTAATAAGGAACACATAGGCCAGAAGCAGCTCCTGCGGCGTCCGGTAAGCCGCCGCTGCTGCGAGCCCGTCAAAATCCAGCACCCCGCACTGTCTGTAGACAAGCCCTATTCCCAGCAGGAAAAAGAGCATGCCCGTAATGTTGGTCAGCAGATAAATCAGGCCGTCATAAATGGAACGGCTCTCCCTTTTGAACATGATCAGGACACCGCAGCAGATGGCGGATACCTCGATGGCAACATAAATGTTAAAAAGATCCCGGGAAAGAAAGATGAGCATGATTAAGCCTTCCAGTACGGTAAACAGAAAGGAATACAGCTTATTCACCCGAACAGGAAGATTGGTATACAAAAAGACGCATAAAAACAGAAACCCCACGAGCATGAGAAAAACGGAGGCCGTCAGATCACAATACAGGGAAATCCCCAGAAAATCAGAACTGCCTCCCGTGGTGACGATTTCCCCGCCGAAGCGTACGCGGTAAAACAGATGGACGGTAACTCCGAATACCGCAAGATAAAGAAAGGATCCGAGCCAGGTAGTAACCTTACCCGGCAGCAGATACAGCAGCAGGGAAGTAAAAATAGGAAGTATGATCAGAAAATACAGTTCCATATGCTATAGTTCCCTTTCCTTCCTGCGTATTTCATGAGCGGTTTTCCAGTTGGTGGTGCCGTAGCGGTGATACAGGGCAATGAACATCATCAGGCCCACTGCGGTAACGGCGGCCCCGATTACAATAGCCGTGATCATCAGCGCCTGGGGAACCGGATCGGCCGCCGGCGCTGCCGACTCACCGATAGGCGGACGCATGCCTGCCTCAAAGCGGATACCGAGGAAAAAGAGGATAACGGAAATATCCATAATTCCCAGGGAAAGAATGGTTTTAATGATATTCCTCCGGGCGATCAGGCCGTAAAACCCGATGAGAAAAAGAAGAAGCCCGGTAATTTCCACATAGTTCCATGTCATTGCATGTCACCTCCCGATAAAAAGGAAAGATAGATGAGCCACAGACCTGAACAGACCTTCAGCCCTATCAAAACATTCATCAGCGTCAGATAAAAGCGGTGCCCGCCGGTATTCCAGCCCCCGGAAAACAGAAAGAAGGCCATGGATGCCGCTAGCAGAAGCACATAAAGCAGTTTTTCCATTTTTTCCGCCTTTTCCCTGGAGAGCAGCAAACGCCCGGCGGCAAAATGAGCGTTAATCAGCAGCGCGGCAAGCACTGCGCCTCCCTGGAAGCCCCCTCCCGGACCGTCCATTCCGGTCACAATGATATAGACGCCCAACAGGCCCATGAGGAAATAAACAGGTCCGAGACTTCCGGCCATGATGGCGGAAGCCTTTCGCCCATCCCCGTCCGGCATATGGTTGGCGCTTGTAAACTGCCTTTCCGTTAGTGCAAGGCTGGAAAACTGCGTCACCCCGATAACCGAGACAAGAAGCAGCAGCGCTTCCAGCAGCGTATCGAAAAGGCGGTAATTTAAATAAATGGAAGTGACCAGGTTTTTTGCCCCGGTTTCTATCTGCCCCCGCTCCATGACAGCTTCCGCAACGCGTGCGGGGCCAGGAGAACCCAACAGGCTGTAGCCCGTGAATAAAAAGGCTCCCATAAACACGATAAAAATAAAAGCAAGAATCCGATGCTTCATATAGATTTCCCCTTATAAGCGGCGATACGCGTAGGAGCCGTATCCACAATACGCACCTCCCCGTCAAGCCCGGCCTTTATGAGCTGTTCCCGTATACGTCCCAGGTACTGGCTGTCCGCCTCTCCATACAGATAAATACCGTCCTCCCTCTTCTCTGCGACAAGATCCGTATCCGGCCGTTCCAGAAGCGTCCGGGCATTTCCGTGGGATTCGATGAGATGCGCTTCCAGATCATGATCCTTCAGGGAGCGTGATATCACTTCCAGGACCTTGCTGAAAAGAGGATCCTTCCGGGTATCTCCCGGCAGACAGCGGATGGTGAATATCCGGTATTTTTTCAGTGTGGCCAGATAGATAACGGTGGTGAGGGCGCTTCCTATAATCGCTTCCGCAAGAGCCACGTCAGGGGCTCCCAGCAGCAGATAACCGAAGGCGATACAGGCCGAAAGCGCGGCGGAATAAACGACGGCGGTAAAAAGCCGGTCAGTGACAACCACCAGGATCCCAAGACCCAGAAGAAGGAGAAGGACCGCCCCGAGGAGCGTTTCATTCATCATGCTCCATTCCTCCTTCCCGGTGCCCGGACAGATAGGCGGCCCTGCCCAGCTTGTGGGCGGACAACGGCGCAGTCAGGATAACGATTCCCATGAGCAGAATAACCTTAAAGGAAAAGGATCCCAGGCCCTGGCGGACAGCCACACCCGACAGGAGAACCAGAAGCCCTACGGTATCAATGAGAGAAGACAGAAGCAGACGTCTGTAGAAGCCCGGATTTTTCAGAAGCCCCGCTATACCGCAAAGCATGATAAAAAGTCCGGCGCCCATGAGGATTTCCCCGATCACTTTCATAAATTCCCCTTTCTGCGCAGATAGACGGAAAAAAACTGCACATCCATAAAGCCCAGCAGGGCAAAAACGAGCGCCACATCAAGATACATCTCTTCCCCTGCATAGACGGCATATAACACAATTTCGGCGGCAATGAGCGTGGATATCAGGCTGACATAAAGAATGCGTTCAAAGCCCGTGCGGCTGCGCAGCAGCAGGATAAAAGCCAGTATAAGCGCCGACAGAAGGAACACTATGGAAAAAAGGATCATGTTTTTCCTCCCTTCGCGGAGAGCCGTTCCTCAAAACAGTGGGAATGATCCCCGCCGTCATCATTCATACACAGAATGGTATATTCCGAGGCGGATTCCTCCAGGGTTATGGTGCCGGGAGTGAGCGTGATACAGTCGGAAACGATGATCCGCTGCCTGTCACCGACACATGCGGGTTCCTTACGGACCGAAGCCCGCAGGGGACGCGAGGAAAGAATCCAGCGAAGCATAGTAAGGGAAGAAAGAAAAATCCGGGATGCCGTATAGGCACAATAAGGAAAGAAAGGTATCCGTGCAGCATCGGTATCCTGACGGTAAAACGGAAAAAGAAAAAGGCAGAGTACAAACCCCAGAGCAGCGCCGAAGAGGAATCCTGTAAGGGACAAACGCCCCAGCAGGACAGAGAACAGCATACCGCCCATGAGCATATGGACTGACAGACGCAGAGCATATTTCATATAGAATTCTCCTGTATTATTTCAAGCCGCGCCCGGTATTGCCCGGCCGCTGTCCTTATATTACTAAAAACAGTATAACAAAATATGCTGTTTCAGGCAATAAGCTAAATCTACACTATTATCGACAATAAGTTAAATTTCCCCCTTGACATAATTTGCAATTTGCTATAAGTTAGATATTAACAGAAAAAGCAAACCTGTGAGAAAGAGTAGTAAGCATCAGGAAATATTTCAGAGAGCCGCAGCTGGTGGAAATGCGGTATAGGAACTCATGCTGAATGGACTTTTGAGGCCGGCCTGAATGAAGTAGGCGTCGGCGGGAATCCGGGCCCGTTATCAATCCGGCGTGCATAATTGTGCATGCATATGGTATGAAATTTATTTCCAGCCGTATGGAAAGAGTGGACGAAACGTCAATTTGAGTGGTACCGCGATAATAACAGGATTATTACCGTCTCAAGCATTCCCGATGGGATAACTTGAGGCGGTTTTTGTTATGCTGTTATCATACAATTCTAAAAAAGGAGAAGAAAGTTATGGCGAACAAAGAAATTCCCTACAAAATCTATCTGGAAGAATCGGAGATGCCCAAGCAGTGGTATAACGTGAGGGCCGATATGAAAAATAAACCGGCTCCGCTTCTGAATCCCGGCACTCTGCAGCCCATGACCTTTGAAGAACTGCGGCATGTTTTCTGTGATGAACTGGTAAAGCAGGAATTGAATGATACGGATGCATACATCGATATACCGGATGAAATCAGAAAATTTTATAAAATGTACCGTCCTTCCCCCCTCGTGAGAGCCTACTGCCTGGAGGAAAAGCTGCAGACACCGGCGAAGATCTATTATAAATTTGAAGGCAACAACACCAGCGGCAGCCACAAGCTCAATTCCGCCATCGCCCAGGCCTACTATGCAAAACAGCAGGGACTTAAGGGCGTTACCACGGAAACCGGCGCTGGACAGTGGGGAACCGCATTATCCATGGCCTGTTCCTATTTCGATTTGGACTGCCAGGTATATATGGTAAAGGTATCCTATGAACAGAAACCCTTCCGCCGCGAAGTAATGCGTACCTATGGGGCAAAGGTTACCCCTTCTCCCTCTGAATTCACAGAGGTAGGCAAAAAGATCCTGAGAGAGCATCCCGGAACCACGGGAAGCCTGGGCTGCGCTATTTCTGAAGCTGTGGAAGCTGCCACAAACCAGGAAGGCTACCGCTATGTATTAGGAAGCGTTCTTTCCCAGGTACTGCTTCATCAGACCGTAATCGGACTGGAAACCAAGGCCGCCCTTGATAAATACGATATCGTACCGGATGTCATCATCGGCTGCGCAGGCGGCGGATCCAACCTGGGAGGGCTGATTTCCCCGTTTATGGGCGAAGTCCTCAGAGGAGAAAAGAATTACCAGTTCATTGCCGTGGAACCCGCATCCTGCCCCAGCCTTACCAGAGGAAAATTTGTATACGATTTCTGCGATACCGGGAAAGTATGCCCGCTGTCCAAAATGTACACACTGGGAAGCGGCTTTATCCCTTCCGCAAACCATGCAGGCGGCCTCCGCTACCACGGCATGAGCTCCATCCTTTCCCAGCTTTACGATGATGGCTTCATCGAAGCCCGCAGCGTGGAACAGACCGCCGTATTCCAGGCAGCAGAGCAGTTCGCAAGAGTGGAAGGCATCCTTCCCGCACCGGAAAGCAGCCATGCCATCCGCGTAGCCATCGACGAAGCTATGAAATGCAAGGAAACAGGGGAAGAAAAGACCATTGTATTCGGTCTGACCGGAACCGGCTATTTCGATATGGTTGCCTATGAAAAGTTCCACAACGGAGAAATGAGCGACTACATTCCCTCCGATGCCGACTTACAGGCAGGGTTTGACGGTATTCCCAAATTCCCCGGGAATGAAATTTAAGTTTAATATGAAAAAGGATACCGGCGCAGCACAGGCTGCGCCGGTTTTGAAGTCTAAGAGGAAAATAATTATGATTGATTCGCAGCTAATCATGTTAGAGGGTATGCCATCTACGGGCAAAACGACGAATTCCCGGTTTATACAGATACAGCTAGAACGCAGCAGCATGAAAACGGAGTGGATACATGAAGTGGCTATGCTGCATCCCGTGTTGTTTTTTGATGAGGCTGGGATGACATATGAGGAATATGATAAATTCATAAAAACGTATCCGCAAACAGCGGATATTCTCAATAGCATAGCTGTATTCAGAAAGAGTACCGTTGGTATTCATCTGCCTGAACTTCAATGGAACTGCGGCGGTAAAATCGACGATAAGGTTTATCAGGCATTATTGGAATATGATGTATGGAATTTTCCCATTGATGTATACAAAAAATTTGCTTTGGAAAAGTGGGAGTATTTTACCCGGAAAGCGTTGGAAAATCGGGATAAAGTCTATATCATAGACAGCGCAGTCTTCCAGTTCCAGATTTTCACCTTTTTGTTTAAGAACAGACCTTACCAGGAGCTGCAAAGCTTTATTGAGCAGATTGGAGATATAATCCGGCCGCTAAATCCGTGTCTGCTCTATTTTTACAGGGAAAATACCGAAGCGACAATTGATTATCTTGTGAAAGATCGAGGTATATCATACCTGGAATATATATGGAACAGGGACAAAGACCAACCATATTATGCGGATAAGCCGCCCGGAGCGGAAAGCTTTAAACAGTTCCTTCGGGATTACGCCGATATGGCAAATTTGTTATTTGCTTCCCTTCAGATAAACAAAATATCATTTGAAATTTCGAATGGAAACTGGGAGAGCCTTGAAGATGAGATGCTCTCATTTGTAGATATCCATCGTCTGCCGGGCCCGAAAGCTTTTCCGCAAAATGGTGCTTATAAAAATGAAGAAACAGGTTTTGTAATCAATGTTGATGGCCTTTCCATGACAGATCCGACCGGGAAAATAAGAGCGCTTTTTCCCAAATCAGCCAATGAGTTTTATGTGGATTGGCTGCCAACAATCCTGCGATTTGAAGAGAATAGAATCATTATTTCCGGTTCGCAGATCTGCGAGCGCTGGACTGCCATGGGAATGATATATAAAAAAATGAATTAAATGAGCAGTCATTGATGAGGAATATGCGGCAAAACTTGTCTGCCTGACAGGGAGCATATCAGTTTTAGTGAGTTGTTCCTTTAATTGATTACAGGAAATTTGATTGTCATCACAAATCCCTTTCCCCACCGGGAATCCGCTTCCAGCAGCAGCTTTAGATCATCGGCAATTTCTTTTGCCAGGTACAGCCCCATGCCGGTGGCTTTTTTCCTGCCTGCCCCGGAATCCCCGGTAAAGCCCTTTTCAAAAATATAAGGCAGATCGCTGCTGCGTACACCGATACCATTATCGCGGATGGTTAATGAGTCGTAAATTCCTTCACGTATAAAGGAAAGAGATAATTCCGGCCTGATATCATCCCGGCAATATTTTACGCAGTTGCTGATAACCTGGCTGAGCAGGAAATGTAAGCTCCTCCGATCAGAAAGAACGACGGAATCACAGATGTCCATGTTTATAAGAAATCCTTTTTCTTCCAGCAACGGGCGGTAATCCTCCAGCACGTCCTCCATACATTCGGACAGCAGGACGGCTTCCAGCAGATAATCCTTCCTGGCACTTTTCAGTCGTGCATAGAAAAGCATCTGGTTAACGGATTCCTGTATCCGGTTTCGGATATAGTCAAGCTTCCTTCGTTCGTGTTCGGGTATGTCATCCCGCCGGTTATCAAGCAGCATAGTGAGCAGGGAAACGGGGGTCTTGATTTCGTGGGCCCAGGCTTCCACATAGTCTTCATAATCGTATATCCGGCCTTTCAGAAGCTGGTATTCCTGCTGATTTTGGCGCAGCGCGGCGCCGAGAAGGCGGATCATATCACTTTCTGCCGCTCCGGAGAGCCGGAGCAGCTGCTGTTCCTGATAGTCCTCCGGTGAATTCAGAAAAGCCAGAAACGCCTTCTGCCGCCGGTTATCCCGGAGGCATACCGCTGTAAGAACAGCAGAAAACAGTATAATGGTGCCAAGAACAATGGCAGAGGACAGTGCCAGAAGAGCCTGTATGTCGGCAAGCCAAAGCAGCAGGATAAAGGCGCAGTCCATACCGAGAAGCAGCAGAAGCCAGGGCATATGCTGCCTGCATATTTTCCAGATATTATTCATCATTATTTCCCTCAGGAATCAGCTGATAGCCCACACCGCGGACGGGTATGATTTTCAGACACATTTCCAGTTCCTGCATGGTCTTTTTCAGTCTGGTCAGATTGACCTGCAGAGCATTTTCGTCGATATACTCCGTGGTTCCCCACAGGGCGGTAAGCAGATCCTCTTTTTTTACGGGATTGCCGCCATGGGTGAGAAAGGCTTCCAGAAGTCTTCCCTGGTTTCCGGGCAGTACCACGGATCTGTTATGGATGTACAGGGCATAGGTCTGGCGATCCAGCAGAAAACCCGGGCCTTCCAGCATATGGGAGCGTCCTTCGTAGCGTTTCAGTACATTAGCCGTTCTCGCCAGCAGACGCTCCTTCCGGCAGGGCTTTGTCAGATATTCATCCGCACCCAGTTCCAGAGCATGAAGCTCATCACGCATCTGATCGCGGGAAGTCAGTACCAGTACCGGGATCGCACTTTTCTGCTTTATTTCCCGGCAGATCTGAAAGCCGCTTGCCTGAGGAAGATTGATATCCAAAAGGATTAAATCAGGAGATGACCGGAGCAGTTGGCCGGCAGTATCCTCAAAGGAGATGATTTCATCCACCTCAAAACCGGCATTACGCAGCATCTCTGCGATTTCTTCCCTCATATAAGCTTCATCCTCTACGACAGCTATCCGTTTCAAGCGCCCACCCCCTTCTTTTCTTATTCTTCCCGTTCCGGTACCATGAGAGTCAGCAGATACCGGAAGCTCATCCTTTTAACAGCAGTCATATAAATGTATTCTACTATAGCAAGCAGCAAAATCATAGCCAGAGATATCCACATCAGTGTAAAAATATGCGGCTGGCTCCGGGATGGAAGCAGACCTGCAAACAGCGACTTTACGCCGAAAAGACTGCTTACCGCTGCCATTGCAATGGGAATCCCGAAAAACCATCGGATTTGTTTCCCGGCAGAATGGCAGAGCGCCTCATAGGGGGCGCCTAACCGAATCAGTGTTTTATAGCGCCTCCGGTTTTTCTGCTGCTGTGTGAGGAACTGTACGCCCAATACCGTGTTTGCAACAATCATGAAAATAATCGCCAGATAGATGGTAATATAGCTGGCAGATACCACATAAAACAGCTGCCTTCCTATGTTCTGCAAGTAACTTTCATAAGGGATGCCTGCCCGGGTAAGCCTGTCGTTGGTTTCGGAGACTGCCTCCAACAGACTCTGGCCCTTCAGACTTTCCTGGGAAAGCACAGCATCCAGATAAACCGTGTAATCGCCGTCCGTCATGCGCTCAAACACTTCATCCGGTACGATTAGAGCAAAGGAGAGGGTGATGGAACGATCGACAACCAGGTTGACAGTATGAATGCTTCCGGTCAGATGAAAGGCTTTGTCTGCAATCCGTACCTCCGGACGGCCGGAAAGGATTTCGTTCAGAATGGCGAGCTTATTGAAATCAGTGAACCCCGTATCCATATAAACCGCGGCTTCATCGTTCGAAAGCGTTATCTCTGGAAGCCCGGAGACAGCAAGCAGCCGGTTGTATCCTGACAGAGCAATCAGATACGGCGCATGGTCATAGGAAAGATTGTTCAGGAGAATCGCTTTATCCTGAGAGTCAGGCAGGCTTTCCAGTTCTTTCAGGACAGAGCTCATGGAAAAAGCGGCGGCATAATCCTCCGCAGGATTGATATGCCCGACTTTCATTTCAAAAAGACTGTCAAATTCATCGGAAAATCCGGCGGTGGACAGCTTCTCACGTATGCCGGAAGGATCCTCCGCACAAGGAAACGTGTAATCGAGGACATGCTGTTCAGAATCCTTGTAAAACTGCGCGATTGCCACGCCTGCGCCGAAGCAGCATAGAGCTGCCAGAATCAGCAGCGAACTGATGGCAAGGGAATGGGAACGATGAATTACGTTTTCCTGCAGCTGACGGAAGGTGAAGGCATGAAGCTTTTCCCTGCGTCCGGTACGATCTGCAAGCAATCCCAGAGAAGAGCGGAGGCCGAAAAAAAACAGCATGGTTCCGGCAAAGCCTGACAGCAGGGTGAGTCCCATATGGGAAACCCTGTTCCAGGAAAAACCACAGATAGCCATGGCATATGACGCCGCGAGCAGTATGATTCCTGTAAGGAGAGCCAGTGCATAGACGGCGGAGGGAAGCTCCTTTTTCGTTCCATCCGGGGGGTCCGTAAGCAGATCCCCAATTTCCTCCCCTGCAATGCGCCTGCTGAGTATCATAAAGGCTGCCAGTTTGATCAGGGCAAAACCGATGGCGGTCCATAGGATCGCTGTCAGGGATATATTCAGACGGTGCCCGATAATTCCCAGACCTGCAAGGCGTGCCGTGACTAAGCTGATTAGTTCAGACAGCAGGACCGCAGAGGGCAGGCCGATGGCAAGCACAAACACGCTGCTTCGCACATCCTCTGCCAGCAGCATTAAAAACAGCCTGGAACGGCGCATTCCCAGCATAAGATACATACCAAATTCATGCCTGCGCCGCTCCAGCTGATATTTGCTTGCAAAATAAACCAGGAAGAACAGGATGATCAAAGTCATTCCGTAAAATAAAGGAATCATCCCAACCAGTTTTTTGACGGCATCGCTTTCCATTTTCATCAGAAACTTTATTACGTCCTGTTGAGACAGGGATAAAATGATATAAAAGGCAATAACGGAGATGAGCAGGGATGCAAAAAAAAGACCGTTTTCTTTTCTGCTCCGCCTGCTGTTTCGGGAAACCAAATCAAAGAACATTTGCACTGCCACCTCCTAACTGTGCCATAACCTTCAGAATACGTTCATAGAACTCTGACCGGGATTCCTCAGGCAGGCTCCTGCGCAGTTCGTGGAAAATGACGCCGTCCTGGATAAACAGGATCCGTTTGCAGTAACTCGCGGCATTGGTATCATGAGTGACCATGAGAACGGTGGAATTCTGTTCCCGGTTCAATCCGGACAGCTTCTCCATAAGCGCCTTTGCATTGCCGGAATCCAGAGCGCCTGTGGGCTCATCCGCCAGAATAATATCCGGCCTGAGAATCAGCGCCCTCGCTGCAGCAATACGCTGCTGCTGGCCGCCGGACATCTGTGCCGGAAATTTATCCAGCACATCTGTAATTTCCAGATAGTCCGCCAGTGACTGCAGACGTTCCCTGCTTTCTTTCCCCGGAACATTGTGCAGAGAAAGCGGCAATAAAATGTTTTCCCGCCCGGTAAGATTGTCCAGCAATTCAAAATTCTGAAACAGATATCCGATTTTTTTACCGCGATACTCGGCAAGGCGTGCCCCGCTCAGAGAATGTATGTCGGTCCCCTGCATGCTGATTCTGCCTCCGCTGGGCCGGATGACTGTTGCTATACAATTGAGCAGCGTAGATTTTCCGGAGCCGCTGCTTCCCATAATTCCTAAAAATTCACCGGTCATCACCTGAAAGGTAATGCCGTTCAGAGCCTTCGTCAGATTGTCTGCTTTCCCATAAACCTTGCACAGGGATTCAATTTCAAGAAGCTGTTCTTTCATATCGATGATCTCCTTTCCTGTCTTTCAACATCATAGCATGAGGTAACGGGGAAGGATACTTACAATGAATGAAAGGTTTCCTTATGGATTTGCTCTGTTGCTTGGTGTGTGGGGAAGCAGAAGCGGCTGGAAGCTTATTTTTGGCAGTACAGTTATCCTGCTCAGTTTTCAGGATAAACAGAGAAAACAGCTCTTATTTGATGTGAAATTTAATATAAATATAACGTGAATCATGATACAATCAGAATAACGAAATAATTCCAAATGAATACAAAGAGCTTAATGAACCGGAATATAATTTGAGTAACTATGTTAGTACCATTTGAAGTGGAGTGATTTTGATTTTTACGGAGGAAGAGTAAAATGACATACACAAGTTTGGAACAACGAGCTGCGCAGGGGTATCTGGATGTATTTCCTTTGTTTATTCCCGAGAAATCTGCATCTGTCAGCATCGAAGAGCAAAAGGAATTTTACGATATTATGAAAAAGCTGTATAAGCTGGCTTATGATGAGCCGCAGCTTTTTGTGCCGAAACTCCACGAGGATGCTGTTCCTCCGATGCTGTTCAGCGGAAGATCGGATTCGGAACAGGAAACGCTGACTAACATGAAAAAATTCCGCAAATCCGTAGATACCCTGATCTGGCAGATGTACCTGATGGGTATCGGAAGTGAATATACACTGAACACCCGGCAAAAGAAAATTCTCGCAGGATTGGGAATAGCAGATTTCACGATGCTTTCGTCCGCATGGGAATGGATGGCGAAAAAAGAACATTTGGAACGCTTTGAACAGCCGTCACGCTTTGCTCACTGCTGTTTCCGCGAGGAGTATCTTTACGCCGCCGATATTTTTGAAAAGGCTTTTGATAATACCGCTTTCGGCAAGCTGAAAGGCTGGATGACAGCACACGGCTATAAGCCCTTTCAAATCTACAACACCACTGCCAGCGACTGCAAGCTCTCCCTGACCTATGCTAACCCTGCCTGGAGTGAAGAAACACCCCGGGGTGGCTTTGAATACAAAATCAAATACACGGGCATATCGATGCGGTATGAACCCTGCTGTAAAGAACCGTGGATTTTAGGCGTATGTATACCGGGCGGCATGAAGCTGTATCTGGAACATTTTGATGAAATGCCGGAACATGTGCAGGATTTTGTAATGTCACGGATCAAGCGCTGCGACGGCTGCCGCTACTGCGTACAGACCGACAAAACCGGGAAGCGTCCATTTGCCAGAATCGCGGTGCAGTATGCGGATGAGAAATATAATTTATGCCCTTACTATCCTGGGTATAGTTTTTGGTGGACAAGTATCGACGATGCCCTGGCAGATAATATAATTGGATTATTAGGTTTTATGGATAAATTCATAGGCAATAAAAAATAGTGTTTGAATTTTGGCATCGAAAAGTCATAAACTGTGAGAAACCTTGCAAATGTTGCTTTTCAGAAGATTAAGGCACACAAAATAACAATGCTTTTTGGTTCTTTGGTGCCCAAGTGGTGTCCGAATTTCTCGTGGCGATATAAAACGATACGGGCAAATATAAGGAAATATCATACTAATAAGCTGGAATTAGTGGAGGTAAATAATATGCAATATGCAATAGAGTTGTATTACGATAAAGAAACGGAACAAAAACTTTTTAATTTAGCAAAACGAGTAGCTGATGAAAAATTGAGTACGAAGTTTTTGGAATGGAAAACCAGACCACATCTTACATTGGCTTGTTTTAATGATGTTAATGAAACGAAATGTATACAGCGATTAAATAATTTTGCAAAAACACATAAGCCAATGCCTGCATATATTGGCTCTATTGGAATGTTTAATGATACAAGGACGATTTTTGCGTCGCCTGTTATGAATGGTAGTATGTATCAATTTCAAAGAGAATTACATGAATACTTACAAGATTTTGATATAACTGGCTGGGAATGGTACTGCCCCGATAGATGGGTGCCGCATTGTACATTGGCGCTTACAAAAGAAGATGATGAAGAGGTTTTTTATAAAGCTAGTGATTTAATTTTGCACGAGTTTAGAAAAATGAGTGGAAAGTTTGTTTCTGTAGGGTTAGTAAAAATATCATTTCCTGTGGAGGAAATTTATACTATTGAATTAGATGATTAAAATCTTAACTTGCTAAAGGGTTTGGGATATTCCCGGCAAGAGTAAATGCGGTGCATTTTACGGAAAGGGTACCCTTTTTATATGCTTGCCACGGAACTTTTAACAAAGGAATGGAAGGAAAACATAATGGCATAAGCAAGGCAGTTCCAAACGGCCCTATATTGTTTACTTGTGGTACTAAAATGGTGCCAAACTTTACAAAACCAACTTATGCGGAGATATAAAGCGATAAATAGAAATATGCGAAAAAGCCTTTGTTTAAGCAAATTTCCTGTCTGTAATGTCAACCTTATTAGTGAAAGGCAAGAAAAGGGAATGTTTATGAGTAATACAGTTGATGATAAAAGTGTTATCCGCAATATAATTTTGGAAAGTCAACATTTAAGAAATAAAAGTTCTGAAAGTATTGAGAATATTGTGTCGGATATCTGTGGGTTACAATATGACCCGAACCCTACTATACACTTAAATCAGTATATGATGCTCTGGAACAGAAAAAAAGACTTTACGGTAGAGCAATTGGATATCGCGGCGTATAAGGAATTTAAGGTGATAGAAACATTCGCATTCAAGCGGAATATGTTTTTTGTACCATATGATGAATATGCATTATACCGTACCGCAACCAAAGGGATTGTAAGATGGGGAGATTCCGATGAAAGTTGGCTTAGGACTACAAATAATCCTCAAATTCAATCTGCAGAAGTCAAATTAAAGGAGAGCTTAACAGGATTGCAGGGAATGACAGCGAAGCAAATTTGGGAGCATTTGAATTTATCGTATGAATGGCATAAATACAGAAGAGAACACGACTCTAATTTCGAATTGCCCATATTTCGCGCTTTTTATAGATTGGTACGCAAGGGGGAGCTTGTGACCTGCGGGCGGAATCCAGGAACTTTCAGAGAGCCGGTATATATTTTAAAAGAGAATCTGGGCATTACGGATTGGCCTGATAAACCAATTGATGAAAAACAGGCCATAATTTGTATGGTTGAAAAATTAATAGATTCCTTAGGAGTAACCGATCCGGTTCATATTTCACACATATCCGGTATTGCGACCATTGATCTTTTACCTGTTTTTCAGGAATTGGTATTGGAGAAGAAGATATTACAGCTTCCATATAAAATTGGACGCAAAAATTATTATATGCATTCTTCCAAAACGCACTTTCTGCATTCTAAGCAAACTGAGGACAGCGATGAAGTTCGGCTTATATCACCAATGGATACAATTGTCAGGGATAAAAATTGGCTGGAAACATTTTTTGATTATTCCTTTTCCTTTGAGTATTTTAAGAAAAAAGGGATGAAATGGCCTCTTTCAATCCTTGTAGGAAACCAATTTATAGGTTATATAGATTGTAAAATGGAATGGAAGACAAAAAAACTTATTATTAAAGAGAAAAATATATTCAATTCTGCTTTTAATAACTATAAAGGTATTGATTCTGCAATTCAGGAATTAGCGTCTTTCCATGAAGCTAAAGAAATCATAGAAAAGGGGTAGTCATATAATTATTTGTGAAGATACCAATAAGCATTTATAAGAGCTTATTATATAAACTTGAAGATGGACTATATTACATTGCTTGTGCAGAAAGACCCCATCCTTCCATATCCTGCCGGATATGGAAGGTAAAAGAAGGGCGGCGGCTATACCAACAGGGAAATAACCTGCTCATATTTATCTTTATATATTTCTTTCCCCCTTTCGGACAGCTTCTGATAGCTACGGTTCAGCTTGTTTTTTACAAAGTCAATTCCATCGTCAATGCCCAGCTTACGTTGTACATAGGCAAGATAAAAGAGGGAAGGGACGGCATCGAAATGGGACATGGAATCCGCATCGGCCACACAGATTTCTTCCGGGGATTGTTTTTCCATTACCTTGCTGCCCCTGTGATTTAGAATACATTTCTGCACCAATTCCAGCTTTGTCTTGTCGTAGCCGAATTCCCTCAGAAAATCTCCTGCCATTTCCGCTCCATAGATGTGATGGTTCTCATAGAGCGCATAATCGGTTATGGAGGCAGCATCGTGCAGCCACGCAGCTATCGTTACCACCTCCACATCCGCGCCATATATCCCGGCCAGCTGTACCGCATTTTTTACAACGGCACGGATATGATGATAACCTCCCATCCCAAAGAAATTGGACTCCTTTTCACAGCGTCTTCTGATCTCTTCTTCCAGATAATGGATAATATCCGTTCTCATACCTCCTGTACCTCCTCTGTCTTTCCAAGATTCCGTTCTTCTATCTCCTTACAAATAGGAACCTCATAAGTAACATAAGACCCATCAAAATGATACCCAAGAGTTTCCGCCAAATGCAGAGATTCCGGATTCGCGGCATCCCAGCTGGGATAAATACCCCGATCCAGACACTCCAGAATAAGCCTGGCCGCACAAGCCCTGGCCACACCCTTCCTCCTGTGAGCCTCCTTCACATCAATTTCGATTTCAATCCCCTCCCTATATACAGTATAAGAAGAAGCCCCTCCAGCGATTTCCTCTCCCCAAAGAGCCACAAACCCCACACCCATCTGCATAAAATGCCCTTCATCCCGGAATTGCGAACACAAATCATGCGACCACTCTTCAGACAGAATACGCCGATACAGCCCCCCATCTATCGGCCGTATAACATACCCCTCCGGCAGCCTCCCCACATAACTCTCCAATATCTCCCTCTCAAAAACCCCCTTCTCCTTCTTCAGCGCATACCGCCTGAACTTAACACACCTATCCCCATAACAAGCTTCAATCAATTCCCCCCAACCCTCATCCCGGGAAGCCATAAGAATACTCCGGGACGGAAAAGAAGCAGGAATATTCCCCACTAATTCCCCATCCGGCGCCCCCGCCAGAAAACAAAAATCCCCCGTCACAATCTGAGCACTACGCGCATCAGGCAAAGAATCCGCCCAAGCCTCCCCCATAACCCCCTGCAGACAAGACCAAATCATCGTTTCATCCCAGTTTTCAAACAAATGCCCAATATATCCCATCTCTCCCTTTTCAACTCGTACCATCCCATATTTCCTTTCTTAAATTATGCCCTTTATAATATTTTTCACTAACATACCCCCAGGTACAGATAAAAAAGTTCCCCCTCCCGTCTGCGTCCCTCTTTTTCCTGCCGTTCCCTCTCCGGCCTGCCGCGCCTTTGGCGGCCCGGGGTATCTAGTACAGCGTTGCATTAATATCACAGTAATGAGCACTCGCTATTCCCGCCAGCACCGCGTTGTCGTCGATCAACGATGCCACCGCATCGCCTCCCTCCTCCGCCTTGTGCTGACAGGAATATCAAGCACTCATTACTGTGATATTAATGCAATGCTGTACTAGCGGCGCTGTCTGACGACTGCCAAGGAGGAGTTTAAGCCGCGTTGGCAGAGTAGCATAGGAACAAAACAGTTAGAAACTCCCCCTTTTTTTGAGATGCCGCCGTCCCTA
>ENA-ORML01000247-ORML01000247.1-human-gut-metagenome-genome-assembly--contig:-NODE-247-length-70153-cov-11.972110_pt1 | contig 70153 bp, 60 predicted proteins | sample MGYA00242103_ERZ508995 | MGnify/ENA primary metagenome ERZ508995 (study PRJEB26280, sample SAMEA2338702) | human gut metagenome | biome: human gut; feature: human-associated habitat; material: faeces... | reverse complement strand
GGCGCCAAGGACATCATCGCCGAGGGAGTGAGCGAAAACGAGCAGGCGCGCAACACCGTGCGTGCGGCCTACCGCCGCGAGGCCGTGATCAGCGCGAAGGTCGTCAAGAAAATGGCCGAGACGGACGAGGCACAGAAGTTTGCCGACTACTTCGATTTCTCCGAGCCGCTGCGCCGCTGCTCCTCCCACCGACTGCTGGCCATGCGCCGCGGCCAGGAGGCGGGCGTGCTGCGCGTTGGCATCGCCATCGCCGACGAAGAACCCGTGGAGGACCGTCTGCGCCGACAGTTTGTCAGAGGCCACGGCGCCTGTCAAAGCCTCGTGGGCGAAGCCGTGGAGGACGCCTTCCGACGACTCATAGATCCGAGTATCGAAAATGAGTTTACGGCGCTGAGCAAGGAGAAGGCCGACGAAGAGGCCATCCATGTCTTCGCCGAGAACCTGCGCCAGCTGCTCCTCTCCGCCCCGCTGGGACAGAAGCGCGTGATGGCCATCGACCCCGGATTTGCCAACGGATGCAAGATCGCCTGCCTCGACGCCCAGGGCAACCTGCTCCACCACGAGATCCTCTACCCTCACCCGCCCAAGCGCCACCGTGCCCAGGCCACTGTGGCGGCCGCACGCATGGTGAAGGACTTCGCCATCGAGGCCATCGCCATAGGCAACGGCACGGCGAGCCGCGAGACGAGGGATTTTGTCGATGAGATGCTCGACTACAATCCCGCCCTGCCGGAGGTGAGCGTCTTCACGGTCTCCGAGGACGGCGCCTCCATCTACTCGGCCTCGCCGACGGCGCGCGAGGAGTTTCCCGACGAGGACGTGACGACGCGCGGAGCGGTCTCCATCGGCAGAAGACTGATGGACCCGCTGGCCGAACTGGTCAAGATCGACCCGAAGAGCATCGGCGTGGGACAGTATCAGCACGACGTGGACCAGGCCAAACTCAAGCACTCGCTCGACCGGACGGTGGAGAGCTGCGTCAACCTCGTCGGCGTCAATGTCAACACGGCCTCGAAGCACCTGCTCATGTACGTGAGCGGTCTCGGACCGGCCCTGGCGCAAAACATCGTCGATTACCGCAGGGAGCACGGGGCCTTCACCTCGCGGGCCCAGCTGCGCAAGGTGCCGCGACTGGGACCGGCTGCCTACCAACAGTGTGCGGGTTTCTTACGCATCCCTGGAGCGAAGAATCCGCTCGACAACTCGGCAGTCCACCCCGAGAGCTACGCCATCGTGGAGCGCATGGCGGCCGACGAGGGTTGCACCGTGGCACAACTCGTGGCCGACAAGCAGAAGCAGCGGCAGATCGACGTCAGGCGCTACATCACGTCCACCGTCGGACTGCCCACGCTCAACGACATTCTCGCCGAACTGGAGAAGCCGGGCCGCGACCCGCGCCAGCCCATCCAGGAGTTTCGCTTCTCCGACAGCGTCCACACCATCGACGACCTGGGCGAGGGAATGGAACTGCCTGGCATCGTGACCAACATCACCAACTTTGGGGCCTTCGTCGATATCGGGGTCCATCAGGATGGACTCGTCCACATCTCTCAGTTGGCCGACAAGTTTGTCAAAGACCCCAACGAGGTGGTGAAGCTCCACCAGCAGGTCATGGTCCGCGTGACGGAGGTGGACCTGCGCCGTGGCCGCATCGCCCTGTCCATGCGCAAGGTGAAGCAGCCCTAAAGATGAAGCAGTCCTAAAGGTGAAGCAGCCCTAAAGGAGAACAAAAAGACAATCCCGGACCACAACCAGTGTGACCCGGGATTGTCATTTCTCAATATCTTACCTTTAATATCTTACCTTAGTATCTTACCCTATCTTGCTGCCGGCAAGGATGGCTCGCTGCTGGCAAAACGACGCGGCGCCTACGCCTGCTCAAACTCGCGGAGGAAGCGGGTGTCATTCTCGGAGAAGAGACGGAGGTCGCTGACGCGATATTTGAGGTTGGTGATGCGCTCCACACCGAGTCCGAAAGCGTAGCCCGTATAGACCTCGGGGTCGATGTTGCAGGCGGCCAGGTCGTGGGGATCGACCATGCCGCAACCCAGGATCTCCACCCATCCCGTGTGCTTGCAGAAGCCGCAACCCTTGCCGCCACAGATGTTGCAGGAGATATCCATCTCGGCGCTGGGCTCCGTGAAGGGGAAGTAGCTGGGACGAAGGCGGATCTTCGTGTCGGCGCCAAACATCTCACGGGCAAAGGTGAGCAGCACCTGCTTCAGGTCGGTGAAGCTCACGCCCTTGTCCACATACAGGCCCTCCACCTGGTGGAAGAAGCAGTGGGCACGGGCCGAGATGGCCTCGTTGCGATAGACGCGACCCGGGCAGAGGATACGGATGGGGGGCTCGTGGGTCTCCATATAGTGGGCCTCGTCACCCGAGGTGTGGCTGCGCAGCAAGACGTTCTTGGTCACGTCGGAGGGATTGCTCCTGTCGATGAAGAAAGTGTCCTGCATGTCGCGTGCGGGATGGTCGGCGGCAAAGTTGAGCATCGTGAAGACGTGCTGGTCGTCGTCGATCTCGGGACCGCTATAGAGCGTGAAGCCCATACGGGAGAATATGTCGATAATCTCGTTTTTCACCAGCGTCAGCGGATGGCGCGTACCCAGCGTCACGGGATAGGGCGTGCGCGTCAGGTCGATGTCGTCGCTCTGCGCCGCCTGGTCCTCCACCTGCTCCTTGAGCGCGTTGATGCGGCTCTGGGCAAGCTGCTTGAGCTCGTTGATCTTGATGCCGACGGCACGCTTCTGGTCGGCGGCCACGTTGCGGAACTCACCCATGAGGGCGTTGATCTCGCCTTTCTTGCTGAGGTACTTCAGGCGCAAACGTTCCACATCCTCGGCACTCTGCGCCGTCACCGTGCTGACTTCCTTCAGAAGTCCTTCTATCTTCTCTAATAACATAGCTCGCTTTAATTTTTCTGCAAAGTTACAGTAAATCAGATGAACCGCAAAATAAAACTGATTTTTATTTTGTATTGTCTGCGCTTTACGCTAACTTTGCACCCGTATTTTAGTATATCTATATATAATATTGAGAGAATGAGAAAGTTATTCTTGTTGACCATTGCGCTCTGCTGCGTAATGGTCGGATTGAACACCGGCTGCACGGACAAAAAGCCAGAGGCACTCGCCGACACGCTGGCCATCGACACCGACACTATCGCCGACACGACCCACGCCGACACCATCGCACGGATCGTCGAGGAGACACCAATGCCGAAGGCCGCCGACCAGCTCTTCGACGACTTCTTCTTCAACTTCATCGCCAACAGGCGCCTGCAGCGCGCCCGCATCGTATTTCCACTACCCGTGACGCGGGGTGGCAAGACGAAGATGCTACAGAAGAGCCAGTGGAAGACGGAGCACTTCTTCATGCGCCAGCAATACTATACGCTCATCTTTGACAACGAGCAGCAGATGGACAACGCCAAATCGACCTCCCTCGACAGCGTGGTCGTGGAGAAAATCTATCTGCGCGAGGGACTGGTGGACCAGTATGCCTTCGGACATGGAGACGGCAAGTGGCGCATGGAGCGCATCAATCAGATCAGCTTCAAGGACAATGTCAATGCCTCCTTCCTCAACTTCCTGCAGAAGTTTTTCGCAGCCAACGGCGCGGGAATGATCCGCAACCCGCTGCCCTACTCTGGTCCTGACCCCAACGACGAGGAGACAAGCCACGTGGAGACGACGATACCAGCCGAGGAGTGGAGCACCTTCCTGCCCACCGTGCCCGACAATATGATCTACAATATCCTCTACGGCCAGAAGTATGGCAAGAGCCAGCGCAAGATCCTGGTCTTCAGAGGACTCTCCAACGGCATCGAGACCCGACTGGTCTTCAAGCAGCGCCACGGCAAATGGCGCCTGGAGAAGGTCAAGGCATATTGATCTCGTCTTTGATCTCATCCGGGCCACAGGGTCCGGCCCACCACAACCACATCACACCCGATGCGACCCACGGCCAAACAAGACCAGGGCGCATCGGTTTTGTTCGAACGAAGGATTTTTTGTTCAGACAAAGAAATCTTGTCTCAAACGAAGGAATCGTGTCCCAGACAAAGGATTCGTATCCCAAATGAAGGACTCGTGTCCAAACGAAGGGATCGTGTTCGAACGAAGGATTCTTATTCAAATGAAGGAGAAAACAGATGATAGACAAAAAAAACTATAGTTTACTGGCCCACAACACCTTCGGCATCGACGTCCGCTGCCGAAGATTCGTGGAGTATGGCTCCGTCGAAGAGGCGCAGGAGCTGGTCCGAGCCCTTACCCCCGAGGACGGCCCGCTACTCATCCTTGGCGGCGGCAGCAACCTGCTACTGACGGGCGACTACGAGGGGACGGTGATCCACTCCGCCATCCGATTCATCGAGCCACTGGGAGAAGGACGCGTGCGCTGCGGATCAGGACAGGAGTGGGACGCCTTCGTGGCGTGGTGTGTCGCCAATGGCTACCACGGCGCGGAGAATCTCTCGCTGATACCGGGCGAGTGTGGTGCCAGCGCCGTGCAGAACATCGGTGCCTACGGCGCAGAGGCCTGCAACCTCATCGAAGAGGTGGAGGCCGTGGAGATAGCGACGGGACGCCTCTGCCGCCTCAAGGGCAGCGACTGTGGCTACAGCTACCGACAGAGCCGCTTCAAGCACGAGTGGCGCGACCGCTTTCTCATCACCTCCGTCACCTACCGGCTCTCCACACAGTTTGATCCCCAACTCGACTATGGCAACATCCGTACGGCCCTGACCGAGAAAGCCATCACCCACCCCACGGCGGAGCAGATGCGACAGACGATCATCGAGATCAGGCGCAGCAAACTCCCCGACCCCAAGGTCTTTGGCAACGCGGGCAGCTTCTTCATGAACCCCATCGTAGGCGAAGAGAAGTTTAGGGAACTACAGGCGCAATATCCACAGATTCCCCACTACGAGGTGGCTGACGCCGACGGGACGACTCGCTACAAGGTGCCCGCTGGCTGGCTGATAGACCAGTGTGGGTGGAAAGGACGCTCACTCGGACGGGCGGGGGTCTATGCGCGCCAAGCGCTCGTGCTCATCAACCTTGGCGGGGCGACGGGCCAGGAGGTCAAGAAGCTCTGCGAGGCCGTGCGCCACGACGTGGCCGAGCGGTTCGGTATAGAAATCAACCCCGAGGTGAATATCCGATGAGACTGACGTTCTTAGGCACGGGAACGTCCAACGGCGTGCCCGTCATCGGCTGCGACTGCGAGGTCTGCCGCAGCCAAGACCCGCGGGACCAGCGTCTGCGCACCTCCGCGCTCATAGAGACGGAGACCACGCGCGTGCTGATCGACTGTGGGCCCGACTTCCGCCAGCAGATCCTTCGCCAGCCCTTCCGCAAGATCGACGGACTGCTCATCACGCACATCCACTACGACCACGTGGCGGGCATCGACGACGTGCGCCCGTTCTGCCAACTCGGACCGGTCAATATCTATGCCGACGCAGCCACCTGCAGCGGCTTGCACCATACCATGCCCTACTGCTTCGGCGAGCATCTCTACCCAGGCGTACCCAAACTGGCTCTCCATACCATCGCTCCGCACGATCCGCTGCAGATCGGCGACCTCAAGATCGTGCCCATCGTGGTGCTCCACGACAAGATGCCCATCCTCGGGTTTCGCATCGGACCACTGGCCTACATCACCGACATGAAGTCGATTGACGAGACAGAACTACCTTATCTACAGGACGTTGACACGCTCGTGGTCAATGCGCTGCGCTGGGATCCGCCCCACCACTCCCATCAGCTGGTGAGCGATGCCATCGACTTCGCACACCGTTTGGGCGTACGGCGCACCTACCTCACGCATCTCACCCACAAGATCGGACGCTACGCCGAGGCCAGCAAGCGGTTGCCCGAGGGGGTGAGCTTCGCCTACGACGGACTGCAGATCGACGTCTGACCGAGGCGAACTGCCCGCGTCCACACAAGTTCTCATCCCCACGTTCCTTCTCTCGGAGGGAGCGTGGGGATGATGCTATCATACGAGGCCGATAGGGCGCGGGGATGACGATCGTGACGCCCCGGCATGGAAGCATCCTTTAAGAAAACTAAAAAAACAAATACGCCCCGATACAATCCGAATTATTTTTTGTAACTTTACACTCCCCTATTGTGCCCCTGGCACAACTGCCGGGGGACGCTGCCTCACGGCAGGCTGAAGAAGAAATCAAAAAAAGAACAATATAAATGCATTTCAAATGGAATTACGAATCGCCTTCGCCCGATCGGCAACGTGCGGCCAAGGAGTTGGGTGAGAAGCTGAATATCAGCCCGATACTCGCCAACCTGCTCATCGATCGCAGCATCACGACCGAGTCGGCGGCCAAGCGCTTCTTTCGTCCGCAACTGGCCGATCTCATCAACCCGTTTCTGATGAAGGACATGGATCTCGCCGTGGACCGCCTCAACGACGCCATGGGGCGCAAGGAGCGCATACTGGTCTATGGCGACTACGACGTGGATGGATGCACGGCCGTCGCGCTGGTGTACAAATTTCTGCGACAGTTCTACTCCAACATCGACTATTACATCCCCGACCGCTACGACGAGGGGTATGGCATCAGCCACAAAGGACTGCAGTATGCGGAGGAGACGGGGGTGAAACTCATCATCATCCTCGACTGTGGCATCAAGGCGGTGGAAGAGATAGCACACGCCAAGGAGCTGGGCATTGACTTCATCATCTGTGACCACCACGTGCCAGACGACGAACTGCCGTGTGCCGTGGCAACGCTCAACCCGAAGCGGGCGGACGACACCTACCCGTTCAAGGAGCTCTGTGGCTGCGGCGTGGGATTCAAGTTTATGCAGGCCTTTGCCAAGAACAACGGCATTCCCTTCTCGCGCCTCATCCCGCTGCTCGACTTCTGTGCCGTGAGCATCGCGGCCGACCTCGTGCCCGTGGTGGACGAGAACCGCATCCTGGCTTTCCACGGACTGAAGCAGCTCAACCAAAACCCCAGCGTCGGCCTCAAGGCCATCGTGGACGTGTGTGGACTAAGCGGGCGCGAACTGTCGATGAGCGAGATCATCTTCAAGATAGGACCGCGCATCAACGCCAGCGGACGCATGGAGTGTGGCAAGGAGAGCGTGGACCTGCTCGTGGAGCGGGATATCAACGAAGCGCTGCGAAGGGCACGCCACATAGACACGTACAACGAGCAGCGAAAGGGCATAGACCGACAGATGACGGACGAGGCCAACCTGATCGTGAACCGACTGGAGAGCCAAAGCCACCAGAGCAGCATCGTCCTCTACGACGAACACTGGAAGAAGGGCGTGGTGGGCATCGTGGCCAGCCGACTGACAGAGATCTACTTCCGCCCCACCGTGGTCATCACGCGCGAGGGAGACCTGGCGACAGGATCGGCTCGGAGCGTGGCGGGATTTGATATCTACTCGGCCATCAAGAGCTGCCGCGACTTGCTGCTCAACTTCGGCGGCCATACCTACGCGGCAGGACTGACGCTGCGCTGGAGCGACGTGAGAGAGTTTCGCAACCGATTCCAGGCCTATGTGGATAGCCACATCCAGCCGGAGCAGACGGAGGCTTTCCTCCACATCGACGCGCTCATCGACTTCAAGGATATCACGAAGAAGCTGCACAACGACCTCAAGCGCTTCGCTCCGTTCGGACCGGGCAACACGAAACCTATCTTCTGCACGAAGGATGTCTATGACTTCGGCACGTCGAAGGTGGTGGGACGCGAGCAGGAACACATCAAACTGGAATTGGTCGATTCCAAGTCGAACAACGTCATGAACGGCATCGCCTTCGGACAGAGTGCAGCAGCACGCTACATCAAGTCGAAACGGTCGTTTGACATAGCCTATACCATCGAGGACAACGTGTTCAAGCGGGGGGCGGTGCAACTGCAGATAGAGGACATAAGACCCACCGAGACGGAGGAAGGAGAGGGATAAAAGAGTGGTGGCAGACTATCGCGCCATACTGCGTGAGCACTGGGGCTACCCTGACTTCAGAGGCATCCAGCGCGAGATCATCGAGAGCATAGGGGCTGGAAAGGACACCCTGGGACTGATGCCGACGGGGGGAGGAAAGTCTATCACCTTCCAGGTGCCTGCGCTGGCGATGGAGGGTGTGTGCCTGGTCATCACGCCCCTGATCTCGCTGATGAAGGACCAGGTGGACCATCTGCGCAGGAGAGGCATCAGGGCGGCAGCTATCCACGCGGGAATGCAGCGGTCCGACATCGTCCAGACGTTGGAGAACGCCGTCTTCGGGGGCGTGAAGTTGCTCTACATCTCGCCCGAACGACTCGGCTCCGAACTTTTCCTGGCCAAACTGCGCCACATGAGGGTGAGCTTCGTCACTGTGGACGAGGCCCACTGCATCAGCCAGTGGGGCTACGACTTCCGCCCTTCCTACCTGGAGATAGCGAAGATAAGGCAACTGCTGCCCGAGATTCCCATCCTCGCACTAACCGCCACGGCCACTCCCGCCGTGGTGGAGGACATCCAGCGCCAACTCCAGTTTCGCACGCCCAACGTATATAAGATGAGTTTCGCACGCGCGAACCTTTCTTATATCGTGCGCCGCACCGTGGACAAGGAGGCGGAGCTGCTCCACATTCTCCGTCAGACCAGCGGATCGTCCATCGTCTATACGCGCAGCAGGGAGGCCACACGCGAACTGGCCAAAATGCTCATGCAGCAGGGCATCAGTGCGACATGGTATCATGCGGGACTGGAACCGAGCGTGAAGGAGGAACGGCAAAACCTGTGGCAGACCGACAAAGTGCGCGTCATGGTGGCGACCAACGCCTTCGGCATGGGTATAGACAAACCGGACGTCAGCATGGTGATCCACCCAGACGCCCCCAACTCCATCGAGGAGTATTTCCAAGAAGCGGGACGCGCAGGACGCGACGGCAACCAGGCCTACGCCGTGCTGCTCTACGAAGAGGACGATGCCTACAAACTCAAATGCCGCGTCGCCTCCTCCTTTCCCGAGAAAGAACTCATACGCACCATCTACGACCAAATCGCTTACTTCTTCGTCGTGGGCGTGGGCTGCGGAGCGGGCCATACATTTGAGTTTAGCCTGGAGCGGTTCTGCCGGGCATACCGCCACTTCCCCACCCAGGTGCACACGTCGCTGGAACTGCTGCAGCGGGCGGGCTACATCTACTATGATCCCAACCCGGACAGCAAGGCAAGGCTGCGGTTCCTACTCCAGCGAGAGGACTTGTACCGCCTCGACCATAGCACACCCAAGGAGAACGCCGTCATCACGGCATTGCTGCGGATGTATGGGGATCTGTTTGTCGATTTCAGTTTCATCGACGAGAGTTTTGTGGCCAAGGAGGCCAACTTGTCGCGCGAGGAGACCTATACGACACTTCGGGCACTTGACCAAAAGCACATCGTGAAGTTTATCCCTCGCAAAAACATTCCCCTCATCACCTATCGCAAGGACAGAATCGACGGAGAAGACCTGATCATTGGTCCCGAAGTCTATGAGGACCGCAAGGCCGACTTCGAGAAGCGCATCCTCGCCATGATTGACTATTGTGAGAATGAGAGCGAATGCAGAAGTCGCCAGCTGCTCCGCTATTTCGGCGAGACCGAGAGCGAGGACTGTGGCCACTGCGACGTCTGCCGGGCAAGGCGCAAGGAAAGTAGCGACGAGGCGCTGCGGCAGGCTATCCTGCAACAACTGGCGGACCAGAAGGGCCACACGCTCGCCGAGATCAAAGCGCTATTTGGACACGTCAAGGCTGGACAGGTGCTCAACCGCCTCATGGCCGAGGAACAGGTGGCAACGGATGGCAGCAAGATTTGGCTGAAAGACTAAAAACGCGAAAGTCGCAAAACCCTTGCAAAGAATCCGCGTTTCTACTCGAAGTGCAGCTCGCAACGGCAGACCTCGCGCTGATCTTCCCCCTCCCTCACCTTGCAGACGCTCACGCCAAAAGCAAGACCATCGTCGGAAAGCAGCTGGCGATAGAGACGAAGCCGGTCTCCCTGATAGCTTTCTGCCACATAGGCCACGTCGATGCGGCGCAGGCGGTGGGACTCGTACCAGGAGAGTGGCCAAAGGTCGAGGACATGGTCGATGTACTTCACGCTATTGATGTGGCCGTTGATATCCACATCGCTATAGAAAGTGTCCAACTCTCGCACCAACTCCAGGCGGTCGCCGAGTTTCACGCGCGAGGGACTGGCAATGGGGCACGGATAGTCGCGGTCCAGGTAGGCCGTAAGCAGGCCGTCGTGGATGGCAAGGATATCGGCAGGCTGGCGCGTCTCGGTGTCGATCATCGCCCAGATGCTGCGACCGTAGCCATAGACGCTCCCCGTAGGCGAACCGATCTTGAAGTTACGGCTCGTGAAATACTTCATCGCACTGTCGCACCAGGTCTCGATAAAAAACGGGTCGTAGGCGCGGGGCATGGCCTCCAGTTCTATGCACAGGCGGCTCAACACCCAGGTGCGGTGGATGGTGTGGAGGTAGTTCATACCAAACTCGCGGTCGTCGGAGTGGAAGTCGGCGGCATTGAGCAGGGCGTTGCCCAACTGGCCCACCGTCAGATGCTTGGAGAAGTCGCAACGAAACGGGTCGGCCATCATATCGTAGTGTGCCACCTTGGGCAATAGTTCTTTTTCCATATAGTTGGTCTTTTATGATTCGCAAGCTACAACAGTCCATCTATAGCAAGCTGCTTGCAAAGTTAGCCATTTCTCTTCATTCTGCCAAGACTCTCGAGCCTCAGTTTCTCTGTTTTTCTTTCTTTTCCTATCGCCCACGCTCTCAAAACAAGGCTTATCTCGGCCTGGAGCATTTCTTGGAAATAGAAGTACAAGCCAATCACAACGAACGCTTTGGGAGATCATAGAATTTCAAACAAGCCTCAACGAGCACCTGAGGATCATAGATGGCAAAAGACCGACTTCACAGCCGGCCTTTTTTCATTACAAAAACATTATGAAATAATTCCTTTTGAACAAGATTTCATTTACCAAGTTGTACTAACTGTTTTACGGTTGCAAAGGTACGACTTGGCAGAAAAGTACACAATACCTAAAAAAAGGTATTTTGCTTTTCTCTGTCTTCTTTCGTTGCCACAACGGGCCCGAATCCTACAAGCGGACGAGCGTAGAAGCGCGTTGCTTGCCTTCCACCTGGAGGACAAAGACGCCCTTCGTCGTAGGCAGGGGAAGCTGGTAGGAGGGCTGGTTGGCAGGAAGCTGCCAGCGGCCCACCTTGGCGCCTGTGGGCGAGAAGATTGTCACGGCGAAAGGCTGCGTGGGAGTTTCGTCAAAAGAGAGCGTGAGGACGCCCTCCCCTATACGGACCTTGACGCCACGAAGCGGAGTGGCGGAGACTTCCCCTACCCTGTCGAAGTGGAGCAGATGAAGCAATCCTTTATAGACGTCTATCTCGCCGTAGCCATAGCGGTTGTTGGGGACGGGAAGTCCGGAGACGGTGCGGTGGCTCGTGGCGGCAATGGTCTCAAGAGCCTGCTCGGGCGTGAGCGTGGGGCGGGCCTGCAGCCAAAGAGCAATGGCTCCTGCCACTACGGGTGCGGACATGGAAGTACCGGAGTTGGCATTCCATGCGTAGGTGCGCCCATTATACTGGAAATGAGCCACATCGCTGCGCAGCGGCGCTCCTTGGTTGTCCGGATTGGCTATGAAGAAGGAGCTATAGGCCGAGATGACATTGGTACCTGGCGCACAGACATCGGGCTTCGTCCGCCCATCCATCGTCGGGCCAACGGAGGAGTAGTCGGCTTTGAGTCCATTGCCTCCTTTGCTGACGTGCCAGTCGCCCTGGTAGTTGTAAAACTGGTTGCGCCAGGTGGTCGCTCCCACGCTGATGACGCGGTTTGCCGCACTCGGCACAAGGATACTATGACTCTGCTCTCCTGCCGACATTGTGGGGTCTAAGTCGCTGTTCCAAGTCAAAAGACCATTGTAGAAGAACTCCACGTCGGCTTCTGTTCCCCGCACGTCGAGGGCCGTGCTCGGCGTACCAAGTCGCTGCTCCTGCTGCATCGTCACGTCATAGAACACACCCTGGCCAACGGCAGGGGCCTCATAGGCTTGGACCAGCACCACCATGCGGTTGCCTGGCGAGGTCATGACGGTGTCGCAGAGCAAAGAGTCGGAGGCGGCGAGCACCTCCTGCGTAGGATAGTCGAAACTGACGGGTGCGGCGGGGTTGGCATAGGTCTTGATCCGGATAGTGAAGGGGTCGGCAGACCGCAGAGTGGCTGTGCCTACAGGTGAGTTGGCTGCGACGAAAAGGCCTGCATGCTCCTCGCCACGAGGCTTGCGGAAGTAGGCCAGTCGCTCGCCGTTGTTACCCGCCGAGGCCACCAGGATGCGGCCTGGTCCCTGGAGCGAGTCGAGCACCTCGTAGTAGAGGCGGTCTTCGTCGTGGGCACTCTCAGGACTTCCCTCGCTAAAATTGATCACGCAGGGCTTGCCAACGCTGGCTGCATAGTCGAAAATATACTTGAAGCCCAGGGCGTCGGTGGCCGTCGTGTATTTATAGATGAGCGACGTGTCGATGATGGCTGCGTCGTCTCCCGTCGCATTGCATACCAAGCAGAGGTCGGCGTCGGGGGCAATGCCACCGTAGGGGGAGTCGAAGCCGCTTCCGGCAGCTATTCCTGCCGTGTGGGTGCCGTGGGTCTGCACGTTGCCGTCATAGGGGCAACCCAACTGGAGCAAAGCCTCCTCGCCTCGATAATCGCGGCCGACATAGTAGGGCGATCCGATGGTGTCAGGCGACAGATGGTCCCACAAGGCCTGGATACGATAACGGTTCATGTCGCGCGTATAAAAGGTGGGGTGAGTCAGGTCGAAACCGATGTCCTGCACGCCGACGACCACACCCTCGCCCGTGAAAGCTTGCGGCAGATCGCGTCCCTCATAGGCTGGAGTCGCATTGACGATGGTGCGCGTAGTGTCCATCGTGACGGTGCAGGAGCGGTGGGTTTCTATTCGCATCACTCGTCCGTCAAGCGACAAAGCCCCGATATGGCGCAAGGGGATGGAGACGATATGGAGGGAAGGTCCGAAACTCGCCAAGCGCTCCACACCATAGCGCTGAAAGAGCTCATCGGCGTCACCCTCAGTACGGATGAAGGCCGACAGTTCGCGTCCTTCCATGTTGCCAAGCTGTGGGCGCTGGCGTAGTTCTGCGCGCGCCAGGGTAGCCACTTCGCGTACGAAAGGCGAGAGTTTGTAATAGGCCGCTTGCTGCGCTTGCATGGAAAGCGAAGCGAAAAGGAGGGTTGTGAGGATGAGGATGCGCATAGGAATCGGAATGTTGAGGGTGAAACTTGTTTTTTCTCTGATGAGACGAACTTGAGTAGTGCGAGGCTGCTATTTGATATCCGCTCTATGAGGTGGGCAAAGACCAGAGAGGGGCATGCGTGCCAGCAAGGATGCCAAGGACTAAGCCCGCAGCTCTCGGAAGGTATAGACCATGACCGGAACGGTGACGATGAAGGCAAACAGGTCGCTTACGCTCTGACAGACCTCCACGCCCGTCAGTCCTAACCAACAGGGGAGTACGAGGATGCTGGGGATGAAGAAGAGACCATTGCGAGAGGCTGCCAGCAGATTCGCACGCCACGGTTTGCGGCAGGTCTGCGTGAGCATATTGCTCGACATCATGGTAGCACAGAGCGGAAGGGTAAGCAACTGCCATCGGAGGGCCACAACGCCGACCGCCACCACCTCCATATCGTCGCGGAAGAGGGCGATGAGCTCAGAACTGAAGAGCCATCCCAAGCCCGAGACCACAAGGAGGAAGACCGTGCCGACTATCGTCGTGAACCACCAGGCGCGCTTGAGCCGACTATACAGTTTCGCTCCATAGCAGAAACCGCACAACGGCTGAAAGCCCTGGCCGAGCCCGATGACTACTGCCATCACCAACATCGTGATTCTTCCGACAATACTCATGCCCGCAATGGCTGCATCGCCCCATGTTCCTGCGGCGTGATTGAGCAGCATCGTCGATACGCAGAGCAGTCCCTGACGGGACATGGAGGGACTACCTCCATAGAATATCTCTTTGACTGCAGACCAGGAAGGGGCGAAGTCGCGCCAATAAATGCCAATGTTTCCCTCGTGGTGGGACATGCGAAACAGCAGGAGAAAACTGACGACTTGCCCGATGACCGTGGCAAGGGCGGCTCCCTGCACCTTCAGATCGAGCAGGAAGATGAAAAAGGGATCCAAGGCCACATTGAGGACCGCACCTGTCACAATGCCCACCATCGCATAGGCAGCATTGCCCTGCAGACGGAGCTGGTTGTTGAGCGTCAGTGACGACATCAGAAAAGGCATCCCCAACAGCGAGACCGAGAGATAGCTTTCCGTCAGGGGCAAGATGGTGGGCGTGGAACCGAGGAGCAGGGCCAAAGGATGCAGAAAGACCAGGCCCAAGGTCATGAGGGCCAGTCCCGTAAAGAGCGAAAGAAAGAACCCATCTGCGGCCATGCGGCGGGCGTTGCCATGACGGCGAGCTCCCAACTCGCGCGAAATGTAGTTGCCCGATCCGTGACCGAAGAAGAAACCAAAGGCCTGCATGAAGAACATCAGCGGAAAGACAACGCCCACCGCAGCCGTGGACTGCGTGTCGAGCTGTCCGACGAAGAATGTGTCAGCTATGACATACAAACTCGTCACCAGCATACCGACAATGGTCGGAACGGCCATTGTCGGTATTACCCGGCGGATGGGAGCCGTCGTCAGGTAGGTGTAGTTGTCTTTCCCTCTGTGCATGTCAGTCGCTTATACCTCCTTTTTCTTCTGAAGTTGCTCGATAATGGTGGCGACAATACGCTCTGCCGATCGGCCGTCCCAACGCTCGGGCAAGGCAGCCTTCTTCCATTTGCCCTGCAACAGGTCGTTCAAGGCGGTTTGGAGCAGGTCGGGATTCTCGCCCACAAGCACATTGGTACCTACCTTCACGGTCTCGATGTGCTCCGTATAGCTATTCAGCGTGATGCAGGGCACACCGTTGAACGTAGCTTCCTCGGCCACGTTGCCCGAGTCGGTAATGATGCCGCGAGCGTGGGCGGTGAGGAATCCAAACTCCAGGTAGTCCAAAGGTTCGGCAAAGCGCAGCGACTTCAGCGCTCGTTGGGCGGCTATTTGCTCCACCGTCTCGCGGGATCGGCCACGCAAGGGTGCGATCACGGGAACACCAGCCTTTGTGGCCTCGGCGTCGAGGACGCGCAACATGGCTTCCAGTCTCTGAGTGTCGGCAATGAGCAACTTGCGGTTGAGCGTCAGCACAAGGTAGGAAGCATCCGTGATGGCGGGCAGGGCCGGATGCTTGGCCAGCTCGTTGCCGATGCCTTCGATACGCTGACGACAGAAGCGGAGGTTGTCGATGAGGATGTTGCCCACCATATAGACTTTCGAGAGTTCCGCTCCCTCACGATTGGCAATGCTATTGTTGCTGATGCCTGCGGTGAAGAGCAGGTCTGAGAGACCGTCGATGACGAGGCGGTTGATCTCCTTCGGCATATTGATATCGAAGGAGCGTGTGCCTGCGGCAATATGGGCCAGCAGGATACCTTGTTTCTTGGTGACGATGGCAGCAGCCATAGTTGAGGCAAGATCATCCACTACTACCACGGCGTTGGTGGGATGCTGCTGCAGATAGACCTCGAAACGAGACATCACCTGCCCCGTAAGTTCGTTGAGATTCTCGCAGTCCACACCCAGATACTCATCGGGCAGGTGGATGCTCAGGTCGTCGAAGAGCGTTCCTTCCAGCGTGGGGTCTCCTTGGCAGCCCGTATAGACGAGCGAATAGCTGATGGGGCTTCCCTCCCTCCGCAAGTTGTCTATCTGGCGGATGAGCGGGGCGACCTTGATGAAATTGGGGCGTGCGCCCGAAACGATACATATCTCCATAGTGTGATGCTTTTACAATGCAAAGTTAGTCATTTTTTGGCAGACAGGGGAGAAATTTCCACATATCTTTTCGTAAACACCTGTTTTCGCATGCAGACCAAGCTGCTCAATCCCGAGAGAGGCTCTTGGAGTTCAAACAAGTCGTGTATACGGTATTGTGAGTAGTATTTCATGTCGCCCTTACGAGTTTTAACTTTTTAATTATTTCAAGAAAGGATCAAGCGTAGCCAGCAGTTCGGCTTTATCTACCACACCGCTTGTGCGCCACAATACTTCTCCGTTTCGGAAAAGCATCAGCGTTGGCACGGATTGGATGCGGAATTGGCTTGCAGTTACGCCGTACTTGTCCACATCCACCTTGATGATTCGGATGCGGTCGCCCAACACACTCTTCACCTGCTCCAGAATGGGGTGCATCACCTTGCAAGGTTGGCACCAGGTAGCAAAGAAATCGACCAGAACAAGCTGGCCACTGTTTATTACATTATTGAATGTCTCCATAATTATTTGTCTATTTCCGTGAAACGATTAAAAGTTCTGCCGTCGTAGCGAAGAATCCGTGTAGGAATAATATCTTCTTCATGCTCTAATCATTTGATAATGATGCGCCTATAATCTAGGAGGATAAGCCATGCTTTACTCCCATATTAGGCAATATATCTGCAAAAATACAAAAAATATTCAGAAAAGTGATTTTATGGATGGATTTTGTTGGCAGGGCGAACTTGATTTAACCTTATTTTATAAGATAGAGGGATATTTTGATAAGCTGAAATCCTTAATGGCCGAAAATGACCAGATTTAGGTATTGGAAAATGAAAATGACCGATAATGAATTTGACACTTCATGACCTCTTAAAACAAAAAGGCATAAGGTATGGTAGACATAATCTTAGTAAAATGCAGAGTAATTTGCATTTTTCTTCATAATCATTCGTGTTTCTAACATATTTTACCTATCTTTGTGCCTTAAAAAATAGAAGTTGCAAAATGGAAAAGTATGTGTTAGAATTACAGGCTGTACTAGACAAATATAGAAGTCTTGGTATTTCACAGCAGATAGATTACGATAAGTTCTATCTGTATTCCATCATTACACACTCTACTGCCATAGAAGGTTCTACTGTGACGGAAATAGAGAATCAATTGCTCTTTGATGAAGGTATTTCTGCTAAAGGTAAACCCTTGGTAGAGCAGTTGATGAATCTTGATTTGAAGCATGCCTATGAGCAATCCATTCGATGGGCTAAGGAGCACAAACCTTTTTCTGTAGAAATGCTTAAGCAATTGTCTGCATTGGTGATGAAGAATACCGGCAGCGTTTATAGCACGCTTCAGGGGGAATTCGATTCTTCTAAAGGTGACCTCCGTCTATTAGGTGTCACAGCGGGAGCTGGTGGACGTTCCTATATGAACTTTCTGAAGGTTCCTGTAAGGTTGGCTGATTTCTGCAATGAGATAAACCGAAGGCGTGAATTGCTTCTTGAAAACCCGAGTGAGATGGATGCATATTTGTTGAGCTTCGATGCTCATAACATCCTTGTCAGCATCCATCCTTGGGTGGATGGAAATGGCAGAATGTCGCGTCTCATCATGAACCACCTTCAGTTTGAATTTAATCTTGTTCCGACAAAGGTAATGACTGATGATAAGGCAGCTTATATTGAAGCTCTTAATGCATCTCGAGAAGAAGAGTCGATGTTACCATTCCAGTCTTTCATGCTTCAAGAACATATCAAAAATCTTAAGGCTGAGATAGAACAGTATGAAAGATCTATGGATGATGATGTCGTGATAAATGTCGGGAAAAACTTTGAAAATGTCGGAAAAGAAAAACTGATTGAACTTTCTGAACGTCAGCAGAATATCATTTCTGCTGTTAAACTTCATCCGGCAATAACGATTCCGGAATTGGCGCAGAGAATGTCGGGAAAGAAAACTGTAACGACACGTACTATTGAAAGAGATATTGCTGCTCTTCAAGCTAAGGGAATCTTGAAACGTGAAGGCGGTAGAAAAAGTGGCAAATGGATAGTTGTAAACATCTGAATAACCCGAAATCACTTTTATTGTATTGAAAATTAAAATTAATTAAAATAGTAGCTTATGAGCAATGTATATTTTGAACCTTGGGTTGGCTGCCAGTACTCCGAGGGCATAAATGGGAAACGTATAATGGTTTTAGGCCATGTTCACGTTTGTGATGGATGTGATAATTGTGGTGTTGAAAAGTGTGATGATTTTTCTACACAGAAGGTGGTGGAAGATTATATTGTTTGGAGATAAAAAGGAACAATACCATCTCCAGGATATGAAAAATGGCTTCAGACTTACCTCAACTTTGTCAAAGCTTTCTTCGGATTTCAACCAGAACCTGAAGTTGAAGAAACAGACTTTTGGAACAAGATCATGTTTTACAACTATCTTCAGTTGGCCGTTCCCACTCCAACTACCCAAGCTCCTCATGATGCTTATGTCCGAACTCAAGAGCCTTTTATATCTGTTATAAATAGTTATGAACCGGATGTTATTTTCGCATGGGGAAAGCCAACATACGATAATACCCCTGCGTATAAAGGTGTAGAACTAGAGCCATTGCAATTTGAAAATATAATTGCCAAACGATATGAGTACACTCTTGATTCTGGCAAGAAATGTGTAATGATAAATGTACATCACCCATCTTGTTATTTCTCTTATTCTCAGTGGCATGAAATAATTAGGGTTCGCTAATTTATCCCACCCCAGCCGACTTGTGGCGGGGTCAAAACTCCCACGAGGTCGTCGATGATGCCGACAACTCTCTTTTTGAGGGCCTCCAAGCCTGTTTTTGCGAAAATGAGACAAAGAAGTCCCCTTAGGAACTTCATTACGTTTTTAGCGAAGAAGCAAGCTCCTAGCCACGTGTCGGCCGTATTCTCAAGTTTCGCCCGGATGTCGTTCGCCCGGTAAACCCTCTTGGATGTTCCAAACGTCGCCTCTATCTCGTTCCGTTCACATATGGCCCTCCTTTTCTCCTCGGCGTGCCTGTCGTTGTCCTCCTTGGGAGGCCTGCCCAGCGGGCGGTTGTAACACTCGACATTGTTGTCCTTGAGATACTGCCTGTTTGCTTTCCCAAGATAGATTTTGTCAACCTGCACCTCTCGGGGGAGCATGCCGAAACGTTTCCTGTAGAGTTCTATCTGCATGGCAAGGTCGGATGATTCGTTATAGGCATCCCAACTGAGATGGTCCACATAAGTGTAACCGTTCACGATACTGGCCCCGATCTTCGCCCCGAACTCGACCTTGGCTTTTGCCTTGCCCCTGACAATGGGGCGGAGATGCGGCTGGTAGATGCTGATGATGCGGTCGGCGCAGCTGCGGACATTCTGCTCGAACATCATCTTCTGCTGCTCGTACATCTTGAATGCTGCCCCCAGGCACTTGTAGTCATGGCGGCTGAAGCAAGACAGAAGATGGGCCGCTTGTTTGCCCAGGAAATCAAGAAATATCTGGAAATCAGCCTGCAAACAACGTATTTGGGTCAGTTTTGTCTTGCTGACAAGTTTCTTCCCCTTGCGTTTTTTCTTGATCAGCAAGATGAACGCACGTCGTGCTTCCATACGGTGAGTCTGTGGCTTCCTGAGCTTCTGACGTGCACAGAACTTGTCAAGCAAGCGGTCTATCAGCTTGCTGCCGTCCTCCAAAAGGTTAGTGTCTGTCGGATAGCGAACCTCGGCGTCACAACATGTGGCATCGTACTTCATCGCACCACCGTGGTCATTGCCGTCCTCGTCGGAGCCTTCCTTCTTCGGCTTGCTCCCGTCCGCTTCGGCCAGCATGTTGAAGAAGTCCTGGTCAAGGCGCTTGCGGATCAAAACGAACAACTCTGGTACGAACACGGGCTTTTCCGTGAACTTGGAAAGACCAAGCAGATATTGCATGTACGGGCTCTCCTGGATGGCCTGGATGGTCTTCTCGTCACTCAAATTCTCCACATGCTTCACTATGATGGCACCAACAACCATGCGGGCGAGCTTGTTGCCTGCTCCGCAATGGCTGTTCCTCAGACGCTTGTTGTATTCTTTCTCGATCCTGGCCCAAGGAAGGCGGTCGGCAAGCTTGACCCAGCGGTTGGACTTGCTCAACCCCGAGAGAGCCTCTTGGAGGTCAAACAGGTCGTGTATACGGTATCGTGAGTAGTATTTCATGTCGCCCTTACGAGTATTAACATACAAAAGTAATCATTTTCTCTGAATTGAGCAAATATTTTGCATGTTAATTTCTTAATTACCAGCAACTTGCCTTAAATTAGCAGACCCTATGATATGTGCAATCAATTGAGCCGCAATGAGGGCATGTGGATTTCGGGCAAATTTTGGACATACGTCATGTGGTTCAGCATCGCCTGTTATGCCTACACTTTCATTTCCCTCTCGATTATGTTTGCTTTGGCATTCGGGAAATAAAGCAATCCGCCCGACCTTAGGCTTAATGCTTAAAGTCGGGCGGTATTTTATCAGTTGTAATCATCCTTTGCCAGAATCGTCAAACGGCAATTCGCCATTGAATTTATCAAAGTCTGATTGAAACAACCTGTCCTGTATCACACGGTACTTCTCAAACTCCGACTCGGCAAATTCCTTGGCATATTCGGCAGACACCTTTCCTGCGTCAGGCAGGATGGCATCACCACCAGCTTCAAGGATAATGTCTATACGCTTTGCCCAGTCTTCCATTGTCATTGGAATGTGGCGTTTTGCCATACGTTCTGCCATATCGAGTACGGCGTTGACGAGCCTTCCCATGTCTTCAAGTTCCACTTGCTTCAGATAGTTCTTGGCAATGCTCACATCGGGCTTCACAATCTTACCGTTCGGAGCGTTCTCCCATGTGGTCAGTCCCACGTGCTCCTTCTCGGCGTTGGCACGCTCCACGATGAGTTCCGCAGCCGTATGCCCATGCACGGCATAGTGCATCTTGTTCTGCACCTTCTTGAAAAACAACCGTGTGGTTGGCGCATCCTTGTTATAGTCAACAGCTGTAGCGTATATGTCCGTGAGTTTCTGATAGAACTTTCGTTCACTCAGTCGTATCTCACGTATCTCCGCTAACAAGTGCTCAAAGTAGTCCTCACCGATAAATGAACCGTTCTCCATTCGCTTCTTGTCTATGATATAGCCACGAAGGGAGAACTGTCGGATGACATAAGTACACCATTGCCGGAACTGGGTGGCACGGATGGAGTTGACACGATAGCCCGCGGAAATGATGGCATCGAGGTTATAAAACAACGTGTTGCGTCGCACCTCTCTTGTTCCCTCCTGTTGAACTACCGAGATTTTCTCGGTAGTTGCTTCCTTGTCCAGTTCCTTTGTGTCGTATATATTTTTCAGATGCAATCCGATATTGTCTGCCGAACAATCAAAGAGCATAGCCATCGCTTTCTGCGTAGCCCATACCGTCTCGTCCTTATATAGCACTTGAATGCCCTGTTCCTTACCTTCCGCAACGAAAGTCAGGAACTCAGCTGTGCTGTTTCGTATTTCAAATTTCCTTGCCATATTTCTTATTATTCTCTATATTAACAAATCTCTTTTGTATTGTCTTATCAATTGTCGTAATAATGAAGCTATTATGCTTATTATTATCAAAAATAGAACAATGATGGCGCCTATAAAAATTTGGCAAATGTAAAACCTTGCACAAATCCAACTTAGCACTGCATTTATTACAGATAGTGTCAATACAAGATTACACGAGGAAATAGTCTTTTTGACTAAGTTGATATATTTCAAGGATGCGGAAATTTTAGCGTCAATGATAGGGTCATTGCGCCCAAATTTATCCGCATCAGACAAAATCTTCAATTCTTCTCTTTTTCCTATCGCCAAAGAATAGAGGAGTGTAATAATGGATATGGCAATACTTATTATTGCCATATGTAGAGTCCACGAATCCTCTATGAGTTTATATGTTAAAGGACTAAATTCCATTATTCCACACTTAAATAGTTGCCTATGACGGCTGCCATCTTCTCAACCATAAAATCTGTTTGATGGATGTTATGGTCTAATTCATCTTGTGTTATAGCCGATGATGCATTAAATATCTTTTCTGCCGTTTCTTTTATCGTGGCAGTTGCATCATTAATAACCTCTCTCTTTATTCGGTATTCTTTCTTGCCAAAAAGGATGCAAGTTTCTCTCTTCCTATAATTCTCTGCATTCTCTGAATCAGAAAGTAAATCCTGCATTGTTTCGAATGGCATGTTCTTAAAATTCTGCAATTTCTCCTTCTTCAGTTTGCACTCTTGAAGATATTCCCGATATTTTACGTCAACAGAGTTGTCGTCATTGTCTATGGTATAATACCGAATATTTAATTCTGGTATAGTGCCAATTTTTTCCAACTCTTTCATAATCACTGGTGGTTTAATATTCTGAATAGGTTGCTTTAGAATTTTATTAGCTACAATTTTGGCTAACCTACTTACCTCGCCAGATTCTTTTGTTGGATCTTCGTATACAACCATTAGAAAGTAACGCTGATATTTGTCTTTTTGCAGACCCTTTATCATGGGATAGAATAAGACATAATTACCATCACTGCCTATTTTGTTGTTCTTTTGAAAATGTATTTTTTCACTACTCTCAAAATAACCATCCATTAGATTTGTTTTGTAGGAAGATATTTTTAAAAGCAATGCTGGAACTTTTCCAATTTTCACATCAATTGGTAAAATTCCATCTATTACAACAACGACTGCCTTGTTGTTGCTATTGTGTTCAATAGGAAATTTAAAAGCACTAATAGCGTTTTTAAGCATTTCTACCAAATCAGAATAATTCATTGCACCAAAAAGGCCAGGTTCATCCTCTATGATAGAAGTTGTGTAGACAGGTATCTTGATGATATATGTCTTCTGTTTATCTTCCTTTTGCTTTTTTCTTTTGTTTCTTGCCATAAAACAGTAAGCGAAATCAAAATTAATCTTTAGAAATTATTACACCTTTGCAATACTCCTTAAACTCCTTTCTTGTCATAGCAATTCCCTTGGATGCGTTGCTGTCAAGTCCATAGACAAAAGGAGTAGATAGCAGAGTATATTTCCCAAGTTTCAAGCAAATGCGGATAGGCTTATCGTAACCTCCGTATTTCAAGGCTGCACCTTTGGCTTCAGTCTTCTCTTTCGCCAGTATTTCACTCATATCCATTGCTTCAACCGAAAGCACCTGATAATATCCTTTTACCAAATGGTTATCCACAGGGGCAAAGTATTTTATCTTCTGAAAATCTACGCCCGAAAGGATGGACTTATAACCAGAGAAGAATATTTTGCTTTGGCCATTCAACACTAATTCCTTGGCGGCATTTACATGGATATCTACTGATGCAATGTAGAAAGTACCCTTGTTTACTGGTTCGTCCGAATATTCCAATCCTTTTTGAGGAATACTTTCTTCGAGTAGTCTCTCACGTCCATTACCATCTTCAAGCCAGTGGCGTATTTGTTTACGCAAGGCTTGCTCTGAACTGTTAGCATCTATTATGATAGAACCATCCTCTGCATGACGTTCTTGGTCTGGGCGTAAGGGGAATGCTCCAATTCCGATGAGACGATTTGACTGCTGATAGTAGTAGTCACCAGTCTCCATGTCAAGGGCTTCCAATGGTATGCGACCAGGAAAGAGGACATATCCTGCGATAATTTCCTTTTTTAGATGCTCACGGTCACGACCTTCTTCTGTATAGTAAATTGCATCACGATAGCGGTGCATTTGGTCTATGGCATCCACTGGCGGAACATCGTATCCACTGCCATAGCAATTACTATCCTCGTCTGTATCAGCGATGCGGTATTTTGCATCAAAGAGATATGTGTACTTCATGCCACCTTCCTCATGCTTACTCAGACGGAGTACGATGTCAGGACGTTGTACAGTCGTAATGGTATTTGTTCCACTAATAGCAGATTTATAATTCCCTTTGTGTACTTCCGCATTGTAGCACACACTCGCCAATTCGATACCGTCATTGTTGATGAAACTGATTGAACCACCATACACAAGCTGAGGTATAAAATCGTTGGTTACGTCTCTTTCGTTCACCTTCGGCTTGGCATTTTTACCCAACTCCTTCATAACATCCTGCACGATGTTCTTCACTTTGATGAAGCACCATATTTCGTAGAGGTCACATATGTCCTTGATCTCCAACTTTCTCATGCCTTCTTCCAATTCATAACCCTGCTGTAATTCAATCCATTTCTCCATGATGGTCTTGTAGCCTTGCGCCTGTTTCATCACGAGGTTGTCTTGTGCGAATCCCTTGAACTGTCCAACTCCACGGAAAAACGAATTGTTACAAAGTCGCATCATCTCGTTTTCCATCATTTCAAGCGAAGTGTCTATGCGGTTAGGATCATCAAGATGCATGGCTATCATGATGTGATCCTTCACTATGACGAAGCGACGCATCATTTCGTTAAGAGCATATTTCAGAAAGCGGTTCTCTATAGTGTCGTGGCTCAGTATGAGTTCTTCTGTACGATAAAGGTAGGCTGGGTTATCCTTGTGTGCCTGATATTCGTTCTCCAACTCTCTCGGCATACAAGCCATACGTTCCGCCCTTTCGTATTTGGGGACAGAACGCAATCTACGCTTCGGACGGTTAATAATTTGCCTTGCAGCATCCACTATGTCAACATAGCACGACTTAAAAATCTGCCACCATATCAATGGATTGTTTTCTCCCATACCACGGCGCATACTGAGATAAGTGTCCTTCAGGAAGGAAGTACTCAGCATTGCATATTCATTCTCTATGTCAGAAATAATGGTCTTCAAGTCAGAACGGTAGTCAAGTTTGAAACTCAAAACCTCGGTCCTAAATTTCAGTTCCCTTGGCTGATTGTCCCCTTTTACTTTGTAGGAAAAGCAAAAGTCCGTCATTCCAACTTGATTGTGAAAATTTAGTGACCCGTACAGTTCATCACCACTACTGATGATAGTACTTTTGTCCTTACCGTCTGTGCGAAGATGATCATTGATGGCAAGCGATATATCTGTCAGTTCTTTACCTCTCACTATGAGAGGATATTCGGTATTTTCGAAAAAAACAGCTTCGTGACGGATGTCATTCCCCTCTTGTTGTTCTTTGTTGAAAAAGAACCTTACATTAGCATCCATGGAAGTGTAACGACATGACTTCTTGACGGCACTATCTGGGTCGTTAGTGTCGATACACAGATTTCTGATGGTTTCGGCTATCCGTCTATTATGATTAGGACAAGAGAACCTTACCAATAGGTCGCTGTTTGTTATTTCAAAATTATATACACTTGCCATGATTCTTGTTATCTATGAGTTTAGTTCCAATAGGAAACGAAGTGGTCACGTTTGAGTTGACTGAGCATATTATCAATTTTCTTGATTGATTTCAGTTTTTCACCATGTTCCTCTCTTGACACCTGTAGTGCGGCTTCACCTACCTGTTCACCTTCTGCCATCTTGTCATTTTGTTCGTCTCCCTCTTCGAGGGTTACTTCTTCCTCTATGTTGTAGTATTCTCCCAACTGCTGTACAATGATTTCTCTCAGAGCAGTCAACACATTCAAGTCACCATGCGATTTTGCTCTTTCGCAGTCTACATGGGATTTGTTAAGACGCTCCTTGTCGGCTTCTGAGTCTGTAATTTTTAACTTGTTCTCGTCACCTTCGATGCGTGAGAGAATCTTCATCAACGTGAAGTTGTCAAGAGCAGCCACACGGTCGGCTTGGCCAAACTCCTGTGCAGTTCGAAGATATATCAATGCTTCATTGGCGGTACGATAACCCAATTTGAATGGCGTTCCTTCAAGAATGGCATTCACGTTTGTTAGATAGGCTATGACGAATTTTGCATTATCACCAAGTTCTTTCTTCACCTCTTTGGCTTCTATGTGGCGGTCTACGAGCAGAGCGTTCAATGCAACTCCCTTGCCATACTTTTCTTCTTCGAATGCTTTGACTATCAATTTGATGTCATCATCGGTAGTGTCCTCCAAGAAGCTGCCATAGTTCACCTCGTTCATTTCAACTGACATGGCACGGTCTAGCACCTTTCGAGAGAAAGAGAACGTTGTCTCGTCCATATTTACAGTACCAACAACGATTAGGTTCTTGGGCAAGGTTAGTCCCTTTGTACGGAAATGCTTGATAAGCTTTGCTACGTCAGATTCAGTGTCGCTCGCTTTAAATTTTGGGAACAGCGTATTTACCATCATGTCACCGACGTTTGTTTCTTCGCCCTTCTCGTCTTTAGCCTTTCCGAATGAATTAAATGGCTTTATGATAGGGTCGGTTAGGTACTTTCCATCCTCAAAACTACGACTTTCAATGGCACTCAAAAATTCGGCAAAGTACTCCTCTACAGGGGCGAGGTTCATTTCGTCCAAACAAAGGAAGAACGGCACCTTTGGATGCTGCCATGCTTTGACAACAAACTCAATAAATGGTGTGAATACATAGTGAGGACTTGGAATATTCGACAGATAACCGATGACATCCATTGAATTGTGCCAATTTGGTTTTACCTGAATCAACTCAAAATTGGCAGGAGAGTGAAGTGTCCATCTGTCATTTTCAAAGTCTTCTCCCTTATATCCATCCGCTTCTTGCAAATCCTTGGTTACCGTAGCTTGTGCCAATTTGCGTACAATTCGGCTCTTGCCTGTTCCGCTGATACCAGCAAGAAGCATGAAGGGTTTTGTACGAAGAGCGGCGAGGTAAGCTGTTATTTGCGATGACTGATTTTCGCAAACATGAATTTCAGCACTTTTTGATGTTGCCATTAGAGTGTCTTTTACAATCTGGTTAGCTTTGTCTATATCGCCTATATGTAATTCGTCACGATGTTTCATATACCATAAAAAATATTGAGGTTTGAACAATACTAAATTATTTGTTGAACTTGCAGAAAATCTCTTCTCATGAAGATATATGCCATTAATATAAGCTTCTCTTGCAAGTTCTCCATATGTTTGAAATGCAGATGTTGGATTTATCTGTTCATTCTCCGATTTACAGAGCACTTCTGCTGGCATTCCAACAAATAAGACATCATGACATCTATCATCTTGTTTGTAGATTCCGATGCAATAACACTCCTTATTCGTCAAATCAGTAGAAGACGAATCTCTAAAATCGGTTGCTACCTTACTTTCACCCAAGTCTGGAGACCAAACATTATGGGAACCTAACTGCGTTCTAAGTTCATCATCATGCGCTCTTCCATTTCCACCTTCATATAGTATGAAAACATAAACATAAAAGTAGTTGTCGCTGAATTCGTTCTCCGGGAAAGAGCCTCTCAGCAAGAAGTCAACTCTTTTAGTTTTTGACCCCTTGCGAGAGATGATGTCAAATTTCATTAATCCATGGAAATATTTTTCCATTTGATAAAGGAATTCTTCATCTGCGTTATATTCCGTAAAAGGTTGCCCTGGAATCATAGGATATCCAGATGCTCTTGTGTCAACAATGCGTCCCATATTTATTTTGTTTTAAAGTATGTGGACATTATATTTTGTGCAATAGCCTCTACTAATTTTGGGGGAACTGCATTACCTATCAGTCTCCATTGGTCAGAGAAATTCCCTAAAAAAACATAGCCATCAGGAAATGTTTGAATTCTTTGTATTTCTTGAATACGAAGGAATCGATTCTTCCAATGAAATGGCCCCATATTATTAGAGAAACTTGCTTGAATTGTCCATGAAGGCTTTTCTGGTGACAGTTTCAATAGAAAGGACCAATATCTTGAACGCCATTTGAAAATCGGATTCGGGTATCCTCTTTTTTCTGTGAAAAACAAGTAGTTATCTCCTGGAGGTATGAGTGGAAGCAAATGTTTATGCTTAGACCCTGCAAGGCGATCTTTATCTTCAGGCAAGTCATAATCTATGTCGCCAATGACCTCGCCACAAGTTACCCACTTCTTCTTCCCATTTTTCCCATCTTCGGAATATAGTTCCTTCGGAAATTCAAAATCAGGCAAATCCTTCTTTACGCCAACACAAATGAAGCGTTGTCTTATCTGAGGGACTCCATAATTTGCGGCATTAAGAACTTTGTATATAATCTTATACCCCAATCTTTCACTTTCTTCCTTTACCATATCCAATGCAGCTTGATGTGGTTTATATACAAAGCCTGCAACATTTTCAAAAAAGAAGAATTTTGGATTAAGTTCTTCCAATGCCCTAAAATAATTACTTACAGTCAAATATCCACTTTCATCTTCTATTCCGCGTTTTTTATCAGTACGATAAAAACGTGATTTTGAGAAAGGTGGACAAGGAGGGCCTCCAACAAGCCCATCTATTCCCCCATATTTACTGCGTACTGCCTTAAAATCAACATCCGCAATGCTGGAACACACAACCTCTGCTTGTGGAAAATTTTTTTTAAAACTTTCACAAGCATTTTTCCAATTGTCGTTGGCGAAGATGGTACTGAAACCAGCATTTTTAAATCCAGTATCAATACCACCAACTCCTGAGAATATACTCACTATTTTGGGGTTCATCATATTTTTTTACTAAATGTTCTACGAATCTCTGTCCCAAGTATAATCCGCAAAACGAAACGTTTCGCCATTCCAGAACGAGCCGTCTATTTTCTTAAAACGAAGCGTACCGCTGGGGGTACTCCCCCACCCCAAAATATTTTCGACCGGCTTACGCCGGTATTCACATAATGCAAGAACGGAGTCCGGACACTATCCGGGCCCCGTTCTTTTCGTTTTGTCGCTTCGCTCCCGCTTTTTCGCGCTTCGCGTTACGCCACCTCGTCCAACGCCTTGTACGCTGCCACGCTTTGCGCCTTCACGATTTTACCGCGGAAGGCGAGACGCGAGCCGACATACGCGCTCGCATTCGACGCATCGCTATCCGCATACGCATACGACACACCGCCATACGCGTACGCGCCGTAGCACCCGCGATAGACCACACGGCCTGATGCCGAACTGAACCAGTACTTGTCAGAATAGTAGGTGGTGGACGAGCCATTCATGGCTCCAACAGGTATCACGGCCATCAGCTTGCCATGTGCCACAGTGGTTATCCAGTAGTCGCTGTTGGTCATACCTTTTATCATAAGGGTTGTACCGTCAGGTAGCCAGATACGCCACTTGCCGACATTGCCGCTTGTATTCGGTACATCAACGCCGTCCATCATATCATACTTGTGGCCGTAGATGTCCTCATAGCCTATACAGCAGATATTGTTCACCTGTGTCACCTTTGTGGCTCCGTACTCGTCTTTCTCTATATACCAGGCATACAGGTGCACGCCTGCATCGGAGGTATTGTTTGTCACATTCGGGTTGATTCCGCTTGCCTCCTCAAAGCCAATGGTGTCCTGCATACCTCTTGACGCTGTACCACCGGTTGTTCTCATATAGGAATGCTGGCCGGCGCCGCACTGTTCCTGCATATTCCTGCGCCCATACTTGGCATAGCTCAAGTTGGCAATACGGAAGTGCATCAGCGCGTCTATCTGCTGCATGCCTCGCTGCACGCTGTAATAGTGGAAGTCCGTCCATGACATACTGCCGGTGGTGCTGTTGCCTGTTATGGCAGAGCGCAACTTGCTGCCGACTACCGAGCTGCCCACAACAGCGCACAAGTGCTCGTCATTGGCGAACCACTCCGGCTCCATGTCCTCTATCTTCTCACTGTTGGAGAGGACTACCTTATCGAACTCTGCCGTGTTCAAAATGGAGAAATACAATGCCGTCGCACCTTCCGGAACATCTGATATAAGATACATACCGGCCTCGAAACGGCTGCCCAGAGTCGGAACCACGATGTCTTTCACCACATTACCGCTTGCATCAGCAAATATTGAGCCTACGAGATTGGTTCCTGGCACACTCGGCCAGCGTACTTTCTTGAAACCGCTGACATCGACCATACATACGGAATAGGTGCTGTCTGTGCTGTAGGAGTTCTTGATGGTGTCCTTGCCGCTCATTATCTTCTTTCCGCTGGTATAACCGCCTTGACGTGCCTTGATGTCCGCAAGCGTAAGCACGTCCACGTTCGGCACCGTCGGCATGTGGTCCTTGTCCCTTGAACTGTAGCAGCTGTAGTTCTTGCCGTTCAGGAAGTCGTTGATGCCCTTGCTCCAGAAGAATGGCTCATACATCATCCAGTCGCCCTCCGTGCCGTCCAGCTTTGCAACCGTGCCATCATAATACTTGTTGCTGTCCGTGTCTGCAAGTGGGCAATATGTCATCTCACCGTCAAGGTTGTTCACCACGGTATCCACATTGGCGATGTTCACATTTCTTGTCGTAGCCTTCTTTGTCACCTTCGCCAGCACACGGTGGCGGTTCTTGAAGATTGCCTCTATGTGCCCGCTCGGCTTGTAGTCGTTGCCGTACTTGTAGCCCGTTCCGTTGTCAAGATTGGAGATATTCGCATCGTCTGCCACACTCTCGTCGCTCTCCAGCATGGTGTATTCGGGCTGTACAATGTTCAGTTCGGGGAAGTGCCGCTGCAGTGCATCGTACTCTTCATCGGCCTTGTATTGCGTCAGTCGATATGTGCCCACCAGTCGGCAGGTATCCACGTTGCCACCGTTCTCGTCCACGCCGCCAATCGCCATCAGCGAGGTCAGCAGGCTGCCGTCGCCCTCCATGTCGATACCAGTCACGCGCAGATACTTTACATTGGTGCATCTTGCATACAATGTCTGCCAGTCTATGCCGGGACAATTATCCACCACAAAGCGTGTGATATTGCCCGTGCCCTCTAATGTCATGCCACTTGTCCTCAGTTTGCCCAAATAGCGCAACTCCAGCGTCTGCAATGTCGCAGGCAGCGTCACGCTCGTCAGCGGTGCGCCCTGTGCGAAGTTCACGCCTGTCAGTGCCGTCCGGCCAGCTTTCAGTGTCTCCAACTTCGTGTTGTTGCTCAAGTCTATGCCAGTGAAGCTGCCTGACTTCAAGCCGGTCATATTCAGAGTACGCAAGTTTCGGCAGCCGTTCACCAGCAATGCGTTCAGCGTTGTCTGTGTCTGGCCGCAGCTCACGTCAAGCGTCCGCAGGGCGGAACAGTTGTTCAAGTTCAGAGTCTGGAGTATGGCATGGCTCACGTCCGTCAAGTCAAGCCCCATGATGCGGCTCGCACCATAGATGTATTGCGGGTCATTCACGATGAGGTCCGTGTCAAGCGTCAGTTCCACCTGACTTCCCGTGTCCTCAGCAAGCAGTGCGCTTTCGTGCGGAGTACCGCTCGTGTAGCCGTACCCGAAGAAATACCGCTCGCTCGCCGTGATTCTTATCTTCCGGTTGTCACTTCCGAACTTATAGCCGAAGTAGGCTGCGAAACTGTCCTTTCTGTATGTTCCGCACACATACTGGCTGTCCAGCAATGCAAAGCGGTTCTGGATGGTATAGGTGCGGTGCGCATATCGGCTGCCCTGGAGTGCATAGAGATAGTCATAGTAACTCGTAGTGCCGTCTGCCGTCGTCACACCCTCCGTCAGCGGCTTGATGTACTTGTAGATGCCGTCCTTGTTGTAGATGCGCTCACACCAGTTGCCCATCATCTCCTCATTGAACACCTTCAGCACATACTCCAGCGACATCGTGCTTCGCAGCTTGTCTGCCACCTCCCTCAGTTTGTCCGGGCAGCCTCTCACAAGTTCCCACAGCACGGAGTCGTGTCCTGCAAACGCATACGAGCCGATGCTCTCGTCCATCGTCTCCCACGTTATCGTGTAGTCGTATTTCAGAACCGAGTCGTTGCGCTCACCGAACACCGTGTCCATGTCGTATGGAATGAAATACCATATCTTGCCGTCCCACGTCACGAGCATCATGTTCTTCGCACGGTTGTCCACAGCCATGAAGTAGTCCGTTATCAGATACCATGCAAATGGCGAGTCGTTGCCGAAGTATTCCGCATATTCGTTCAGGAATTTCGTCGGGTTACCCTTGCACGAGTATATCCACTCCCAAAGGCGCTTCACCGCCGCCTTGTCGTCCTCATGCGCCGTCGCCCATGTGTCGTCGGCCTTGAAGCGGAACTCCAGAGCGTCGTCAAACGTGTCCATATTGCTCGTACCAAACAGACATAATGTCTCCGAGTTGTTCAGGAACTCCAGGCAGATACACTTGTTGCGCCCGCCCTTCAGTGCAGCCTCGTCATTGAAGCCCTCGATACCCTCAAAGCCGTAGATGATGCCGCTGCCGCTCTTCTCGTTGTTGAAGTTGTACTTGCCAAGATACACGTTCTCACCCGTGCCGTTGTTGTCGTAGAACAAATCTATCGGGAAACCGTCCACGCCGATTCTCACATCATAGTTGCCCTTGTAGGCCATTTGTGGCGGAGTCAGCCAGCCGCATCTCTTCCAGATGTCGTTCACCACTCTCACCGCACCCGTATTATGCGTAGATGAAGAGTCCGAGAAGTCCGCCTTCAGACAGAATATGTCTATCGGTCTTGCACCTGGTTTGAACGAATATTTGAAGTCCGCTACCTCCACACCGTTCACATACAGCTTCGTGCCGTACTTCGTCGAACGGCTGAAGTAGATGCGGTAGTTCTTTCTCGGGTAGGTCGTCGATGAGGTGCCTTGTATTCTCAGACCGCACTGGTAGATAATGAAGTCATACTCCTTACCGTAGGCAGAGTAGAAGTAGATGTCCACCGGAACCTCAAACTTCTTGTTGTTCGTCTGGTTCACAAGGTTCACGTCACCCACGATCCTCATCACGCTCTTGCCCATCGCACGCAGTTTGTCTATATCGACATCAGTGCCCTCGTCGTCCATCACCTGGTTCTTCTCGAACAGCACCACCATCTCGTCGCTCGTCGGGCGGTCCACCATGAAGTTCGCCAGTTCCTCATCATCGCCCAAGGCACGGTTATACACGCGCAGGTTCCGCACCTCCACGTCCGCGCTCTCGCTCGTGATCCTGATGTTCGTGGGTTCTTCCTGGAGCAGCGAGTCCGTCGAGGCATACTGCTTCGCACCGCATAGGATGCCGTTCACATACAGCATCATCAGTCGGTTACCCTTCTTCTCCTGCACCACGAAGGCTATCTTCAGTGTCATACCGCTCGCGAACTTCGTGCCCACTTCCGAGCCTGCGCCCGTCCGCATCAACGCCTCCTGCGTGGTCAGTCTGAAACCGACATTGCCGGCCATGCAGTCCACCACCGTGCCTTTGCGGTCGGTCACATTACTGCAGGTCAGTTCCATCTCGTAGGTCGCACCTGTCGTGGTGGCGTCATTGGCAAATGGCTTGTAACCTATCTCGATGTTTGCCCCGTTCGTCAGTTTCAGCGCGTCGCCCGTCCAGCCGTTGCTCTGCCAGTCAAAGCCTTCAAACACCGTTTGAACGTCGTTATAACGCCATTCAGCAGGCTCGCTCTCGGCATTGCTTCTGCCGGCTGCCGACAGTTTCAGCACAAGTCCGGCAGTCGCCTCGCTCAGGTCAATGCCGCTCTCCGTCACCTTCACGTTCAGCTTGTATTCCGTGGTGCCGCACTTCAGCACCATCGCCACGTCGCCCTGCTCCAGGAAACGGTTTGTATATACCTGCGTAGTCCTCGGGACGCTCACCGTCTGCGTCCGTATGCCGTCTCGCCACACACCCACCGTCGCCGGGGTCGTTGTCGGGTCATACGCCACAAAGTCAAATCTCACCTGCTCATACTGTCCGGTTTCAATAGTCGGGGTCAGATGATCGTCCGCAAAAATGCGTCCGTCACCGAAGGTCAGCTTCGTGCCGATATACGGGGCGTTCTGTCCGGCCTTCAGAATGTCAAAGTAGATGCTCTCACTCTTCAGCGTCAGCTCCGCGCTCGCCTCCATCTCGGCGACGATCTGCACCGTGTGCCGGCCGATGCTCACTCCCGACATCGACAAGGAGAAACTGCCGTTCGTCGTGCCGCTTCTTTTCACCGTCTGCGAGTCCCACTGGTGCCCGTCCAGATACAGCGTCACGGTTTTGTCGCCGCTTCCGCTCACCGCAAAGGGGATGCTCACCGCCTCGCTCACGCCGTAGCCGCCCTTGGCGACACACTCGGCTATGTTGAAGCTGCTGCTCAGCGCAAGGGTCACAGCCTTCACGCTCACATAGCTCTGCCTCGTCTGTGTCTTGCCGGTGGTCGGGTCGGTTGTGGTAGCCCTCACATAGATGTCTGTCGTTCCGAGCAGCAGGTATTTCGTCAGATCCAGGGTATAGGTTCCCTTGCTCACATCATGCTGCGTGTCTGCATACATCACGGTCGCGCCCCTCTTCATCTCAATGCTGACTGTTGCCTTCTGACCCGTGGATGTGCCTTTCTCGTCACCGCTGCTGTACTGGTGGTCATACGTCCATGTCAGCATCGCGCTGTCACCTTCCTTGATGATGGTCTTGCTGACGGCTGCATCCAGCACGATTTTCGTGGTCGAAGCGTCACCGCCTCCACCGCCGCTTCCTGCCGGAATGTCCGCAGACGCTATCTCCGCACCGCTCTTGTTGGTCAGTGCCAGGCGCACGCTGCTGCCGTCGTCACTCAGTTCGGCGTTCATGCCCAAGACGGTGCTCGCCTCTATCTCCATCAGCTTCGCCGCCACCGCAGCGTTCTGCACCGGGTTCGTCGAACTTGCGTTCAGGCTCTCGTCCACCTCAGTCTCGCTGATGGTGATGGCGACGTTGCCGTCCTCGCCAGGCTCCAGCTTCTTGCCGTTCAGCGTCACGCTCTTCACCGTGCCGTCGCCGCCAAAGTCCTCCCAGCTCGCCGCCTGCTCCCAGCTCTCGATGTTCGTGCCCTTGAACTGCTTGGTCTCCCATTTGCCCTGTGCCGTCTCGTAGGTAATACAGCGTCCCTTCGCACGTGCCTTTCCTTCCACGGCTGCTATGGCGGTCTCAAGCGTATAGTATCCGCTCTCCAGTGGAACCTGCTCCGTCACGTTATAGGTGTTGCCACCGCCGCTTCCGCTTATCTCCACCAGGTTCTCTTCCTCGTCGCTCCACACATACGCCACGCCACCGCACACATACGCCTTGTCCTTCAGTACTTCCGTGCGCACATCGTTCATGTACATGTCTGCGCCAGGCCAGTTATTGCAGTATATGTTACCATTCTTCCCGCAGAAGGATTTGTTCACTGTGTCATAGTACACACCGTCTATCTGGGGGTATGATACAAGTCGTATCTCCACGCCTTCCACCAGCCCGTCAAACCGCGCTGTCGCGCCGTTCCTCGCAGCCAGTGCCGTGTCCTTGTACTCTGCTTCCACGCTCTCTGCCTTTGCCACAGCAGCGTTGGTCTTCTGGGCGGCATCCGTGGCCTTGCTTGCCGCATCATTGGCAGTTTGGGCCGCAGACTCCGCTGTTGATGCTGCCGTATCTGCTTTCTTTGCCGATGCGTCAGCCACAGCAGCAGAAGCCTTGGCGACAGCTGCTGCATCTTCCGCAGGTTTCGACAGCAGTTTCAACGGGGCGCTCACCACCGTCTCGCCTCTCATGGCAGGGAGGCTCACCACACCGTCCAGTGTGCTCACAGCTTCTAGCTCGTCAACACTCTGGCTGTCAGTCTTTATCTGATTCACCACATCCTGGACCAGTTCCTTTTTCTCTTCTTCTGTCATATCATCCGTTGTTTTGATTATTGTTCAACTGTTCTCTAAGCCCGTCGATAAAGCCGGGCACACACAGACGTTCTGCCACCGTGCCCATAAGGCTTACCTCCTCGTCGGTATATTCGACACTACCCTCGCCATTGTATATCTTCAGGGCGAGTGCGTGAGCCTTGATGCCATTCACGTTGTTGTAAATCATGTCGGCAAAGTTCTCTCTTGCGTCCACCGTATGCGATGCCCTGTGGCTGATGGATGCGTAAATTTTGAAATGCTGAAAGTCTATCTTGCTCATATCGTTGTTATAGATTATTATTATATAAACAGTAAAAATTATCCTCATAAGGCGCACTATTACCATTGCGTACAATTAGTAACTTTACAACGGAATTGGCTTTTATTGTAATTTTTGAAGCCCCAATAAGTGCGATTTCTCCGGATGCAATATCTATATCTGCATTGTTAGATTTATGGCCTACAAGCGTGAGTACAAAGGCGTAATCGTATGTACTTCTTCCGAACATCCAATACAGAAGATCGTTGTTTATATCCAAAAATACTGTCCTATTGGAGCCACTTGTGTTTTTGAGAAGTTGCAAAGGTCCGTCCATCCAATCTATGCGGTATATCTGGACTAAAGGAAGTTCCGCTGATACATCTTTGATTTTGCCTGCTTGAAGAACGCCACCCTCATTAACTACGATGCTACCAGACGATAATATAGAAACACATGGTGAGGATGCGACTTTAGATTCTATCCTAAAAGCAGGACGGAACAAAGATGCGATGTCTTTTCCTTGTTGCATATTTTTGTTCAAGTACATAAATGTTGCTGCATCATCATCGTTTGGGTCAGCGTTAATTCCTAAAAACAACTGATGGAAAGTCCATTTAGCAGTGTTCTCATCATACAAGTAGTTTTGCAATCTTATTTGACTTGCACTGATCAATGTCTTTTGTTCTTCGGTTGTCCAATCATCAATGTTACCATAGTGTAGATTGTCTGATGATATTACCAAATTTCCAATATTTCCATTCGATGCGTTTATTTCTCCCGTGAACTTGCCGTTATTTGCCTCGATGCTGCCATCTTCCAATATCTTGAAATTCTCGTTAGCGGTTACAAGTCCCTCCAGCTGTATATTTGATGCTTTTATCTTAACGCCGTCCTGACCGGCACCGACAAAGGATTTCTGGTTGCCGTCCACATCGATTGCATACAGCCCAGACACCTTGGAGGTAACGATTAAGCCCGTCTCTTCCAGTGCCCGCTCGTCCTTGTCATACACGGCTGCCGATATTTTCACCAGTCGCTCCGACTGCTCAAACAGCGTTTTGTACTTGTACGTCAGCGCCTCAATCTTGTCAGTGCTCAGCACCAGCATATACAGATAGATGTCGCCGTCAAACGCCAGCTTGAAGTCGCCCGTGCCGTTCCACAGTCCGCTGCAGGTGTATCGCACATAGCCGCCGGTAGCAGCGATTTCCTCGCTTACCTCCATACTGTTGAAGTCCGCAAACCCCGTCTTGTCAACATTCTCAAAACCAATCTTCAGCGTGCCGGACTTTGCGCAGCGATAAAAGAAACTCAGATACACTGGCAAGGCTTCCTTCTTCCCGTCGCTGTTTGTCGGAAAGGTCGGCACAAAGCGCAGATTCTCATGCTTCTGTCGGATATACTTGTTGCGTATCCGCACCACCTTGCGTCCCATGTCTGTCACCACGCTCGCACCGTCTCCCTTCTTCGATAGTGCCGCGCCGTTGGCCCACACCCATTTGTTGCCGACGAGAAAGAACACAGTCTCATTCTCCGAGTTCCACTTCTCCAGTCCCGATGCAAACGTCGGGTTGTTCAGATAGCCCTTCTCGCTTAGGAAATCGTTCCTCACGCTGTCGATTGCGCTCTGCACTTTGCCCTCCGTAATCTCAAACCGAGTCTTCACGTCCTCGCCTGTCTCCAGCACGAAGGTTCCCTTCATATAGGCGTTGTCTGCATACAGTCCGTTGCCCCGTGGTTGGCGGTCTGCCGGAAACTTGTCGTCCTTAATGCCGTCCAGGTTGCCGAGCCTTGCACGCAAAGCGTTGTCAAAGGTCTTGCCACTCACACCGTCCATCACATCAACTCTCGGCTGACCGTCCTCGGTGGCCGATATGAGCACCATATTCTGGCGGTCGGAGTTCGCCGTGTTGCCCATCAGCACACACTCATCACCCTCCTTCGGTTCCACGCCCTCGAACTCCTCCTTCACCACCACGATGCCAGCCTCCGTAACATCGGTCACTTCCACCCAGTAGCTCCGCATATCCTTGCCCGTGAACGTCTGGCAGCGCACCAGGTCGTGCTGTACAAACATATTCTCCTGCTCGAAGGTGATAAGATAGTGCTCGCCCGATTCCTCCACGGTCTTGATGCGTCCGTTGGCCGCGCTCACGCATATCTGACCGCCCACGCTCCTCACCTTCTCGATGAGCAGCTCCAACACGGCCATCGTCTGCCTCACCGTCAGTTTATCCACCGTCAGGTAGGTGCGCCCATCCTCACCTTTCCACAGTTGAAACCCTGCGCCCAGCAGTCCGTCCACAAACTGCCCAGCACTCCTTATGCTGTCCGAGGTAACGGAGTCAAAGGTCACACCATCAGTCTTTCTCACTGGCTGATTCAGATAATCATCAAACTCATGGTAATCCCACTTGTCTGCATTGTCTGCTTCCTTGGCGTGGTCCGCCTCCAGTGCATGTTTCGACTCATCTGCGTTCACAGCATGGTCTGCCTCCTTTGAGTGGTCTGCTTCCACCGCATGATCGCTGTCCGTGGCATGGACAGCTTCCTTCGCCAGTTCTGCGATGTCTGCCTTGGCCGCATGCGCAGCCTCCTTCACAGCCATGCCGCCGTAAGCGGTGCCGCTCGTTCTCAGTGCCGACGTACCGCCCTCGTTCTTTGGTTTCTTTATTACCTTGATGTCTATCATTGCTCAATCTCCTTAAGTGTCATTTCTGCATATCCTTCCTCAAGGTTGCGACTGATGCCCTGCACGAAGAAGGTTTTATCCATCATGGGATGGCGATAGTGAGCGAACAAACTCACGATGCCACCATCTGTATCCGTCAACTTCTGCGTCATAACAACCCTTGGTGCATGCCACTCTTTGTAATAGTAGTCCACATACAACTGCTCAGGCTTAGCGCTCATACCCCTCGAATAGTCATATACCGCCAACAATCCCTCTCCTGTCAGCGTGTTCAATGGGGTGCTCATCTTCACGCTGTCCGTCACGTCCAAAGCCTGGCACTCCGCTGCTGTCAGTGCTGAGTTTATCTTCATTTCGATGTCATCCTTCACGTTCACAAAACTCTCCTTTGTATCGCTCATGTAAACGAGGTCGTTATCACCAGTGTTGTTCACCAGTCCGTTGTCGCTATATATCTTCACTTCAAACTGCTCTACCATGATGCTGCTCACGTGTGCCAGCAGTGGTATCGTTGTACTGTTCCATTTCGTGTGTCTGAACCACGTCTTGTGCCGTCTCGTCACCACGTCCCACAATGCGTTCACTGGTCCCAGGATCATAAACTTAACCCTACCGCTCACTTTATCTGCCTTCTTGATTGGTATCGCTATACCCTCTGCATCGATGCCGAGCTCATAGTTCACGTTGTTTTGCAAATCGAACTTGGTACCAACTATCTTGTCACCGATTTTCGGGTCAAAACCTATCGTAAAACACTGCTGGTAGTATTCGTCCTCATTGGAACACTCCTCCAGCGTCTTGTACTTCCGCCACTCGAAGTCCGTCACCTGTCCTTCTGTGCCTTTTTCCACCACACACTTATCCCCTATTATCAGCATACATGCCAGTACACCCACCTTTGATATATGGTCGCTGCCGTCTCCGATGGCACTATACTTGAACTCATACAACTGAGGCCCGGTATCCGTAAACGGAACAAAGCCGTGCGCCGTTTCCATATCCCATGCCACTGTCTCATTAGGCAATGCTGCCTTCCACCACTGCTGCGTGTAGTATCGCCCGTCACCGTTGTTTCGGCTCGGTACCGTCATGCCCAACCATTTTTTGATACCTGAAAACAGTGGGTTGTTTCCCCATATTCCACCGTCATAGTTGTATATCGCTTTGTAGGTGTCCGTCAATGCCATCACAGGGTTCAGCACCAGTTTTCCGCTCAACACGATGTAGTTCGTCGTGCCCTCGTCTGTAGGCGAAAAGACACCGCCCGTCATGCTGCCGTTATACACGGCTCTCGGCACTCCAGCCTTCAGTGAGTCGGCATTCGGGTAGGTCGTGGCCTCCTTGTCGTCGCCGTTGCCGTTCACGCTCACCACCAGGTAGTTCGTCATCTCCACCTTCGGTGTCGGCGAGTTGTCCTTGCCGTCCGTTTTCTTCTCCACCTTGCCCAGAGCGATGATGGCAGCTCCCGGCTGCTTCGCCAGCAGGTTCGGCAGGGCTTGCTGGTTCTTTCCCTCGCTGCACAGTTCCTCCATCACGTTGCCGCTCCCCATGTTCGGGAACAGCCATTCGCTGTTGTTCTCCACCTGCACATACCAGTCCGTAACGCATCCGCCGCTGTATGTCGTTTCCTGTCCGTGGGTCATTGCGTCAAAGGCATCTATCGCCGTCGAGCCCTCGCCGTCGCTGCTGTATTCCGTCATGTATTTCTGGTAGTTCTTGTACGGGCTTTTCAGCAGATCGTCGTCCAGCGGACTCTCTATCACGCTCTCCATGCTCTCCACCTTCGCCGTCAGCAGCAGCCTGTTGTACACCTCGCCCACGCTGATGGTCGTGTCCGTGTCCGTCACGATGCCCGTCCGTATGTCCGTCATCTGCCGTGCCGTCGTCACGCTCGCCCCAGTCAGCAGATCGCGCCAGTAGATGCGCTCCCCGCCCTTTACGCTCTCCCACGAGTATATATAAAAGGTAAAGCCGTCCTGCACGATGTGCAGGTTCAGGTACTTCAGCATCTCCTCCAGCACCTCGTCTTGCTGCCACACGTCATCCTCCTCGTCGCCAAGAAACAGCAACTCGTTGATGGTCAGCTGCCCGAATATGGCGTAGCGGTTGCCCGTCAGGTCATCCACCGCCTTGCTCCCGTCATACAGGTAGCGCACAGCGTTTCCGCCCACGATGTCAAGACCTGCCGTCACACCACCCATTATCTCCTTCAGCATCTCTAAGAACGTGCGCTGCTCCGCCTCCGCCTTCACCACATTGTAGAGCACGCCCAGCGCACCCACGTCGCGGTACTTCGAGTATTGCAGGGCTATCAGCGCATCGATGCAGCTCAGTTCTATCTCGTCATATTCCTCGTTATAGCCTTGTGAGTACGACTGCGGTTCTATGTACCCGGCAAAGAGGCATTTGCCCTCGCGGTAGATATTCACCACTGCGTCAAGGCATGAGGCGCAGAAGAAGTCGGGCACGAAGTTCCTTGTCAGCAGCCGCACTTTTGCTTGCTGGCAGAGCAGATGGTCGAAAGTGTCATTCACCTCGCTCGTCAGTTCCACGGGATCACCCGTGAACGACAGCTCGCCGCCCTTCTCGCCAATGACAACTTCCTTTGTGCGGTCGCCCTTTGTCAGGATATGCACCTCGATGCGCTCGTCCTTCTGGTTGTAAAAGTGTCCGTGTAGATACATGCTCCTTATATTTTGATGTTCGTTCCCTTTCTGTTTATCCTCGTCTCGTTGGCAAGCACTGCCACAAGGTCGCGTCCTTTTACCTTCAGTTCGTACACGCCGCCACCTCCGCCGCCGTTATTGCCGATGAGCGACTTCAGTTTGTTCAGCGGTGCTATCACCTCAGGGTTGCTCTTCGCCCCGGCATACTCGCCCATCAGTGCCAAGGTCGGTCCATATACGATACCGCCGTTGGCGAATGGGGTAACAGCCACCGATGCCACAAGCCCCTGCATCATAGCGATAAATCCGGCTGCGATGCCTGCGCCTGCGAATGGTATGTAAGCGTGTGCCGCCATAAACTCCGAGGCTGCCAACTCACGGTATGCCATCGCCTCTGCCTTCACTGCCGCCATCGTCGCCACGGATGCTGCCACCTCTTCAGGGGCAGCCGCTACCTTTGCCGTAGCTGCGGTGGTGGCTGCTACTCCACTTGCCGCCACTACGGTATTGGAGGTGCCAGTCACAGCGGTCAAGGCCTGAATAATTGAAATGATGCCGTTGATGCCCTCATATATCTGAATGGCAGCATCGACGACGCCAGTAATCGTGGACCATGCGTCACGGTTGCCTTGCAGCGCATCGGTGAGCGAGGAGACACCATTGCCCACACCCTTGACCGTGCTCCACGACTTACCTAACGTGACATTGCTTTTGCGGATGCGCTTCTCGTAATCCTCGTAACTGCCGATGAGCTTCTGTATGGAGGCTCGCTGCGACTCGTCCATAGGACTTTTCGTGTCAGCCAACATATCCTGGAGTTCCTTGATGCGTTTCTTCACACCATCAAGCCCAATGGTTTTCAGTTCGAGGGTCAGCGTCTTGCCCTCCATACTGTCGAGCTTCGCCACTTCTTCCTCCATTTCGGGAATGCGCGTGAGTTGCTTCATGGCATCGCGTTTCTTCTCCAGTTCCAACACCGTGCGCTGTATGTCGTCAATCTCCGATGCGCTGGCGTTCTTCTGCTTGGTCTGGTAGTAGCTGATGGCATCATCCAGCGAACGGATGGTGTTCAGTCGGGAGATGTCCTCCGGCTTCTTCAGTTCATCAAGAGTATCGTCCCATTTCTTCTTCAGGTCGTTAAGGGCATTTATCTGCTTCTGTATCTCGATGCGCTCTGTCTCTGTAGCGGTTTTCAACAAGTCTGTATAATACTGCAGCTCTTTTTCAAGCTGGCGGTATGTCTGTATCTTGTCTAAACCGACATCAACATGCGAACTGCGTTCAAACGCCGTTTTAAGGTCATTCAAACGCTGTATTTCAGCATCGATTACTGCAAGTTCATCGGCAGAGGCTTTCTCCCTCAATCCCTGTTGATAAGTGATTTCTGCATCGATGTCCTTCAGGGTTTTCAGTTCGGTGGGACGGCTTGCCGCATCCTGCAACTGCGTTATCGCATCCTGCAGCTTTTGCAAGGCTGCGATTTTCTTTGCATAAAGCGCAATGGTCTTGGTGTCCGTTCCGTTGGCAGTTTCCAGTTTGTTCTGGTAGTACTGGATGTTGTTGCCAAGTTCCTTGTAACTCGTGGCATTGGCGATAAGCTTCTTTCCGCTGTATTTGTCCTGGTTCCCCGATTTACCACTGCCGTTTCCGCTGTCTGTCGAGGGGGCGTTCTGTTTCTTATTGTTCTTCAAGGCGGTCTGGGCGTTCGCAGTCTTTGCCTTGGTGTTCGCTTGCGTGGCCTTTGTGTTTTTCTCCAAATCTGCCGTCTGCCTTGCTGTGGTCTCGTCCTTTATGCCGAAGAACTTCTTCACCCATTCCCATGCCTTCTTTATCACGGCACTCGCTTTTTCGAATGCCTTGACAAGAAAGTCCCATACGGCTGATGCAATTTTCTTCACCGCTGCCCATACAGCATCACAGATATTGCGAAAGGTCTCACAGTTATTGTACGCCGCTATCAATGCACCCACAAGTGCCGCTATAGCCATCACGACAATACCGATGGGGTTGGCACTGAGCACAAAGTTCAGGGCTATCTGTGCCACCTTCCAAATGTTGGATGCGACAGCCACTACCTTTGCTGCAGCTGCTTGCGCAAGCGTAGCCACCTTCACAGCTTTCAGTCCTGCCACCACAGTTTTGATGCCACCGCTGAGCTGCACCATACTCATGAGAGCGATGCCGCTATTAGCTATCCATTCCACATAAGGTGCGGAAGTACTGGCTATTGAGCCTGCCCAATCCATCATGGCGTGCATCTGGTTAGCGAGCGTCTGACGTAGGCTCTCTCCAGTCGATGCCATATTGTCGAAGGCTGCGTCTATCTCTCCTGCGGAGTTTGCCATCGCTCCAATGTTCTGCGAAAACTTTTCCTTTTGTTCGCCAGTCAGCGAACCGAGTAGTCGCATTGCGTCTGCACTGCCGAACAACTGTCCATAAATGGTTTGACTCAACTGTCCTGTCTTTGCCGAATACTCCTGTATGCTTGCATCCAAACCGAGCAGGAAGTTCTCTAAACCACCAGCAGCCTGAATACTGGCTGCATTAAAACCGATGCCCATCTCGTTGGCCGCTTTCGTAGCTTCCGCAGATGGCTTGATGAGTGAGTTGAGCACGGCAGCCAACTGAGTGGATACTTCCGCCGTGTCACCAGTCACACCCGTTGTAGTGGCGAATACTGCCATCAGTTCGTCCATGGAGACACCAAGCTGAGATGCACTACCACTCACACGGGGCAATGCCTGCGCCAACTGCTCAAAGCTGGCCACACCATTCTTGGCCGTCATCTGTATCTTGTCTTGGATGTTTCCTGCTTGATCCCATTCCAGACCATAGTTCTTGATGAGCGTGGAAGTAACGGTCACCGTCTCTCCCAAGTCCGCAATACCACCAACCGCACTACGGCTTGATTTGTTGAGGAACTCTATCCAGTTATCCTCGGGCACGCCATTGGATATAACCTGGTATAAGCCGTTGGCAAGTTCCTCACGCGCAAGCGGTATGTTCTTGCTCAGTTCCGTTATCTGACCAGTCAGTGCTTCAAACTCGTCCCCACGCTTTCCTGCCATGGTGTTGGCACTACGCATGGCGGTCTCAAAACTGTCGAAAGGCTCGGCAAGTCCGCCCACCATGTCGCTGAGGTCGCGGATCGAGCGGACGGCTGTATCGAACACGAGGCTCTTGTCTGCCATCTCGCGCAGTCTGTTGCCAGTGGCCACAGCGGTATTCCCCACCTCGGAGAGTATGTCGTCAAGACCGTCGGCTTCCACTGTCAGACGTTTCAGGACACCGCCGTCCTCGCTCTTGATGTTTATTCTAAATTCTACTGCTTTTGCCATTGTCTTTTCTTATTTCAGTCCGTAACGTTTCTTGGCTGCCTCAAAGCGTGCATTGAACTCGTCCTTGCTCACCTCCTCACGCTTTTCTTCCTGCTTTTCATCCCAAGGGAACGGTAGAACGTCATGCGCTTGAAGATTGCTTTTTGCATAGGGTTGGATGGCAAAGAGCGCCAACACTCTTGTGCGTTCCCACTCGTTGCGCTCCGCATCGCGCTTGGCTTCCGCCCATCGCTCCCATGCCTTGTAAAACTCAAAAGGGGTACATCGTTCAAAGTCTTCTCTGCTCATCCCGATGCACCCCAATGCCATACCCAACAGTTCCTCGACGCTTACTTCTTTTCCGCCTGGTTGGTCGTTTTTTTTCTTCACCGCCCATATCCTCGTAGAAGGAGTTCGCTGCGTCGGGCTCCATAAGGTCAGCAAAGCTCTGGAAGTCGTAGTCAAACTCCACCTTGTCAGCATTGCACGCACTTTTCACGCAGCAGTAAACAAACAGTACCAGCTCGGAGATATTGGTTTTCTCCAGCTTACTCACGTCCTTACCGCTCTCATTCTTGAAGCGCACCATTGCGCCCATGGTCACACGGCAAGGGAACTCCTTGTCGCCAACCTTGATTTTTGTCTTTTTCATACGCGATGTTGTTATTCAGTCTGCTGAGTGGTGTCTGTGATACCCGTACCCACTTTATCCACCTTGCCGCAGTTCTGAAGTGTGATTGAATACTTGGCATCGTCACCAGCCTGTGCGTCAAGGTCAAGAGAGGTAATCAGATACTTGCCTTTATATCCGCCAGTGGCTTTACCTGTGCGTTTGTCTCCTTCACGCAGATTGTACGCTGCCTCCACTGGCTCACCCTTAAGCATTGCGTCCTTCAACTGGTCATACGATGGCACCTCATCCGTGCCGTCAGTAAGTACAACACCATCGGCGGTAATCTGTTCGGAGAAACTCTTGATGTAAGACTCCTTCCACTTGCCACCAGATGCCTCTTTAGTCACACGCTCACCGGTCTCCGCTGATGTGGACACCTTACAACCGGTGGAAAAGCCGAGGGCATTGGTACCCATGGAAAGGATAAGGTCAGTTCCGTCTAAAACACTTTTTGCCATATCTTTCTTGTTATGATTGTTAATACTGTGCCGGTCGCCACTCCGACAATAAAGGCGATGAGAAGCATCTTCCACGGATTTGAACTGCGTTCCTTATCCGTTCTGGCTTCATTCTTCTGCTGCTCCAATGCTTTCTTGTAGCTCGCCATCTGGCGCTCATAGTACTCGCACTGGCGTTGCAGACTGTCGCAAGTGGCATACACCACGATGATGCCACCTTTGTTCTGCACGGTTGCGCTGGCTCGTCCGTTCTTGGCCCGGTACTCTGCCTTTTCGGGCAGGTTAGTCAGTTCCGCCAGAGGTATCTCCAGCTTGGCTTCCTCCTGTGGTACTGTCTCCGTCCATGTGTGACGCACCTCGCTCTGGAGGGTGTCCGCGGATACTTGTTTCACGCTTTCCTCCGTGGCCACGCTCGCTTTTCGGCTTGTCGCGCAGCCCGACAAGAACAGGGCAATCATCATGAAGCTTGCAACTGTTCGCAGTGTCGATAGCCTTCCGAAGACGCGCCATCTCGCGCTTCGAGGCTTCGAGGTATCTTCTTGTCTCATTGAGTTCTTCCTTCAATGGTTTCACGATGTTCTCTACCAAGATACGGGTGGCATGCTCGGCGTTGTCCATACGCACCGTCTCGGCATCGGCTTCCGCCTTCATCGATTCCGCTTTCGCTTTCCTTATGGTAGCCCGCAGCGTGCATATTGCAACAATGGTAGCCACCAGACCTCCGCCAAGGAGGACGTTCAGGACTTCGCTGATATTCATGCCATCCATATTTTTACTGTTGGTATATTCCTATTGACTTGAGCCACTTGGCTACATCGAAGGCTGGGCAGGCTTTATTTACGCCCGGAAGGTCGCAATGGCCTACAATCTTGATCTGCGGAAAACGCTGATGGAAGTTCCGCACATAGTCGGTCATCGCCTTCAGCTGCGCAGGGGTGCGCGTGTCCTTGGAGTGCTTCATATCCTTGGTGCAGCCACCGGCATACACCACATGACGGCTCACACTGTTGTAACCCTTGGCACCGTTGGTCACTTCCCATGGATCAACCTCCGCATCTTCGTTGTTATCGACAAGGCGTTCCACCTTGCCATCCAAGTGTATCAGGTCGGTATAGCCTACCTGCTTCCAGCCACGCCCACCCTTGCTTACTGGGTCAGTGTGCCAGTGGCGTATCTCCTTAGAGGTTACCTCACGGCCTTCAGGGGTGGCTGTGCAGTGTAGAACTAAATACTTCATTCTCGCCATTACGCTTCTGCTTTATATCCGCTGGTCATTACGACACCTGCATCTGCCTTCTTGAACATGCAGACGAAGTAGTGGCGGAAGTTCACCTCGTTGCGCTGGTACTCAGGGTTGTTCTCGGCAGGACTCCAGTACATCTTGGTGGAGCCAGTAGCCTTGAACACACGCTGTGTATAGAATGCAAAAGAGCAGTGGAAATCACCTGCGGTATCTCCCTTGTCGCCGACTGCCTTCTTCACTCCATTGGATGTATAATAAGGGGTATTGGCAAATTCATAAATGTCAAAGCCGTAGAGCTTGCCCACCTTGCCGGTGTTGCGGTCGATGTTGTACTGCTCCTTAAAACGCTGATCGGTCTCCAAGAGGTCGTTCACATGGTCGGTACACAATACGAGGCGGCGGTTCGTGGTCGGAACGCCCAACTTGTCGAGGGCTGCCTTCATCGCAAGCAGGTCCTTGACGGTCATTTTGAGACGACCAGTAGCAGCATCACGTTCGCCGGTGGTGGTCAGCACTGGGGTCTTAGCTGTATTCTTCTGGGCGCAGAGCGCATGTGCTGCCTTGGAGAACTTGGCATCGTTGATGGCGTTTGAATGACTCTCCTTCACTCGGGCAATCTTGTCGTAGCTGATGGCGTACAACTCATCATCGGTGATAGGGGTCACCTTGGTCTGGAACTTGTCAAGCTTAATGGCGATGTCCTTGTCATCAAGTGCCTGCAAGGGGATTGGGTAGGTGGTGTTGTTGACAAGCACGTCAGGGTCAACGCCAACCTCCACCAAGTGAATCACATCATTGTCAACGATGCTTGAACTGTCGGGGATTCCATCAAGCCAAGTTCCTGCGAGAAACTCACGCAAGGACTTAACCAACTCTCCAGTCCAAATCTCCTTCAGCACGCCCTCGCGTGCCACGCCCACTGGCATTGCACCGCTCACGGCTAATGCGATGGCATTGGCACCTACTGCACCTGCCACGGGCGACACGCCCAAAGTCATACCGAACACGGCTCCTGTAAACGCATTGAACAGCAAAGCCGTAATCATGGTCAAAATTGTTTTCATTCTTTTTGTATTATTGGTTTGTACTAAAGTTCACACTCCATGCCGTACTCCTCCTTGTAGAGTCGCTTATACTCCTCGGGCTGCTCTTTGCGGAGTGTAAGGAGTTCAGCAGACGGCACATCGCTCAGTTTCTTGTATGTGGCAGGCTGCTGGGTTGGAGCTCCACCCTGGTGGCCGATAACGGCACTGAGCTTCATCTGTGGCGACATGGCAGAGATGATGCGCTCCAACTTCTCCTGGCCAATTTCCTTGCCGAGGTTGATGAACTCGTCCTTCTTGTCTGTGGCGATACGCTTCTCGCCGACTGCTTTCTCCACGACGGCAGTGATACTGGCAAGCGTGAGGGTCTCCTTCTCCTTTTGGAGTCTCTCGTTCTCTTGCTTAGCGGCATTCAGCTCGCTGAGCTTGGCGGTGATCTCCGCATCAGTCGCCGTTTCCGGCAAGCCCAACTGCAGGGCATACTGTTTCTGTTCCATTTGTTTTTGATTATTATTGTTCAACATTGGCAAGGGACACTCGCTGTCCTTGCCGAGAGTAATCTTCTTGCCGTCCTTCTGCAGCACGATGGCATCATCATTGGCTCCAATGTCCACCAAGCTAACCTCAAACAGTTTGCTCTTGGTGACGGTAGGACTGGTCTGACCCTGCACAAGCAGTTCGGGGTCCTCACTTGTCTCCAGAATGTCAAGCCCTGCGCTCACCATCTTCAGACTGCCGAACTCATACTGCTTCTTACAGCGTGTAGATAGTTCGGATGCTTCGTCAAACATCAATTCGCCGGTCACTTCACCATCCTCCACCTTCAGGTCTTTCACATAGCCTATCACATTACCACGCTCGTGCATATACAGCAGGACGGGGTTGCGCTGATACTGCTCCACGTTCATGCCAGCTGTCAGCACTCTTGTGCCGTAGCTGTTCAGGCTATCGTTGGTTATTCTTACGCGTTTTCCTTTACTCATATCATTGTCGTTTTCTGGGCTGCATTGCCCGATTCGCAGTGCAATATTACGAGGTAATTGTCTGTCCGCCAAAAAAGTGTGCAATGGTTGCACACTTGTATGAAAGCATTGCACACTTTTTTGGAGAGCCACCGAAATCGTGGCACTTTTGCAAATGAATCGGGGCGTGGTGTGCCCTGACGTAACGAACAAAAAACCTTATCAACATGACAAAGGCAGATATTGAAAAGAAGAAGTCGCTGGCACGCACGCTCTATCTCTCGGGCATGGAGCAGCAAGAGATCGCGGAGAAGGTGGACGTGTCGCGCGTCACCATATCCAAGTGGTGTACAGCCGACGGATGGAAGGAGGCGCGTGCCGCCAAGAACATCACCCGTCCCGAACTGGTGAACAAACTGCTGCTCACCATCGACACGCTCATTACACAGGTGAATGACTCCAACGACCCGGCACTCATCGCAGGGCTGGGCGACAAGTTGGCAAAGCTCTCGTCGGTCATAGAGAAACTCGACAAGAAGGCTAACGTGGTGGACGCCATCGAGGTGTTCATGGCTTTCTCCAGATGGTTGGAGTTCCGCTCACAGACCGACCCGGAAGTTACTCCCGAACTGATGCGTGTCATCAACAAGTACCAGGACTTGTACATCACCGAGCAGATGGGCATAAAGTAACGGAGGGCAGCCTATGGCAACAGCAGCGGAAAAGAAAAAGGCATACGAGGAATGGAAAGAGCGGTGCCGGCAGGTGCAGTCCATCACGGACACATCGCTTCTCAAAAGCGAAACGCCCGTGGAGAGGGATATGCGCATCAAGCGTCTGCTCAATAATTATGCAGCGTTCTGCGAGTATTACTTTCCACATTTCCTCCAGTTGCGCGACAAGACGACCGGCGAGGTCATACGCACCATTCACAATGCGCCGTTCCACAACGAGGCGGCACGCAAGGTGCGAAACACGCCCGACCTGAAGGCGGTGTTCATGTGGCCGCGCGGTCATGCCAAATCGACGCACCTTGATGTTTTCACGCCGCTCTGGTTGATGTTCCAACCGAAGCGGCTCATCAACTTTATGGTGGTCGTGGGCAAGTCGGAGGATAATGCCGACCGACTGCTCGGCGACATTCAGGCGGAGTTGGAATACAACCAACGGCTCATCGCTGACTTCGGGCAACAGAAGAATGACGGTGGCTGGCAGGAGGGTGAGTTCAAGACCAAGAGCGGTGTGAAGTTCCTTGCCTGCGGTCGCGGTCAGTCGCCCCGTGGCCTACGCGACCGTGAGGCTCGTCCGGACTACATCGTCATCGACGACTTGGACGATGACCAGCTGTGCCGCAACGAGAAGTTGGTGCATGACCTTACGGACTGGGTGAAGGAGGCGCTCTTCGGTGCGCTCGATGTGGGTCGTGGACGCTTCATCATGGTGGGCAACCTTATCAGCAAGAACTCTGTGCTCTACAACATCTCGCGCACAAAGGGCGTGTTTCTCTCCAAGATACAGGCGGTGGACCGAAACGGCGAACCAGTGTGGAAGGAGAAGTGGACGAAAGCGGAGGCACAGGCTTACCGCGACTTCGTGGGCTACCGCGCATGGGAGAAGGAGATGATGCACAACCCTATCGTGGACGGCACCATCTTCCGTGCGGAGTGGATTCGCTACAAGCGTCTGCCCAAGCTCGAAAAGTACGACATGCTGGTGTGCTACACCGACCCGTCGTTCAAATCGACCACTTCCAACGACTACAAGGCGTGCCGCCTGTGGGGAAAGATTGGCTCGGAACTGCATCTCATCGATGCTTTCGTGCGCCAGGCTACGGTCAGCGAGATGGTGCGGTGGCTTTACGACCTCTATGAGCGCACACGCGACACGGTGGCCGTGCAGTTCTTCATGGAGGCGAACTTCATGCAGGACGTGATTCTGGACGAGTTCGCCGTAGAGGGAAACCTGCGCGGATACCAGTTGCCCATCATGCCCGACAAGCGCAAGAAGCCGGACAAAATTCAGCGCATCGAGGCGGTCAGTCCGCTTTGGGAGCGTGGATTCGTTTTCTACAACGAGCGCAAGAAAGACGACCCCGACATGCAGGTGGGCATTGAGCAGACGCTGGCACTGGAGCGTGGCAGCCGTGTACACGACGATGCGCCCGATGCCGACGAGGGTGCGATATGGATTCTGCAGCGCAACACAAGACAGGAAAGTTTCAAACCGGTGTTCGGCAAGAGGCCGACCGCCAAAAACATTTGGTAACTATGATTCAAGTTATAAAGGACATTATCTGGGGAGGGCAGTGCAAGCGTGCCATCAAGAAAGCCAACAAGCTCTCGGAGCTGCTTGGCATGAAATATTACGTGATTTACATGAACGGCTCGCTGAAGGTCGTGCCGAAACGCACCATCCGTGAACTGGTGGCAAAGCACCGCTTCCGCAAGGGTGTGAAGGTGGCTGACATCGAGCGTCGTGCCATTTATGTTACGCATTAAGAAAGGGGGCGCATCATGTTTATCACGGAAGAAGACTACAGGATGGTCATCGGCGAGAATGCGCTGAAGGTGGTGTCGCAGGCCTCTGGGGAGATACGCGACAATGCGGAACTGGAGGCATGTGAGGAGATTGCCGGCTACCTCCGTCCGAAATACGACACGGAGGCGGTATTCTCGGCTGAGGGTGAGGAGCGCAACCGCCTGGTGGTGATGTATGCCGCCGACATTGCGCTCTACCACATGATCGCAGCGATGCCTCAGAAAATGGGCAGCGAGATACGCAAGGAACGCTACGAGCGTGCGGTCAAGTGGCTGGAAGGTGTGCAAGCCGGGAAAATTATCCCCGACCTGCCGCTCGCCACCGACGAGGACGGCACACCGACAGGCGACCTGCTCATATTCGGTTCACAGGAACAATTACGACACAACTGGTAACGCTATGGATATAAAGAATTTTTTCAGCGGTATGTTCGGTGGCGGTCAGAACGTGCTGCACACACCATACGGCGACCTGCATCTTGCCAAGTCGTCAGACCGCAAGCGCGTGAAGAAGATGGTCATCGAACTGGAGCGCACCACCGATGCGCTCACGCGCAGGGACATCGCCGACTGGCGACAGGCTTGGCAGATGGCCATCAATGTGGACAGCCCGAACCGCCAACGCCTTTACGACATTTACCGCGATGTGGAGATTGACCTTCACCTCTCGGGTTGTGTGCGCCAGCGTGTGGGATTCGTCATGGCGAAGTCGTTCAAGCTGGTAGATGCCAAGGGCAACGAGGACGAGGAGGCGCACCATTATTTTGACCAGTCGTGGTTCAAGCAGCTGCTTGAATATGCACTTGCCGCCAACAACTGGGGACACTCGCTCATCGAGCTTGGCGACCTCACCACCGACGGCGACGGCTGCGTGTGCTATACGGACGTGAAACTCATTTCACGAAAGCATGTCATTCCGGAATACGGGCGTGTCATTCAGCAGCTCGGGCAGGACTGGACTTCGGGCATAGACTACCGCTCGGCTCCGTTTACAGACTGGCTCATCGAAGCTGGACGGCCTGACGACCTCGGACTGTATCTGAAGGCTGCCACGCAGACCATACCGAAGAAGAACATGCTGGCGTTCTGGGATTCATTCGGTGAGATTTTCGGTATGCCGATGCGCATCGCCCGCACCACCTCACGCGACCCCAAGGAGATGGGACGACTGGAGCAGATGCTGAAGGGCGCAGGGGCAAGCCAATACATGGTGGCTGGGCAGGACACGGAGATTGAGTTTGTGGAGAGCGGCAAGGGCGATGCCTTCAACGTCTATGACAAGCGCATCGACCGGGCGAACTCGGAACTCTCGAAACTCATCATCGGGCAGACCATGACCATTGAGGACGGCAGCAGCCTCTCGCAGTCGGAAACGCACTTGGAGGTGTTCGAGAACCTTGTGGAGAGCGACTGCACCATGCTGCGCGACATCGTGAACAACCAGCTGATCCCGCGCATGGTGAAGCACGGCTTCCCTGTCAAGGGGCTGCGCTTTGAATGGGACGATGCGGTGGACTATACCCCGGAGCAACAGGTGGCATACGAGACGATGATTGCCGACCGCTACGAGGTGGACCCGACATACTTTGCGGAGAAGTACAGTATGCCTGTGGGGGAACGGCGTAACGCCACCCCCATGCTACCTGGTGGTGAGGACGATGATGATGACGAGGGTGGTGAGAACAACAACGAGCCACAAGACGAAGGCAAAGACGAAAAGAAGAAGAAACAACAGCGGAACATTCACGGCGGTTTTTTCGATTAAGCCCCACCGATTATGTGGGGCTGCACCAACGCTATGCCCGACTGTTAGGCGATGATCCACAAACTTTGTCGCTGTCGAAAGAGCAGGAGCAGATGCGCAAGCAGCTCTCCGAACTGTTCGATGGCATGATGCGTACACTCTATTCTCAGAAAGGGTCGGAGTTCCGCATCGATGTGTTGGCCGAGTCGAAGGTTCAGGACTTCATCAATGCCCATGCCGGTGCATTGGACTCCACTTTCAAACAAGTGGAGATGTCCGATGCCATGCGCAAACGGCTCCAGCGGTCTGACTACATCTTCTCGGGCATGAAAACCTTTCACGAATTGAACGAGGCGTTTCCGTCGCTGCTTGATTCTAACGGCAACCGAAAGACATTCGAAGCCTTTTTGAACGACGTTCGGAAGATAGATAAGACCTACAACTCCAACTACCTCCGCGCGGAGTACAACTTCGTGCAGTCGTCTGCGGAGATGGCTGCCAAGTGGGAAAGGTTCTCGGAGGACGGCGACCACTACAACCTTCAGTACCGCACGGCTGGCGATGGCAAGGTGCGTCCGGAACACGCTGCGCTCAATGGGGTAACGCTGCCACCTTCCGACCCGTTCTGGGAAGAGTACTATCCGCCTAACGGCTGGAACTGCCGCTGTACCGTGGTGCAGGTGCGCCGGTCTAAATATCCGGCCACACCGCACGACGAGGCGATGGCACTTGGTGAGGAGGCTTTGCAACGTGACACGAAGGGCATCTTCCATTTCAACCCCGGCAAGGAGTACAAGACCGTGCCTGACTACAATCCCTACACCATTCGTCGGTGCCGGGACTGCGACATCGCAAAGGGCAAAATCAAGTTGGCAAGGTTTGTCCCCGAGAATGAGTTGTGTCAAGCATGTCTTATTCTTCACCGCCTAAGAAATGAAGGAGAACAAAGGAGACTGACAAGTGAAGAACGTAAGTCCATTCAAGAATCGGCAGTAACTTGGGCAGACAAGCATTTGCCCAAAGTAACAATGCCCGATGGAACGACTGGGGCAAGATTAACAGTGCAGACAAAAGAAGGTGTTGAATTGCATGTCGGGAAAAAGTTCTTTACTGAAACATACTCTAAATGTAAAAACAGCAGACGTGTCGCAGAAACAATGGAAATCGCCACTCGCGTAAATGAATGGATAAGAGATGCCGAACAAATTAGAATTGAACCCGGTCGCCACCATGCCTTTGATTTTGTTGTATTCAAAGCCGTTTACAATAATCAGGAAATAGAGTTCAAAGCAAAATCAACAGAAGGCCTTATCGTTTATATGATGCGATTACTATAAAAACAAAAAAAGACCTATGAACCTTCCGAAGCCTGCGCTCATAAGAGCCGACATGTGAAACGCTGCATAAGTCTTTTTGCAAAGGTAATAACATTTTTCCAAAACACATCAAGATATGGAAGAAAAAATACAAGACGAGAAAATTAGGGAGGCTCTCAACGCCCCAGTAGAGCACACACTGCGCTTGCCGATAGAAGTAGTATTCCCACGCACAACAACCATGGGAAGACTTTGGCAAGCCATAAAGCGGTTGGTGAGGAAACCTGCCCCACAACCCCCAAAGAGCCTTCTTGATATTGCCGTAAGCAATTTGACAGTGCTTTCAACTTTAGTCTGTACTGCAAAAAGCAATACAACACACCAGAAAGAACAGTCAGCAGTAGAAATAACACACTCGCTACTGTCAGGCAGCGAAGAAGCATACTCCCTTGTAACATATCGCCAAAAACAGCGATTATGCCTATTAAAGTTGCGGCTATGCCTGACTGATGGCGTATTAGTGATTCGTGCTGAAGCTCCACTCTCTCTTTGGCTTCAATCAGCTCTCGAACAAAGCCATTCCAACCTTCTCCTGTATCATGTAGTACTGTCATCTTTTTTAGATGCAAAGTTATAACGTTTCATTCCAAAACTCGTAACGATGAACAATTTTGTCACGTTTTGCACAGATATTCAGTAACTTTGCAGTCGGTAGAGCCACCCAATAGGCCGTGTGGTCTATCGCGGGTACAACAACGCGAACGCGAATGGCGGTGTGTCGAATGCGAATGCGAATAACGATGCGTCGAATGCGAACACGAATGTCGGCTCGCGTCTCACCAACAACAATCGGCGTACAACGATGGGGACGTGTCCCCGATGTGGTGCCGAGGGTGGCAAGCCACAGCAAAAGCACCATCTGGTGGAAAGCTGAAAAATCACGTGTCGGGCAATAGGGTTTGGTAGGCTGGCAACAGTTCGAAGAAGTCTGGCCCGGGGAAAGGAAGGCCCATATCTTCCATCATTAAAAACAACTGATGCTATGCGCAGAGAAGGTCATATCATAGAGGAAGTAGTCGAATATTCCAACATGGCGGAATCATTCGACCAGGTTCTCAGTGGCACCAAACGGAAGAAAAGCCGACAAGGACGCTACCTGATCGCGCATCGTGAGGAGGTCATCAAGGAACTCTCTGAACGTATTGCTTCTGGCACATTCCATGTGACCGCAAAGGACATTGAGGAGAAAGATATTATAGAGGCCGGCAAACTACGGCACATCCAATTCTTCAAGAAGCTGAAGAACAGCATCGCAGTCCACGCCATCATGTCGGTGGTGGATAAGCATCTGAAGAAGCGATTCATCAGAACGACCTCCGCAAGCATCAAGGACAGGGGAATGCACGACTTGATGAAGTACATTCGCCGTGATATGCAGGAAGACCCGGAAGGCACAAGGTTCTGCTACAAGTTCGACATCTCCAAGTTCTACGAGAGTGTCAACCAGGACTTCGTTATGTACAGTGTGCATCGGGTATTCAAAGACAAGAAGCTCATAGCCATGCTTGACAACTTTGTCCGCATCATACCGCAAGGTATCAGCATAGGGCTACGCTCGTCGCAGGGCTTGGGCAATCTGTTGTTGTCTGTGTATTTAGACCATTATCTGAAGGACAGGTACGGCGTGCGTCATTTCTACCGCTATTGTGATGACGGCGTGGTACTCGGTAAATCGAAAGCGGAACTGTGGGAGATTCGTGATGCCGTCCATGAGCAAGTGGAACAAATCGACTTAAAGGTGAAAGCCAACGAGCGTGTGTTCCCCGTGGACGAGGGCATTGACTTCCTGGGATATGTCATCTATCCCGACCATGTGCTGCTGCGCAAGCGTATCAAACAGAAGTTCGCCCGAAAAATGCACGAGGTTAAATCGAGAAAAAGGAGGCGTGTCTTGATAGCAAGTTTCTACGGAATGGCAAAACACGCCGACTGTATAATGTTGTTCAATAAATTAACAGGCAAAAAAATGAAATCATTTAAGGATTTGAATGTCGCTTACAAGCCGGAGGACGGCAAGAAGCGATTTGCGGGTGCGGTGGTAAGCATCCGCGAGTTGGTGAACCTGCCCATCGTGGTGAAGGACTTCGAGGTCGGAGTCAAGACCAGTCAGGGCGAAGACCGCTGCGTGGTGTCCATCGAACACAACGGCGAGCCGAAGAAGTTCTTCACCAACAGCGAGGAGATGAAGAACATTCTCCAGCAAGTGAGTGAAATGCCGGACGGTTTCCCGTTCGAGACCACCATCAAGGCGGAAACCTTCGGCAAGGGTAGAACAAAGTACATTTTCACATGATGAACAGAGTAAACGGAGCACAGGGGGTGAAGCTGCTTGAATGCACCAACCCCGTAAAAGACAAGTGGCGCGTCCGCTGGGACGTGCATGACAACGAGGACGGATCCGCCGACTACATGGAGGCGGAGTTCAACGGCAAGCCATCGGAGGACACCATCAAGGCTATGGTGTCGGAATGGTTCAACGACCGCACCAACGAGACCATACTTTCGGGCTTCGTGTGGAACGGCATGAGCGTGTGGCTTTCCACCGAGAACCAGTTCAACTACAAGGCAGCATACGACTTGGCTGTGCAGTCTGACGGCAAGACATTGCCGGTCACGTTCAAGTTTGGGACGGACGATGTGCCATGCTATCACACGTTCACCGACATTGACGAACTGACGGACTTCTACACCAAGGCCATGCAGCATATTCAGGACACGCTGGCTGACGGTTGGAAGAGCAAGGATAATTTCAATTTGGAGTTATACCGAGACTAAGACGAATCCCTTCGGGGGAGGGTTATAAAAAAAGCCCCCGGCCTGTTAAAATAGTCGTTTCACTTACCATTTGAACACAAAGCACCTGTCATAGGCACGACCGGGGGCGTAGACCCTCGCTCGCCTATGACAGGCTTTTTTGTGTGCGCTCGATGCGCCAATAGTAAGTGAGACGATGCAAAAGTACTAAAATTTTCTGAGAATGAAACTGATAGAGATACTGAATTTGAACAGGGAACTGCTGATTTACTTCCAAAAGGCAGGAATCAGGCTGGACGATGTGCAATACATCGACCTTTTTAATGAATACCGCACGCTTTCCGCACAGGGCGAGAAGGTGTCCTATATAGTGGCAAGGCTCGCCACGGAGTATGCCGTCAGCGAGCGCAAGGTGTACAACCTCATACGGCGTTTCAAAACCGACTGCAACCTGCTTGCAGTGTAACGTGGTAGCTCGCCCATGGGGAAGAGGTACTGCAGTATTACCTTTGCACCGTTTTCAAATTCAAAACGGTCATGAACAAATACCATCAAATTTTGCAGAAGGTGCTTGCCGAGGGCAAGTGCCAACAAAACAAGAAGGGGAGCATACGCTATCTGCTCAACGAGCGGTTGGTGCTCTCCCCTGCCGACCTGCTCGACATATTCGAGGGGCACGGCATAGCACGCAAGAAGTTAAGGAACGAGCTGCAGCTCTTCATGCAGGGCGAGCGCAACGTGGAGAAGTACCGCGAGGTGGGCATCAACTGGTGGGACTACTGCGGTGCTATCCTTGTGAACTCCTACCCCACCTATTTTGAGAAACTGCCACCGCTCATTGCCAAAATCAACCGAGAGAAGCGCAACAGCAAGAACTATGTGCTGTTCCTCGGTTCCACCGATGCGGAGACAAACCAGGCTCCGTGTCTGTCGCTCGTTCAGTTCCAGATTGAGAATGGCGAACTTGTGGTATCGGCTTACCAGCGCAGCTCGGATGCGAACCTCGGCTTGCCGGCTGACATCTACCACCTCTACCTTATGGCACGGCAGATTGACCTTCCTTTGAAGTCCATCACGCTGAACCTTGCGAATGTGCATATCTATGAGAACAACATCGAACACACCAGACAACTGCTCGACGGTAACGAGAACGTGAAATTTGAACTGAACGTGTAACCATGAGAAAGCAGTATTTATCGGCACCGCTCCCTTTCGTGGGACAGAAGCGCATGTTCGCGCGTGAGTTCATCAAGGTTCTGAAGCAATATCCAGAGGACACAGTATTCGTGGATTTGTTCGGAGGTTCGGGTCTGCTGTCGCACATCACCAAGTGTCAGAAGCCGAATGCCACGGTCATATACAACGACTTCGACGGCTACCGCAACCGTCTGCAGCACATTCCGCAGACCAACCGCCTTTTGGCTGACCTGCGCAAAATGGTGGAGGCGGAAGGCATACCCAAGCACAGCTGCATCCGTGGCGAGTTGCGCGACCGCATATTCGCCAGACTGGAACAGGAGGAGCGTGAGGTCGGGTATATCGACTTCATCACCATATCCGCTGGGCTGATGTTCTCCATGAAGTACAAGATGAGCATTCCCGAAATGAGAAAGGAGGCTCTGTATAACAACATACGCAAGTCTGACTATCCCACTTGCGAGGACTACCTGGAGGGCATCATGGTGGTGTCGTGCGACTACAAGGAGGTGTTCGCCCGATACAAGGACGTGCCGAATGTGGTGTTCCTTGTCGATCCGCCGTATCTCTCCACCGACGTGGGTACATACAACATGTACTGGCGACTCGCCGACTACCTTGACGTGCTGACCATTCTTGCCGGTCATCGCTTCGTTTACTTCACTTCCAACAAGTCGTCCATCATCGAGCTTTGCGAGTGGATGGGCAAAAACCCGACCGTGGGCAACCCGTTCCAAGACTGCCACAAGGTGGAGTTCAACGCCACTGTGAACTACAGCTCGCACTACACGGACATGATGCTGTTCACCGATGCCGCCTGACGGCGTTATAATTCAATTCTAACGGCATAAAAAAGCCCCGGCGGTAAATTGTCCGTCGGGGCTTAATCGTTGCGACACGTGCGGTTTATCGCAACAGGTATCGCACTGCGTAGCTGTCGATGCTTTCCAGTATCTCCTCGTGGTTGTGGTTGGTGTTCGTCTCCATCAGCGCCATGCCGTTGAAGTCCTCGCCGCTCAGTCCGTCGAGGGCGGTATGCACCTTGTGGCAGAGGTCAAAGGCTGCGTCGTGGCCGCCGTCTGCCCAGTCTGTTACAAGGTGAATGGTGATGATGCCTTTCCCTCGCTGGCATCCGCCTTGGAATGGCGACCATTCAATCTTTCCGAACTCCACAAAGACGGCAGGACGCTCCCACACATCTTCCTGGTCTATGAACTCTATGTTCCGGTTCCACAAGTCGATGTGCTTCACTTCGGGCACATCGCTCGCCAACTTTGATTTGATGGCGTTAAATAATTCCTTTCTCATTTCAATTTATATTCGTGTTCAAAATACTCTGTAAGGTTCTCCTCAATGATGTCCTTGACGGCTTGCTCCACTTCGGGCGATGCTCCGAGGAACCTGCGGCGCGGTATCTTGATGCTCTTGCCTTCCTTCATCAGCGCCATGTGCTTCCAGAACTCCGCCTCGGTGCTCAGTTGGACGGTGCGCTTGTCATTTCGCCGCTCGCCGTTCTTCTTGCGTCCGAATGAGCCTGTCGCCTCGTTGTACTTGTGCCAGAAGAAACGCTTCATCCTTGCCGTTACCTTTATCTCGCCTCCTTCGTTGTGTATGGCTGCATAGGGCAGCGTGGAGCAGAACGTAATACTGTTGTCGGTGGTTCGGCTGCTGATGCTCTGGCGGAGCTTGCCGGTGTCTATCAGTATGGAACCACCTGGACGTGTCGGGCTGCTCCTGCGCTGCCATGCCTCGTTGAAGAATGCCTGCCGCTCGAAGTTTCTGTCGAACTCGTCGCTCAGTTCCACCCTAACGTCGTTTAGGATATTGCGGATGATTTTCTGTATGTCCTGGTTCATCGTCGAAGTCGAATTTAAGAAATGTCTGTGTCTCTTGCGGCACTTTGTTCTTCGGGTCGCAAGAGGCATTGAGGAGGTTGTAGAAGGTACGTTCACATATACCATAAACAGGATACACGAACCGTCGCCATATCTCGCGGTTGCTGATTCCGCTCTTGGCATGCTGGTCGTATATCCTATTTATGTCGGTGACACGTTTCTGATAGCTTGCTCCTCGCCTCTTGCTCATAAAATGTTTTAGTGTCTGTCTCTGGGTTTATAGGGACGGATGTCGTAGGTCATCTTTGCGCTGACGGTTACTCTGCCCGTTCCCTCACATTGGTCGCACATGTGTTCCTCGCCTGTCTCCCGGTTGTGGAGACGGCCTGTGCCGTGGCATTTACGGCACAGGGCCACCTTGGGGCTTTTCTCCACTTCCTGTATCATACGGCATCCTCTTTCTTGGGTTCAACGTAGAAGGTCTCGTCCTGCACCACCTGGATGCCGCATTTGTTCATCTGCGGAACCATGTCCTCCACATCGCGGTCGGCAAGGAGTTTGTCCTTGGCTATCTCCTCGGTCTGGCGCAGATAACTGGGCAGGAACTCTTTCACCAGCTGCAGGGCGCTTGCCCATGTGAAGCCTTTGAGGGTTTTGAGTTTCGGTGTGCCCGTGCGGAAGCCGATAACGCCATGCGCCATTTCAAGGCTCTTTTTCTTGGTGAACAAATCTGCCTGGTTCTCGGTAGCATAAGCCTGAAGTGTAGCGAAGGCTTTCTCCTTCTCATCTTCCAGTTCTGCCAGCTTATTGGCATACTTCTCGCGGATCTTGGCACACTGCAGCTCGATGTCTGCTGTGATTTTCGCACTCTGCGCGTCTGCCTTTGCGTAGGCTGCAAACGCTTCATCGGCTGCCTCTCTGGTCACGCCGGTAATGATTACTTTCTTTTCTCTTTTTGCCATTGTCGTAAACTTTTTGATGATTATTATTTGGGGTGATTATTACTCGTCCTCTGTTTCCTGCCAGTCGCCTTCTTCCAGTTCCTTATCAAGCTCGTATTCTATGCGTTCCAAGAACTCGATGTACTGGTCGCCTTGCAGTTCCCGGTATGCGATGCCGTGGATAAAATCCATCACTCGCTTCACTTTCTCGTTCATGCCTCACCTCCTCCCATCACTGGCACCATCATGTACTCCACATGTGGCTGCGCTTGCGGTGTCGGTTGTTTCTTCGGTTTCAGTCCGCCCTTGCGCTGAATGGAGCGGAGCTTTACGGAAAGTTGCTCCAGTTCCTCGTTGGTCAGCCGTGCGAACACCTTGCCGGCGATGCGCTGGTCTTCGCAAAAGGCGTTGATGCGTGTCCAGTCGGTGGTATCGATGCCGACCTTCTGCATAAGCCGCAGACACTTGCTGCGCTGCCTCCGCTGCTCGTCCTTTACGGTGCGGAGCAGATGGGCGGTGGCTCCTTCGAGCTTGTCGCACATCGTGTCGTACTCTCTTCGGGTCATTTCACGCAGCGAGGTGGTGCGTCCGTTGGTGAACTGGCTCACCACGCCCTCCTTGAACTCATCGCCCAGCTCCTTGGTGGCAAACTTGTAGCTCGCCTTCAGTATGCCGTAGAAGCGTGCAAAATTGGTTACTTCCTGTATCATGGCTCTTTCTTGTTTTGGAGTTTCGACAGTTTCAATCTCTCGCCTATCACCTTCACATGGCATTCGGGGCAGCACTCGCCGTCGTCTTTCAATGGGTATGGGCTGTTGCCGTAGCCGATGTGTTTCTTTCCGCAGAGGCAGCAGGTGTATTCTCGGACGTTGTTCTCATGCCCCTCGAACATCACTTTAATGCCGCACGAACTGGCAACATCCAGTTCCAGTTTTGCTCCCTTGCTCAATTCCCAGCCCTGCAGCATGTAGATGCAGTCGCATTCCAAAAGCAGGGCGATGTCGGTTCTCATGTGTTCCATCCAGTGCGCGTCCTGCGACACGCCGTTCTCAAATGGGTTCACCGGCTCGTAGCCTTTTATGGAAAGATAGCGTGCCGCATGGTTAAAGGTCGCCATACGCTCCGCAAGGTCGTAGTGGGCTATTGCTCCGCTGATATAAACTTTCTTTTTCATCTCAGTTATGTTTTATTTGTTTGACTTGTATCGTTGTAAACCTCTACCGCTTTCTCCTCCCAGATGGTGTAGTATTCGCTCACGTTGCCCGAATACCTTCCCTGGCAGTAGGCTCTGAAGCCTTGCGTCCTCACCTTCACCCCGGCTGCGTATTTCAGTCGGATGGCAGGCTTGCCGATGGGCTTGCCTTTGTCCTCTTGGCTGATGAAGATGAACGTCTTGCGCTTGAAGCGTTCTATCAGTGCCTTGGTCTGCGAATATTCCCACCCTGCCTCGTATGCGTACTGGTAACTGTCCACGATGATGAACTTGGCGCTCTTGGGCTTTGCCAGCCGTTCTTCCAGCGCCTTGATGTCGCCGTCGGTAATGATGCGGAACGAGCCTTGCACCTCGGTCATCTTGAACTGGGCGAGCCGTCGCTGCATCGACAGTCCCACACCTTCTTCCAAGGACACATACAGCACGTTGCCTATTCCGCAGAGCATCTTGGCAAACTGCATCACAAAGGAACTCTTGCCGCTGGCACTGGGTCCGCTGATAAACCATGTGTCGCCCTCTTCCGGCTGGCCAAACACGTCTTTCCATTGTCCTTCAAATGGTAGTGCCTTGCACTTGATGTTCGCCACGTCCTTGGGGCTGTATGCTCGCTTTGCCATATCACTTTCCTTTCTTCAGTTCGGCAATAAGTGCATCAGCATACTGTACTGCCAATTTCACTTTCTCCGTGTCAAAATCTGTAAATGCTTCTGTAGTATATTGCATTCTGTCATAGCCGTGGCAAAGAATACCTTTTGCTATCTCATAGCGACGCTGTTCCCAGTCCACTTCGTTATTCCGTTGTCGGCGGTTTATCTGTATAACCGCATCCATATATTGCATTTCCATTTTCGTCATCATGCCTGTACTCTTTTAAGTTTCTCTATTTCCGTGTAAACTCGTCGCAGTCCCCCACCCGACTTGCGTACCAGTGTGGCAATGTCGGCACCTTCTGGGGCGTTCACCCGTGCCACCACGCTTGCCTGGTCTTTCAGGAACTTCTCGCGCTCCTTACAGTCATCGGGTGTTACCTTGGAGTAGCGGTCGCCGTAACGACTGAGCATTTCGGTGTAGCCCACTTTCTTGCACTCTATGGAGCGGTTGATTTTCGCCTTCAGCCCGTCTGCTCCCATCATGTACCAGGCGCAGCATCTTTCGGTGGCGTTCCATAGGGCTTTGAGTTCCAGGAATGCCTCGTACTGTAGGTCGCCAGCCTCATCAAGGATGATGAGCGGTGTTTCGATGGAGCGGAGGTAATAGACCAAATCCTCATACACGTCGCTGTATCTGCCGTTGCCGCCTACACCGAACTCGGTGGCGATTTTGCGCACCAGCTTCAGTTTGGTCTTGACCTGCGAGCAATCCACATAGATGGCGTTGCGGTGTCCCTGCACATAGTAGCGTGCCGTGAACGTTTTGCCGATGTTGGGTATGTCGCAAAGTATCGCGCTCAGTCCGCTCTGCTGGCTGAACTCCAACTGCTTGGTGAGATAGTCGAAGGTGGCGGTGCGTGCCGGTTTCCATTCGATGCCGCCTCTGAGGTTCACGCCCAACTTCCTGGCGATGGTTATCCAGTTGGCCTCGCTCAGTGCCTTGTCGGTCTGGCCGTTCTTTATTGCGCTATATACCGAGGTGCTGATGCCCAATGAGGCTGCGTGCTTGGCATCGCTCGGATAGTTCGTGCGGTTGGCGGCTATCGCCTCCAGTATCCGCTTTTTGTTCTCAGTCGTTATCATTGTCTCACGTTATTTTATTATCGTTCTAAGTCTATTCTAAAGGTCTGCCAACGGGTCTGAAACGTGGTAGGTTACTTCCATCTCCGGCTCGCCTTCCATTGGCGGAAGTTCAAGCGGTGGCGGTGGCGCTGCCTCCCCATGGGCGGTCAGCTCTGCCTTGGATATGCCCACGCTTGCTATGGCGTTCTTCTTGACGTATGCGTTGAATGCCGCTATCTTCTTCTGCTGAGCGACGAATATTTCTTTGTCCTCATCTGTCTGCTCGGCATCGGCGGTGTTGAACGTGCCCACGTCTTCGAGTTTGTCTATAAGGCGGTCGTTCTGGAAGATATAAACATCGGTTGCGTTGCCGTCCTCGTCGGTCAGCCAGTAGGCATCCACCTTGTAATTGTTCGGGGCAAGTCTTTCTATTACCTCGGTCTTGCTCAGCCACCAGTCCTTGTATGCTACCCTGCAGTAACTATTCCTGCGTATGGAGGTCTCGGTGTGCTCTCCGATGAAGCGTGCCCACACCGATTTGTCCATTGGCTGGAGCGTGGGGTTCATGTTGGCTTCAAGCACTTGCCAGCGTGTCATGCCGGGATATTTCTTCTGGTTCGGGTGGAGAGTGTTGTTGAACTCCCTGATGTCGCATATATCGTCGGCAATCAGTTCGTCCCAACTGTAGTACTGCCGGTCCTCATAGGTGTCGTTCTTCTCATCGAACACCTTCTTGGCTTCCGTGCGGTAGTGTCTGTCCTTGGCGTAGAAGCGTCCGATGCCGAGGTGGTTGCGGTGTTCCACACTGCGCTTCTTGGCTCCGTTCATCGGCTCGGCATATTTCTCCTGCGAGTTCATAGGGGCGCAGAAGCGCACGAATGGGAACAACACGCCGGCCTTCAGGAAACTGTCTTTCCACTGGGTCATCAAGTGGTTCTCCACCTCTACCTGTGCAGGGCAGCCCCACCCCTTGCTTTCTATCAGCCGGAACATGGAACGGAAGCAGTCGGCAACCAGGTCCACGTTCTTGTTGCGGTTGTAGGCATAGCCCACCACGCACTGGCTCGTAACGTCGTAGGCGTAGTATGCCTTCGGTCTTGCCTTGGTGTCCTTCAACTTGCGGGGGAGGTCGCGGTCGTCGAATGAAATCTTCGAGAACGAGAACTCCGGAGCATGGCGGTGGACGTGGGGCATCTGCTCGTGCATGAATGTGGTGTAGGAATTTTGCTGCTTCGCAATAAAGAGACGGGCATCAGGTCTGTTCAGATAGTTGGTGATGGTGCTTTCGCTCAGCGACTTCGGGTCGCCGTTCTTGTCGGTCCATTCACCGGGATCGAAAAGCTCGCCTGTCTCCGGGTCGTACACGTCCAACTCGCCACACACGAATGAGTTGTACATTTCCCACACGCTTGTATTGAACGGCTGGTTCGGCTGCACGGCTATCGACCATATAAGGCGCATTGTTCTGTAGTCCACCTTACGGCTTGCCTGATTGCCGAACTTGCGGCTGATGAGGCATTGGTAGCCGTCTCTTTGGTACTCGTTCACCTTCTTGCGGAAGCGCAGCATGCTTGCCGGCAATGTGTGCCCGGTCTTCATGCGGTAGCCCTCCACAGCTTGCGACATCATGCTCCAGTCATACTTCTGACCCATCGTCTTCTGTATCGCCTTGGCATTGTTGTAGAGCTTGATGCAGGCGTTCAGTACACTGGCATTGGTAACATACTCCTTCACATGGGCATCGGTGGCGTGGTCGTGTCCGCACTGGTTGCGCCAGTCATTGAAATAGGCTACGGCTGCCTGGTCCACCTCATAGTTGGCATCAAGCCAGGCAAGCAGCACTTCCATCGACGGGTCGGGGTACAGGGTCTTGAGTTTCTCCTGATAGGCATCGGGCAGACTGCTGACCGCGATGAGTGCGTAGCCGCCTCTCCCACCACGACGCACAATATCTATGCGACCGCGTGCGGAGAGCTGCTTATAGTTGGGTACGGACATGATGCCGCCATCTACAAGCTCTCGCATCGAGATGCAAAGTCTGTTATCGTGGTACTCCATAATTCTTCCTCCCGATTATTCGCTTACGGACTGTTTTTTCAAGAACGACGAATCAACATTCTTTGCATTGATTAGCTCTGCCAAACGCTGAATGCCGTCCATTTCGCTCATCTTGATGTTTTCCCAACGGGCAACACGCTCACCTTTGTAGAACAGGTCGGTATCGCCTGTGTTCTTGTCGGTCTCTATCTTTGCCCCATTTGGGAAGTACTGGCTAATCATGCCATCGTAGTCATACAGTACTTCCACTTCAGGAACAACCGTCATCATGATGCCTCCTTTCTGGAGAGCAAACATGCGGATACGCTTTGCGCAGTCCGTGTCACCACGCTCTTTGTCGAATAGAAGAGCATTCCGCACGGTGCGGTCGCCCACCTTGAAAACTTTCGCCAGTTCTTGGCGAACCTCCTTTGTTACGTGAATGTACTTTTTCATATCTCACTTGTTTTTACGTTATACTTATTTGTGGAGTGTGGGGAGTTGAACCCCAGGTGGCTATCCAGCGCACGGCAAACCTGCCACTCCTGCGGTCTTTCCCGCCGTCATCCGAGGCAAGCCCTACCGACTATCCAGTGCGGACGCTGACTATCCAGTGCAGCATTCGGGGCTTCCGTGTTATCCTTCAATCATTTTACCTCGTTTATCTTCGGTCTTAGGCTGCATCCATAGCAGGACATCAGCCGTCTTATCAATCTCGCTACATAGCATTCTGGTGCTGTAAATACGATTCCGTCCTCTTCCGTGTAGCTGAAACTCACACCGTCCATTATCAGAACCATCGCCACCTTGTGCTTCACGCTTTGCGTCTGCCATTCCTTTAATTCATTGTCGTTCATATTCTTTAATTGCAAAAATTCGTTATTCTCGGTCATTTTTCGTATCTTTGGCCGCTCGTTCATATTGGAACACGCTGCAAAGATAGTGATAATTTTCAACCCGACAAACATATTCGGGGATTATTTTCAACTTATGGGTAATATTTTATCAAGAATACAGGAAATAGCCTCAAATGAGGGGATAACTATCGGCGCTCTTGAACGTCAGATAGGTGCAAGCAAGGGAGTTCTGTCCCGTGCTATAAATAATGGTACAGACATTCAGTCTAAGTGGGTTCAAACAATAGTTGAAAATTATCCCCAATATTCAGCCCGATGGCTTATGATTGGAGTTGGTAATATGCTTGAAAACAACTCCGACAAACATATTCGGGGATTTTCTAATGATGATCACAAAAAAAACATAGCAGTCCCTGTCCCGGATAACAGCCACGAGGGTATTCCACTTATCCCCATCGATGCTATGGCAGGAGCTTTGACAGACGAGAGAACCGTACTTGAATATGAGTGCGAACGATACGTTGTGCCAGCATTTAAAGGCGCGGACTTTCTCATTCCTGTAAAAGGGTCAAGCATGTACCCTAAATATAGTTCAGGTGATATTGTCGCTTGCCAACGAGTTCCAATGTCTGATTTGTTCTTCCAATGGAACAAAGTTTATGTTATAGACACAAACCAAGGCGCACTCATCAAACGAATAAAACCAGGAAGCGACAAAGACCATGTTCTCATCGTATCGGACAACGAAAAATACGACCCGTTTGAGTTGCCGTACTCTGCCATTCACGCAGTAGCCTTAGTCATCGGTGTCATAAGATTAGAATAACACCATACATATACCCCTCCAATGTCATTCATACCCCATTTGGAGGGGTGTACCCCCTCTTTTGAGACACACATTATATAAGAAGCCCCATAAACACAAGGTTTTAGCCCGATTCTTTCTCATTTTACCTATATCACAAATGGGTAGTTTCCCCCACCCTATCCCTTAAAACTATCCTTTTCCCTCCCCCTCTATCCTACCCCCGAAAACCCCAAATGTGTAACCCCTATTTTCGGGAAATGTAACCCCTATTTGTAACCCCAATAGTAACCCCATTCCCATTTTTCGCCATTTTGGACACAAAAAAAAGGAGGCCAAACGACCTCCCAACCAATGACCGCTCAAACGGCCTTTTATTTGCGTTCTAACGCCATTAAAACACCCCTCTAATCATCTGCCCCACGAGAGCACGAAATGAGCGTAGATTGCTTGATTATAGCGCGTTTCGTGCATAATATACCATTGCCCGACAGCCCTGCATGGAGCAGATAATTCTTCGTTGCCCCTATCTGTTCAGCCGTCAAAACCGTATAAACCGCAGAAATGCTGCTGAAATACCAGTCTTTCCGCTTCGTCCCCTCTATATTGTGCAGCAGATGCACGTGTATAACCTTTGCCATATTCACTCGTTTTGTTTCTGCAAATATACCAAATATTCATTATATGGAATAATTTCGCAATATAAAAATTCAGAAACACCATAAAAAAAGTAGCCTCAGCCACCATTCTACCCCACCCCAACACAACACCAAGCACCAACAGAAACGCAATATAAACCACCCGTAAGCCCCATGTAAACCACAAAAGCCTCAACAAGCCCCAAAAGTAAACCAAATGTAAGCCTATGTAAACGCTTCGTTTTACGCCGTCATTTCAGCCACACACGCCTAACTCGTTGAAACACAAACCTCTCACCCATTTTTCAGCCGACCGACTCATTTACGCTTCGTTCTGTGCCCCATACAAGATAGAGGGGACAGCATTTCCTATTTGTTTTTGTATTGTCCTTCTACTTCCCACAAATTTATAATCCATAGGAAACGTTTGTATGGCAGCTACCTCATTTGCACGAAGCCTTCTGTTATTCCAATGGAATGGACCCACCCATGGACCTGGCTGAGCAGCAATAGTCCATGACGGCAAAAGTGGATGTAATTTAAGAAGAAAGTTCCAATACCGTTTGTTTGCAACAAATTTCGGATTTGGGTAACCATCTCTTGCAGAAAGAGCAATATAATTGTGTCCAGGAGGAACTTCGGATAATTCGTAGTCATACGTCTTTCCTGTGGTAAACTCCTCATCCTCAATTAAATCTGCTGTATCAAAACGACCAATCCAATCGAGTACATTAACCCTACTTGACTCTTCTTTACTAAGTTTGTCGGGTTCACCTTCTATTATATTTCTGCTTGCCAAGTATATGACTCTTTTCCTTTTTTGAGGAATGCCATATTCGACGGCATTTGCAAGAATACGCTTGAAATGGTATCCCATTTTAATGATTTCATTCTCAATAAAATCAACGACAGGTCTGTTGGTTGGGTGTAAAATGCTTTCAACATTTTCCAAAAGAAATCCATCAGGGCGTATCTCGGAAATTATGCGTAAGTATTCACCAACCATATTGCGCTCGTCATTGAATGCTTTGCGCTTTTCGTTAGTAATCCAATATCCAGCCTTGGAAAAGGGCTGACAAGGCGGTCCACCAACAATAATGAGTTTATCCGGATTGTTTTTTTTGATTACATTTGAATAAAACTCTCCTGTGATGTTTCTAACATCCGCACAATTATGTTCAGCTAACGAGAAAAATTTATTAGCCTTTACAGTCTCAACTGTTGCTGGCTCAAAATCAAGAGTGGAAATAATTCTAACACCAGCCATTTGGGTACCAATATCAAGTCCACCGCACCCAGAAAACATAGAAATAGCACATGTTTTGCTATCTCTAATTGTTGCAAACATGGGCATACATTCATAATTTCTGTCCACATAATTTATATGGACGGAATTCGAATCTTGCTCATATTCAGAAAGTGTTTCAAGAAACGCTTGTTTCTGATGTGCGCATAAATGTTGAATATATTCTTTATTAAAATTGTATATCATTTTATGTACTTATTGCTCAGTATGGAACTCAACACATGTAGAATACCAAACTTATATGCAAAATTTATCTACCCTAATTTCCGCAGCACTATGAGTTAGCATTTTTTATAAGTACCTGAGCAACAAA